>Ga0256404_1003478_pt1 | contig 31942 bp, 27 predicted proteins | sample RumenRJG_01DNA_FD_185990 | JGI IMG/M metagenome (GOLD analysis project Ga0256404, IMG submission 185990) | Bovine rumen microbial communities from Lethbridge, Alberta, Canada - RJG_01 | ecosystem: Host-associated > Mammals > Digestive system > Stomach > Rumen | place: Canada: Alberta | collected...
CTGTCGCCTAGTCGCTCATGGCGGCTGACGCTTCCTTAGATGAAGCGGAATCCTCATGGAGCTTCGCCGCGTTTTTCTGAATATCACTTATCGTGGATTTCATGTTCGCTACATAGCTTCTCAGTTCATCACGGATAAGCCCGATTTCATCACCTGTTCTGGCAGGCATTTCAACTGTGAAATCACCGCCCTCAGAAACGTCCTTGCCGTTAAGATCCTTATTTTCAGGATAAGCAAGTACCATGTTATCGGCGATCGCGAATGAAGCACCCGTTCCCATAGGCTTCAGTTCATCTATGGTATCTGAAAGCACGTCGAGATAAATATCTATGGCAAGGACACCATTTTCGCCATTAGCAAGATCAATCTTCCTGCAGAATGTGACGCACATGTATCCTGTAGATACATCGAGATAAGGCTCAGTCGCAGTTAAGGTATCGTAATTAATACCCTCCTTGTACCAGTCACGTTCCGTCGGAAGCCAGTCCGAGTCAACAGTCGTTCCATCCGTGAAAATGTAACTGTTGTCTGAAAATCCGATGTAAATACCTGAGGTATTCATAGTCTTTATGTCATGTGACGGAAGGATATAATTGTAAATGTCGTCATGCGTCGCAAGAGGAATACTTTCAAGGGTATTTGCGTACTCTTCTATGGTAGACGTTACACTTGTGATAGTATTGCCGATCTGTTCAGCATTTTCAACTGTCTAAGCCTGTAAGTTTTCCTTAGAGAGCTTTACGATGGTGTTCTTAGCCTGTATGCTCAAAAACGCGATGATAATTATAATTCCCACCGCTGTTACAGGGACGAGCGTAGTTACAAGTATACGCCCTATGCTCTTTTTCGTTTTACCCTCTTCGGGTTTTGTTTTTCCGGTGCCTGCTTTCTTAGCCATGGTCAGACCCTCCTTATGTATGAAGTGTTTTAAGTACAAACTTTGATGTCATACATTACCCCATATCATGAAGGTTTTGTGCTTTCATGATGTCGCAAGTTATAATGCGTTTTTATGAACATCATTATAGCACTTTATTATTTGTGAATCAAGACCTATATTCGTCCTCCGTGTAATTTTGCGTAAAGCTCTTCTCTTATCTCAGCTACCTTAGGAGTCAGGTCCACGTAGTGAACATGCGGCATTTCAGGCCTCAGTTCACTCTCCCAGACATGATTTTCAAGCTGATCCTTGATATAGGCCTTCTTTGTCTTGATGTCAGGAAGGTCGCGTACCAACTCTCCATTTTCAATAAAAGGCACAAGAAGCTTCTCGACCCTCACAGGTGTGATGCGCCTTACAGGGTCGAAGGCGTCAGGGTCGAGGTTTATGACCTCAATCGGGTGACCGGCTACGATTTCCTCCTCATCGCAGGCGATTATATCGCACTGACCCTTATCCTCTTCATCATAGACACGCCATGCCATGAGTTTGCCGGGAATTATAGCCTTGCTCGCAGAATCTGAGCACTTCATCTTCGGTGTATAGGAGCCGTCATCTTCCTTCACGGCAACGAGCTTGTAGACACCGCCAAATACCGGGCTGCTGGCGCTTGTGATAAGCTTCTCGCCTACGCCGTAGGAATCAAACTTCGCTCCCTCGTACATTTCCATATCAGCCATCTTCTTCTCATCGAGAGAATTCGACGCGACGAGCTTAATGTAGGATTTTCCAACCTTATCGAGGGCCTTCCTTAATTTCTTGTAGCCGCGGGCAAGGTCTCCCGAATCAATTCTAGCGCTCTTGACACGCTTGTTTGGGTCATTCGGGTACTTCTTAATAAGCTCATCATCAAGCTTTATAAGGTTTGGAAGGCCTGAGTCAAATATAGAATACGTGTCGAGGAGGAGGGAAATATTGTCAGGATATGTCTCCGCGTATGCCTTGAAAGCGTCATATTCTGTCGGGAAGAATTCGACAAAGCTGTGGGCTATCGTGCCTACCGCCTTCACATCGGGACCATACTTCATCTCAGCGAGGCAGTTTGCCGTACCAATCGCGCCGCCAAGTACAGCAGCGTAAGCTCCATCATTTCCGGCAGACTCGCCCTGGGCGCGCCTTGTACCGAATTCCATGACGTTTCTGTGGGTATGGGTCGCAAGTCCCGTTACACGGGTCGCCTTGGTTGCGATAAGAGAATGGAAATTCATAGTCTGAAGGAGATAGGTCTCAATCAGGATAGCTCCCGCCATATCGCACTCTATGCGGACCATAGGAACCTGCGGATAGCATACCGTTCCCTCAGGAAGGGCGTACATGGTGCCCTTCCATTTATAATTGCGAAGGTACTCACAGAATTCCTCGCTCATTCCCTTAGTCAGAAGCCAGGTAATATCCCTGTCTGTAAAGTGGTAATTCAAGAGGAATTTCGTAAGCTTTGCCTGGCCGCAGCTTATGGAATAGCCAAGCTTATCGGGATTCTCCCTGAAGAACATATCGAATACCATCACCTTATCCTTAAATCCGTGAAGGAAGAGGGAATTGGCCATGGTAAATTCGTAGAAATCAGTCACCATCGCGGGATTGTCGTAATCCTCGTCAGGCACGTAAGGTTCAACATTAATTTCGCTCATTGTTTGCTCCTTTGGTAAATAAAACAATATCGAAGTTATTATAACACTTTACCGTTCACAATAGCAAGAAGAAAAGAGGACACACCTTGGTGTGTCCTCCGGGGTGTGTCCCCTTACTCTTCCATGGGGACATACTCAGATTAAATAGTTCTTAACAAGCGAAGCGCAGTTATGAAATATTTATTCTGGTGTGTCCCCTTACCTTAATATTTGTCTACATTCGACGCATCAACTGCTTCAAATGGTACCCACACGTACATGTGGTCATCTGTGGCGCCCTCTATATTCGCGACGGTACCGCCCTTGGCGAGGGCTATCGCAGCTTCTACTGCTGCCTTGCCCTGGCCATTGCCATCCTGGAACACGGTGAAGGCCATAGTTCCCGCCTTGATAGCAGCCTTGCCATCATCCGTGGCATCGACACCCATTACAGGAATCTTCGAGAAGTCCGCTCCGTTTGCCTGCATGGACTCGATAGCGCCCATAGCCATAGAGTCATTATTTGAAAATACAGCGTCAACCGTCTGGCCTGTCTTATAGAAGGCGTCAAGCATAGCCTTCCCATTTTCAGGAGACCACTGTGGGCCGTAATCCGAAAATACGATATTATAGTCCACTCCGGCATCCTTGAGAGCCTTCTTTACAGCTGCCGTACGGCCTGTTGTAGCGGAATGTCCTTTTTCACCCTTTAAAATGATGATATTCATGGACTTTGGATTTCCGAGCTTCTTAAGGGCGTACTCAACCTGCATCTGCCCGGCCTGCTCCTCATTTGAACCGACATATAGGTACTTGTCAGCCTTAAGGTTAGATGAGCTCGGCGCGTTATTTACGTAAATGATTGGAAGATTCGTCGCCGCGTTTATCTGGCCCGCCGTAGCAGCATCAGTGAGACGGCAGATAATAGCGTCATAGCCATTTGCCTCGGCACTCGCTATATCATTTACCTGGTCATTAACCGCGTTTCCGCATTCCTTTACATCAACGGTCACGCCACTTCCGGCGGCGCCCTGGATACCCGCTAACAGGTTCTTACGGAAGGCGTCTTCATTATCGCATACAGAGTAGAGAATCTTGACTCCGCCCGAAGCGCCGCTTCCACCGCCACATCCGGCAAGCATTGGGACCGTGAGGCTTGCGCAAAGGGCGGTTACCATTATTTTCTTAAATATATTCTTCATGTTCGTCCTTCTTTCACAAGAATCAAAGCTTAAACCTGCGTACATATGAGCTGAGGGTCTCTGACATTTCCGAAAGCTCTCTTGCGCTCTCCGAAACCTTCTCGCTGTTGTCCGCAATCTGCTTGGCCTGCTCAACCATTGACTGGCTTGTAGCCTGAATTTCATCGGCGCTTGCGGCCTGCTCCTCGGAAATAGCAGCAACGTTAGTAGCGACTCCATCGACCTTCTCGATATTCTCAGCCATAGAAGCCACATATCCGTTTGTCTTCTCAATATTTCCGTAGATCTTGTCAAAGGTTTCGATGGCGTTCTCAATTCTTGCGGTATTTTCCTTGATGCTCTCTGAGCTTTCAGCCGCTTTCTTTACAGATTCACCGATAAGGGCATTTACCTCTTCAATGAGACCGCCTATATTCTTAGCGCTCTCATCGGAGTTGTTCGCAAGCTTCCCGATTTCATCAGCGACAACAGCGAAGCCCTTGCCCGCTTCACCTGCTCTTGCGGCCTCGATGCTTGCGTTAAGAGAAAGAAGATTTGTCTGCTCAGCTATTTCACTGATAAGACTTACAATCTTTGTAATTCTCTCGGAGGCGTCGCCTACTTTATTAATAGATTCTACAAGCTTGTTGTTAGTCTCCTCAATGCTGCCCATAGCGGCGGAGAGCTGGCGCATCTCATCGCGTCCCGAGGAAGCGATTCCGACTGTCTCGTTCATGCTCTCTGTAGCGTCATCCGTATTCTGCTTGGTGTCAGATACAACACCCGCAAGTGTTGTGGCGTCTTTAGCTATCTCATTTACAGCCTCGGCAAGCTGGTCGACAGTCTGATTCAACTGGTTCATCGCCTCAGCCTGGGCATTAGCGGATTCATGCATTTCCTCGGAAACATCGCTGCTGTTCTTCGATTCATCCGAAAGCTTCTCGGACTCATCATTTATACTTGAAATCATGCCTCGCATGCTGTCAACAAATTCGCCGACCTTACTGCCCATGGCGCCGATCTCATCATTTGTGGTAGCCTTTACTTTTATTGTAAAGTCGCCGGAGGACATGGCGGTGATATCCTTTGTAATCTCTGAGATAGGCTTCATAAGTCTCCTGACTACAAGAAGAATTATAGCGGCGATGACAACAAGAGCAATTATCGCAATAAATAAAAGGAGCCTTGAAAGCTTGCTTACATTTGAAAGAATGACAGACTGTGGAACCTCCGATACAAGAAGCCATCCTGTGGTACCAACCTCACGGAAAGCGACCATTTTACCATCGACTACCTTTGACGTGTAATCAGCGTTCGCTATAGCATTCGCAGCTGCGGCAATAACCTTATCTGAGTTTGTGGTATCAGCTTTTGTGGAGACGAGTGACGCGTCACGATCCGCTAAGATTGTGTTATCACTTGTATCAACAAGAAATGAGCTCGCTCCCTCCATATTTACACCGGAGTTTACGATGATTGAAACCTGGTTGAGCGGCACATCCACGCCGATTACGGCTACATCATCGGACCCATTCTGAAGGGTACCTGTCGCTGATACAACGAACTCACCGTTGCCGGCATCATGAGCCTTGCCGAGATCCATATTTATCCTCGTGATGCCCTCCTTATACCACGGTTCATCCGCGACATTCCCTGAGAATGTAACCTGGGCATCACTTGCCTTATAAATCTTGCCTGAGTTGGTCCCTATAAAGAAACCGTTTGGCGAGTACTTGCTGTAACCGTAATAAGCGTCAAGTATCGTCTGAAGCTCGGCATCGTCCGGGTTCTCAGACTCGATTACATGCTTGACTACCGAAAAATATTCCATGTTCTGGTCTACCCACGATGAAATATTATCAGCCTGATTCTTAATTGATGAATCGAGCATATCGCTAGCCATCTCTGTCATGTACTTCCTTGAAAGTACAGTGGCAAGCGCAATTATAACCACTATCGCGATTATTATGACAGGCATAATAGCCGCAAGCAGTTTGTTCCTGAGACTTCCGGTTTTACCCTTTTGCGAAGTCTGCTTTGTCTTTGGAACAGCCTTTCCCATTGCATTTCCTCCTTGAGCCTTAGTGCGTCCATGCTTTGTGAATTCGTGGACGTATTACTCGTTTATGTGATATGACTTCATTATACCACTATTCTTAAGATTATTAAAGGGAGAATTTCTTATTTGGCAAATATCCACGTCACAAAAAAGGCCGTCATTTTTCATGACGGCTCATAAAATCAGGCTGTTTTTTTCAGTTTTACTTTTTTTATCATATCAACAAAGTATTTGTGGACTGTAAGGTCGTCGGTGAGCTCAGGGTGAAATGCGGTGACGAGCTCGTTGCCTTCTCTCGCCGCCACAATCTTGCCATCGACCTTTGCGAGGACCTCTACATTTTCTGAAGCCTTCGTTATATATGGGGCGCGGATGAATACCATGGGAACCTCGCCTTCGCTTCCGAAATTTCCGTGCGTTTCGAAGCTCCCGAGCTGCCTGCCATAGGCGTTACGTTTCGCTTCTATATGCATGGTATTGATTCCCGGCTCTTCTTCATTTTCTATTCTTTCCGCAAGTAAAATGAGACCGGCGCAAGTACCGAAGACAGGCATGCCTGTTTTTATTTCTTCCCGAATCGGGTCAAGCAAATCTAAGTCATTTAAGAGCCTGCACATTACCGTGCTTTCGCCGCCGGGAATTATCAAACCGTCATGAGGCTTTAGTATATCGCTCTTCTTTCGGACTTCAAAGTTCTCTATACCGAGCTTATCAAGGCTCCCTTCATGCTCTATGAATGCCCCCTGCAGGGCAAGTACTCCTATCGTCATATCATTTTCCTCTCTCAGCCATAAGAATTTCTATTTCAGACTCATTTATTCCAACCATCGCTTCGCCTAAGTCTTCAGAAAGCTCAGCTATCATCTTGGCATCGTTATAATTTGTAACCGCCTTCACAATCGCTGCTGCTCTTTTTGCGGGGTTCCCTGATTTAAATATTCCCGAGCCTACGAATACGCCCTCAGCGCCAAGCTGCATCATAAGCGCCGCATCTGCGGGAGTCGCGACACCACCGGCAGCGAAATTAACGACCGGAAGCTTCCCATTTTCATGGACATACTTAACGAGGTCAATAGGGACCTCTAGCTTCTTCGCCGCCTCATATAACTCGTCCTCACCCAGGCTCTGTATCCTTCTTATCTCAGAGTTCATGGCCCTCATATGGCGGACAGCCTGGATTACGTCGCCGGTCCCCGGCTCACCCTTAGTACGGATCATGGAAGCGCCTTCACTGATACGTCTCAGAGCCTCCCCTAAGTCCTTCGCCCCGCACACAAATGGGACGTTGAACTTAGTCTTGTCGATATGGTATACGTCATCGGCAGGTGAAAGAACTTCGCTTTCATCGATGAAATCTATCTCTATCGCCTCAAGAATCTGGGCTTCAACAAAGTGACCTATCCTGCACTTTGCCATAACAGGAATCGAAACAGCCTCCTGGATTCCCTTTATCATCTTCGGATCGCTCATCCTTGAGACTCCGCCCGCAGCTCTGATATCGGCGGGAATCCTCTCAAGGGCCATAACAGCGCACGCGCCTGCTGCCTCAGCTATCTTTGCCTGCTCCGGTGTCGTGACATCCATGATAACACCACCCTTAAGCATCTGAGCCAGGTTCTTATTTAATCCGTACCTTTTGTTTTCCATTTATTGCCTCCCATTTTAAGTCGTTTAATAGTTACCTTGACTTTTTATTTACGAGAGATTATAATCTTTGTTGACCTTATGGTAAATATTCAAAATAATATTTTTCATTAAGGTCAGATAGGAGGAGATATGCTAACTTATTCTTTTAATAATATTGGTTCCGATTCACTATATAATTATCTCTATAAATGTATAAGGGACGATATTCTTGCGGGAAAATTAAAGTCAGGCGAGAAGCTCCCATCTAAGAGGACCTTTGCGAAAAATCTCGGAATCAGTGTGATTACCGTAGAGAATGCCTATGAGCAGTTATCAGCTGAAGGGTATATTTATTCTATTGCGAAGAAGGGATTTTACGTGGCTGACATGAAGAATCTCAGTGGAATTAAGCCTGTATTCGGCCATACGGAAGATATTAATACGTCAACAGACCCGGGAAAATATATAGCTGATTTTACAAGCAATAAGGTTAATAAGGACCTATTTCCTTTTTCCGTCTGGTCAAAATTGATCAGGGAAGTATTAAGGGATAACCAGGAGCTAATTCTGGCGGCTCCCTCTTATAAGGGAACAGAGGAACTCCGCTCAGCCATTTCCGATTATCTGCGAGATTTTAAGGGAATTAAGGCAGATCCTGACCATATCATTATCGGGGCTGGTTCTGAGAATTTATATGGTCAGATAGTCCAGTTATTAGGCCATGATAAAATATACGGAGTCGAAGATCCGGGATATCAAAAAACATCCGCTGTCTACGAAGCAAACGGTGTACGGCTTGCGCGTATTCCATTTGACCGGGCGGGAATAAATATCGAAAAGCTCCTTAGTGAAGGTGTAAATGTCGCCCACATTTCACCATCTCATCAGTTCCCTACGGGAATTGTAACACCTATAAGCAAGCGCTATGAGCTGCTTGGCTGGGCTTCAAAGGAGGAGGACAGATATATCATAGAGGATGATTATGACAGTGAATTTCGCCTCACTGGTCACCCGATTCCGTCTCTTTTCAGTATAGATACAACCGGCAAGGTCATTTACATGAATACATTTTCGAAGTCACTAAGCCCTTCTCTCCGTGTGAGCTTCATGGTCCTTCCGGATAAGCTTATGGCAAGGTATAAGGAAAATCTGTCCTTTTACACCTGCCCTGTAACTTCAATGATTCAGCTTACCCTCGCGAGATTTATTTTGGAAGGATATTTTGAGAAACATCTGAATCGTATGAGAAACTTCTATAAGAGGCAGCGTGACACGCTTATAAGACTTATTTCAGAGAGTAAAATGTCTGAACTCGTCTCTATTTCAGAGGAAGACGCAGGGCTTCATTTCCTGATTAGTTTTAATGAGCTTGATTGTACTGACTCCGAATTCAAGGCTCTGCTTCTTAAAAAAGGCATAAAAATATATGCCCTGTCGGATTTCTACTATGACAAGTCAAACCCGACAGAGCATACATTTGTATTGAATTACTCCTCACTCACGGAGGATGAGTTGACAAAGGCTGTGGCGATACTTGATCGCATCACCTGCAAGCCTAAATAAGTCCTATGGCAATATTGCTAGAAGCTTGAGCTTCCGCCGGAGCTGCTGCCTCCGCCTCCACCACCACCTGAACTTCCGCCACCGGATGAACCGCTCGAGGCTTCCACGTGAACGTGCTTCAGAAATCTGGTGCTTACTGCCATATTCAGTCTCGTAACGTCAGGTCCCGCAGCAGGGCCATTCTTTACTACAACTCTTGTTTTCTGAACCACAACTAGATAAGCGAGAAACATGCCAAGGCATACCGATATGAAGGCACCCGTCGCGTACTTCATAGGCATAGGTACCTTCAGATCAGCGAGCGCGTCCGCCGTCTCATAAAAGGCCTCAATCGCCATGGTGTCATAATCCTCATTTGTCGCGTAGAGGTGAACATTATCAGTAATCGAATCGCCCACCGCGCTTGTGATGTAGCGCTCCGGCTCTCCGTGGGCGCAGAGAATTATCTTTCTCGTATTCATATCGACGACAAGTATCACGCCATCGGAATCTCCGAAAATACTCGAATATACCTCTTCATACACGTCTCTCTGCTCATATAAATCGCTGTAGCAGGTGAGAAAGGCGACATTCGTATATTTCGCGCAATCGGTCATGGCTTCCTTTACCTTGTCGCTATCAGTAATTAATTCCGCGTCATCATAGTAATATATCTGTCCCAAATCGCTATCGGATTCCGCTCCGTCATCCGCGGCGAAAACGGGTGATATTACTAAAATAAATGTCATACAGAAAAGCACGAGAAAAGAAATAACCGGAATCGCTTTGTTTATTATTTTATTATCAGATTCTCTCATTTCTTATTCCCTTTCTCTTCTCAAAATATCCGATAGGGTTGGTCACCCTTATATTGTAGCTCTGTATCGACCTTATCATAAGCCACCATGAGAGGAGTAAAGTAAATATCATTACTCCGTAGCTCACAAGATTATACACGCTGCCGATAATACAGTAAATGGAAGGAAGGAGCATTGATACGGAGAAAATGAGAAAATCTCCGTTAAATCTTCGCTTTATCGCCATTAGATCATCTTCATTCCATTTATATCTGCTCTTTATCGCCAGCTCAACTAACGCTGTTATAATATAGATAAGCAGCAAAAGAAGTCCGCCGTTTCTTGGCCCAATAAATGTAAATGAGAGATAATCAGACATAGTCGAAACAAAGGCGCCACAAATTATAAACGCGGCAATAGTTATCGCAATCAGCCTGCCACCGCGGGCCGAAATTCCGGAGACTTCTCTTGCTACTGCTTTTCCTATGCCGCCGGTCCTGTGCCCGTATTTCTCGGCCTCACTCCTTAGGGCTCCTATGGTGCCATTAAGGCAGATAAGTCCCGATATAAATGAAATAACCGCGCACCAGAGAACGGCCGTCATATGCCTTACGGCTATAGGCGCAATAGAGAGGATGGCGAATATCGGAACGGCGATACACAGGGCAAGTATAAGGAATTTACTCATATCAACAGGGAATTTCGCTACAAAATTGCCGTTAGTGCCATTTATGAGCGAATAAGAAACTCTGTCGTTATACCGTAACGTCAGAAACCACGCCGGATATAATACTTCCTTCGTTGTGAGTTTAGTATTTGCGTGGGTCAGATCATGTTTTCCGCCATCATCAAGATGCGTGGCTTTAAACATTTCCCGAACAGCCGCGTTCTCGCATTCAGCTTGCGCCTCATCAGCGTACACTGCCGGATCTACGTCCGGAATATCGGCGTAAAAGCCCGACAGATAGACGGGTGAATACCCGGTCCACCTGTTTGCCTGAAAATTCAGAGCCTCTGAAAGCTCGTCATCAAGGCCGTTTGAAGCGTCTCTTATTGTAGAAACATATCCGCCTTGTGAACTGCCGCTTACAAGATATACATCATAGTCGGAGCCGCCTCCCCTTTCACCTTCGGCCATAATGGTACCTTTAATATTCGCGTCGTATTGCGTAAAAGGTATGTAAACGCCCTGCGCTCTCCTTAGGAAATCAGGGTTCGTAAATTCTCTTGGCGTGAATCCGCACTTCTTTATCGCGTTTGTGAATATGCTCTTACATGCATCCTTACTCACGGTAAACGGCGCTATACCATCAGGTTCCTTCACACCGGTTTCCGTCGCCTTCATCTCTACCTGAGATCCACAGAAGGGGCAGAAGCCTGTGAACTGGTCACCTGTTCCTATGAGCTTTCCGCCACAATTCGGGCAGGTAAAGCCATTCAGATGCTCAGCGCTTTCCGTCTCACTAATAGTGTCTAATTTAAATGTATTGTGACAGCTATTGCATTTTAAGCCCATTGTTTCGGGGTCATACAATAATTGGCCGCCACAGCTGGGGCATTTATACATCTTTGCTCTCCTGTCTTCTTTTCTTTTTCATAGCTGCTAGCATTTCATAACAAGCATGTAACCTTAGCCTTGCAGCTTAGCTCCGCATTTTCTGCAGAATTTGTCTCCCGCTACAACAGGAGCTCCACACTGAGGACAGAAGCTGCCGCCACTACTCTGAGCCTGATTCTGGACTGCGCCTGCGTTGCCATTCGCAATGAGTCCATTTGCCATATTGGCGCCCATGGCAAGTCCGGCACCGATTCCCGCAAAGCCCGCTGCGTTCGCTCCGCTGCCACCCTTAGCCATACTATCCGCGAAGGCGGTCTGCTGATAGCGCTCCATATTGCCTATCATGCCCTGGCCCGCTACCTTATTTACCATATCCTGTACTTCCTTAGGATAAGTAACCGAGGAGATAAGGAACTTCTCAGCGACAAGGCCGTAATCCGTAAACTGATCATTAATCAGCTTCTTAGCGGCTTCAGCTATGCCCATGGCGTTTGCGTTGATTGCCGCCATGCCGCCTGTGACATTTGAAAGTGTCGTGATAAGAATCTGATTGATAAGCGGATCTATATACTGCCTTGCGTCATCAACGGTGAACTCGTTCGTGCCTGCCATGCTAGTCATGGTCGCTTCAGGGTTCGCAACTCTTAATACAACTGTTCCGTTCGCCCTGATCGGTACTCCGCCCGGAAAGCCGTCCATAGGAACATTTACAGGATTCGGAGTGCCCCATGTTACGTTAATACCCTTGGTATTGATGAATAGAACCTCGCACCTAAGGCCTGTGTCCCTGAATCCGAACTTAAAGCCCTTAAGCGTCGAAAGAAATGGAATGACGTCAGACTCAATCGGGAGCCTCCCCGCCTGATCGAACCTGCCTTCAAGCGCTCCGTTATTGAAAATGAACGCTGCCTGGCCCGGTCTTATAAAAAGCACCGAACCCTTCTTTAATTCACAGTTGTCAATCTTGTGGAAGAGTACGTCAGTACCGGCATTATTCCACTCAACTACTGAAGAAAACTGATTTAAAAGTCCCATAGATTTTCCCTTTCTGAAACAAATATAGTTTTGGGATGACCTTCTAGTGTCTCTCCATCTCAGTTTAACATAAAAAATTCCTCGTGGCAATGATTAATTAACTAAAAATAAAATTTGTATAATTATCGTGGGGTGCCGAACAGTTACTTTTATCACACCGTCTTCGCGGCAGGCTTCTTGTACATTCCTGCGGAAGCAAGAGCCTTCGTGACAGCGATCATGGCGCCGTATTCTATAAAGGCATCTATAGGCCACATGACGAGCTGCTTTATGGCCCTCGGAACGATGATGGCGTTAAAGGCACTGCCGTACATAGTGGCAAGTATAGTAGTCATGATGATCAGGTTGCAGACTACCTTAACTATCACTCCTGCGGCAAAGAATCTCCAGAGCTTAATCGGCTTCTTGTAGAGGAACAAGCCGTAGATAATATCCGCAAGCACTACATTTAACGTGATCAGCGGGTTAAATGGTCCGTTAGGGTTTACAAAGTACTTGATAATATCAAGCACAGCTCCGAAGATACCGCCCGTGACAGGTCCAAAAAGGCAGTCTACGACCCTGTTCGGAATGCCGGAGAAGCCTATACGGATAAACTGCCCTATGTCGATTGACGCGACGAACTTGAGGACCACTCCGAGGGCCGCAAGCATACCGCAGATAGCAAGGTTCTTCGTGCTCTTAAGCTCCGTGGCGGAGCAAAGAAAGATGTTTTTGTTTTCTGTTTTCATTAAAAATGCCTCCTTTCGCACAGTTTCCTTTAACCGCACAAAAAGAGGCAATCTTTCACTTGCAAATGGACCTCAGTCCAAATCGCAAAGCTTGTTTCTTTAGTATGCAGCAGCGGGATGCGAAAGCCACACCGCCCTTCTTAAGAAGGTTCGTCCGGGCGACAACTCCCTGTTCGTCCGGCACTTAAGAATAGATATATATCTACTCTAGCGCGTGGTGTTCTACTCTGCGTTGTAGTAGAGAGGGGCCCACAGCTTTGCTGTGGGAAAGTTGGCTACTGCTAAGGATTGCGAAGCAATCCAGAACCGCCTCTCACTCTCTAAATATTATCCCATCTGCATGCTATTGTCAAGGTCATTTATTATTATTTCCGAATGCCCTGTCAAACCATCCTCCGTTACCACCGTTTACATTATAGTTATCGGCTACCATCCTGTTCATCTCTGTCATCATATCCTGCGACAGCTTTATCTGGTAAACCGTGGTATTCCCGGCGTCATCTATAACGCTTGCGTAGGCGGTCTTCATACCTGTAAGGCAGGTGATTCTCGCCAGTCCCGGATAGAAGCGCTTCTGGGCGTCCACGAACTCGACCTCGTAGCCCCTGCTGCTTGACTTGCTGAAGCTATCAAGTTCGCTCTCAGTAGAGACACGTCCATATAGGCCATTCAGGGTGACAAGAGTGATAAGGGGCTTAGCATCATCACCGGTCAGGTCAAATGTCAGGGCCGTGTCGTTTGCGGCCTTCGATAAGCCGGTTACCGAAAGGGTGTCAACGGTACCGTTTACTATAACCGGTATTTCCTCGGCGTTGTCTATATCAACCATTGAGGAGAGAACATATTCCGTAGGGACATTCGACATGTCGGGAGCGGCCGTGCTGCTCGAGCTTGTCGTCTCTTCACTGCCGCAAGCAGCCACAAGAAGGGTTGCGGCTATTAAGACAGAGATAAGCATGGCCCTTATTGTATTGTGTATTCTGTTCATTATACCGCACCTCCTGTTGCTTTACTCCTTCAGTCTGCTTCGCAGACAGCTCCCTCAATGAGGGAGCCTAAAAGGAAGAATCTTTGGATTCTTTTTATTTTTTGCTTTACGTATAGTATATCACACGGTCAGTGGGATTTAAAGGGGAAATTTTCAATTTGTGGAAATCAGCACAACAAAAGAGGAAGACGGTATCTCCGCCTTCCACAGGGGTAATGTATGTACAATAACAACTTGTTAGCTAAGTTACTGCTCCTTGGAGCAGTGTAAAGAAAGGAAAGGAATATGAGGAAAATAAAACAAGGCGCCCATATCCGCTAAGGATATGAACGCCTTCGTTCATCTGTCACTATCATAACACAACCGCCCTCATTTGTAAAGCCCTAAATTAATTTTATTACCATTCAGACCCTCAGCAGCTCTTTTACTTCCTCTATGCTCTCCACGGTAGGCATGCCATTAGCGTCGCCGTGTGGAAATATGCCGTCAGCGTTCTTAAAGTAAATGGTCCGCATACCTAGCTGCCTCGGAGCATGGAAGTCCTTCGCGATATTATCACCGATATAGACCATCTGCTCGAATGGGAGCTTCCACCTCATTTCCATGATACGGAAGGCTATATCGCAAGGCTTTGAGAACTGAGGACCGCCAAGCTCCCAGGTAACTATGATATCATCAACGAGGTCATTTAAGCCGAGTGCCGCTATTTTGTTGCGCTGGCCGTCACTTCTTCCATCGGTTATTATTCCTAGCTTCACCCCACGGTCACGAAGAGAGCGAAGTAATTCATAAACTCCCGGGTAGAGTGACAGTTTCGGCTTGTGCCCCCTGTAAATGCCTATGCACTCTTCCTTAAGAGATAACTTCCCCCTATCCTCAAGGTAGGAATCTATCGCCATCTTCCCTGCCTCAAAGCGCTTATACATCTCGCCGTAGGCTGACAGATCGCCTAAATACTCAGCCACAGCCTTAAAGCCCGAACGGATATAATCCTTCTCAGGATATAGGGTATCATCAAGGTCAAATATAACTCCCCTTACAGGCTGTCTCCATTTACCGGGATCAATGTAAACACTGTCATCGAAGCGGCTGTAGATGGCTCCATCATTAACCTCGGCAGCAGGGCTTAATATTTCCGGCTTGTCCGTCTTATCCGACCCGCTCGACAGCAGCTGCAGCACTGCTTCCGCGCTTCTCGCTCCTGCCTTCATGGAAAGTGGCGCACCGCCGCCGAAGCGAGGATTAATCTCTATATAGTAGTCATCGCCCTTCGCGTCCCTTATAAGCTGGACGGTAATAGGACCGCAAGGCTTAAAGTTTTCCGCTATTGTCTTACTTTCCTCTATTATTTTCTCATCGAGATCAACCTTTGTTTTTATTACCTCACCCTCACGAACCCGCTCACGGATTCTTGGAGTGATATAAATCGGATTTCCGTCAAAATCGCAGAACATATCCACGGTATATTCCGTGCCGGAAATGAATGGCTGGATAATATAGTCAGCCACCATTTCGGAAAATGAAAGCAGCTCTTCGCGGTTTATAACCTTATAGGCGTTAATAGAAGAACTACCGTCCTTGGGCTTGATAAAGCAAGGGAAGCCACCGTCATATCTATCCACATCGTTATAGGTCTTCGGGGCAAGTAATCCACATTTATTGAAGAAATCACCCGTGAGATTCTTGTCGCGACAGAGACTTATCTTGTCAAGGTCAGAAATTAAGACACGCGTACCATTTTCAAGAAAACGCCCTTTTTCCTTAGAGAGGACAAGTAGATCCGTGTCAATCGTAGGAATCACAAGATCAATTTTCTCATCAGCGCAGATCTTAAGAAGCTCGTCTATATAGGTCGGATCCTTCATAGGAACAATGAGTCTTACCTTGTCGCAGAAAGGAAGAGCCGGCGCGGTATAAGCCATGTCGGCACCTATAATAACAAGCTTCACATCAAGTCTCAAGGCTGCTGCCCTGAAGGCCTTGATAAGTTCTATGCGCCGTCCGGCGCCGGTAAATAGTATATGTAATTCTTTCAAGGTTAATCTCCAAAACTACCTTCACCCGCCTATTAGTGGCGCGTGAGAATATAAAAACGTAAGGACCTGACTCTTTCCTATATCTTCCATCGCCGATTGCATGAGGGGCGTCTTAATAAACATGGTTATTAAGAGGAAAATGATCCACACGGCGACAAGTCCTCCTATGAGGCCACAGACTGCCCCGCCGAAGCGGTTTATGGCGTTAAGGACCGGAAGCTTACTGATTAGTCCTAAGACATGAGCTAATATCCATACGATAATATAAAGCCCAACAAAAATCACGAGGTAGCTTCCAACATTTATAACCCTGTCAGCAAGATATACGGAAACAGTATGAACTATAGCGGTTTGCATGTCCTTCTTAGCGTTCTTCACCGCCTTGTCATCCAGAGCCTTGCTTAAGACATCGGCAGGAATTTTAAATCCCGCTATATCAACGGTGGAAGCTTTATTATTTTCCTTATAAACGTCCAGGTTTACTGCTCCCTCGCTTGCGACACTCGCCGCTATATGCTCTTCTATCCCTGTCTCGACATTCGTATAGAATTTCTCGTTATTCTTAAGGGCCGTGGCAGCCTTAGGAGCAAGCGACACCGTCAGCACCAGTACCAGCGCCATCCCAAAGAGACCAAAGAGCGTTTTCACAAATCCGCGCGCAATCCCAACTATCATTGAAACAAGCAGGACAGCGCAGACAATAATTAACAATTTATTCATTGAAGCGTCACCACATCTATATGCGCGCTTGACACAATATAGTATTTATTTTTCTTACCTGCGTTCGCCATGAACTGGATTCCATCGTCATAGCTTCCCTCATATAAGATGCTCCCATCCCGATTCAAAAGTCTGATAGCCGTATCCGTATGAACAGCCGCCACGCAATTCATGTACTCAAGACCAATGATATCTATATCAAGCGCTTCTTCTACGAGTGCCTTGCCGGAAGCCATATCTATTACATATAGCTTCTCCGAATCGCTCTCTTCAATCACTGCCGCCATTCCTGTCGGGTCCATGGATGTCATCTTTATTTTTCCGTTTACGTTATATTTCCATTTTTCTGCCGGCGACCTTGAAAATGAGTAGCACTCAATCAGATTGTCGCCTGTGCAGACAACTGTGGAATTATCGATAAATTCTATATCAGAAAAAAGCGTATCAGCTATCGGAAACGCGCCAACAATCCTGTCGGCATTTGAATTTTCACCGGCAGACGTGAAGTTATAAAATGTAAGGCTTGACGTAAGTGTTCCGCTCTTGTCCTTAAAATAACTGGTGACAATCCTGGTTCCGTCAGGCGAAAGGGCTAAACCGACAGCATACCCATCATCCTTTACTGTCGTCGCTATTTCAGCAATTACGTTATTTCCATCAGACGGATCGATTAACTGAATCCGATAGCCTGCGTCCTCCTCTAAGAGAACCGCTACAGTACCGTTTTTCGCAATGCTTATCTCTAAGATATCCGCAAGTGTATCTATCTCAACGGGTGTAGCCGGGTCAACACTCTCATCTATTACGTAGAGCTTCCGCCCGCCTATATCAGCTGCCGCAAAAAAATCCCCGGCTGATACAGTGCGGGGATTGTCAAGTGAAACACCGGCGTTCCAGATAACATCGCCCTTATTGTTATAGGTTGTAATGCCTTCTGTGTTGTAGGTTGAAAGAAAAGCGCCATTCTTAATATATCTGTTGTCGCTTGTGCTCTCTCGTTCTATCCGCTTAGTAACGGAATATCCGGTGTATGTATCCGATTTGGAAATAAATCTGTTATAAATCACAATAAGGGTGACGGCAATAATAGCTATCACCATTACCGTGATTATTAGGCGCCTTGGGCTCCGTCTCTCATCCATTCTGCGTCTGTTCCTTCTTATAAGCCGCAATCGCGTCGTTTATGGTCGACAGGTTTTGTTCTTCCATAATCTGACAGAGTCTGTTTAGCTTGTCTGCATCGCAGAGCTCCTTGCCCAGATACGTGGCATAGTTCTGTGAAATATAGAGATTCTGCTGCTTGACCTCGTCACGCTTTGCGGTAAGCTCTTCATTTTTCTTCTTAAGAGTCTCCTCGGCTTCGGCAATAGCCTTGGCATCACGGCTGTTAATGCTGTCCGTAATTTCCTGCTTTGTGACATCATCGAAGTTCTTAAGGGCTTCCTTCTTCTTCGCTGCGAGCTCATCACGTTCTCTGTTTATCTTTTCTATGGTCTCGTCAAAGCTAGCCAGGTTATAGGCGCTGTCATCCTTTTCCTTAGAAATGCCCTTGCTTATGGTCTTAATCTGCTTATTATTTCCGCGAATCTTAGCCCTGTATTCCTTGCCCTTTTCGACCGTATCGCGGTATTTTCCGGCAGCCTTACTCTTTACGATGAGATAAAATCCGCCAAACACTACAATACAGATAAGGTAGATTAATATCAAATACATAATCTTAGCGTTGCCGCGTGCCTTAACGCCGAAGTAATAGACACCTACCGGAACAAAAAGATAAATAATGATAAATGTAAAGAGGCACCATAAAAAATCCTTGAAGCCTCTCGGAGCAAATAGTGTATAGAAAAATCCCGAATTATAAAATGATGGGGTCTTCGTGTCCTTAAATAATTTTTTTGCTTCTCCTCTTAAGTTTTCATTGTCAGTCTCAAGGCCCTCAGTCTCGTTTCCGATTCTCTCTGAAACCTGCCCACTCCTGCTCTCGTTTCTCTTCTTATTTTCCTCATCAAGCCGTTTTTTTAGCTTCGCGTCCTCATCGTCAAACGTCTTCGCGACATCAGCCCTGCGGCTTTTAACGGTCCTTGTGACTTCATCCTTTATAGCCTTCTTCCTGCTGCTAAGCTCCTTCTCGCCATCAGAAATCTCGCTTTTAAGTCCCGCGATTCTAACCATATCATCGCTGTTATCTCTCACATAATCACGTATTGTGATGAGAGTGTCCTTGTCCTGGCTTAAAATATTGTCAGCCATACCTTCCTCTTTTCTTATAATTCTGTTCTGCCCGAAAGCGCCCTCACGAGCGTAACCTCATCTATGTTCTCAAGGTCTCCGCCTACCGGAACGCCGCTCGCTATACGGCTCACCTTTATCCCCGTAGGCTTTATCAGCTTACTTATATACATAGCCGTCGTCTCGCCCTCAAGGCTGCTGCCCGTGGCGATTATGACTTCCTTTACATCTTCCTTAGAAAGCCTGGTCATTAATTCCTTCAGCCGTATGTCCGAAGGGCCTGTCCCGGCCATGGGTGAAATAACTCCGTGGAGGACGTGGTAGACCCCGTTATATTTTCCTGTCTTCTCATAGGCCGCAAGGTCCCGCACATTTTCAACCACCATGATTGTAGAGTGGTCTCTCGCGTCATCCGCGCAGATAGGACATAGCTCCGCATCAGTAAATGTGAAGCATTCCTTGCAGTAGTGGATATTAGCCTTTGCGTCCTTTATAGCGTCCGCAAGAGCGCTCACATCATTTTCAGGCATACCGATTATATGAAAAGCAAGCCTCCCGGCTGACTTTGCGCCAATGCCGGGAAGCTTACTCAATTGTTCTATAAGTGTAGTAATCTGCCTGCTATAGAAGTCCATCAGAAAGGAAATCCTCCGATACCTGCGTTAACACCGCCGGTAATCGAATCCATAGCCTGGCTGCCTTCCTCGTCGATTCTTCTGAGGCACGCGTTCACAGCAGCGCTCACAAGGTCCTCAAGTGTCTCAACATCCTCAGGATCAACGGCTTCCTTAGAAATGTGGAACTTAAGAATCTCTCTCTTACCATTCATGGTAACTGAAACAGCACCGCCACCTGCGTCAGCAGTGAACTCTGTGTTCTGAAGTTCTGTCTGCTTCTGTTCCATCTCACGCTGAATGCGCTGAGCCTGCTTCATAATGTTGTTCATGCCGCCAGGAATGGCGCCGCCGTTAAAATTAGATCTCTTTCCCATCTTTATGGTTCTCCCTTATTATTTTCATATTTATCTGTGCATTCGCACAAGGTCATTTTATTTTACTACAAAAGACACCCTTTTGTCAACTCTCGACCTCAAGTATATTAGGATTTATCATTCCGGCCGCCCGTATGAATTCATCATCGTTCTGGGTGAGGTCTTTACTCATCACTAAGGCAATTTTTACGTGTTTCCCGACGAATTCATCGAATTTTTCCTGTACCGCTGTCTTTACAGTGTCATAATTAATAGTATCATGGTCCTGTAACGACTTAAAAGCTATGGTAAGTTCGCCTTTCGTGTTGTTATAATAACAGTCAACATTATTAAGAAAGAGCGGACCGATGTGGCCAAATCCTGCAACTATTTCAGGGAAATTATCCACAATCCTCTGATAATCCTCAGGCATCGCCTTATCAACTATATTTTTAGGCCCGGCCTTCCCGACAGGGGCTTTTGCGTTAAAATGTTCCTCGCTTCCGTCATCAGCGTTTGTATTATTTACAAATGTACCGCTCTCAAGCTTTGCCTCAAGGACATCTAAGCGCTGCATTATGGCGCCATTGTCATTTTCCTTCTCAGGATGGCAGAGCCTTATTAAGGTCGCCTCAAAGAGAACCCTTTTTCCCGTACTGTAGCGCATCTTCGAGGAAAGGTCACTCATGACATTTATATAATATAGGACCTTCTCCTCGCGACTTTTTTCCACGGCCTCCTTCATAAGCTTCACGTCAGCCTCAGGCAGGTCTATCCTCTCTCCCGCGTCCGGAGTTGCGATAAGGAGGAGCATGTTCCGCAGGAACCAGGTGAAATCATTCACGAACTGAGAAAGCTCAAGTCCTCTCATAACAACGCCTTCAGTCACGTCAAGACATTTCCCGGCGTCGCCCCTTCCTATGGCGTCAAAAAGAGAAAGAAAGGTATCCGTATCACTGGCTCCCAGAGCTTCAAGGGCATGTTCATATGTAAGCTTTTCTCCAAAGTAAAATGACACGCACTCGTCAAGAAGGCTCAGGGAGTCACGCATGGAGCCCTCACCTTTTTTAGCCACAAACCTTAAGGCCTTCTCTTCATATTCTATACCCTCACGGTCAAGAAGGTCCGAAAGCCTAGCCACAATGGTATCTTCCGAAATCCTGTGGAAGTCGTAGCGCTGGCACCTTGAGAGAATCGTAAGAGGAACCTTCTGGATATCAGTCGTCGCGAGGATAAAGATCACGTAAGCCGGCGGCTCCTCGAGGGTCTTAAGAAGGGCGTTGAAGGCTCCCGCTGAGAGCATATGAACCTCGTCTATGATGTAGACCTTGTATTTTCCCGAAGCGGGCGGGTACTGCACGTCGCTGATTATATCACGGATATTATCTACACCTGTATTACTGGCTGCGTCTATCTCTATGACGTTCATCAGTGTCCCGTCTATTATCCCCTTACAGGTATCGCACTCCCCGCACGGGCTTCCGTCATTCGGATGCTCGCAGTTTACCGCGCGGGCGAATATTTTCGCGACACTCGTCTTACCTGTGCCTCGGGTTCCCGTAAAAATATAGGCGTGGCCTATGCGGTCACCCTTTATCTGGTTCTTAAGAATCGTAACTATCTGGTCCTGACCTTTTACCTCATCAAAGGTCTGAGGTCGGAACTTTCTGTACAAGGCTGTATATGACATGGCAATCTCCTGTAAAATTGTTTACAATTATATGTAAAATTAACACAATTCATGTATTCGTTGTAAGGAATACTAGCTATAACCAATCAGTCTTACATTTTTTTAAGAAAATTGTATTTTTCCTATTGTAAATAAGTCGTCACAAAGCTATAATAATATTAAGATTGACTATCACATTGGATAGTGCGCATTAGTGTAATACTATTATAAGTCGTGACCGGAAAATTTTCAATAACCAAACAGTGAGGTGTAACATGGAAGATAGCATCAATGACGTAAGCACAACCTTATCACGCTTCCATCAGGGTGAGGACTACCACGCTTACCGCTATTTCGGGGTTCACAGATGTACACGCGACGGCAGAGAGGGCGCCGTGTTCAGGGTATGGGCGCCGGCCGCTAAGGCAGTTTCCGTTGTTTGTGACAATAACAACTGGGATTCGGGGGCAGATCCGTGCGACAAGGTCGCGGATGGCGTATGGGAACGTTTTATACCGGACGTACCGGAGTACATGGCCTATAAGTTCGCTATAATTCATAACGACGACAGCCTGCATTTAAAAGCCGATCCTTATGCCTTCCACAGTGAGACCTGCGGCAAAACCGCTTCTAAGGTCTACTATATGGATAACTGCTTTACCTGGGATGACGAAAACTGGTACGAAGCGGAGCGGAAAGCCGGCGGACTCATGAACAGGCCGATGAACATTTACGAGGTTCATTTCGGTTCCTGGAGGAAGTACCCTGACGGCAATTACTACAGCTACAGAAAGATGGCCGAGGAGCTCATCCCTTATGTGAAAAGTATGGGGTATACCCACATAGAGCTCATGCCGCTCCTCGAGTATCCTCTCGACATGTCATGGGGATACCAGGTAACAGGGTATTTTTCAATCACGTCAAGGTACGGTACCCCGGCTGACTTCATGTACTTTGTAAATGAAGCTCACAAGGCGGGTGTCGGCGTCCTGATGGACTGGGTTCCGGCTCATTTTCCAAAGGATGACTTCGGCCTTGCCCAATTTGACGGTTCCTACCTCTATGAGGACCCGGATCCGTTGAGGCGCGAGCATCCTGAATGGGGAACTCTCATCTTTAACTTCGGAAGGGGCGAGATTCAGTCATTCCTCGTTTCGAGCGCCATGATGCTCTTAAGCGAGTACCATATCGATGGCATCAGGGTTGACGCGGTAGCGGCCATGCTCTACCTCGACTACGGCAAGAAGGACGGTGAGTGGCGCGCCAACAGTAAGGGTGGCCATGAAAATGAGCAGGCTATAGCCTTCCTTCAGAAGCTAAATCACGCCGTAGGTGTCGAGAAGCCTGAAGCGGTAATGATAGCGGAAGAATCGACAGCGTGGCCTTTAGTCACAAAGCCTCCTGTAGATGGCGGCCTGGGCTTCCACTACAAGTGGAACATGGGCTGGATGAACGATTCGCTTAACTACATGGGAACCGATCCTCTCTTCAGAAAGGGCAACCACAATAAGCTCACATTCCCTATGGCGTACGCGTTCTCCGAAAATTATATCCTGCCTATTTCACACGACGAGGTTGTGTATGGCAAGAAATCACTTCTCGACAAGATGCCGGGTGAATACGAGCAGAAGTTCGCGGGACTCCGTTCATTTTTGCTTTACATGATGTCTGAGCCCGGCAAGAAGCTCTTATTCATGGGAAGTGAGTTCGGACAGTTCTCCGAATGGAACTACGCGAAGGGTCTTGACTGGATGCTCCTCGAATACGAGAGTCACAGGAAAATGCAGGGCTACACGAAGGATCTCAATCATTTCTACCTTGCCCACAGATGTATGTGGGAGAAGGATGACGGATGGGACGGGTTCCAGTGGATAAACCCTGACGACAGTGACCACAATGTCGTCTCATACAGACGTATTGACAAAGAGGGAAATGAATTAATATTTATTATCAATTTCTCGGCGGTGCTTAGGGAAAATTATTACGTGGGCGTTCCTAAGGAAACAGCCTACCGTGAGATATTTACGACCGACGACGAAAAATACGGCGGTTCCGGAATGCATAATCCTGAGAGGATTGAAACTGTCAAGGGAGATATGAATAATCTTCCTCAGTATGTAAGTGTAAATATTCCGGCGCTCGGCGGTATAGTACTTGAAAATATACCGGAAAGTAAGAAACCGTCAGTTACGCCTGTTGTAAGAACCAAAATAAAAAGAAAACACAAGCATTAATGTTTATCAGGAAAAAAATTGGGGGTTTACGGAGCCTCTATAAATAAGGTTCACGAACGGAGGAAGGAATTATGTTAAGGAAGAAGGAATGCGTAGCAATGCTGCTCGCCGGCGGGCAGGGCAGCAGACTCTATACGCTTACAAAAAAGCTTGCTAAGCCCGCAGTTTATTTCGGTGGAAAATACAGAATAATTGATTTCCCACTTTCTAACTGTGTAAATTCGGGAATTGACACAGTCGGCGTGCTGACTCAGTATCAGCCGCTTGAATTAAATGATTATATCGGAAACGGTTCGCCATGGGACCTCGACCGCAACTACGGCGGTGTTCATGTTCTCCCGCCTTACCAGAAGAGTAAGGGCGGCGACTGGTATAAGGGAACCGCGAACGCCATTTACCAGAACTTACACTTTATAGACAGGTATGATCCTGAATACGTCATCGTTCTTTCAGGCGATCACATCTATAAGATGGATTACAACAAGATGCTCGAATTCCACAAGGAAAAGGGCGCTGACGCTACTATCGCTGTTTTGAATGTTTCATTAAAGGAAGCAAGCCGTTTCGGAATAATGAACACTGATGATACAGAGAGAATCCTCGAGTTCGAGGAGAAACCAAAGCAGCCTAAGAGCACGAAGGCCTCCATGGGTATCTACATTTTCAACAAGGACTCTCTTGAGAAGTATCTGACAGAGGATGACGCAGATCCAAAGAGTTCTAACGATTTTGGTAAGAATATTATTCCAAAAATGATCGCGGATGGTATGAAGCTATACGCTTATCCGTTCTCAGGTTATTGGAAGGATGTAGGAACTATTCAGTCCCTCTGGGAAGCGAACATGGACCTTCTCGGTGATAATCCTGTGCTTGACTTATCAGACCCTGACTGGAAGATATATTTCAAGCACATTCCTCAGCACCCTCAGTACGTCGGTGAAAAGGCTGATATCAGAAACTCCATAGTATCGGAGGGTTCAGATATCAAGGGCAAGGTCCTTAACTCAGTCATTTTCTCAGGCGTATCCGTAGAAGAAGGCGCTTCTGTTATAGACAGCGTAATTATGCCGGGCGTAACGATTAAGGCCGGTGCGAAGGTTGAGTACTCAATCGTAGACGCGGACGCCGTAATCGGCAAGAAGGCAGTAATCGGTGAAAGCCGTGAGAGCGCAAAGGGCATCGCGGTTATCGGCTCTGATATAAAGATAAGTGACGGTACTAAGGTTGCGGCGGCCGACATGGTAGAAGAAGACAGGTAAGGAGGAAGTGAAATGAGTACAACAGGAATTATATTTTCAAATATTCACGACCGCAATGTGCCTCAGCTTACAAAAGGCCGCACGATGGCTTCAATACCTTTCGGCTGCCGCTACAGGCTCATTGACTTCGTGCTTTCGGAAATGGTTAACGCAGGCATTACAAACGTCGGCGTAATTACTAAGAGTAAATACCAGACCCTTGCGAAGCATCTTGGAAATGGTAAGGATTGGGATCTTGCGAGAAAGACAGGCGGTATAATTATCCTCTCACCTTATGGCGAGGAATCGAGCGGTCCTGTCTATGAGAACAGACTTGAGGCTCTTCAGAGCAGCATAAGATTTATAGATTCATGCACGGACGATTATATCATCATGAGCGACTGCGATATTATTTCTAATATTCCTTATGATGACGTAATTGAACAGCATAAGAAGAGTGGCGCCGATATTACAGGCGTTTATAAATACGTAAACCCGCAGCACACCATTTATCGTACAAGCTCAATTCTTGATGTGAACAGTGAGGGCAGAATCACCGGCCTTACGCTCCAGACTGAGATCAGCGGTCACAAGAATTTCGGTATGAACGTGTGGGTATTTAACACTCCTCTCTTAAAGTCTCTTATTCATGAATCTATGATTTATAATTCTAAGAGTCTTGCGAGAGATGTCATCGCTCCTAACCTCTCGAAGCTTAAGGTTATGGGCTATGAATTCAAGAATTACGCGGCATGCCTTGACTCGCTTAATTCATATTTCAACGCGAATATGGACCTCTTAAATGAAGATGTGAGAAGGCAACTTTTCCATATGGAAAATTACCCTGTATATACAAGAGTTAAGGATTCTACATCAACAAGATACGGTGAGAACGCAAGCGTAAAGAATTCTATCATTGCCGATGGCTGCAAGGTAAACGGTACTGTTGAGAACTCTATCCTCTTCCGTGGCTGCACGGTGGCTGAGGGAGCTGTAATCAAGAACAGTGTCATTTTGCAGGACGGTGTTATAGAGTCCGGCGCGTCGCTTAATTATATTATAGCGGACAAGAGAGTTATCGTCCGTGGTGGCCGAAATCTCTCAGGGTGCGAAGGACATCCGTTCTACGTCGAAAAAGGACAAGTATTGTGACAGCCCGAAGGGCTGCCACGCAGCTCGCTCCTTTGCGCGAAGCGCAAATCTTATGGAGCGAGTATCCTTAGTATTGTGACAGCCCGAAGGGCTGCCACGCAGCTCGCTCCTTTGCGCGAAGCGCAAATCTTATGGAGCGAGTATCCTTAGTATTGTGACAGCCCGAAGGGCTGCCACGCAGCCCACGCCTTGGGCGAAGCCCAATGCTCATGGCGTGGGTATCCTTAATTTTTAAATTTGGAGGAGCTTTATCATGGCAGAAAGAAAGACAAAGTCAACAAATTCAAAGACAGCTGCGACAAAGGCTTCCACTACTGCCGCGCCAACTAAAAGGCGCGGCAGACCTCGTAAGGAGAACTTAGCGGAAGTAGAGCAGTCGAGCGCGAAAATCAATAAGGCTATAAAGGAGCCCGCGAAAAAAGAGAGAGCGAAGGTATCTAAAGAAGAGCCACGCAAGAAAAAGATATTATTTGTAAGCAGCGAGTGCCTTCCATTCGCGGCTACAGGCGGACTCGGAGAGGTAATCGGAAGCCTTCCTAAGGCCCTTGCCGCCCGTGGGGATTACGACGTAAGGGTTATCATGCCTTACTACAGCGACATCAGCGATCAGTACAGAAATGAAGCAAAATATATCTGCAATTTCAACGTAGGTCTCGCGTGGAGAAATCTCTACTGCGGACTCTTTAAGCTCGTAAAGGATAACGTAACATATTATTTTATCGATAACGAATATTATTTCCACAGAGACGGTCTCTACGGATATTATGATGACGGTGAGAGATACGCCTTTTTCTGCAAGGCTGTTATGGACAGCTTCTTTTTTACCGGATTTATGCCGGATATTATTCACGCAAATGACTGGCAGTCCGCGCTTGTGCCTATTTACAACACATGCGTATACCGCTATAATCTTAAAACCATTTTCACAATTCACAACATAGAGTATCAGGGTAAATACGACCTCGCTATCCTGGGTGATGTCTTCGCTCTCCCACCTGAAGCAGGCGCTTACGTAGAATACGAAGGCTGTATCAATCTCCTTAAGGGCGCGATTGAGTGCGCTAACTGCGTTACAACCGTAAGCGAATCCTACGCGAATGAACTTCATAACGCCGCCTTTGCTCATGGCTTACAGGACATTATCGCGAAGAATTCATTTAAGATAAGGGGTATACTCAACGGTCTCGATACAGTCGGTTACGACGCGACAACAGACCCTGAGATAGCTAAGAACTTCTCTCCTGTCGACATTACAGGCAAGTTTGAGGATAAGAAGGAACTTCAGGAAATGGGAAATCTCGACCAGAATCCTGACGCGCCGCTCATTTCCATCGTATCAAGGCTTGTAAGTCACAAGGGAATGGACCTCGTTATGAACTCACTTGAGGGCATTTTAAATAATTCCGACCTTCAGGTTGTTGTTCTCGGAAAGGGTGACAGACGCTATGAGGATTATTTCCTCTGGCTTCAGAATAAGTACCATGGCAGGGTAGCCGCTATGATAACCTACAACAAGGCCCTGTCCCGTAAGGTTTACGCAGGCAGTGATATGTTCCTCATGCCAAGTAAGGCTGAGCCATGCGGACTTTCTCAGATGATTGCCTGCCGCTACGGTACGGTTCCTATCGTCCGTGAAACCGGTGGCCTCCGCGATTCCATCCACGACTGCGGTGGCGGTGAAGGTAACGGATTCACATTCGGCAGATATGACGCGACTGATATGGCAAACGCCGTATACCGCGCTATTGACCTCTACCACGGACATGTGGATGAATGGGATCTGCTAAGGAAATATATCATGACCATAGACTTCTCCTGGGCTAAGTCAGCTGAGAAGTATGATGAGATGTACAGTTGGATAACAGGGATACAATAAGGTAAAGTCCTAATCCGAATATCAAGGTACCGCATTAAAAAAGGAGGAACGATGGATAACAATATTAATATATTTAACCCACTCAACGACGAGGGCTCAGCCTATCCCGGCAAAGGCCTCTCCCCTGAGGAAGCAGCCGAAGCCGCTATAAGCGACCGCCTCTCCCGCCACTTCGGCGTAACCTTTGAAACCGCGAGCGACCAGCAGATGTACAACGCCGTCGCGCTCGCCGTAAAGGATAAATTACTCCGTCGCAGGAACCGCTTCAAGGCCGCTACCAAGGAAAACGGCACCAAGCGTGTCTACTACCTCTGCATGGAATTCCTTATAGGACGTTCTCTCAAGAACAACCTCTACAATATGGGCCTATCAGAGACATACGAAAAGGTTCTCAAGAAGCACGGCTTCAACCTCGACGACCTCTATGAGCTCGAGCCCGACGCAGGCCTTGGAAACGGTGGTCTCGGCCGCCTTGCCGCCTGCTTCATGGACTCTCTCGCAACCCTCGGCTATAATGCGACCGGATTTTCAATTCTCTACGAATACGGCCTCTTCAAGCAGAAGATAGTCGACGGCTGGCAGATGGAGCTGCCTGACGTATGGCTTCCGGGCGGCAGTGTATGGCTTAACCAGCGTACAGATAAGACCTTCAAGGTAAACTTCGGTGGTACTCTTGAGGAGAGCTGGGAAAATGAGAAGCTTCGCGTAACAGTAAAGGACGCGGAGACAGTCGAAGCTGTTCCTTACGATATCATGATCTCAGGCGCTAACAAGAAGAGTGTTTCGGTTCTCCGTGTCTTTAAGGCCCGCGCCATTGAAAATTTCGATATGAACTCATTTTCAAACGGCGACTATGCCCGCGCGACTATGGATGACAACAAGGCGTCACTCATTTCCAAGGTCCTCTACCCTCGCGACAACCACTACGAAGGCAAGGAATTAAGGCTCCGTCAACAATATTTCCTCGTTTCGGCGAGCCTTCAGAATATTATTTCAGACCACCTAAGAGATTACGGCACACTCGAGAACTTCCCTGAGAAGGTCGCTATTCATATAAATGATACTCATCCTACCCTCGTAATACCTGAGATGATGAGAATTCTTATGGATGAGTTCGCTTACTCATGGGACGCAGCCTTCGCTATGGTTGAAAAGACAATCGCCTATACAAACCACACAGTTCTCGCCGAAGCCCTTGAGAAATGGCCTGAAGACATGATGAAGCGCCTCCTGCCTCGTATTTACCAGATAATTCACGAGCTGAATGAGCGCTTCTGCAGGCACATTTTCGAGAAATTCCCCGGTGACTGGGATAAATGCGAGCGCATGTCTATTATCAGCAACGGCGTAATCCACATGTCCCACCTCGCTATCCTCGGCTCCCACCATGTAAATGGCGTTTCGGTCCTTCACAGTAACATCCTTAAGGAGTCGGTTTTCAAGGATTTCTACGACGATACGCCCGAGAAATTTACGAACGTAACAAACGGCATCGCCCACAGAAGATGGCTCTGTCAGAGTAATCCGGGCCTTACGAAGCTCCTCGATGACACAATCGGACCTGATTACAAGATGGAACCTGAGAAAATGCTTGATTTTCTGAAATATCAGGACGATACCGCCGTACTTGATAAGCTGGCTGAAATCAAGAAAGCTAATAAAGTAAAAGGCGCTGAGCTTGTGAAGAAGCTACATGGCGTTGAAATAGACCCTGAGTCCCTCTTCGATGTTCACGTAAAGAGACTTCACGAATACAAGAGACAGCTATTAAATGTCCTTCAGATTATAGCCCTCTACAACGAGCTTGAGGCAAATCCAAGCCTTGACATAGTGCCGCAGACTTACCTCTTTGCCGCTAAGGCCGCTCCGGGCTATGACGCTGCTAAGGCAATAATCAGGCTTATAGTAAACCTTGGCGAAGAGATTAATAAGAATCCTAAGGTAAATAAGAAGCTCAAGGTCGTTTTCCTTGAAAATTACTGTGTAACAATGGCTGAGCGTATGATGCCGGCAGCTGAGGTATCAGAGCAGATAAGTCTTGCCGGCAAGGAAGCAAGCGGCACAGGTAATATGAAGCTCATGATAAACGGCGCCCTCACCCTCGGAACCCTTGATGGGGCGAACGTTGAGATGTCAGAGAAGGTCGGTCGTGACAATATCTATATCTTCGGTATGACCGCCGACCAGGTAGAGAGAAAGTGGCGTGAAGGCTATGACGCTTACAGCTTCTACCAGAACAATGACCGTCTCCGCGGAGCCGTCGACAGAATCAAGAACGGCATAAACGGTGAGGATTTCTCGTATCTCTACAGATATCTTCTCATTGGCGATCACGGCATAGCTGATCCATATATGTGCCTTGCTGATTTCGGTGATTACTGCATAGCCCGTGAGGATATGCTGAAGGATTATCAGAATCCGCACGTATGGAACAAGAAATCGCTTGTAAATATAGCGAACGCAGGACACTTCTCAGCCGACAAGGCCATAAAGAAATACGCAGAAGAAATCTGGCAGATAGAACCGGTAATAAAATAAAAACATAATTAAAAAGGGACAGGTAAAACCTGTCCCTTTTTTTAATTTCTGCCTTTCAATTCATACAACCGTTTCAACAATTGTCTTGCCGGCACAATTCACAGTCCTCATCCCTGTCTTTTTATTCTTAAGGAAGCTAAATACGAGTTGACTTAGAATAGGTTCACTATAAGGGCTTATACCCCTTACCGCCATGTCTATTACTCTACACATGGAAGAAACCAGAAAAGGGTAGCCTGCTCTGGAGTGAGATTATAGCTTTTTATTATCTTCTCTGCTATCTCTGAATCAGGTACCTTAAATTCACGCATAGTCTTCACGGAACCATAAATCACGCCTTCTTCTCTGCCTTCTTCTCTGCCTTTCTTTATGCCTTCATCCATTCCCTCTTGTCTGATTTCCATTATAGCCTTAGATACTTTTTCCATCCCTATTGTCTCCTTTCCTTCTGGTGTAGGTATATTAGAACCTAAAAGCTTGTTAAGTAAGATAGTCGTCTCTTTGTCAAGGCTTCTTAAACCGCTTCCTTCATTTATAAGCGTCTGTAACGATTCCTTATCAGACGAGCTCTTCAAAATATGCAGTGCATCACCTAACAGCGAGCTGAACTTCTTAAAGTCCTCATCCGTCATACTATATGGCTCAATAAGGTTAATATTGTAATCAGGGATAAAGTTTAGCAGCCTTTTATTATCATATGCCAGCAAGTCCTTAAGTGTTCTCGGGCCGTACCACTGTAACGTAAGTCGTACACAGACGTTGTCTATAAAATTAGAGCCTTCTGATATATAATGGGTGTAAGCTCAATATATCAGAAGGCTTTTGTCGTGGGCGCTTCTTGATCAACGGGAAAAGTAAGGTACGCTTTTTCCTGAGATTCTGAAGGCGGCACTTTTACCCCAGAAGTAGCAGGCTTCCAGGGTGATGTTATGCCACGTTTGCTGCCCGATGTCTTTTGACGACAGGCTTTTCGGTTACCAGGCCTTTTTCGATATCAGGTGGCTTTCTGATATCGACCAGGGCTTCTTTCTCATATGAAAGATATTTGGCGTTTATGGAAGCATATCTTCCATAAACGCCGTGCTTAAGCCTTTCATCAGCCGGAAGGTCCCTCAGTTTATTCTCTTCTATATATATTTTAGCTATAAGCTTCGCCGCCTTGAAAGCCGGAAGCTCTTTTATCGTTTCATCCGACATGTTTTTAAGGTCGAGA
>Ga0256404_1003479_pt1 | contig 31939 bp, 32 predicted proteins | sample RumenRJG_01DNA_FD_185990 | JGI IMG/M metagenome (GOLD analysis project Ga0256404, IMG submission 185990) | Bovine rumen microbial communities from Lethbridge, Alberta, Canada - RJG_01 | ecosystem: Host-associated > Mammals > Digestive system > Stomach > Rumen | place: Canada: Alberta | collected...
TGCAGCAGAATCTCGCCGCTTGCGCCACCGTTGTTGCCGTTGCCCTTGCGCACGATCATGACGTCGACGTAGTCACCCGGTTTCGCAAAGCCGGCCACGCCGGTGATATCCGTAATGCCTACCGAGATTGCGCGGCAATCCGGCGGTATCGTGCCGGTGAAGCCAGCCAGCTTCATATCTTTGAGGACTTTCTTGTCCGTCAGCACATCGCCCTGCTGGACCGGGACCGATACCGGGCAATCGACGACCTCGGAGATGTCAGACAGCGCTCCGTCTGGCAACAGATCGGCAGGTATCTCGATTACCTTTACCATTTCTTCTTTGATGACCGTGCGGGCAGGTATATCCTGCTTAGCCACGACCACTTTCACGGTCTGGGGATGATTCTTGTCCGATGAAGTATCCTCACTGCCAAAGGACATGAAAACCATCACACCCAGGAAGCAACTTACCAGTACAGCCGCTATGAGCCATTGTCGATAGCTCACGCGCTCCAGCAAGTCTTTCAGCTTGCCATTCGGCTTAGGACCTAGCATTATTTTGCTCCACCTCTGGTTCATAAAACGTTTTCTTTATTATTAGCTGTATATAATGATATATCTTTTTACATTAATAGCAAGCGTAAATCGTAATAAGTCGGCTATAATTGGAAAAATAACGATTTTATTTCTTTACTTAGGACTTTCTTCCCACCTAACCTTCAGGCCTACTGCTTGATTATATCACCTTTATATAAACCATGCAATATTTTTATCTAATTTATCGCTATTTTTATTTTTAATCCATTTGTTGTATGTATTATACCCTGCAAACGAACATTAGTCCATGGAAAAGTATTGCATAGCGCTTTATTATGTGTTATTTTTTTGTCAGGAGGATTTCTATCATGATGACATTCCTGAATCTTGTAATCGCCATACTGGCCGGCGTAGCCGCCGGGCTGTACGCCCGCCGCTGGATCGAGCACTGCTACGACAGCTATACGCCCCAGTCGGGCGTACTGTCCTACAGCCGGGATCATTTATCCTTTTTGCGCGATCGGCTGATGCCAGCTGTGCTCGCCGGGCTGTTCTGCTGGACGCTGCTGCGCTGGCAGGGGTCGCTGCTGGCCATGCTGTTCACCTGCGTCGCCGAATTCTTCCTCGTGCTCTGCACCATCACCGATCTCGAGCAGGAGGCCATATTCGACCGCGTGCTCGCGCCGTTCGCCGTCATCGGCTTCGTCGGCTGTCTGCTGCTCGACTGGTCGCTGCTGAACCACCTCATAGCCGCCGGCGGCGCCCTCGTCGTGTTCCTGGCGCTCTCACTGCTGACGCGCGGTGCCATCGGCGGCGGGGATATAAAGCTCATGGGGACGCTGGGGCTGTGGCTCGGCACGTCACAGACGACGGACGTCGGTATCTACGGCCTCATCATCGGCGGCCTGCTCGCTGCCCTGCTCATGGCCACAAAGCGCCGCGGCCTGCACGACACGTTCGCCTACGGCCCCTGCTTCACCATCGTAGCGCTGCTAATACTGCTGCCGTAATGACAGATACCAGAAGAGGGACGCAAGCTCAAAGCCTGCATCCCTCTTCTGGCATCTTGCAAGTTATGTTAAGGCTGTTTCTAAATCAATCAGCTATCGCCTCTTCTGCAAATGCAAAAGACCGCATACTCAGTAGTTCTCCGCTCTGACCTCAAAGTAGCTCTGCGGATGGGCGCAGGTCGGGCAGATCTCTGGGGCTTTCGTGCCGATGACGATGTGACCGCAGTTGCGGCACTCCCAAACCTTTACCTCGCTCTTGGCGAAGACCTGAGCTGTCTCGACGTTCTTCAGCAGGGCGCGATAGCGCTCCTCGTGATGCTTCTCGATGGCAGCTACGAGGCGGAACTTCGTTGCGAGCTCCTTGAAGCCCTCTTCCTCAGCCGTCTTGGCGAAGCCGTCATACATATCGGTCCACTCGTAGTTCTCGCCCTCGGCAGCTGCCTTCAGGTTCGCCGGGGTATCACCGATGCCCTCGAGCTCCTTGAACCACATCTTGGCATGCTCTTTCTCATTGTCAGCCGTCTTCAGGAACAGGGCTGCGATCTGCTCATAGCCCTCTTTCTTGGCCTTCGATGCGAAGTAGGTGTACTTGTTGCGTGCCTGCGACTCGCCAGCGAAAGCGGCCTGCAGATTCTTTTCCGTTTGCGTTCCTGCGTATTTGCTCATTTTTATTCCTCCTAAAATATTCATCAGCCGGTCAGCTCAATGCTGCGCCCGGCACTTCGGACATAGATAGCGCACCTGGAGATCGTATGAGTCGATAGCCGTCCCGAGGAATCCCTCGAGCTGCTGCGTCAGATCAGTGAACGTGACATCTGCAATGGCTCCACAGCGCGTACAGACCAGATGGTCATGCCGCTCCATGCGGTCGTAGCGATCCGGCGAGCCTGGTATCTGCAGGCGCCGTATCCGTTTATGCTCGCACAGAGTCTTGAGATTGTTGTATACCGTAGCCAGCACGATATGCGGGTAGTCCTGCTTCATGCTCAGGTATATCTGCTCTGCCGTGGGATGTTCGCGCGATTCCCAAACTTTCTGCTCGACAGCCTCGGCATATCCCGACATCATTCTCCCTCCTTTGGTCGTTGTATCTATTAGATTTATTCTAATTATAACTTCTTCCCTGCTCGCTGTCAAGGGTGAAAATAAAAAAATAGGACTGCGAAATGCAGTCCTATAATAACGTTCTATCTTCATTTGCTGAAGAATATCGCGTAGTAGCCGTTCACGAAGATGTAGAGGACGATTAGCGGCAGGATGTAGGTCATGTAGAACCGCACCCAGCGCGGCAGCTTCAGGCCCGAGCCGGTATTGACCTCGCTGAAGAAAGACTTCCAGCCCCACCCGTAGCGGCTCGTGCAGAAGAACAGGAACACGAGGCTGCCGAGTGGCAGGACATTGTTGCTGATGATGAAGTCCTCGAGGTCGAGGATGCCGGTGCCGGGGCCGAGCGGGGTGATATCCTTCAGGACATTGAAGCCCAGCAGGCACGGCAGGGAGAGCACCGCGATGAGTAGCATTGCCCGCGGTATGACCGTGTTGCGCGGCGAGCCGATGAGCTCGGACAGGCTCGCGAATATGTTCTCGAATACGGCAATGACCGTAGACAGTGCCGCAAAAGCCATGAACAGGAAGAACAGCGCCCCCCAGAACTGGCCGCCGGGCATCGCGTTGAAGATATTCGGCAGCGTCACGAATATGAGGTTCGGGCCGCTATCCGGGCTCACGCCGAAGCTCGAGCAGGCCGGGAATATGATGAAGCCGCTCATGATGGCCACGAACGTATCGAGCACGATGATCCAGATGGCCTCGCCCGTCAGGCTTTTCTCTTTGCCTATGTAGCTGCCGAATATCGCGAGCGATCCCTGGCCGATGCTCAGCGTGAAGAACGCCTGCCCCATGGCGGCAAATATGACTTCATTGAGGCTGTACTCGGTCATGCGCTCGAAATCCGGCAGAAGGTAATAGCTCAGGCCCTCGCCGGCGTTCGGCAACAGGCAGGAATTGATAGCCAGGACGATTATCAGGAACAGCAGGCATATCATCATGGCCTTCGTGATGCGCTCGACACCGCGGTTCACGCCGATATAGCAGATCCCGCCGCCGATGAGCACCACGAGCACCATGTAGCTGCACATCGTGACCGGATCGGCCAGCATTGCTCCGAACGCCTGACCGATGCCGCCCGCATCGAGGCCGGCGAAGCCGCCTGCGGCCGTCTTGTACAGGTAGTACAGCATCCAGCCCGCGATTGTCGTATAGTACATCATGAGCAGGACATTGCCAGCTATGGATATGTATTTATACAGGTGCCATTTCGTCCCCCGCGGCTCGAGCGTATCAAACGCGCGCGCCGGCGAATGCTGGCTGCCACGGCCGACCGCGAACTCCGTCAGCATGATCGGCAGTCCCAGTATGATCAGGAACAGCAGATAGATGAGAACGAACGACGCCCCGCCATAGCGCCCAGTGATGAACGGGAACCGCCAGACATTGCCCAGTCCGATGGCGCAGCCGGCCGACACGAGAATGAAGCCCAGCCGTGTGGAAAATGTATTGTGCATGAATCGCACTCTCCTCAGATATTTATTTTTATTTGTCCGATGCACGGACTCATTTGCTGAAGAACATCGCATAGTACCCGTTCACGAATATGTAGAGCACGATGAGCGGCAGAATGTAGTTCATGTAGAAATGGAGCCCGCGCGGGAACTTCAGCCCGCTGCCGGCATCAGCCTCCTTGAGGAAAGAGTTCCAGCCCCAGCCGTAGCGCGATGTGCAGAACAGCAGATAGACGAGGCTGCCGAGCGGCAGGATGTTGTCACTGACGAGGAAGTCCTCGAGGTCGAGTACTCCTGTAGTGCCTCCCAGCGGATGCCAGCCGCTCCAGATGTTGAAACCGAATATGCACGGCAGCGACAGCACCGCGATGAGCAGCATGGCCCGCGGGATGATGAGCTGGCGCGGCGAGCCGGTCAGCTCGCAGAGGCAGGCGAATATATTCTCGAACACGGCAATGACCGTAGACAGCGCGGCAAAGGCCATGAACAGGAAGAACAGCGCTCCCCAGAACTGGCCGCCCGCCATATGATTGAATACGTTCGGCAGCGTGACGAAGAGCAGGTTCGGGCCGCTGTCCGGGCTAACGCCGAAGCTCGAGCAGGCCGGGAATATGATGAGGCCGCTCATGATGGCCACGAACGTATCGAGCGCGATGACCCAGGCAGCCTCGCCCGTCAGGGACTTCTCCTTGCCGATGTAACTGCCAAATATGGCCAAGGCACCGATGCCGAGGCTCAGAGTAAAGAACGCCTGCCCCATGGCCGCGAATATGACTTCATTCATACTGTAGGACTCGAGCCGGCCGAAGTCCGGCAGAAGGTAATACTCGAGGCCCGGACCGCTACCGGGCAGCAGGACGGAATTGACCGCGAGCACGATCATAAGCGCGAGCAGGCAGACCATCATGACTTTCGTGATGCGCTCGACACCGCGGTTCACGCCGAGGTAGCACACCCCGCCGCAGAGCAGCACGGTGAGCAGCATATAACCCGTCATCGTCACCGGATCGGCCAGCAGCGCCGCGAACACGCCGCCCACCCCGGCTGCATCGAGCCCGACGAAGCCGCCCGCGGCCGTCTTGTACAGATAGTAGATCATCCAGCCGGCGATGGTCGTGTAGAACATCATGAGCAGCAGGTTGCCGGCGATGGCCCCGTATTTATAAAGGTGCCATTTCGTCCCGCGCGGCTCGAGCACGTCGAACGACTTCGCCGCCGAGCGCTGGCTCGCACGTCCCACCGCGAACTCGGCAACCATGATCGGCAGACCGAGTATCAACAGGAAAACAAGATAAATCAGTACGAAAGAAGCCCCGCCATAGCGTCCCGTGATGAACGGGAACCGCCAGACATTGCCGAGGCCGATGGCACACCCCGCCGAGACCAGTATGAATCCGAGCCGGGTTGAGAATGTATCACGCATGGAATTAATTCCTCCCTAAACAATATCCATTCCATTATAACGCTACAGCTTAGATTTGGCTATGAAAATATCTGCGCGCGGCCCTGCGCATCCCTGCCCGCCAGCAAACGTAGCCACCTCCCGGCCCTCTGGCACAAAAAAATGACATCAGGCCCGCCGCGGAAAGCGGCGAGCCTGACATCGGATTATGGATTGTGTGTATCAATACGCTGAGGAGACCAGCAGGTATTGAAAAAAGGAAGCCCTGAACTCCACTCCAGGGCCGGCCAGAGTAGGAAGTAATTTCCCGGCCTAAAATTAGATGAAATAAGTGTATGAGCAATTTCTCCTGCGGGAGGGCCGCAGGAAAAAGGTTCCGACAAACAAAAAGCCCTCTCCCGACCTGTCGTCGGAAAAGGGCATCAAATGCAAATAAAAGCTGCGCCGCAGCGCTGCCGAATCCCCATCCCTATCACTCGCAGGTCAAACGGTGATTGTCAATCAGGCAGTTCTCCTGGCTCCAGCTCATCGCTCGCCTGCGCCTTCCCAAGGTCTCCCTCAGTGACATCAATGCAGGCTCGCTCGCTGCTACAGTGGCGTGACCGCTCCGGACTACGGGCCTCAGCCCTACCGGCATTCTCTATTAGGTGGAATCCATCCACACCTGATCCAATCGCTATGCTTTTGTTACATCCTATGATATCAGCCTCATCAGAATTTGTCAAGATGTAAATCCAGTATTCTCATTTTACCCGTGAGACGGTCAAATATTTGCTCCATCTGGACATGTCTGCTGTGGCGCTCAGGAGGATGATCCCAGCCGCTTCAGGGACTGGTCGAAGTCCACCAGCAGATCCTCAGTGTCCTCGAGGCCGACATTCACGCGCACGAGGTCATCGGTCACACCTGCCTGCTGGCGCTCCTCGGCGCTGAGATGGCAGAATATCGTCGATGCCGGATGTATGACGAGCGTGCGCGCGTCACCGATATTCGAGACGTTCAGAGCATAGTGGAGATGGTCTATGAAGGCGAACGCCCGCTCCTTCGTCCCGAAGCGCAGCGTCAGCATGGCGCCGAACCGGCCACCAAACTGCCGGTCTGCCCGCTCGTGGAAGGGGCTCGAGGGCAGTCCGGGATAATTCACCTCGAGGCCGCGCGACTCGCAATACCCGGCCAGCGCCTGAGCTGTGCTGCATATACGATCCATCCGCAGGGCCAGCGTATCGAGCCCTATGCCGGTCAGATAGGCATTGAACGGCGACTGGCAGCCGCCGTAGTCCGTGACCATGCGCTGGCGCAGGCGCACGATGTAGCTCATCGGACCAAAGGAAAAGTCGCGGAATTTCGGATAGCGGTCCGCGTCCCAGGAGAACTTTCCTCCGGCCACGACGATGCCACCGATACTGTTGCCGTTGCCGTTGAGCGCTTTCGAGGTCGAGTGCAGCACGACATCTGCCCCGAGCTCGAGTGGCCGGCACAGATATGGCGTCGTGACGGTGTTGTCGACGAAGAGCGGCACTCCGTGCGCATGCGCCAGATCCGCGAGAGCCTTGATATCGACTACGTCGAGCTTCGGATTGCCGATGGTCTCGACGTATATGAGCCGCGTGTGCTCATTGATTTGTGCCGCGAAGTCCTCGACGCGGTCTCCCTGGGCGTAGCGCGTGCGGATGCCGTACTGCGCGAAATCCGCCAGCAGGGAGCTCGTGCCGCCGTACAGTCCGCTCGAAGCCACGATTTCATGCCCGCTCGAGAGCACGTTGAGCAGGGCATGCGATACGGCCGCCATGCCCGAGGCGAACGATACCGCGCCTACGCCGCCCTCGAGCGCACGCAGGCGCTGCTCGAAGCGGGCCAACGTCGGATTGCCGACCCGCGTATAGACGAAGCCCGGCTTCCGACCGGCGAACACTTTCTCCATCTCCTCAGCCGTTGGCTGATAGAAGGCCGTACTCTGATAAAGCGGCTGCGTGACGCAGCCGGTGGCCGCATCGGGCGCGAACGACTCATGCAGCAGTCTGGTCGTGAATCTCATAGAGCCAGACCGCCTTTGACGACGAGGAGCTCATAGGTCCCATCATCGTTCTTATGGACGGACGTCACCTTGTGTCCCTCATCCTTCAGGCTGCGCGGCACATTCTGTATCGGCTCGCCATCATTGAGATGGACGCTCAGCGTCTGACCGTCCGCCAGATCCTCGAGTGCCACTTTGACCTTGACAAACGTGATCGGGCATACGACGTCCGTGATATCGATAGCGGCATCTGCCTGTTGCTCGCTCATACTACTCCCTCCAATGCTTTTTCGAGTTTATCCCAGCCTACGCGCTCGAGGCAGGCGCGGAAGCGCTCGCTCGGCTTGGCGTTCGCGGCAAAGAACTGCAGCGTGGCCTCAGCCACATCGTAGACTTTCTCCTCGTTGACGATGAGCGGCAGGGTGTGCCGTCCGATCGCGATATGGTTGCCGTAAAGTCCGCCAAAGGAGATGACGCAGCCATTCTCGCCCGTCCAGGAATCCGTTGGGCAGCTCTTGATGCACTTGCCGCAGTAGACGCACTTCGCTTCGTCAAGCGTGACCTGCTGGGCGGCCGCATCGACTTTTATGGCCTGCTCGGGGCAGACGGCCTCGCAGAGGCCGCAATACGTACAGTTGTCCGCCTGCCAGCTGGGCTTTACGCCACCCTTGATGCCCATGTCATTTTCCTCGGCCTTGAGGCAGTTGTTATGACAGCCCGTGAAGCCGAACTTGAACTTGTGCGGCAGCTCGCGACCACCGAAGCGCTTGTCGAACTCATTGGCAAGCTTCACGGTATCGATGAGGCCGGACGGGCAGGTGGCCGCGCCCTGGCAAGCCGTGATGGTGCGCACGCGCGGGCCGCAGACGCCGTTCTCGACGCCGCCCTTCGCGAGGTCGGCCTTTACCGCCTCGATGTCCTGCACATGGATGTACGGGATCTCGATGCCCTGGCGGCTCGTGAGATGCACATAGCCATGACCGTATTTATCCGCTACCTGCTCGATGGCGCGGAGCTGTGCCGCCGTGAAGTGCCCGCCGACGGATTTCAGTCGCATGGAGATGCAGTCCTTCTGCTTCATGCGCATCATGCCCGTCGCCTTCAGTGCCTTATAATCTACTGCCATTTCTTTCACTCTCCTAAATATAAAGCCTCCCCCTCAGGGAAGGTGGCGTTATGCAAGCTGCCCCCATTGGGGGAAGTGCCGAGCGTAGCGAGGCGATAGGGGTGGCGAGGCGCTACGCGGCGGTGTGGTAACACATAGATTGTTCGGCTGCTTAGGCTTTTCGATTCGTGAGCCGTTTATGCCTTAGCACTCGAGTGTGATTACCAACTCGCCACCCCCACCACCGCTAGCGGATCCTGAGGTCTTCTTTCGTTACCTGTTTATCTTTATCAATATGAAAGCTGTTGAGTACAGGCTCGCCGCCGTTCAGCGACAGGATCATATAGCTGGCCTGGCTGTCGAACGCCAGCCGCTTGTCCTCCTCGCTCGGCCGCGAGGGGCTGGCCGGATGGCTGTGCCAGTTGCCGAGCAGCTGCCAGCCCGCGGCGCGCAGCTCCTTTACGGCGGCGAACTGCTCGCGCGGATCCAGCGCGAAATGCTCCGTGGCATGATCGACGTTCGTCAGGAAAAAAACGCGCTCAACCGTCTTCACTCCCGTAGCCGCATCAATCGTGCCGCCGATGAGCCCGCAGTCCTCGATGGGCGCGAGCTGGCGCGCATGCTGCACCATAGCGATATAGTCCGCGAGTTTCAAATTTATCTGCATAGTCAACATCCTCCGCTAAAAGCCTTCCCAATGGAAAAGGTGCTGTAATACAAGCTGCCCCTTTGGGGGGCGCGAAGCGCGGGTTGCCAGTGGCAACCCCGGGCAGTGCCGAGCGCAGCGAGGCGATAGGGGTGGCGAGACGCTATGTAGCGCTCAGCAACACATTGATGGATCGGCTGCGTGGGCTATTTGTTAGTGGGCCGTTTATGCAATAGTACTCGAGTAAGATTACCAACTCGCCACCCCCACCACCGCTAGCGCGGTCCTCCTCCCCCAAGGGGGGATGCTTCACTATCGCGACGTCTCATTCGTCTCATCCACCGCTGATGCGGTCTCCCTTTCCCTAGGGGGAAGAATCCGTACTTCATCAGCTGCCGAAGTCGCAGCTGGGCTGCTCGTAGTCGATGAGCTCGTGAATGGTGGGATTGTCGCCGCAGATGGCGCAATGCGGATTGTGGTTGATCTTCACTTTGCGGAATGTCATCGTCAGTGCATCATAGGTCAGCAGGTATCCGGTCAGGAGATCCCCGACCCCCAGCAGATATTTCAGTGCTTCGGTCGCCTGCAGGGTTCCGATGACACCGCCCATGACGCCGAGCACGCCCGCCTGACGGCAGGTCGGTATGGCATCCTTCGGCGGCATCGTCGTGAATACGCAGCGATAGCACGGCCCCTGCCCCGGCACATACGTCATGGTCTGGCCGGAAAACCGGATGATACCGGCATGGGAGAACGGCTTCTGCTCCAGTACGCAGGCATCGTTGATGAGGAACTTGGCCGGGAAATTATCCGTACCGTCGATGATGAAATCGTAGTCCTCGTCACGGATGATATCGCGGATGTTGGCCGAGCTCACAAATTCATTGTAGGTCCTGACCTTTACATCGGGATTCAGGCGCTCGATCGTCTCGCGGCCCGAGTCGACTTTCGGCCGCCCTACGTCCGCCGTCGAGTGGATGATCTGACGCTGCAGGTTCGAGAGGTCTACGACATCGGAGTCGACGAGCCCGATGGTGCCGACACCTGCCGCCGCGAGATACATGGCCGCCGGTGAGCCGAGCCCGCCCGTGCCGATGATGAGTACCTTGCCCGCGAGCAGCTTCTCCTGCCCCTTGCCACCGACCTGCTGCAGTATGATATGGCGCGAGTAGCGCTCGAGCTGCTCATTCGTAAGCGTGCTCATATCGCTCCGCCTCCCATGAAATACAGGAATTCCACCTCATCACCATCATTGACAAAGGTCGTCTCGAACCCCTGGTGATCGACGAATTCGCCATTCAGCTGTACGGTCACGTACTCCGGCTGCTCTGCCTTGGCGACTACGAGCAGTTCCTTGAGGTTTATGGGTTTGTCCAGCTCCAGCTGCTCGCCATTTACCTTTACTTTCATGGGGAAGCCTCCTCTATCGCATATAAAATCAATATGTTTTCTATTATTAGTGTTATCATACTCTTGTTTTATATATCTGTCAAGTATGTATTGCAAATTTTCTATCAGATCACCCAGTTATCCGGACCGAGGGCGGTGTTCAGCATCGTCATCTGCAGCACGGACCGCGCGATATCATCAGCGGTGGCCGCAGGCAGCTGCGCACTGTCCCAGCGCCGGACATGGTCCAGACCGCTGGCCAGTGCTTCGGCGGCGTCATCGGTCGGGGCCTCGACCAGCACCACCAGCCCGGCGCCGAGCAGGTGGCGCACGACAGCCGCCGCATCATCGCCGGCTGCCGGCCGATAGAGGTACGTATGGCGGCCGGAGCGCACGAGACCGTACTCGGCTGCGGCTATGGTGTCACTGGCCACCCCGTCAGCAGGTGCGAACACGATGCCCAGCGGCTGCTGCCAGTTCAGGGCCGCACGCATGGACGGGCTGGCGGCATACTGCCGTGCGCCGGCCGTGCCGACCTCTCGTACGACGCCGCAGGCGACAGTATTGTGGCTGATGCGGTCGATGAGTATGAACTCGCCCTGCGTGCGGTGATGAGCGAACGGATCGATGACTATGGGCTCCGTCACGGCCAGCTCGCAGACAGCGATCTCATTCTTCGTGAGCGTCGTGCGCTCCTCATGCGCTCCCGTATTGATATCGATGGCGTAATCGATGCGCGTGAGCACACCGGGCAGTTTCTTCGTGCCCAGCTTCAGCAGGAAATTCTTGCCAAGCGTGAGCGGCACATCATCCATCCACAGGATCTCGGCGCGGAAGCTGTCCGACTGCTGCAGCCCGCTGTCCAGCTCAAGCACGCAGCCGCGCGATACGTCGACCTCGCGCGCGAGCTGGATGGTGACGGGCTGCCCCTGAGCGGCCTGTTCGGCCGGCTGTCCGGCTACGAGTATGCTCTTCACCTCGGCCTGCTCTCCCGAGGGCAGCGCCCGCACCGTATCGCCCACCGCGATGCTGCCGCTCTCTACCTGTCCCTGGAAACCGCGGAACGTATGGTCCGGCCGGCAGACGCGCTGCACCGGCATATAGAACCCCTCTTCGGCGGCGGCCATGCTGGCGACATCGACGGTCTCGAGGTAATCGAGCAGTACCGGGCCCTCGTACCAGTCCATGCGCGCTGAGCGCTCGGTGATATTATCGCCCTCGGTGGCCGAGACCGGTATGACGACGATGCTTTCGAGGCCCAGCTCCTGCTGCAGGGCGGCGATTTCCTGCTCGATGCTCCGGAAGCGATCCTCCGCATAGCCGGCGAGATCCATCTTGTTCACCGCGAATACGAACGCCCGTATCCCCATGAGCGCACAGATGCGGGCATGACGCCGCGTCTGCGTCAGCACCCCTTTCGTGGCATCGATGAGTATGATGGCGAGATCGGCGAACGAAGCTCCACAGGCCATGTTGCGCGTGTACTCCTCATGGCCCGGCGTATCGGCGCAGATGAAGCTGCGCCGGTCCGTCGTGAAGTAGCGATACGCTACATCGATGGTGATGCCCTGCTCCCGCTCGGCCATGAGCCCGTCCAGCAGCAGCGAATAATCGATGGCGCCGCCGCGGCTACCGACTTTGGAGTCGAGCAACAGGGCTTCCTCCTGATCGGCATAGAGCAGCTTCGAGTCATAGAGCAGGTGTCCGATCAGCGTGGATTTGCCATCATCAACGCTGCCGCAGGTGATAAATTTCAATAAATCGTTCATATTAGAAATAGCCCTCCCGTTTGCGGCGCTCCATGCTGCCGGCGCCCTGATGATCGATGACACGGCTCGTGCGCTCCGACTCGACCGCCCCGAGTGTCTCCTGCACGATCTTGTCGAGCGTATCAGCATCGGACTCGAATCCGCCGGTCAGCGGATAACAGCCCAGCGTACGGAACCGTATCCGGCGCTGTTTGATATCCGACGGCTTCAGATGCAGCTTCTCGACGATGCGGTCGTCATCGACCATGATGATGTTGCCGTCGCGCTCGATGCAGGGCCGCTCTTTGGCGAAATACAGCGATACGATCTCGAGATTCTCCCGCCGGATATACTGCCAGATATCCTTTTCCGTCCAGTTCGATATGGGGAATACGCGGATGCTCTCGCCCTCGTTCAGCTCGGCATTGTAGAGCTTCCAGAGCTCGGGGCGCTGGTTCTTCGGGTCCCACGCCTGAGCGGCATTGCGGAACGAGAATATGCGCTCCTTGGCTCGCGATTTCTCCTCATCGCGGCGTCCGCCACCAAAGGCGGCGGTAAAGCCGTACTTCGTCAACGCCTGCTTCAGGGCCTGCGTCTTCATGATATCGGTATAGCTGGCCCCGTGGTCGAACGGATTGATGCCGGCCTTCACGCTCTCCTCATTGATGTACTCGATCATCTGCAGGCCGTATTTCCGCGCCTGCTCATCACGGAATTTTATCATCTCGTGGAATTTCCAGGTCGTATTGACGTGCAGGAACGGAAATGGCGGTTTCTCGGGATAGAATGCTTTCAGGGCCAGGTGCATCATGACGGTGCTGTCCTTGCCGATCGAGTAGAGCATGACCGGTTTTTCCGCCTCGGCGGCGACTTCACGGATGATGTAGATGGCCTCCGCTTCCAGCGCATCGAGATGCGATGATTTTCCCATATTTGACTCTCCTTTGTATAAATGCGCCGGTCAATAAGCATTGGCACGGCTGCGGTCTACGACGATCTCCTGCCGGCTGCCGTCGGCCAGCCGGAGTTCCCAGCACAGCTCTGCGCCCCGGTCATGGGCGTAGAGGCGTCCGCCTGCGCCGCCCAGACTGGCCTCCAGCGTAAAGAATATCGCGTCGCGCGGACATTCCTTCACACAGGCCGTGCACCCCCAGCAGTCGCGCCGGTCGCGTATGACCGCCTTCCCTGCCTGCATCACGAGCAGATTGCCCGGACAGACATCGCAGCAGCGTCCGCAACCGACACACTCGGCGGATTCAATCCGTATGCTCATCTGAGTGACATCTCCTTTCACGAAAGCCGACTCCTTATAAGCCTTAGGTGTCGTAATACAGGCTGCCCCCTTTTGGGGGCACTACGCGGCGGTGCGGTAACACATAGATTGTTCGGCTGCTTAGGCTTTTCGATTCGTGGGCCGTTTATGCTTTAGCACTCGAGTGTGATTACCAACTCGCCACCCCCACCACCGCTAGCGCGGTCCTCCTCCCCCATTGGGGGATGCTTGATTTACATGCCACTCAGCGGCCGGTAGACGATCTCTATCTCGCCGTCCGGCGTCAGCCGTGAGTTCACGAACTTCTCATAGGCCGGGTCGCGGTCGGGATAGTCGAGGTTCTCGGCAAAGCTGTGCCAGCGCGTCTCCCGCCGGGCCGCCAGATGAGCGATGAGGGCGCGGCAGACAAGCAGCCGGTTCTCGAGCTCGTATATCTTCATGAGGCCATAGGCATCGCTGGCCCGCAGGCCGGCAGATAGCTGTGTGAGGCGGCGGATATGGGCATCGGCAGCCGCGAGCTGCCCCTCGGTATAGCGATAGGCAGCCGATATGCCGCCGGCCTCCTCATCCATGATCTGCTGCATGGCCTCCTCGAGGTCGTCGACGGTATAGAGAGGCGGCGCCTCCGCCGGCTCCAGGCGCGCAGACAGCCTGCCGGCCACGTCCTCCGGGCTCAGCAGCGGATCAGCGGCCGGGGCTGCTGCCGCATACGCCGCGGCGCTATCGGCAGCTATGCGCCCCTCGACGAAGGCCCCCGTCACATATTTCTGCGGGCAGCCGCCCGCCACATCGCCAGCCGCGAACAGTCCCGGCACGGTCGTGGCGCGCCGGTCATCTACCCAGTATCCGCTGGCGGTGTGTCCGCCGACGACGTAGGGCTCGGTGCCCTCGACTTCCACATCAGCGGCCTGCGGGCCGCGCCCCGTCTCGCGCCAGCGCATCGTCTGCGCCGGTGCCATATTCAGATAAGCCTTCTCCAGAGAGTCCTGCTGGGCATCCGTTATCCCCCGTGTCGCCAGATAGCAGGGGCCGCGTCCGGCCAGATTCTCACTCACGACTGCATAGAGCCGCTCACTCGTCGTATTGCCGTAGGCCGCCTGATAGCGCTCGCCCCGCGCATTCACCTGCGCGGCCCCAACGCCCTGAGCCAGTGTGCCCGTTGGTGCGATGGTATCCTTGCAGCGCAGGGCGATGAAGCGCATCTCGAGCGTCGTCAGCTCTGCGCCGGCCCGCAGACCCATGGCATAGCCAGCGCCCGTATTGAACGGACTGTACCACATCGTATGCCGCGCCGCACCGGGATGGTTCGGCCGGTAGAGGCCTGCCGCGCCGCCCGTCGCGCAGATGACGGCCCGCGCCCTCAGGTACACGGCCGACTGCGTCCGGATGCCGATGCCCCAGGCTCCCACAGCGCGCCCTGACGCTGTCTGCAGCAGGTCGACGACCGCGACATGCTCCAGCACGCGCACATTCGGAGCCTGCCGCACGGCCTGCGCCAGCAGCGGCTTTATATTCTCACCATTGATCTTCAGATTGCGCCAGCCCCGCGACACGTACTGCCCCTTCTCGTCCTTCTGTATGACGAGGCCGAGCTGCTCGATGTGGCGGGTGACGTCGTTCAGGCCGGCCGCCAGCGAGCGCAGCAAGTCCTCGCGGACGATGCCGGCTGCGTCGCGGCGTGCATACTCCACGTAATCCTCGGGCGTATGCCCCGGCGTTATATAGGCGTTCAGCGCATTCACGCCGGCCGCCAGGCACCCGCTGCGCTTGATGCCGGCCTTGTCGACGAGCAGCACGTCGAGCTCGGGGTGTTGCTCGGCCAGCGTGATCGCGGCATAGCAGCCCGCCGCACCTCCGCCTATGATCAGGACGTCCGCCTCATACTCCTGTATATCCATCTGCCTCGCTCCTCAGATGATGACTGAATTCGGCTGTTTGGCCGCGTTCTCGCGGACCACGGCCCGCCCACCGGCGAAGCTGCAGATGCGGTGGATGAAGACATACGCTTCATCGCCCTCATGCAGCGGCCGCTTCTCGAGGCTGCGGCGGCATTTCAGCAGCACGCCCTTCACCTCTACATCGACCTCGGCACTGTCGCCGCGGAAATACACTCCGCGCACGATCCCTTTCTCCGAGCCGAGCGGCAGCCGCATCTCGCTCCGATCCGCCCCCAGCTCGAGGAATTCCGGCCGCAATATGGCCTCGTGGCTTTGATCAGCCTCTTGCTCCGGTGCCGGGAAGCCTTTGAATATCGTATAATCGGCTACATGCACCGACTCGCCGATGAATTTCGCTACGAACGGCGTGTGCGGCTGCTGGTAGATCTCGACCGGTGTCCCGGCCTGCTCGATATGGCCCTGATGCACGATGATGATATCGTCCGCGACCTCTACTGCCTCCTCCTGATCATGGGTCACGAACAGGCTCGTTATGCCGAGCTGATGGATCGCCCGGCGCAGCCAGCCGCGGAGCTCCTTGCGCACCTTCGCATCGATGGCAGCGAACGGCTCATCGAGCAGCAGCAGCTCCGGCTCCGGCGCCAGTGCCCGGGCGAATGCCACGCGCTGCCGCTGGCCGCCCGACAGCTGCATCGGGTAGCGCTGGGCGAAATCCTGCAAGCCGACCAGCTCGAGCAGCTCATCGACCTTTTCCTTTATACGCGCTCGCGGCACGCCCTGCACCTCGAGCCCGAATCCGACATTGTCACGCACGGTGCTGTGCCGGAACAGCGCATAGTTCTGGAATACGAAGCCTATGCCGCGCTGCCCCGGTGGCAGCTCGTTCACGCGGCGTCCGCCTATGCAGATATCGCCGCTATCCGGCTGCTCCAGCCCGGCGATCATGCGCAGTATCGTCGTCTTGCCGCTGCCCGACGGACCGAGCAGGCCGATGAGCCTCCCTTTTTCCGCCGCGAAGCTCACGTCGCGCGAGGCATAGAACGTGCCATAATGCTTCTCTACATGCTTCAGCTCTACCTCAATCGACATGATCCAGTCCTCCTTTCGCCCGCCACTCCACGATATTGCGGAGCACGAGTATGACTATGGCCATGAGTACGAGGACCGAAGCCACGGCGAACGCAGCCGTGAAATCGTACTCGTTGTACAGCATCTCGATATGCAGCGGCAGCGTCGTCGTCTTGCCGCGGATATGTCCTGACACGACGGACACGGCGCCGAACTCGCCCATGGCCCGGGCCGTACAGAGGATGACGCCGTAGAGCAGCGCCCAGCGGATATTCGGCCAGGTCACGCGGCGGAATATCTGCCAGCCGGTCGCGCCGAACGTCGCGGCCGCCTCCTCCTCGCTGCGCCCCTGCTGCTCCATGACCGGCATCAGCTCCCGCGTGATGAACGGGAACGTCACGAATATCGTCGCGAGTATGATGCCGGGGACAGCGAACAGCACCGCGATATGGTGTGCCTGCAGGAACGGGTACAGCGGCCCGATGCGCCCGAACAGCGTGACGAAGAACAGGCCCGCTACGACCGGCGATATCGCAAACGGCAGATCGATGAGCGCTGCCAGCAGCGTCTTGCCGCGGAAGTCATATTTCGTGAGCAGCCAGGCCGAGGCCAGGCCGAACAGCGTATTCAGCACCACCGCGCTGATGGTCGCCTCGAGTGTCAGATATAGCGCCTTTACGGCAAAAGGATCGGTCAGCGCCCGCACATACGTCTGCCAGCCCCGCCCCAGGGCCTCGCTGGCCACCAGCACGAGCGGCAGCACGAGCATGACGAACAAGAACAGCGCAGCCACGAATATGAGCAGCCAGCCTTTCCGGCCGGGAGCCCCATATCTGTCTCCCATGATCATCACACCCCCTGCTGCTGCCGGCGCCAACGCTGGAATCCGTTGAGCGCCAGCAATATGATGAACGACATCGCCATCATCACGATGGCGATCGCCGCTGCCGCCTGATAATCGTACTGCTCCAGCTCCGTCATGATGAGGAGCGGCGCGATCTCTGTCTCAAAGGGCAGGTTGCCGGCGATGAATACGACGCTGCCATACTCGCCGATGCCCCGGGCGAACGCCAGCGCAAAGCCTGTGAGAAGCGGCGTGACAAGCTCCGGCAGTATGACGCGCCGGAATGTCACTCCCGGCCCCGCCCCCAGCATGAGCGCGGCCTCCTCGGCTGCCGGATCCAGATCACGCAGCACCGGCTGTACACTGCGCGCCACGAACGGGATACCGACGAAGATGAGCGCGATCGTGATGCCGGTGTACGAAAAAGCCGTCGGCACCCCCAGGGCGTAGAAGAAGCGTCCGAGCCAGCCGTTCTCGGCATAAAGGGTCGTCAGCGCTATACCCGCGACCGCCGTAGGCAGCGCGAACGGCAAATCGATAAGACCGTCGAGCAGCCTTTTCCCCGGGAAATCATATCGCACCAGCACCCAGGCCAGCAGCAGGCCGAACACCCCGTTCACCCCGGCTGCCGCCAGCGCCGTCCCGAAGCTCACCGCATAGGCATGGAACACCCGCGGCGAGAGCACCGTCCCCCAGAATTTCTCCCAGCCCATACCGCTCGAGAACCAGATGAACCCCGCCAGCGGTATCAGCAATATCAGGGACAGGTAGAAGAGCGTCACGCCCATCGTGAACGGAAAACCTGGTATAACCTTCCTACTCATACGCAATGCCTCTCTGGAAAAAAAGTCGCCGGATAGCGTCGTCACGCCTGCCGCGTCGATTCACTATTTCTGATAGATCTGGTCGAACGTCCCGCCATCGGCGAAATGCGTCTGCTGGGCCTGCTGCCAGCCGCCGAACGCCTCATCGATCGTCACGAGCTTCAGCTGCGGGAACTGCGACTGATACCGCGCCGCGACCTCCGGATCGCGGGGCCGGTAGAAATGCTGAGCGGCCAACTCCTGCCCTTCCGGCGAATACAGATATTTGATGTAGGCCTCGGCCAGCTTGCGCGTCCCCTTCTTGTCGACGACCGAATCCACGACGGCCACCGATGGCTCGGTCAATATGCTCAGCGACGGCACCACGATCTCGAATTTATCCGGCTCATCCTGCACGGACAGCAGTGCCTCGTTCTCCCAGGCGATGAGCACATCCCCCTGGCCGCGCTGCACAAACGAAGTCGTCGCTCCGCGCGCCCCGGAGTCCAGTGCCACGACATTGCTGTAGAGACGTTTCATGAAGTCCCGCACCGCTGTCTCGTCGCCGCCATTCTTCTCGCTGGCATACTCCCAGGCGGCCAGATAGTTCCAGCGCGCACCGCCCGACGTCTTCGGATTCGGCGTCACGACCTTCACATCGTCCCGCACGAGGTCATTCCAGTCATGAATCTGCTTCGGGTTGCCCTTGCGCACCAGGAATACGATCGTCGACGTATACGGCGATGAGTTGTCCGGGAATTTGTTGATCCAGCCCTTGTCCATGAGCCCGCTCGCAGCTATTTCATCCACGTCATAGGCGAGCGCCAGCGTCACGACATCGGCCTCGAGTCCCTCGGTCACCGCCCTGGCCTGCTTGCCCGAGCCGCCATGCGACTGATCGAGCTGCACCTGCTGGCCTGTTTCGGCCTCCCATGCCTTTGCGAAGCGTCCATTGAAATCAGCGTAGAACTCACGCGTCGGGTCGTACGACACATTCAGCAGCTCCGTGCCGGCACTGCTATCACCGCTGTCGCTGCCGCAGCCAGCTGCCACCCCCGCCACCAGCAATACCGCAGCCACTGCTCCCAGCCATTTTCTTGCTTTCATGGAAATCACTCCTTTACGCATCACCAATTACATACTTAATCAATATGTTTTATTTAAAACTTGATAATATATTAAACCTCTTTATCTAGTTTGTCAACTATGTTTAGTAGATGAATGGACAAAAAAACAGCCTGCGCAAGCGGATGGAAAGCTGTGGCGCAGGCTTGACTTTTATACTAATATAACATAATATATGTGCAGATATTATAAATATGGTATACATTACCTAGGTAGTGTCCAGGAGCGGCCGGTTCCGTCGTCTGGTCGCAGAACTATAAATGCAAAGGAGAAGTATATATGGCCACCATAAATAACAACTATCTGAAGCTGCCCGGCAGCTACCTGTTCGCTGAGATTGCCCGCCGCGTCGACGCCTATAAGAAGGCGAATCCGGAGGCCGACATCATCCGCCTCGGTATCGGCGATGTCACGCAGCCGCTGCCGCAGGTCTGCATCGAGGCCATGCACAAGGCCGTCGACGACATGGCTGATGCCAAGACGTTCCACGGCTACGGCCCGGAGTCGGGCTATTCGTTCCTGACGGAGGCCATCATCGATCGCAACTACACGCGCCGCGGCATCCACATCGAGCCCGACGAGATTTTCGTGAGCAGCGGCTCCAAAGACGACTGCGGCAACATCCAGGAAATCTTCGGCCAGGATAACAAAATCGCCATCACCGATCCGGTCTATCCGGTCTACCTCGACACGAACGTCATGGCCGGCCGCACCGGCACACTGCAGGAAGACGGCCATTTCGCCGGCGTCACGTATCTGCCGTGCACGGCCGAGAACGGCTTTGCACCGGAGCTCCCGCAGGAGCATGTCGACATGATATACCTCTGCTGCCCGAACAACCCGACCGGTACCACGCTCTCCAAAGAAGAGCTCACGAAGTGGGTACGCTACGCCAAGGAGAATGATGCCGTCATCCTCTTCGATGCCGCTTATGCCGCCTACATCACCGAGGACGATGTCCCCCGCTCCATCTATGAGATCGAGGGCGCTCGCGACGTCGCGATCGAGTTCCGCTCCTTCTCGAAGACCGCCGGCTTCACGGGCGTCCGCTGCAGCTACCTCATCATCCCGAAGAACGTAAAGGCTAAAGCCGCCGACGGCTCGCTCGTCGACCTCAACCGCCTCTGGCGCCGCCGTCATACCACGAAGTTCAACGGCACCTGCTACATCGTCCAGCGCGGTGCGGCCGCCATCTACACGGACGAGGGCCAGCAGCAGATCAAGAAGACCGTCGGCTACTACATGGAGAACGCCCGCATCATCCGCGAGGGTCTGCAGGCTGCCGGCCTGACCGTATACGGCGGCGTCAATGCTCCGTACATCTGGCTCAAGACCCCGAACGACATGCCGTCCTGGGACTTCTTCGACAAGCTGCTCCATGAGGTCAACATCGTCGGCACCCCGGGCGCCGGCTTCGGCCCCTGCGGCGAAGGCTATTTCCGTCTCACCGCATTCGGCAACCGCGAAGACACCAAGCGCGCCGTCGAGCGGTTCAAGAACCTCAAGTTCTGATAGAACATCACAACTCCGCCTGAAACGTCTTTCGACGCAGACATACGATACCTCCGGACAGGACCATGCAGAAATCGTCCTGTCCGGGGGTATTTTTTAGCAAAATCATTTGTCCGGTGTCCGCGCCAGTACTTCATTCGTCATCTCTCATAAATGCCAGAAGCGGCATAAGGTCACGCGAGGTGACGTGGTATTTCTTGAACATAGTATCCACCCAGGCCACAGCACTCTTTTCGTCCTTCTTAGCCAGAGAGCGCTTTAGCTGCGTGGCACTCTTGCCGATGCGCTGGGCGGCGAGCAGCTTGCAGAAGCCCCCGACGACGGCATCCACCTGCTGGTATTCCCTGTCCCGCTCTGCCTTCGGTATCTGCTGGTCCTTGATCCAGCTCTTTATCAGCGTCAGGAATATGCCCTCGGGTGTGATGTTTATCTTTATCTCGCGTGGCTCATCAGCCTTTTTCGACACTTTCTGTACATGCACATGTACATTCGCATGATATATATCCTCGGCATCAATCGGCGAAGGCTGGACATCGTCAAATCTGCCGCTCTGTATCTCCTTCCAGCCACGAGCCGCATCGATGTCGCGCGAAGCATTCGCCTCGTAGGCTTCCTCGTCGATGCCGATAACCTCCTTCGGCTCCAAATGCGTACCATGCTGCTCATTGTACTCAGCAAGCAGATGCTTGGCAAAGCCGACCGCCCGCTGCATCTGGTCTATATATACGCCGGGCTGCGCACCATAGAGCTTGTTAATCGGCCCCTCTATGGTATGCACCTGGTAGCCATAGCCTCGATTGGCATCTTTCTCGATGAGTATCTTTAGCTTCGGCATTTTCACTCCGCCTTTCCTTTTCACCTGCAAGCATCGCTATCGCACGGCCCAGGGCGCAACTGTCCTTAGTCAATGCGCCCTCTCACACACTTTTATTATATCTGATTATAATGGTTCGTCAATAGTTCATTTTTGAAAAATCATATCTCTATGATATAAAGTAAGACTCATTCAGTCCCCTTAGCATCGGATAAATAATATCGACTTTTCACACATTGTTCCAAGCATCTGCAATAGCAGGCCGAAATTCTCAGAAGACATATCAGAACCTTGTCCTTCTGTTTTTCCGGCAGAGAGTATCGAAGAAACATATCAACAGTTACTGCTCAAAAAGTCCAGCACTGGACTTTTCTCCATTTACATTGTCCTGGTTTCATGCTTTTTTAATTTTGCAGGAAAATTGCTCCGCGTGACGAATAATTATACATAGAGTAAATATTCTTCTTTCTTTATAAGGAGGCATTCCTGACCATCATCTGATGCCCCCTCTAATGAAGTTACAAGTCATAATCAAGATGGAGTGATTACATGCCTAGATATTGCCCGAACTGTGGAACGAAACAGGAAGACGGAGCGAAATTCTGCACGAACTGCGGGACGCCGTTAGAGCCAGAGCATGAGCCGGAAAAACCGACTGTGCAACAGGATGCAGGAACGCCGAAGCCGTTGAATATGGCGACATCACCAATGGGGAATGGTGCTGGCAGCGGAAACGATCATCCAAAGTCATCAAAGAAACGCTATCTTGCGATTGGCGCGGTAGCGCTCGTGCTAATTGGCGCAACAGGGTTCTTCGTCGGCAAGCAGTTCACAGCCAAGGATAATCCTGCGCCGGCAGTGGAACAGGCGGCTGACACCACAACCGAAAAGAAGCAACCTGAAATGAGCAGTGAACTCTCACTCGGCGGACTCGACCTCGGCATCACGCTCGACGAGATGCACAACCGCCTGGGACAGGAAGATTCCTCAAAGCAAGAGGGGAACTACATGTACTATTTTTACGATGGACTCAAGGTTGGGTCAGTCGACAATAAGCTGACTTCGCTCGTCTCTGACAACGATAAGGTCGAGACAAAGCGTGGCATTCATCAGGGGTCGACATTCGATGAAGTCGTGAACGCCTATGGCGACTCATACAACAAGATGGCATACGACGGCAAGCAACTCTACGAGTACACGTTCGATTCTATTGACGGCAAGACCGGCATCCTGCGCTTTGCCATCAGCCCTGATACGAATCGCGTCGCCTACATCAGCGTCCGCATTCCAGACAAGGGAGCGAACACTGCAACAAATTCTAGCCAGCAAGCAAACAAAGATGTCATCCAAGTCCTCTATACCGGCGGCAAGACTTCGCCATTACATCTTTCTAAGAGCAACGTACAGTTGCATGTCGGCCAGAGCATTCATCTAATGGCAGGTGATGACAGCGGGGATGCCGGTGAGCTACGCCTGATGACGAATAATAATCGCAACGACATGGGCATCGTTTCACCGCAAAATTGCGTCAGCGTCAAAGGCGTTGGCAAAGCGGGGTACAAAGGATCTAGTACCGAGAAGCTCATCACGGCCAATGCTCCTGGTGAAGCTGTCTTCACCATTGTCCCGAACTACGGCAGCTGGGAAAATGCGGCAAAGATATACATCACGATTGTCCAGTGATGCAGCCCCAAGAGTCCAGCACTGGACTTTTTCCAAATGTCTTGCAGAATCCTGGATGGTCGCTCTGCTGCCAGACATGAAAGCCATGTCTATAGCCTGCCCACAAATACTTGCGTCGCGCCCGAGCTCCTGCATCGCCGTTACTGCCTGTACAGGCAGCTCTCTATCGTCCAGCTGGGCTGCCAATATCGTCATCGCCCGCGAGCACAATATCAACTTCTCCCAGTTCCTGCAAAATGCTCTTGTCCAGCATCTGCATCTCTGACAAGCTTGAGCAAATCTCCAGCTCTACTTCTTCAGGCTGGAGAACTTTTATTTCAATAGCCACACATCATACCGAATATTTTACTCTCTATGACTAAAAGCCTTATATATCAAGGGTTTTGAGGTATTTTCAAATATGGAAAAAATACTTTTCGTGTGCCATGGGAGCACACTAACTTGAGCCCCACAATCCCTTGTATAACGGGCATTCACAGCATGGCAAATGTACATTTACAACTTTTTTGCAACTTTTGACAGACTAGATACGAAGGAGCCTCAGCAATGCCATCTGTGAGATTGTTCCAGTTGCGCCAGTAAATTTCATGATAACTAGTATTTGACAATATGGGATATATCCAATATACTGAATTTAGATGAACAAGAAACTCTGATGGAAGGAATGACCACCATGAGCGAATTTAGGGAACATCTGAATAGCCAGCTTAAAAATCCTGCTTTCAAAGCCGAATCTGATACTCTGGATGATGAATTCGTCATCATCCAGGCCATGATTGATGCCAGAAAGAAGAGCGGACTGACTCAAAAGCAGCTAGCAGAACGCACCGGCATAGCCCAGTCAGATATCAGCAAACTGGAAAATGGCAATGCCAACCCGTCCCTGCGGACATTGAAGCGCCTAGCGGCTGGAATGGGTATGAAGATCAAGGTAGAGTTCTTGCCAGCAGGCGTATCGTAAGCCCATCTGTTCTACCTGTTCCAGTTGTTCCACTAAATTTCTTGTTACGCATCAGTCTCTTGAAAGTAATGGACAAGTAGGCGCTTATTATGCTTAGACCAACGGCTGTTTCTGTTGTCCCTCAGGACAACTATATTATTGATGTTACTTTTGACAACGGCGAAGAAAAGAAGTTCGACGTCAAACCCTATATCAAGGGTGAATGGTATGGCCAGCTGAAGGATGCTGCATATTTCAAGGCTGTATCAACGGATGGCTACACGGTCACCTGGCCCAACGGCCAAGATATCTGCCCGGATGAGCTATACGAGCTGAGCTATGAATAAATGTCAGAGTGCGCATAAAAGATATTTTTCAATACACCGCCAAGATATGCCATTATTTGCGCTTGATACTATCTCCCTCACTATTAGAGGTATGAAGGTTTTCTAAGGTGGCAGATCGTGGCGGTGTGTGACATTTCAGGGAGGGTTATATGAGAGTGATACGAGTCCTTTTTGTCTGCCATGGCAATATTTGTCGCTCACCGCTTGCGGAGTTCGTCATGCGCGAGCTCGTGCGTAGGGCGGGGCTTTCGGAGAAAATCGAGGTGGACTCCAAAGCCTGTCGGACGGATGAGCTGGGCAGCGATACGCATCCGGGCACGCAGCGCGTGCTACGGGAGCACGGGATTCCTTTCACCCGCCGGGCTGCGCAGCTCATCCGGGCTGAGGACTATGAGCGCTACGACCTCATCATCGCCATGGACGCGGAGAACATGCGCGACCTCGACCGGCTGACGGGTGGCGATCCGGCAGGCAAGTGCCATCTGCTCATGTCCTACAGTGGTCAGGACCGCGATGTCGCTGATCCTTGGTATACGGGCGATTTCCATACGACCTATGACGATGTATACCGGGGCTGCCAGGATCTGCTGGCAACTCTGACTGATGCCCGGCAACATGGCCGTATGGGATGACCACTGCCTCCATAGCATCACTGTCTATTTGGAAAAGGAGTAATCATTTTGCCTAACGATATTGCCCAGCTGCAGACCTTCATCCATCATTCGCCGAGCCCCTGCCATGTCGTGCAGAATGCGCAGGAGTTCCTCCGCCAGCACTCTTTCACCGAGCTCGCCCCGGGCGAGTCCTGGCAGCTCGTCCCCGGCGGCCGCTATTTCGTCCCGGCCTATCATACGACGCTGTTCGCCTTCACGGTCGGCGATGGCCCGGGTCCGCTGCGCATGGCTGCGGCCCATACGGACTTCCCCTGCTTCCACCTGAAGCCGAATCCCATCATGCACTGCGAGAACTATCACACCTGCAATATCGAGCCCTACGGCGGCATGATCCTGCGCACCTGGCTCGACCGTCCGCTCGGACTGGCCGGCCGAGTCGCACTACGCGGTACGGATGCCTTCCATCCCGTGACGGTGCCTGTCGATTTCGGCCGGCCGATGCTGACCATCCCGAGCCTGGCCATCCACATGGACCGCAAAGTCAATACCGAGGGCAAACTGAATCCGCAGACCGACCTCACGCCGCTGGCAGCCCTGGGTGGAAGTGATGATGTATGCTGGCCGGAGCTGCTGGCAAAGGAAGTCCAGTCCAATGCCTGCGACATACTCTCCTATGAGCTCATGACGTATCCATTCGAGACCGGCTGCACGTTCGGCCCGGAGGGTGAGCTGTTCTCCTCGCCGCGTCTCGATAACCTGACCTCGGTCTGGGCCTGCCTGCAGGGACTGTGCCAAGCCTGTGCCACCGAAGCCCCTGCCGGCGTGCGCCTCATCGCCCTGTTTGATAATGAGGAGGTCGGCAGCCGCACCAAGCAAGGTGCCGGCTCCTATCTGCTGCGCGACGTACTGCAGCGCATCTACCGCAGTCTGGGGACGGCCGCCACGCTGGAGACGGCCATGGCCGATGGCTTCCTGCTCTCCATGGATGTGGCACACGGGCTGCATCCGAACCACACGGATGTAAGCGATCCGGCAGTGCGTCCGTTGCTGGGCAAAGGAGTTGTCTTGAAGCAGGCGGCGTCGCAAGCCTATGCCGGTGATGCCGAGGCCATCGCCATCGTCCGCGCTCTGGCCTGTGAAAAGGATATCCCCGTGCAGGACTTCGTCAACCGCAACGATATCCGCGGCGGCTCGACGCTGGGCTCGATTGCCTCCGCCATCGTCCCCGTGCGCACGATGGATGTCGGCGTGCCGATACTCGCCATGCACTCTGCTCGCGAGACCATGGCCACAGCCGATGAAGCCAGCCTCATCGAGCTGACGGCTGCCGTGCTCGGCTGAGGACAGCAAGCCGTCCCCTGCCATCGTTCCGGTACGATGCCCTTGAACGCATAGGCAAAGAACTCCTACTCCCCGGATGAGTCTTCTCTCCGGAGAGCAGGAGTTCTTCTTATCTGTGCTCAGTATTCCATTTCACCAGATGCCCAGTCCATGCTGGAGGCCGAGGCTCACGAGCGTGATGCCGAGCCAGCAGATCGCACCGAGCAGCAGCGGCTTACCGCCGGTGCGGACGAGCTTTATGACATTGCTGTTGAGGCCGATGGCTGCCATCGCCATCATGATGCAGAACTTAGCGACATCCTTCAGCGGCGCAAATACCTGGCCGCCAACGCCGAAGCCAGCAGCCAGCGTCGTCACGATCGAAGCGATGATGAAGTAAAGGATGAACATCGGGAAAGCCCGGCGCAGGCTGAAATTGCCCGTAGCTCCCTCGCCAGCGGAGTGCCTGGCTGCCTGACGCGTCGTATATATGGCCAGCAGCAGCGTGATCGGGATGATGGCGAGCGTGCGCGTGAGCTTGACCGTCACAGCTGTGTCGAGCGTGCCGGTGCCGAGGCTCCACATGCTGTCCCACGTCGCCGCGGCTGCCGTGACCGACGAGGTATCGTTGATGGCCGTGCCTGCGAACATGCCGAATCCAGCGCCGGTACCGGTATCAAAGCCGAGCAGGGTCCCCCAGGGGAACGCCACCGCTGCAATGACATTGTAAAAGAATATGACAGCGATCGACTGGGCTACCATCTCATCATCGGCCTTTATGACCGGAGCTGTGGCCGCTATGGCCGAGCCACCGCAGATAGAGGAGCCTACTCCGACGAGCGTAGCCGTCTTACCCTCGATGCCCAGTGCACGGTGCAGCACCCAAGCGACGATGAGCGACGTCGATATCGTGCCGACGATGATGGGCAGCGACAGCAACCCGGTCTGCACGATGACATGCAGGTCCAGTCCGAAACCAAGCAGCACCACAGCCGTCTGCAATATGACCTTCGACGTCCATTTGATGCCGCTGGCCCCGTATCGGTCCAGACGAGTGAGAGCAGCATGCCGATCAGTATAGCGAATACCGCCCCGCCAACGATGGGCACCTGCTGCCCGAGCAGCCATGCCACTACTGCGATGGCGAAGCAAGTCACGATTCCGGGTCCTTTACCTGATAAAAATTTCACTTTTATCTCTCCTTGCGTACATTTATTATCACAAGGGCTATTATACGCGCCAGGAGTCAAAAGGAAAAATTATTATATTTGATATACGGATAATATTTTGTTATGATTATGGTATGTTAGATTACCGAATAAATACGTTCCTGACCGTATGTCAGTACATGAATTTCACGCGCGCCGCCGAGGCACTCCATATCACCCAGCCCGGCGTCTCGCAGCACATCCACCGCCTCGAGCGCGAGTACGGCGTCACGCTGTTCGAGCAGACGGGCAAGACGCTGGTGCTGACGCCAGCGGGGAAAATCCTCTGTCGCACGATGCAGGTCATGGCGAATGATGAACAACGTCTGCGCCAGAAGCTGGCTCAGGCAACCGAGCGCCAGCGCCTCGATATCGGCGTGACCATGACGATCGGCGAGTATGCGATAAACGACGCGCTCGCGCAGTTCATCCATGCGCACCCTGCCATGGACATCCACGTCTATGTGGCGAACACGCATGAGCTCAAAGTCATGCTGCAGCAGGGCACGATCAGCTTCGCCCTCGTCGAAGGTTATTTCGCCGACAGCGACTACGACTCACTCCCCCTCTGCACCGAGGATTTCATCGCCGTCTGCTGCGCCGGGCATCAGTTCCATACGCCGCCACACTCCCTGCGCGACCTCACGGGCGAGACGCTCATCCTGCGCGAGCCCGGCTCCGGCACGCGCAGGATTCTCGAGAACGCCCTTGCGACCGCCGGGCTGACGACGGACGATTTTGCCGCCCGCGTCGAAATCGAGACCATGCACTCCATCATAAGCCTCGTCCAACGCGACTGCGGCATAACATTCCTCTATCAGATGGCTGCCGCCCGGGAGCTGGCTGCCGACCGCCTCCGCATCCTCCCGCTCGATGATTTCCGCGTGCGGCATGATTTCACGTTCATCTGGAACAAGCACAGTGCCTTCCAGGACGAAATCATCGCTACCTGTCAGGAGCTGCGTCAGGGCTATGCCTCCCCATGCTCTCCATGATCATCGGCCTGTATATGACGCTGGCCCCAGTCCTGCAGCTCGAGCAATATGGGAATCAGCTCCCTGCTTTGCACCGTCAGGTCATAATCCACACGGACGGGACGCTCATCATACATGGTCCGTCGCACGAGTCCATCGCTTTCGAGTTCCTTCAGCGACTGCGCCAGCATCGTATTCGTGATTCCTACGATGGCCCGGCGCAGTTCCCCGTAGCGCATGGTGCCGTAGTGGTTCAGCGCGCAGAGGATCAGGATCTTCCATTTGCCGCCGATCAGCTCCAGCACTCGCTTCAGTCCGCAGCCAGCGCCGCCCACCGTTTCGCATATCATTTCTTTTTTCATATCGTTCCCCTTGGTCAGTTTTTCCTTACCTGCTAAATAAAAACTGCGTACTTGATAAGTTTTCCATACCATGTATAATAACATTATCAAGAGAACCAAACAAGACAGGGAGTGATCACATGGCCTCTGCTATCATCATCGGTGCCGGCCCGGCTGGCATCTCAGCCGGACTCTACCTGCATCGCGGACTGCCAGCAGCCGATATCCGCATCCTGACCAAAGGGGTAGGTACCGGTTCGCTCGCGCAGGCCGGGCTCATCGAGAACTATTACGGACTCGAGGCCCCCATCAGCGGCGCCGAGCTCGAGCGGCGCGGCCGGGCCGGAGCTGAGCGGCTCGGACTGACGATCGCCGAGCGCGAGGTATTCGGCCTGCGGCTCAATGACAAGCTAGACGGCTTCCTCGTCGAGACGGACAAAGATACCCTGGAAGCTGATGTCGTCATCATGGCTACCGGAGCCGCGCGTGAGAAGCCGCTCGGACTGCTGGGGCTCGAGGAACTGACCGGCCACGGGGTCAGCTACTGCGCCATCTGCGATGCCTTCTTCTACCGCGGCAAACCGGTCGGGGTGCTCGGCGCCGGCGACTACGCCCTGCATGAACTCGGCGTGCTCCTGCCGATCGCCGGCGAGGTCAGCCTGTTCACAAACGGAGCCCCGGCACCTGCCGGTGTGCCGACCGGCGTGACGGTATATACCGAGCCACTGCAGGCTCTGACGCCTGCCCCGGACACCACGCCGCATCGGCTCGCAGGTGTCGAGCTGACGAGCGGGCAGACCGTGCCGCTGGCCGGACTGTTCATTGCCCTTGGCACCGCGGGCAGTACCATCCTGGCGCGCAAGGCCGGAGCCCTGCTGACGGATGACGGCCGCTCGGTCCGCGTCGACGAGCACATGGCCACGAACATCCCCGGCCTGTTCGCCGCTGGTGACAGCACCGGCGGTCTGCTGCAAGTCGCCAAGGCTGTCTACGAGGGCGCCGAGGCCGGTCTCGCCGCCGTGCGCTACCTGCGCCAGAAAGCCCATCCCCAGAGTTCAAAATAAGATTTGTAAAGAAATAACCCAGACACTATAGAGGAGGTTTATCATGAACAACGTGACCATAACCAAGGATAATTTCAGTGCTGAAGTGTTGCAGGCTCAGGGACCTGTATTGCTCGACTTCTGGGCTGACTGGTGCGGCCCGTGCCGCATGCTCTCCCCGATCATCGACCAGGTCGCTGCCCAGCACGCCGAGCTGAAGGTCGGCCGCATCAACGTCGATGAGCAGCCTGAGCTCGCCCAGCAGTTCAACGTCATGAGCATCCCGACGCTCGTCCTGTTCCGCGACGGCAAGCCGGTCAGCCAGTCTGTAGGCCTGATCCCGCCGGAGCAGCTCGAGAGCTTCATCGCCCAGTAAAAAGAGTCTCATATAAAGACGAATCCCCAGTACCCGACTACGGTCTAACGGGTACTGGGGATTCGTCTAATTACGGTTACATAGCCTGCTGACAGACGGTAGCGACTAATTTATAGTTCAACTATAAATTAGTCGCGCAGCTAATATTTACTATATCGAGAACAGCAAACTCCTTATCATCTTTCACATCATGTGTTATGCCGTCCGCCTCAGAGCGGTTTCTTCGTCGGCACGCCGGCCTTCCTCGGGAAGGCTTTCGGTGTGCTTTTTTGTTTTACGATGTCGATGATGGCCCGCACATCATCGAGGCCGGGCAGGTGGACGGGACGGATGGTCTGGGTTGCGCCACCGAGTTCGCCGAGAGCGTGATGGGCCTCTTTTTCCTCGTCCGCATAGTCGCGTCCCTTCAATGCCAGCAGGTGACCGCCGACTTTGACGAAAGGCAGGGTGTATTCGGCGAGCACCGACAGGCGGGCGACGGCCCGCGATACGGCGAGATCGTACTGCTCGCGATGCGCGCGGTCGCGGGCGAGATCCTCAGCCCGTCCATGGATGATATCGATGCCTGCCAGGCCGAGCTCGCTGACGACCGCCGTGAGGAACTTCACGCGCTTCCCCAGCGAGTCGAGCAATGTGAGCCGCAGCCTGGGCGCGAATATCTTCAGCGGGAGGCCGGGGAAGCCGGCGCCGGTGCCGACGTCGATCATGCGGGCGCCATCCGTCATGAGGCCGGCATCATAGGCGGTCAGCGAATCGATGAAATGTTTCACCGCGACATCCTGCTCGCTCGTCAGCGCTGTCAGGTTCATCTTCTCGTTCCACTCGATGAGCATCTCGTAGTAGCGTGCAAACTGCTCGAGCTGTATCGCACTGAGCTCCAGGCCATAGGCCTTGGCGGCCTGCTCCAATGTGTCCTTGAACATCATTCGTCCCCCTTCGACTGGCGTCTCTGCTGCTCGAGGTAGACGAGCAGCACGGATACATCGGCCGGCGATACGCCGCTGATGCGGCCGGCCTGGCCGACCGAGCGTGGGCGGATGTCGGCCAGCTTCTCGCGCGCCTCATCGCGCAGGCTCGGCACGTCGGCGTAGTCGATATCCTCAGGCAGCAGCTGGCTCTCGAGGCGTTCCATGCGCTCGACCTGCTCGCGCTGTTTCGCTATATAGCCCTCATAGCGGATCGTTATCTCGACTTCCTCGGACTCCTCCCCGGTCAGCACCGGCAGCTCGGGCGAATTCTCCGGCATGACACCAGCCGCCCGGCAGGCATCATACACCTCCCCAGCCCGGACGTACGTCGCACCGGGCCGCCGCATGAGATCATAGAGCGTCGTCACCGTATGGATATCGCCCCATCCGGCAGC
>Ga0256404_1003482_pt1 | contig 31927 bp, 27 predicted proteins | sample RumenRJG_01DNA_FD_185990 | JGI IMG/M metagenome (GOLD analysis project Ga0256404, IMG submission 185990) | Bovine rumen microbial communities from Lethbridge, Alberta, Canada - RJG_01 | ecosystem: Host-associated > Mammals > Digestive system > Stomach > Rumen | place: Canada: Alberta | collected...
CAAGGTGAACTTCCACATCAACGAGGCTGGCACCTACACCTTCACCCTGACCGTGGGTGAGGAGGGCATCACGATGGATGTCGCTGGTTTCACTGTCACTCCGCAGCCCGAGCCCAAGTACTTGCTGCACTACGGCCTCAACGAGGACGGTGCCGAGTGGGCCGATGTCGAGTTTGTCGAGAATGAGGAAGGCAAGCTTGTAGCTACCGCCGAGTTTGCCGAGAACACCGAGTTCGGTATCCTCTATGGCGACACCTGGTATGCTGGTGCTACCGAGGGCGGTGAGTACTATCTGATCCACAGCGAGTGGTGCAACAACATCCCGCTGGCCACCGAGGGTGTGAGCAACTTCCACATCAACGAGGCTGGCACCTACACCTTCACCCTGACCGTGGGTGAGGAGGGCATCACGATGGATGTCGCTGGTTTCAATGTCACTCCGCAGCCCAAGTACTTGCTGCACTACGGCCTCAACGAGGACGGTGCCGAGTGGGCCGATGTCGAGTTTGCCGAGAATGAGGAGGGCAAGCTGGTGGCTACTGCCGAGTTTGCCGAGAACACCGAGTTTGTCATCAACAATGGCGACCTGTGGTATGGCGGCGCTGTCGCTAGCGAGGAAGAGGCTTACTACCTGATCCACGCCGACTGGTGCACCAACATCCCGCTGACCACCGAGAACAAGATGAACTTCCACATCAACGAGGCCGGTACCTACACCTTCACCCTGACCGTTGGTGAGGAGGGCATCACCATGGATGTCAATGGATTTGCCGCTGGTGTCCGTGGCGACATCACTGGCGATGGCGTTGTCGATATCGCTGATGTCAACACCATCATCAACATGATGCTGGGCAAGGCCGACAAGACTGCGGCTGCCGACCTTACTGGCGACGGAGCCGTCGACATCGCTGATGTCAACACCGTGATCAACATCATGGCAGGCAAGTGATGCCTCACATGACTGAATAGACAAAGGGCGCAACCCACATGGGGTTGCGCCCTTTTGACATCCAGGGGGGCGCGTCACTTCTTGACAAACAGGCCCAGCACCCAGCCCACCAGGGTCATCACGATGCTGAAGGCCAGCGCCCACCAGAAGCTCTCGACCTTGAAGTGGCCGCTCACCAGCCAAGCGCACAACAGCACCATCAGCGCATTGATCACCAGTGTGAACAGGCCCAGCGTGACGATGTTGATGGGCAGGGCCAGCAGCTTGACGATGGGGCGAATCAGCGTGTTGACCAGGCCAAGCACGGCTGCCACCAGCAGTGCGGCCCACCACGGTTCGACGGTCACTCCGTCCAGGGTCCAGGCAGTGATCCACACCGCCAGGGCTGAAATGATAAATCTTGCAATCATATATCTCTAGTGTTTTCTGTTTGAGGTTGTCACTGTTGTTGCAAGGGCAAAAATACGGCTTTTTGCGCAATGCGGCGCAAAAAAAGCAAAAAAAACGAGCGTATCTCGTCGCAAACCACTAATTTTGTACCCTCAAAACACAATCTAACACGATGAAGAAAGATTTCACTCAAAAGCTGCTCATCCAGTCGAAGGACTACTTTATGATTGTCCTGGGACTCTTTTTCTACGCACTGGGTTTCTGTGCGTTTATCTTGCCCGAAAAGGTGGTCACCGGTGGAGTCGTCGGTCTGGCGTCACTGTGCCGCTTTGCATTCGGGTGGAATGTCGGTATCACCAACTACACCATCAACATCCTGCTGCTGATCATCGCGTTCCGAACGGTCGGAAAGCAGTTTGTCATACGCACGGTCTTCGGCGCCACTGTCGCGTCATTGCTCATCATCCTCATGGATCCTTTGAGCTACACGCCGCTCGTGCAGCAGCAGCCATTCATGAACATCATCATCGGCGCGGCTCTGTGCGGACTCGGGCTGGGCATGACCTTCTCACACAACGGCAGCAGCGGCGGGACCGACATCGTGGCCGCCATGGTCACCAAGCACACCAACGTGTCGTTTGGGCGAATGATGCTCTACTGCGACATGTGCATCATCTCGTCGAGCTACCTCATCTTCCACAGCCCCGACAAGATTGTCTATGGTCTGGTGTTCATGCTTGTCGACTCGGTCGTCGCCGACATGGTCATCAACAACAGTCGGCAGGCGGTGCAATATATGATCTTCAGCGACAAATGGAAACAAATCGCCGATGCCATCACCAACGAGGCGCATCGCGGATGCACAGTCCTTGATGGCACAGGATGGTACACCAAGAAGCCTGTTAAGGTCATCATGGTCATGTGCCGAAAACTAGAGAGCGTCAACATTGCACGCATCATCAAGGCCGTCGACGACAAGGCGTTCATCACCAAGACCAACGTCAACGGGGTTTATGGATATGGGTTTGACGAGATGAAGGTCAGGCTCAGCAAGGCACAGAAAGAACACATCGGCGAGGGCATCGACCACAATGAATGAGCACCTGCGACATATCGTCACAGCACTGCTGATGGTCGAGGCTTTGCTACTGGCAGCGCAGACCAGCGACAGCCCATGGCGGTGGGCATGACCTACAACTATGCCACCGAATATGGACAGCACGGCATCGGAGCTAAACTGCAGCTGGGCATCGACAGCCACTGGCGCATCGAGCCCGAGCTCATCTACTTTGCCCAGCGGCGCCAGGTCACCACGCTGCAGCTCAACGCCAACGTGCACTATGTTCGCCACATTGCCGGGCCACTGTCACTTTATCCATTTGTCGGTGTGACCTACAGCCACTGGGGATATCAAGGACCCGACTGTAGCCGCTGGGGAGCCAATCTGGGGGCTGGTCTGGAAGTGAACCTGGGCCGCCGATGGGTTGCCGTGGGCGAGGCGCGATTTATGCTCATCAAGCAAGAGACACAAGCCGTCACAACACTCGGGTTGAAACACCTGTTTTAATTTATAATATATTAGCAATGATGAAAAAATTACTCCTTCTCGCTGTCATCGCATGTCTGTCGGTGGTGGCGCGTGCCGAGGCTGGGGACATCAGCGCCGGCGTCCAGTTCAACTATGGTTCAAAGCATTCGCTCATGGGGCTGGGAGCACACATGCTCATTGAGCCGGTCAACCGATTCCGCGTGGCACCCGAGTTCCTCTACTACTTTAAGAACAACCGCTATCAGGGCTATAATGTCAACCTTAACCTGCACTACATCATCAGCCTGCACAGCACGTCCAACTTCTATCCCATTCTGGGCTTCTCCTACGCCAACTACAAGTATGACAACGGCATCAAGTCGGAGGGCACTGACCGTTTCGGTGCCAACGTGGGTGTGGGATATGAGTACCTCATCAACCGCCAGTTCCGATTCTATGTCGAGCAGAAGTTCCAGGCTCTGAGCAAGAGCTGGAACCAGAGCGTGACCACCCTGGGTCTGCGCTACACCTTCTGAGCTTAAAGCGGCCCGACGCGGATGACCAGCCAGGCTGCGCTGGCGAACCCTGATTGGTCTCCTGGGGTTCTCCTGAAAAAATGGGGACGGATAATGTTCCCACACATCGTGTGCGGCAAAGGCATTGAGCACCGCTCGTTGCTGCCGACTGCAAAAAAAAGAGTTGCATCTCCCGTCGGGGAAATGCAACTTTTTTCTTCTTAACGCTGATGATTACTCACCGGGAGCAATGGCGCCAGTCGGGCAAGCGTCTGCGCAAGTGCCGCAGTCGATGCACACATCGGGATCAATCTTGTAGATGTCGCCCTCGCTGATTGCACCAGTCGGGCAAACGCCCTGGCAAGTTCCACATGCCACGCAGCTGTCTGAAATTACGTATGCCATAGTTCTAAATCAAAAAATGAAGTGTTATTAATTAAAATAGTTCAAAACGGTCTGCAAAAGTACTGCTATTTTTCGAACTACACAATGCTTTGCAGGCTTTTTTTGCCTCTCAATAGCAATTTCTGTGCCAAACTTGCCCTGAATTTACCCAAAAAACACTAACTTTGCACAACAAACAACTGCCAGACGGCAGATGTGGATTTTCACAACTATCAATCCTTTTACCTATATATACTCAATTGGACTGGAAAGACAAACTGGGAGCGGCATTCGGAGTTGAAGTGCCCACCAACGTGACTGCGGTCGATGAAAACGCAAACGACCAAAACAAAAAACAGGGCGACGCCCGACAGCAACAGGGCAACCAGGTGGTGCACGTCGTCGTCGAGCGAAAGGGCCGTGCTGGAAAGGTGGCGACTATCGTCACCGACCTCAAGTGCGATGAGCAGGCACTGAAGGACTTGGCAAGCCAACTCAAGCAGCAGCTGGGCGTCGGGGGATCGGCGCGAGGCGGCGAAATCCTGATTCAGGGCGACCTCAAGGCGCGTGTCATCGACATCCTGCGTTCGCAGGGGTTCAAGGTCAAATAGCTTTTCTTTTAGTTGTTGAACAATGGCTCGAAAGACCGATTATTCAATAAACCGCTCAAGTTTCTGATGTAGCTAAGTAGTTTTTGGAAGTAGGGAAGTAGGGTAGTAAAGTAGTAAGGTAGTAGGGAAGTAGGGTAGTAAAGTAGTAAGGCCGTTACCATCGCCTAGTGACATCTTGACCCCTTTAACCCCTTAACCCCTTAACCCCTTAACTCCTTAACTCCTTAACTCCTTAACTTCTTAACTTCTTAACTCCTTTAACTCCTTAACTCCTTTAACTCCCTTAATTATGGGCACAGGAGCATTCGGCTTTACTACTTTACTCCACCACTACTTTACTCCACTACTATAGAAAGTTAAGTAACCCGCAACTCGACACCAAACATGGCAATTTCACATCACGGACTGCTGAAAATCAGCGCTTCGGCGGGCTCCGGAAAGACCTATACGCTGGCCCTGCGATACATCATGCTGCTGCTGTTTGAGCAGCGGAGCGATGGACTGTTTGATTTCAGAAAACAGCCGGCCTATCACAACCACATCCTGGCTATCACATTCACCAACAAGGCCACCAACGAGATGAAGGAGCGCATTGTCGAAAAGCTCCACGAATTGGCCGAAACTCCCGAGAAGAGCGAATTCTTGCGCGACTTCAGGGCACTGCAAAGCGACGAGCGTTGTTTTGCCGACGGGGTGCTGGACCAGCAGCGCGTCCAGGATGCAGCCCGGCAGGCGTTGACGGCATTGCTCTATGGCTATGGAGCATTCAATGTGAGCACCATCGACTCGTTCTTCCAGACAATCATGCGCAGCTTTGCCCGCGAGCTCGACCGTGACTACAACTACGCCGTGCAAATCGACGAGAAACTGGCCATGAAAATTGCCGTGCACAACTTCCTGCTCTCGCTGGGAGCCGACATGGTGCGGCACGGCACGGCACGGCAGCTGAATGAGGTGGAAAACTGGGTGCAGGATTTCATCAGGCAGCGCATTCAGGACGGACTCGACTGGAACATCTTCCGAGACGAGGGCGTGCTGTTGTCGTTCGCACAACTGATGACAAGAGAGGTGTTCAGCCAGCAGATGCCTGAGCTGCACAAATATCTCACCCGCGAGGACAATGGGCAGCGCGTCGCCGACTTGTCGCGCAGCAGGGAATTCAAGCGGTTGGTGGTGCAACGGGTCAATCAGCTTGAGCAGCAATACAAAGACCAAGCAAACGGCATGACGCTGCTGGTCGAACGGCACCAGATCGACACCAACAATATCTATAAGGGTCGATTGGTGGACAATCTCATGAAAGTGGACAATCCCATCGCCAGGGGAGAGCAATACGATTTGATGGCCGCTGCCACCGAGAACCAGCTGGGCAATACGAGCTTCAGAGGAGGCTATTGCCCGCCCCAGCAGTTTGTCGATGAGGCTTTGCAGTGGTGCAAAGACGTGTCGGCCATCTGGTGGCGACTGGCTGTGCTGAAACGACTGCTCAACGACCTCGGGCTGCTGGCACTGCTCAACCGCATCGACGAGAACCTTAAGCAATATGGACGGGAGACCAACCAGCTGCTGCTGGCCGACACCAACCAGCTCATCGCCAGCGTGCTCAAAAGCGGCGTGCCATTCATCTACGAGCGCGTCGGCACGTGGATCAATCACTTTATGATCGATGAGTTTCAGGACACCAGCCGAAAGCAGTATGAGAATTTCAAGCCTCTGATCGAGGAAGCACTGGCGCATGGACGCGAAAACCTGTGCATGATCATCGGCGATGCCAAGCAGTCAATCTACCGATTCCGCAATGCCGAACCCGGGCTGTTCCGAGACCAGATTGACATCGACTTCTCGCAGGGCAGGGCGCAGATGCACACACAGATTCTCGATGCCAACTATCGCAGTTGCCCGGCAGTGGTCAAGTTCAACAACTGGCTCTTCGAACAGATGCTCAACCAGGCAGAGCTGAAAGAATCGCAACTGTTCAGGCGAACCTACATGCCCAACGGACGCCTCGAGGACTTCCAGCAGCTGACAAAAAAGCAGCAGCCGCAGGGCATGGTCAGGGTGATGTTCTTTGGGGGAAAGAATGATGGAGACATGACCGAAGAGCAAATCATGCAGCGCCTGCCACAATATTTGCTCGAACTGCACAAGCGATTTGACTGGGCTAAGATGGGACTGCTGGTCAATGTCCATGACGATGCCAAAGACATCGTGCAGTGCATCATGCAACACAACAAGACGGCTGCACCCGACCAGCAGATTGCCATCGCAAGCGACGAGGCTATGCTTCTGGCCAAATCGCCCAGTGTCAAACTCATCGTGAGCCTGCTCAAGTTTATCAACATCACGCAATATCGAGTCGATGACGAGCAAGGCGATGACACACAAGAGCAAGATGAACACAGAGAAATCGCCAAGCAGAGGCTGAGCGAACAAAAAATGGTCTATGTGCTCAAGCTCTTCAAGCAGAAGATGGCCTCCGGAAAATACCCTGATGCAGGCAGGGCACTGGCCGAATGCTTTGACGAGGCGAACAAAAGCCTCAGGAGCAAGGATGCACAAGTCAGTGAGTATGTCAGCGAAATCGAGAAACTCATGCCGCACCAGCCCACACAACTGATGACGCTGCCCAGCATTGTTGAGCACATCATCACACAATTCTTGCCGCACGTCGGCGACAAAGCGCAGGAGACGGCTCATCTGCTGGCTTTCCAGGACTGCGTCGATGACTTTGACACGCAGCGCGGGGGCGGGACGGTCAGAGAATTCCTCTACTACTGGGAACAAAAGAAAAAGAAACTGACGGTGCCCGCATCGGGCAGCACCGACGCCATCAGGGTCATGACCATTCACGCGGCTAAAGGCCTGGAGTTTGAATGCGTGGTCATTCCCAAGGCCGACTGGCATCTCAAGAAGGAGACCAATAAGGCATGCAAGGAGGCTTTCTGGGTGCCTCGCGACCAGTTCATGCAACAAGGGGGCATGAAGCTGTTTGAGCCCATCGAAATCCCCCAGCAGCTGATACCACCGCTGCTGCCATTGGGCAAAAACGCCGCGCGGGCATTGGCCGACGAAGGACTGTGCCTCACACAATTTGTCAATGAATACTATCAGAATCTGCTCGTCGACAACCTTGACAAGACCTATGTCGCATTCACACGCCCAAAGCAGGAAATGCACATCATGGCTGACGAAACATCTGAGGTCGGAGCGCTATTGAAAGAAATCATGCAAGCAGGGGCCGCCGACAGCAGTGTGGAGCTTGAAGTCGACGGAACAGGTGTCTATCAATGGGGAGCACCGCGCGACACCAGTCTCGATAAGCCCGATAACAAGAATAAAGTTGTCCAGGTCTTCCCCATGCCACACTGTCGAGTGTGCTGCCAAGCGGCTGACTCCGAGCACTTTGCCGTGAAGTTGCCGCAAGATGTCACCGACAAGCAGAACACCGGCAACCGGCTGCACAACCTGATGAGCCGCATCGCCTATCGTCGAGACGTCGACCGCGCGATCGGGTTCTGCATCAACAGGGGCATCATTCGCGACAATGACCCGGAATGGCCACTGCAGCGCATCAAGGCATTCATCCAGCGCATGTTCAGCGACCCAAGGACGAGAGACTGGTTTGCCGACGACAACAAGGTCTACAATGAGCGAAATCTGTCGCCGGGGCATGTGGACAAAATGCACAAAATGAAGCGGCCCGACAGGGTGGTGATGCGGCCCGACGGAACTTGGATTGTCATCGACTATAAGTTCGGCGAGAAGAACCAGGCCGACAATGAAATGCAGGTCAGGGAGTATATGAAGCTGCTCTCGAAGAACGGCAAGTCGCCGATCAAGGGATTTCTGTGGTATGTCGACCTTGATGAGGTGGACGAAGTCAAAACCAATCATAGCTGAGGGCAACAACATGGCGGGCATCGGCACTGGCAGGCAGGCTGATAGCCGACATCAAGTGTCCACGGTGTCCTCTTTCACTACAGGCAACTATCAACTAATCACAACTATTATTTTGAAAAAGTTATTATGCACATTTTGCCTCATGCTGATGGCATTGGCTGGCGGGGCACAGGAGATTGACTTTGTCAACAACGAGGCTAATCGCATTGTCCTCAACGGGGACAACTGGACGGCATTGACCAAGGCGCTCAAGACACCCAAGTCGTGGAGCGGAGGCAAGTTCCAGCTGGTGCACATCGGAGACAGCCACATACAACCCGACATCATGACCGCGCAAGTGCGCAACCGCATGCAAGACCGGTGGGGAAACGGTGGAAGGGGACTGATTCCGGCATTCTACCTGGCAAAAACCAACGAACCCACCGACTATGTGCTCAAGTCCAGCACACGAGTGAGCGACTACTCGCGCATCTTGAGCCGAAACTGGACCACCGACATCGGGCTGACAGGCGTGGCGGTCAGATTTGACACAGCCTATACCGAGCTCTTCATCCGAGCCAAGGTGGAGGGCGACCAGTTCAGCCAGGTCACGCTGCTCCATGCACCCAAGGGGGGATATGAGACTGCAAGCATTGCCGGAAATGTTCTTTTTGCCAAGGAGGTGTCGCCATGGGCACAGATGTTCCGGCTCAAGGCCATGACCGACACTGTCACCATGGGCGTGCCATGTCCCAGCGACTTCTACGGAGCCATTCTGGCCAACGACAAGCGGGGGGTGATGGTGCACAGCATCGGCAACAACGGAGCGACCTACAGCAGCTATTGCAAGGTGGCCGACTTCGGACAGCAACTCAAGGTCTTGGAGCCACAGCTGGTCATCATCTCGCTCGGAACCAACGAGGCGGCCGGAAACCCTACAGGCATCGAAAACTATATCACACGACTCATCACCGACATCCGTAAGCACAACCCTAAAGCCAAGTTCCTGCTCACAACGCCCATGGAGTTTCAGAAACGCACATCGCGACAGGTGGCGCAGCAGGTCAAGGTGGGCGGAGGAAAACGGCGACGGGCACGCTACAAGACGGTCTACAAGACAGTAACCAGCTATGCCGCAAACCCCAATGCCGAACGTGTCAGGCAGATGATTCTGGACTATGGACGGCAGCACAAAATCGCTACATGGGACCTCTATGCCGTGGCTGGCGGACGAGGAGCAAGCAGCAAATGGATCACTGCCGGGCTGATGAACCCCAGCGACCACCTGCACCAGCTAGAGGCTGGCTACGAGCTACAGGGCATGCTCTTGGCCGATGCCCTCATGCAGGCACTCTCCAAATAGTTAATAGTTAACAGTTGCACTCAATTGCATTAATGTTCCCATTTTCCCCTCCCCTTTCCCAAAGGTGGTGATGGGTGGGGTTTGAAAGCAACAGGCGAGGTCGCTCTCTGCTCCCCTCCTCTTTCCCAAAGGTGATGATGGGTGGGGTTTGGTAGCAACAGGCGAGGTCGCTCTCTGCTCCCCTCCTATTTCCCAAAGGGGAGGGGGTTGGGGGTGGGGTTTGAAAGCAACATGCGAGGTCGCTCTCTGCTCCCCTCCTCTTTCCCAAAGGGGAGGGACTGGGGGTGGGGTTTGAAAGCAACATGCGAGGTCGCTCTCTGGTCCCCTCCTCTTTCCCAAAGGGGAGGGGGTTGGGGGTGGGGTTTGAAAACAACAGGCGAGATTCCCAGTTCCCATTCCCCTATCCCAAAAGGGGAGGATATGGAAAATTGCACTGAATTGCACAAATTACTGCGCTTCGCTTGCCCTTCGGGCTCCCGTTCGGTCGTGAGCACTTCGTGGTTGTTGAGCGGAAACAACGCCATCGACACAACATTTTGGATTATGAATGGCGCATTAAACCCTCGGCCACAAAGCGAGTCAAAAGAAAAAAAGAAGAAAAAATCTTAATTCTTGATGCGAGTTTCATAATTTTGTCGTATCTTTGCAGATTGAAATGAAAAGGATGCTTCACATAGCGCTCACTTGTCTGGCCCTGGCACTCACTGGCGGGGCACTGACCACTGTGGCACAGGCACAGCAGCACATCGAGGGTGTCGCTGCACAGCCATCGGTCACCGGCGAGCAGGGACGCATCGTGTTCACTGCAGGGACGGCAGATGCCGTGTTCTGCGTCTACTCAATCACCGGGCAGCAGATGAGGGTGGTGCGCGTCGCCGCCGGACAGCATGCCACAATCGAGTTGCCGCGCGGGTTCTACGTCGTCAAGTGTAACAACCAGTGGTCGCGAAAGGTGGTCGTGCGATGACCGCCGCACAGCAGGCCTCAACCGCGTGACGCGTCATGTTGCTTGCCCTCGCACCTGCCATATCACCCTACGCCGACCTGGCATACGACCTGTTCACGGCATTCTATGTCCTCAGTGTCATTGCCACTATCGTTGTCATCATCAGTGAGAACCGAAATCCCGTCAAGTCGTTGGCATGGGTGACGGTTCTCATTTTGTTGCCTATTGTCGGACTGGTGCTATACATCCTGTTCGGACGCAGCCTCAAGGGCAGGCACCTCATCTCGCGCAAGGGACGACGCAAACTCCTGGCCAGTCATGCGCCACAGCATGTCGACCCCAATAAGCTGCCATTCACCGACGAGACCAGGCAGCAGATTCAGCTGGTCAACAACCTCACCGGTGCACAATACTTCACAGGCGACCAGATCGAAATCTTCACTAGCGGCCAGGAGAAATTTGACGCGCTCAAGCGCGACATCCGGCAGGCCACCGACACCATTCATATCCAGTATTACATCTACGAGAACGACCGCATCGGGCGCGAGATACGCGACCTGCTCATCGACAAGGCCCGCCAGGGCGTCAAGGTCAGGGTGATGTATGACCACGTCGGGTCGTTCACCATCAATGCCGCCTTCTTCAAGCGCATGCGCCGCGAGGGCATCGAGGCACATCCCTTCCTCGAGCTCACGTTCACCAAGCTCGCTAACCGCCTCAACTGGCGCAACCACCGCAAGGTCGTGGTCATCGACGGCAGGGTGGGGTACATCGGCGGCATGAACATCGCCGACCGCTACGTCACCGGCGACCGCAAGCACACCACCCCCTGGCGCGACACACACTTGCGCATCATTGGGCCGGCAGTTGCCGCGTTGCAATACTCCTTTGCCGTCGACTGGAATTTTATGAGCCGCGACCTGCTGGCTGCCACCATACCCGAGTTCGGGCAGGTCGACCTGAACGCCACCAGCGGCATGCAGATCGTGCCAAGCGGACCCACCGACCTCTGGAACAACATCTCCATGGTCTTCATCAAGGCCATCACGCTGGCCAAGCACACCGTCTTCATCCAGACACCCTATTTCCTGCCCAGCGACGCACTGCTCAAAGCGTTGCAAAGCGCAGCACTGGCAGGCGTGGACGTGCGGCTGATGATGCCGCGCAACCCCGACAGCCGCTTGCTCAAGCTGGCGTCGGGCAGCTACATCAAGCAGTGCCTGCAGGCGGGCATCAAGGTCTACTTCTACGAGCCGACAATGATGCACAGCAAACTCGTGCTCGTCGACGACGAGTTTGTCACCACCGGCAGCACCAACTTCGACTTCCGCTCATTCGAGCACAACTTCGAGTGCAACGCCGTGGTCTACAGCCGCGACTTCAACCGCCGCATGCGCGCCATCTTTGCCGACGACCAGCGCCACTGCACACGCATCATCCTCAGTCACTGGCGCCGCCGCCCCGTCACCACCAAGGCCCTTGAGTCCCTGGCCCGCCTCCTCAGCCCCATCCTCTAGTTAGCGAACAGCAAACAGGTAGGGACGCGGCGTTGCCAGGCTGATGTAGGGACGGCTCCCAGTTCTGCTGGATTTGTAATCCAGCAGGAATGAGTATAAGCATTTGTAATGCGTTTACCGCTGTATGGCCTCGGCGTTGCCGCGTGAACAGCCAGGCAGAATTTAGCACACAGGTTTACACAGATTTAGAAATTTTTTATCTGCTGAATCTGCGTGAGACATGAAACAGCCAGGCAGTTCCCAGTTCTGCTGGATTTGTAATCCAGCAGGAATGAGTATAAGCATTTGTAATGCGTTCACCGCTGTAGGGCCTCGGCGTTGCCGCGTGAACAGCCAGGCAGAATTTAGCACACAGATTTAGAATTTTTTTTATCTGCTGAATCTGCGTGAGACATGAAACAGCCAGGCAGTTCCCCATTTAGGGGGTTAGGGGGCCTACAAAAAAATGAGGTTACCTTTCGTTGTCAGAATTATAGTATTACATAACAGCTTTTACTTCTTAAGTACAGCAAAAGCTGGGGTGATTTGCCAATTTTTTGTCGGCATATTGCCAATTCTTGAAAAATGAAAGAAAAAGATTGAAAATTTTGTCACAAAGATATATTAAGTTTCATAAAATTTTTGTATCTTTGCATTGTGGAATAATAGATATTTGGACACATGATGTTTGAAATCTATAAGCCACATCCCGCGTCGAAGCCTGTTTCCATTCGTAGGGAATTAGAGGCAGAGGGTGGGAAAAGAGACATATAAAAATAGGCGTTTTCTGAACGCTTTGGTTTTGACTGCATAAGAACTTCGCAACTTCTAAAACTCTGTCAAAAACAAAGCAACGGGAACGCCCCTTTGGGGATGATTGTCTTCATACCTCGTATGGCGCACAGCCATGACGCGAGGCTGATAATATCATCGACGTGGGGCTTTCGGCGTTGCTCGTTCGACAGAGTTGGGCAATGCGAAGGCCTTTATGCAGTGGAACCGAGCAACAGACTTGGCTCCACGTTTTGTTTTTATATGCCAGTTGGTGCGTTTTTTATATATAGTCGAAGTCCATTGGAGCTGGGACTCAAACATTAAATGTTTAGGCTTGTTTGTGTGAATTGTTATTATTGTGTTCTTTAGCTTATGCTAAACCATGAGCTATTGCTTATTTCAACAAATCGCAATCAATGAATAAGACGAAGAAAATACTTCATGGCCTCATAAATGATGAATATGAGCATCCATTTGACAAAAAGGCTCTAAATGCGCTGGAGTCCACACCAGGGTTAGGCGCAGTTGGGAAATTTGTAACAAAGAATACAGTAGAAAAGTTTGTTACTATACAATATACAGGTAGTTGCTTAAAGGTTACCGCAAAAAATTATCCACGTTTATATGATTATTTAGACTATGCATCTACTGTTCTAGATGTCGACCGCAAACCGGAGCTATATATTCAATGGGGATATGACATTAATGCATTTACAACAGGGGCTGAGAATCCTATTATGGTTCTTAATTCAGGATTATTAGACCTCTGTACAGAAGATGAAATATTATTCATCATTGGACATGAATGTGGTCATATAAAATCAAACCACATGCTATACCACATGATGGCTCAACTAATCAATAATATCATTGATATGGTTCCTGGCGGCAATTTTGTTGCTTTCCCACTTAAATTTGCACTTTTCTACTGGAGTCGGATGTCTGAATTTACAGCAGATAGAGCGGGATTGTTGTGTTGCCAGAACATGAAAGCCGTTGTAAGTGCATTCATTAAAATGTCAGGTCTCCCAATACAAGAGTATTGTAACATTGATCCAAAATCATTTATTGAACAAGCAGAAAAATTCAAAGAATTAGATTATGAGAATCTAAATAAAATCATTAAAACGATTCTAATTGCGCAAGCAGACCACCCTTGGACAGTCATGAGGGCGGGACAGCTAATTAATTGGGTTAATACTGGTGATGTAAAAGAGATAATGTTAAAACATTAAATTATTTTAATATGGCAAAAAACGATTTTTCAACAGAAGCTGCCGAGAATTTTGAACAGAAATGTTTGTGTGTTCTCGTGCTTGATGTATCGGGTTCTATGCTAGGAGCGCCGATTAATGAATTAAACAAAGGGCTCAAAGAGTTTTACGGTGAAATATCTTCGGATGACACAACGAGCCAACGTCTTGAAGTCTCAATGATTACCTTTAATCATAAAGTGCGGACAGTTCAAGAGCCGGCATTGGTCGAGAATTTTCAAATGCCGCAACTGGAAGCATCTGGTTCGACCGCGCTTGTTGATGCCGTAAATGAAGCCATTGATAAAGTCGCTGCTCGTAAACAGTGGTACAAATCAACGAACCAACCGTACTATCGTCCCTGGATTATTCTGATGACCGATGGTGAACCTGACAATGATCAAGACGTTAACACTTTAGCAGAAAGAATCAAACAGGATACGGCAAATAAGAGATACGCGTTTCTACCTATCGGAGTAGAGGGCGCAAATATGCAAATACTTGATAGAATTAAAAGCGACATTCCTCCAATGAAACTCCAGGGCACAAAATTCAGCTCTTTCTTCAAATGGTTAAGTGCTAGTATGGGAACTGTAGTTACATCAGAAGAAGGTCAACAAGTTGACCTTACATCTGGTGCAGATGATTGGATGGCTGCATTTACAATTTAAAAGGTTTACAACTATGGCGAATAACGATTTTTCAGCGGAAGTTGCGGAGAACTATGAGCAGAAATGTTTGTGTGTTCTCGTGTTAGATCTCTCAGGTTCCATGAACGAGATTGTGGATGAGACGGGTATGGTGCGTACTGGGCAAAAAGTCTATGTGGATGGTAATACCTATGATGTCGTGGAAGGTGGTGTCTCAAAACTTGACAATTTAAGAGATGGAATGAAGTCTTTCTATGACGAAATCGAGAACGATGAAACCACAAGCCAAAGATTAGAACTCTGTGTAATAACATTTAATGATGTTGTTACGACAATTCAAGAACCAGCTTTGATTTCAAACTGTACGCTTCCCCAAATCACCGCAGATGGGGACACTGCCCTAGTAGATGCCGTTTATGAAGCAATTGATGTCGTCGCAGCTAGAAAGAAATGGTATAAATCAACCAATCAACTCTACTATCGTCCTTGGATTATTCTGATGACCGATGGTGAACCGAATGAAGGACAAGATATTGTTGCTTTGGCTCAACGAATCAAACAGGACACACAAGACAAGAGATACGAATTCTTGCCTATTGGAGTAGATAATGCGAATATGGCAGTACTGCAAAGTATTCAAAGCAACATTCCTGCAATGAAATTAAAAGGCACTAAATTTGGGTCTTTCTTCAAGTGGCTAAGTGCCAGTATTGGTACTGTCGTGTCAAATCAAGAGGGGAAAACAGTTGATCTAACTAATGGTGCTGCAGACTGGATGGACTCATTTACAATATAACATATATTGAGTTTCACAAGTCTGCTTTCCCTCTATCTCAACAAAAACCGAGATATGGGTAGTTTTGGGGTAGTAACTCCAAAGATCTCTTATCTTTGCATCAGATAAGCAACACCAATCGATAATATTTGTCCCGGACATGAATATGGGCAGAAAGCAATGACCATTCTTAAAACAATATACATTTAATATTTAGGCGATGAAAAAAATAATGAAAATCCTATTGTATGCAGGTGGAGCAGTGATGCTGCTGGTCATCTTGGCGGCTGTCTTTGATGACAGCGGAGACAGCGATGACACACCAGTGCAGCTGCCAAAAGAGAAATTAGTGCTGCGCGAAGACGGCACTTCGGCTTGGGTCGCTGACGATGAAAATGAAGAGGTTCAAGACGTTTCGCAAGAGAGCAACACCGAGAGTGACTGGCAAACTGAAGAGGTTCGCCCAAGCTCAAACGAGCCCGTCACGCCAAAGACTATTGTCAAGCGAATATCCAACAACTGCAACTTCTGTGGAGGATCTGGCATCTGCACGATTTGCCATGGCAGCGCTGGATACTTCAATCCGCGCACCCAAATCTACTATCCTTGCACCGCTTGCGCGGCCATCAACCCAGGCAAATGCAAATATTGCGGAGGCGAAGGAAAGCAAGAGATGATTGTCACCATCTATCCCGATGGCTCGGCAACAGGCATAAACCCAAAGACGGGACAGACGTTCAACAGTGTGCCGGGAGCAAGCAACTATCTGTCGAGCGAGGAGAAAAGCGAGCTCACGCAGAGCCTGCGCGAACAGGGCAATCCTGAATATATGGACAAAGTGGAATATGCCACCGACTATGTTGCCGACAACCGCAAAATCTATTGCTCGAAGTGCGGACAGACAACCTATCGGCACACGCACGTCCGGGTCAGAATTAACTGATTCAAGTTTCGCAAGTCAGTTGCCCCTCTGCGTTAGGGGGCAGGGGGAGAGTGTCAGCCAGCATATCAGCACAGGATGTGCCAAAAGCGGGTGAAGACATCATATCACGCCCGACCCCTATTCCTCCCTTGCCCGAGGGGGAGGTGCCGCTTGCGGCGGAGGGGAGGGATGCTTAGGAAGGGGGTTAAATGCACTTTTTGCTACTATCTGTAAGCGCATTGCCGAACTTGCGAAACTTGAGTAACATATTTAATCTAGTTTTTCAAATGAAAAAATTGATTATTGCCATTATATGCATTTTGATTGCCCATACTCTCCATGCACAGCTACAGCTATCTGATACTGTGCTTATAGAGTCTTATGGTCAAGTCAGAGCAGATATGGTGAAAACTGTATGCCAAATAGTGGGGTATTCAGATTCCAGCGCTTTAAATGCTATAACAACTGAAAGTCTTACGGAGTTTAAGAGACGCATCGTAGGCAATGACACTTTGTCAAGAATTGTTTCAACAGCTAAACCCTTATCAGGAGTGAATGTTGATGTCTATAATAATAGTCTCAATGAAACTCGAAAGTCTTTCAAACAAAACTTGGAAAAATTCTTTCCAGAGAAAGAAGCTGAAATTGATAGTCAATTTAATAAGTACATTAGTGTTATTGAAAACTTAACAAAAGAATGTCTTGCTTTTAATGAGGACACGACTCAATTGAAAAGTAATTATCAGTCATCGTATCACAAAGGCAGATTTGTTGGTTTAATTTCACGATCGGAGAATAATAAATTTCAGTGCACGGCAAGTCAAGAAACAATTGATGGTAGTGTTTCCGACAATTCAAAAAGTCAAAATATGTTTTCAAAATTTTTCATGGGCATACTTGCTGCCATCTGGTTTATTGTGAAATTGGGAGTCATATTATTAGCAATCCTCATAATTTACCTAAAAAGAAGGAGAATTGCTTTTTATGTACGTCAACTTTTCAATAAAAAACATAGTAATAATGTGAACAATTATCCTGGCAATAATAGATATAATCAAGCACAAGGGCATCTGGGACCCGAGGGTGGCACTATTGGGCAGCATGGTGCTTGTACTAACCCTCCTGAAGAACACCCTCAAAGTGTACATGGTTCTGGTACCCAAATACCAACGCCGCCACCATATCCTGGACCCCAAAAGGAGGAACCTTCCTTCGGAACTGAAAATTCTGTCCAAAAAAACGAGGGCGATGATGTTGTAGGTGGCAATGGGGAGAATCAACCACCTGTCGAAGCACCTCAAAAAGAACCGCAACAAATTGACACACGCGAGAAGAAAACCGCAGTCGATGCTGGTGAATGGATAATTGTCGGTGCCTCAGTTCAAGGAAACGGACATATCAAAATGAATCTGCCATGTCAAGACAGTCATGGGTATGAAAATCTTGGAGATGGCTGGGGTATTGCAGTAACAGCTGATGGAGCGGGTTCTGCAAAACTTTCACATATTGGAGCCACGGTTGCAGTCTCAAGAGCAATTGAGCATTTCAGAAACCTTGTGCTAAAAGAGCAGTGGATAGTTAATGCTCAATTGCCCTCTGATAACGATTGGATGAAATATGCCTACCGCACCCTGAAAATGGTTCGAGACGATATTTCGGCCTTTGCTGGCAAGAATAAGGTGGATGTAAAAGATTTTAGCTCAACTATAATTGTTTTTATTCATTCTCCTTATGGTGCTTTGGTTACTCATATCGGTGATGGGCGTGCTGGATATAAAGACATGAAGGGCGAATGGCATGCAGCCATAACCCCACATAAAGGAGAGGAAGCTAATCAAACTATCTTTATACCTTCAGAGTTTTGGAATATTCCATTTTATGAGATGTCTGGGGCGACCGTTCCTGAATCTAGAGTAATTAGAGACCAGCTCTCTGCGTTTACTTTAATGAGTGATGGATGTGAAAACACCTCTTGGAGTTATAATCATTATGATGACGCGTCAGGTAAATTCTATGATCCGAACTTGCCTTATCCTAAGTTCTTCAACCCTTTGCTTGAAACACTTCAATCTTTTAGAACGGAGAATATTCCGATCGAAGAACGAGAAGAAAGATGGTTTGATTTTATTCAGTCTGGACACAAATCCTTTGTTAAGGAGTCTGATGACAAAACTATGATTCTTGGTGCACTCTACATGTAATCGACATGGAAGTTTTTAGCTCGAAACATCAGAAAATCATTTTAGCAAATGACGCTTTCTCTTCAGGAGGCGAAGGTGAGGTCCGTCGTATCATATCTGGTCCAACTCATCTCAGCAATGCTTGTGTAAAAATCTATTACCAAAAGCAACGAACGAAGCAGAGGGAAGACAAAATTAAATTTATGGTTGCAAATCCTCCCGCTAGAGTCGATGGAGATGGATTCATGATTGGGTGGCCTCTTGATTATGTTACTGATGCTGCAGGAAAATTCTTAGGTTTTGCAATGCCATTAGCTTACCCAAATAGCAAACAACTAATAACATTGACTGCAACAAAGTTAAGTAAAAAGCTTGGAAACGAGTGGCAAGAGCGTTATGACAGAGCCAATGGTAAAAGAGCTTTAGTTTCAAGATTGAAACTGATTTGCAACATCGCGATACCTATTCATATACTGCATCAGACTGGCAAATATGTATTAAAAGACATTAAACCAGAAAATATTTTGATTACTCACAATGGTAAGGTAACTATTGTAGACATGGATAGCATCCAGATTTCAGAAGGCAAAAAACTTCTTTATCCTGGTGATGTGATGACTCCCAATTACCTTCCACAAGAGTATTATGTGCATGGTGTGGGAAAAAGCAAAACCATTCCCCTAGAAAAGTCTTGGGATTATTTTGCTATGGGAATTGTATTTTATCAGATTTTGTTTGGCTTGCATCCATTTGTGGTGACACCTTGGGTGTCTAAAAATGCTGATAGTAATGAGATTTTCATGAATATCTCACAGAATCTGTTCCCATTCGGACCCAATGCACACAAGATTAAATCATATCCTGCATTGCATGATAAATTTAAAGTTCTACCAAAGAATCTTCAGGATCTTTTTTTGAGAGCATTCTCAGAAGTCACCTCGGTGCGTCCTGGAGCCCAAGAATGGGGGAAATGTGTGCATGCACTAGTGAAATCAGCTGGTCCAATTCCAGCTCCGCAACCCAAGCCGCAGCCTAAGCCACAACCCAAGCCTAAGCCACAACCCAAGCCGCAGCCTAAGCCACAGCCCAAGCCGCAGCCACAACCACAACCACAACCACAACCGTCAATCACTCATCCTACAGATTCAGAATTGGCTAAATGGAACTGGGGAGCATTTTTCTTTGGCGGTATATGGGGACTTGGCAATGGTTTAATTTGGCCATTTGTTGTTTCTATCATTATGTCCTTTATTCCATACGTCTATTTACTAACATTTATCATAAATATCATTTTAGGAGTAAATGGAACAAAATGGTCATGGGAAGAAAAGTCTTGGCATAGTTGGGATGTATTTCAAGAAGCCCAACGAAAATGGGTTCAGGCTATTTGGTGGGTCTTGGGTATCATGTTTATTCTAGGCTTTATTGCAGTTATTTGAATTTAAGGACTTTATTATCTCAAGAACCTAAACGTCAACTATTGTCTAAAGCCTTGGCAATGCCGGGGCTTATTTGTCGAAATGGCGAATCAGGGACGGTTCTTTTCTACTAAATGTTAACAAATGTGACAAAAGTGGCGGAAAAGAACCGTCCCCAATCCGCCACTAATCCCGTTTTTGCTGCAGGTTGGAGCTAAAAGACACGATGCTCTTTGATCAAATATCCGATTGCCTTTTCCATCGAGCCAATAATGTGGTAGAAGGCGTAAGTGTTGATGTCCTCGGCAAGGAGCGTCGTCATTTCAATCTTGAACTTGTCCGGGTTGTTGCCATTCTGATGACTTGGTGTCATCAAATTAGCGAGACTGAAACCTTATCAGAAGTCAAGGTGGCCGTGGCCCGCACTGCTTGTGGCTATGGGGCCGCTACATGTGATCTATGATGTAGTGTAGTCATGATGTCATCTCCCTTTCTTCTCTCTCCCATGCCACTGTTCGCTGAAAAGCCCAGGTTGCCTCGCGCCCTCCACCGATTCACTAGTTTCAAAGAAAGATGTAGCTTTACTTTCTTGTAGCAAGGCAATTTTTTGTTTAAAAATCAGCGAAAACGAGAAATTTTTTTTGAATTTCGCTGATTTTTAAACATGAAATATACTCAAAATGGGAGTGGCAGTCACCCTTGTCAGGCTCGTCTGTCACGATAGTTTCCTGCATCGGGATGGAACTTGAAACTACGGATACTGTCATGCTGGGGAGTGGATGACTACCGCCAAGTCTGGGCAAAGTTGGCTGACACACTTCCTCCGCCACTTCGTTGTGACATGGGGTGTAATATTGCTTTTTTGCAGGTTACCTGACGAACTCAATGATATATACAGAGAAAAAACGTGGTAATGAGAAGAGAATGAAAATGCCAATCCGATTTAAGACACTAGCAATGGTTATAGCAGCAATCGCTATATTGTTTGCACTCACGTCATTCTCGCTTGTCAAGACTCATGACCGTGCTCTGACCCATCAGTTGCCCAAACTGCTGATTGAGCAAGTCAACCGTCAAACAAGAGGAATGACCGAAATGCAAATCATCGATTATAGCCTGGACTTGACGGCTAAGAGTCTGAAATTTGCCGAAAAGAACGACATCGAGCACGGCAAAGCTAACTGTGTGGGCTATGCCCAGTTGTGTTCTGCCATTTGCAACCAGGCACTCAAGAACAACGGTTATAGTCAGCGTGCAAAACCGGTGGTTGGCTATATCGCCGATTGTGGGATAAATCTATGTGCCTTGTTCATAAGTGTGGCTCCAACCCGGCATTGGCAGAACTTTGTCAAAGACCACGACTTTGTCGAACTGCAAGTGGGCGACACGGCCTACTATTTTGACCCGAGTGTCTATGACGTTTTGGGGGGGCAAGTGCTTGACAACTAAAGCGCTATGAACGCTGAATGTTTAAAATAACGGATTCCAGAAGATTAAAGATGAAGAAAACAGTTGCAATCTTGTTGGTGTTGGTTGCCTTTGGCTGGCTCTACTCGCAGTCGGGCAATCACAGTGAGTTGAAAGAGGGGGATGTGGTGTTCCAGATCTCAGAGTCGAAACAATCGCCCCTGATAGCGGCAGCAACCGGCAGCCAGTGGACACACTGTGGCGTCATCGTGATGAAGAAAGGCGAGCCATACGTGCTCGAGGCCTCGTCGGTGGTCAAACTCACGCCCTGGGAGCAATGGAAGCAGCGCGGCAAGGGCGGCATCACCTCGATGAAACGCTACACCGACAAGCCGGTGAAGATCCGCTACAGCCAGTATCTGGGCAAGCCCTACGACCTGGCATTCAAGTTTGACAACGGCAAGTGGTACTGCTCCGAGCTGGTCTATGACATCTATCTCAAGCAGCTGGGGGTGAAACTGTGCGAGCCACGGCCCATCAGCGACTATCACCTGGTGGGGATGGACAAGACCATGCGGCGCCGGGGCATCAGCCGTGACCAGCTTGCCGTCGCGCCCGTCGACCTGTTCGACTCCAAGCAGCTGCACTGACCCACTTTATGCTATATGTAATAGCTTGGCTTTGTTCGTTACACAGCTCAGGTTTCTGGAGTAGTTAAGGAGCAATTAAGAATTAAGAAACTGCCAGGCTGGGTTTAGCACACAGATTTACACAGATCAAAATAATAATGTTCTGTGTATTCCGTGTGATATATTATCTGCATCTGCTAGATTTGCATGAGAAAAAATCTAGTTTTTAGTAGCTACTTGCGAAACTTGAGTTACACAGTAAAAAGTAACATTGAAGAAAATGAAAAACTTACTTTTTTTCTTACTTACAATTTTTGGCCTTCTTATTAGCTGTAATAATAAGGCTGAGGTAAATAATAATGTTTTAACAAGTGATACAACTGAGTATCTTGACTGCACAACACCGGTTTGTACGATACTGCTGCAACCATACGACAAAACTGCCGAGAAGTATGCCAAAGAGGTGTCAAAAACATTGAAAGAACGCATTGAATCTATGGATTACATTTGCGTTCAGCAGGTGAAAGTGCTACCAATAAAACAATTGCCCGACACGCTGCTCAATCAGGCCAAAACAAGATATCGCGCCACTAAGATATTGGATTTTCAAGAGCAAAGTCATCACAAAAGCCATGATGTGATCATTGGTGTCACGAGTAGTGACATATCCACATCGATACATGGCTATCAAGACTACGGCATTCAAGGTCTAGCGTATATGGGGCAGGAGAATTGTGTAGTGTCAACTTATCGACTAAAAAACAAGAAAGACTTATGGAAACTAATGACTCATGAATTCTTCCACGCCTTTTTGCACATGCCACATTGTCCGGCCGATGATCCAACATGCATCATGCAGGATGGGCACGGCAAGCCAAACTGGGCTAAGAGAACCAAAATTTGCAACAAGTGCTTGGGATATGACGCGCAGTAATTTTGCATCCTGACAGCTATTGGCTAGAGAAGTAAAGCTGCGCCTTGAAACCGAACGCACGACACCGAAACTTGGTATCTGGATAAAATCTAGAGGCATCGCCCCGCTGGGACAGCCGTGAACGGTGGCCGGCGGGGCGATGCCTGTGGGGTGGGGCAGCCCATTACATCTTGCCGAAGAACTCGGCCAGGCGGGCGTAGGGAATCACTCCGGCCACATCATCGTATAGGTCAACGTGCGATGCGCCGGGGATGATGAGCAGCTCCTTGTTGCCCACGACCTTGCTCTGGCCCTCGACGTGCACACCGGTCATCCGCTCGAAGGCATACTCGCTGAAGTAGCGCGAGTGCGCTTTCTCGCCATGGATGAGTAGCACGGGGCTCTCAATCTCATTGGCCCAGCACAGCAGCGGCTGATTCATGAACGACTGGCACCCGACGACGTTCCAGCCGTCGGTCGAGTTGCCGCTGCGCTCATGGTAGCCACGTTTGGTCTTGTAGTAGGCGTGATAGTCCTTGACAAACCAGGGCGCGTCGTCGGGCAGCGGGTCGACCACACCTCCGGCACGCTTATAGGTGCCGGCCTTGTAGTCCTCGGTGCGCTGCGCGGCCAGGGCGCGGCGCTTGTCCATGCGCTGGGCGGGCGTGTCCTCGCTCTTGAAGTAGCCCTCGACGTTGACCTTGCTCATGTCATACATCGTCATCGCCACCGTGGCCTTGATGCGCGGGTCGAGCGCGGCGGCGTTCACCGCCATGCCGCCAAAGCCACAGATGCCGATGATGCCGATGCGCTCGGCGTCCACATCGTCGCGGCACGACAGGTAGTCGACCGCGGCCAGGAAGTCCTCGGTGTTGATGTCGGGCGAGGCCATGCGGCGCGGCTCACCACCGCTCTCGCCGGTGAACGACGGGTCAAAGGCCAACGCGATGAAGCCCAGTTCAGCCATGTGCTGGGCATAGAGGCCGCTGCTCTGCTCCTTCACCGCGCCAAACGGGCCGCTCACGGCGATGGCCGCCAGCTTGCCCTGAGCGCCCTTGGGCGTGTAGAGGTCGGCCGCCAGGGTGAAGCCATAGCGGTTGTGGAAGGTCACCTTCTGGTGCGATACTTTGTCGCTCAGTGCGAATGTCTTGTCCCACTCCTGGGTCAGTTCTAGTTGTTGCATGTCGCTATTTTTAGGGTTAGTTTGGTTGTCGGTCGTGCAGCCCGCCAGAACCATTGTGGCGAGCGCAAGCATCATTGCGATTTTCTTCATCTGGGGTCAGGTTTGTTGGTTTCAGGCCACAAAGGTACATTTTTTTTGCCATCAAGCATAATATTATCTCCCTAAAAACACTAACTTTGCACCATCAACTGCCGAAAAATGTAATATTCCACATTAATCGGCACTTAAAAATGTTCGGTAATGAAAATTCAGAGAGACATATTTGTCTCGGCTGCACGTAACCTCTTCACCGATTCCTCTTTCCCCCTCCCCTGGCAGGGGAGGGGTGAGGGGAGGGGTTGAGTGTCAGAGCGGGTGATCAGCTCCCCTCCTAAGATAGGACCAATGGTGCAAGCCGAACGCATAGTGAGAACTTGTTCGCACTGTGCTGAGGCGCAGCCCTAGTTCGGTCGGATTTGCTGCGCTTCGCAATGTTGGGTCGAGTGATGATGCCTATGGCACCGCGAGCTGCACTTCGTGCAACACTCGCTTCATCATCTCCCCGAGCCCTTCGGGGTTCGTGCAACACTCGCTTCATCATCTCCCCGAGCCCTTCGGGGTTGCCCTTCGGGCTCCCGTTCGGTCGCGAGCACTTTGTGGTTGTAATCCAGCAGAACTAGGTAGCCATGTAATGGTGTATATATTGCAATCTGTAAGCACATTACGAAACTTGTGAAATTTGAATAAGAATAATGGATGAGAGAACATTAAACAAGGACCGTATGACTTGGGTCATCGACTTGTTGCCCAGGAGGGTGCCGGCCGATGGGGCGGGGCAGTTCTTTGCCGTCGAGAGCCACTTGTTGCAAGGTGGACATCTTGAGCAACTGGCACACAAGTTCGCCAACATTTTGCTCAAACTCAACTGCTACTATGACCTCAAGGTAAATTGCGGCGATGTCGAGGTGCTCAACCCTGCACCCGAACAACTGGAGCAACTCGTGTGGCAATGTGTCACGGCTGGCGATCTGCCCGCGTTCATGCACATTGCCATTGCGCTGACACCCACCACCATCACACTGGCTCGCGGCGACAGCAATATGGCACTTGATCGCCCCACCGATGACATCCTGCAATTGGTCGAACAACTGGCGCATGCCGAGGGCCTCTTTGTCTGGCCTGCTTAATGCTTATTTGGCACTGATTGAGCAAAAAACTGACACAGACCACCAAAAACCGAAATATTTTTAGTAACTTTGCACGATTTTATGCTTGCTCATGGCAAAATGGTGCCCAAGCAGATTCTCAATTTTCAATTCTCAATTTGTAAGAATGATTGATTCAATACTCTCGCAAGCTACCGCGCAGGCGGTGAAAGAACTGTATGGCGTGGACTTCCCCGCCGACAAGATTGTGCCCCAGACCACCAAAAAGGAGTTTGAGGGCAACGTGACCATCGTGGTGTTTCCCTTCCTCAAGGCTTCGCACAAGGCTCCTGATGCCACCGCGCAGGAGATTGGCGACTACCTGGTGGCACACTGCGATGCCGTCGAGCGGTTCAACGTCATCAAGGGTTTCCTCAACATCACCATCTGCCCGTCGTTCTGGACCGGTCTGCTCAACCAGGTGGCCGGCACACCCGACTATGGCTTCACACCCGTCACCGACAGCTCGCAGCTGGTGATGATCGAGTACTCGTCGCCCAACACCAACAAACCCCTGCATTTGGGACATGTGCGCAACAACCTGCTGGGCTACAGCCTGTCGCGCATCATGCACGCTTGTGGATACAAGGTGGTCAAGACCAACATCGTCAACGACCGAGGCATCCACATTTGCAAGTCGATGCTTGCATGGCTCAAGTGGGGCAATGGTGCCACACCCCAGTCGACCGGCAAGAAGGGCGACCACCTGATCGGCGACTACTATGTCGAGTTTGACAAGCACTACAAGGCCGAGGTCAAGCAACTCATGGCCGAGCAGGGGCTGTCGCAAGAGGAGGCCGAGAAGCAGAGTGCGCTCATGCAGGAGGCACGCGAGATGCTGCGCAAGTGGGAGGAGGGAGACCCCGAGGTGCGCAAGCTATGGCGGACGATGAACGAGTGGGTCTATGCCGGCTTCGACGAGACCTACCGCCGCCTGGGTGTCGACTTCGACAAGATTTACTACGAGAGCGAGACCTATCTTGAGGGCAAGGAGAAGGTGATGGAGGGCCTGGAGAAGGGCTTCTTCTATCGCAAGGAGGATGGCAGTGTGTGGGCCGACCTCACCCCCGACGGACTCGACCACAAGTTGCTGCTGCGCAGCGACGGCACGTCGGTCTACATGACACAGGACATCGGCACGGCCAAGCTGCGCTATCAGGACTTTCCCATCGACAAGATGATCTATGTCGTGGGCAACGAGCAGAACTACCACTTCCAGGTGCTGTCGCTGCTGCTCGACAAGTTGGGATTCAAGTGGGGCAAGGACCTGATCCACTTCTCCTACGGCATGGTCGAGCTGCCCGAGGGCAAGATGAAGTCGCGCGAGGGCACAGTGGTCGACGCCGACGACCTGATGGACGAGATGATTGGCACCGCTCGCCAGATGAGTGACGAGCGCGAGAGTCTGCGTGACTTGAGCGAGGCCGAGCGCGAAGATGTCCTGCGCATGGTGGGACTGGGCGCGCTCAAGTACTTTATCCTCAAGGTCGACCCGCGCAAGAACATGACTTTCAACCCCAAGGAGTCGATCGACTTCAACGGCAACACCGGGCCGTTCCTGCAGTACACCTACGCCCGCATCCAGTCCATCCTGCGCAAGAGCCAGGACGATGTCGATGGCACCGACATCTCGATGGTGGCACCCAACGACAAGGAGACCGCCCTCATCCAGCGACTGATTGATTTCACCGCCACGGTGGCAGATGCCGGCAAGAACTACAGCCCGGCACTCATCGCCAACTATGTCTATGACCTGGCCAAGGAGTTCAACCAGTTCTATCACGACTACAGCATCCTGCGCGAGGAGGACACCGCCGTGCGCGTGTTCCGCCTCAAGCTCGCCCGCACGGTGGGACAGATCATCAAGCGGGCCGTCTGGCTGCTGGGCATCGAGGTGCCCGAGCGCATGTAGCCGCTTTGGCACGCTTTTTGCAATATCCTGGGTGAGTCTAGTTTTTCTAGATAGTCTAGGATTTCTAGACATACAAGTGCAAACTTAATCTACAAGATAAACTATGGATAACAACAATTATTACAGCAACTACGGTTATGCTACGGCCGCTCAGGCCGAGAGTGAATTGTCGCTGCGCACCTATGTGGCCAGCGTCATGCGCCGCGTCTACGGCAAGATGTTCCTGGGACTGCTCGTCACAGCCATCACATCGGTGCTGGTGATGAGCAATGCAACCCTGATGTCGTTGTTCTTCTCGTCGCGAGCCACATTCTTCATCCTGGCGATCGCTGAGTTGGGACTGGTGTTCTATCTCTCGGCACGCATCGACAAGCTGCAACCCTCGACGGCTACAGCATTGTTCTATCTCTATGCTGTGCTCAACGGTGTCACACTCACACCCATATTCTTGATCTATACGGGTTCGTCAATCGCATTGACATTCGGCATCACTTCGGTTACCTTTGGTGCGATGTGTCTTTATGGCTATGTCACCAAGCAGGACCTGAGCAAGATGGGTGCCATCCTGTTCATGGCGCTGATAGGCCTCATCCTGTGCACGATTGTCAATCTGTTCTTAAAGAGCACTGCCATGGACTGGATCATCAGTCTGGCTGGCGTAGCCATCTTTGTCGGCCTCACTGCATGGGACACGCAGAGCATCAAGCGCATGGTTGAGGTGGCCGACCCGGGGCAGACTGGCAAAATCGCCACACTGGGTGCATTGAGCCTCTACCTCGACTTCATCAACCTGTTCATCTATCTGCTGCGCATCTTTGGCAGCCGTGACTGACGCGCAATGTAGTCGCGAGATGAAACGGGGACGCAAAATAGTGGCGTGGGCATTCGCCACTACTGTCACACTGTTGCTGGCCGCACTGGCCGGCAGCAGTTTTTATATGCTCGACTTTGCTCTGTCGCCCTTGCAGCGCACCGACGATGAGGCACTCACGCGTCTGGCGAGCCACGCACCACAGCAGGTGATGCAATGGGTCGACAGCATGCGGCACGATGGCCGGTTGCGCGACACCGTTGTCAACATCGATGGCGTCGCCGCGCACGCATGGATAGCCGCCGCCGAACGGCCCACCACGGCAACGGCGCTGATTGTGCACGGCTACAAGGACACTGGCTTGTCAATGATGCACATTGCCTATCTCTATCATCACGACCTGGGCATGAATGTCTGCTTGCCCGACCTGCCCGCACACGGTCACACGCCTGGCGACCATATCGACATGGGGTGGGCCGCCGACCGCGCCCACGTCAAGCGGTGGATTGCGGTGGCCGACCGTCTGTTTGGGGGCGACACAGCCGCCACCCACATGGTGCTACATGGCATCTCGATGGGCGCGTCGACAGTGATGAATGTCGCCGGCGACTCGCTGCCGTCGTGTGTGCGATGTGTCGTCGAGGATTGCGGATACACTAGCGCATGGGGCGAGTTCTCATGGCAGCTGGGCCAAATGTTTGGCTTGCCCGACTTCCCGTTGCTCTACACCACCAGCGCGCTGTGCCGGGCAAAATATGGCTGGACCTTCAGTCAAGCCAGCAGCGTGCGGCAAGTCGAGAAATGCCGGCTGCCTATGCTCTTCATTCACGGCGACAGCGACGACTTTGTGCCCACAGCCATGGTGCATGAGCTCTATCAGGCCAAACCGCAGCCCAAGCAGCTGTGGCTCGCGCCCGGCTCGGCCCATGCGCGTGCCTATAGCGACCACCCGGCCGAATACACTCGACTGGTGCGCGATTTTGTCGCCCGCTGGACCGCTAATGGCGGCAGTCCTTCGCACAGGTAGCGAACAGCTAGCAGCGAAATGTCAAGATTGCTAATGGCGACAGCCCTTCGCACAGGTGGCGAACATCTAGCAGCGATATGTCAAGATTGCTAATAGCGACAGCCCTTCGCACAGGTAGCGAAAAGCTAGCAGCGAAATGTCAAGATTGCTAATGGCGACAGCCCTTCGCACAGGTAGCGAACAGCTAGCAGCCATTTATGAATTATGAATTATAAATTATGAATTGAAAAAGGCCCTGTTTGCACAACGAAACCAAAGTTTACAATTTTTAGTAGGAAAAAATGCCGCCGTGTCAAAATAAAGTACTAATTTTGAGCGTTTTTTAGACAACTCTAGTGCAAACGAGTGCAATGATGCTTGCATCAATTGCCGATTGCAGTCAAGATTATGCAAACCATTAAAAAAAGAGGAAGCTATGAAATTGACTAGAAAAATATTCGCTTTGCTGCTCGCCGGGGCTGTGCTGATGGGCGTTTCGGCCACTGCCAGCGCACAACGCATGAGCAACAGCAGCGGCAGTAACATTGGCCGGGTCGAGAGTGACGGCCGTGTCTACAACAGTAGCGGCAGCAACATGGGCCGAATCGAGAGCAATGGCCGCATCTACAACAGCAGCGGCAGTTACATGGGCAAGGTCGAGAGTGACGGTCGCATGTACAACAGCAGCGGCAGTAATATCGGTCGCGTCGAGAGCGACGGACGGGTCTACAACAGTAGCGGCAGCTACATGGGACGTGTCGAGAGCAGTGGCCGCATCTACAACAGCAGCGGCAGCTACATCGGCGAGGCACGCGGAGTGGACACCAAGAAAGCCGCAGTGCTGTTTTTCTTCAAACTGATTTAATTCGCTTATGAGTATACGACAGATAATAACGATGGCCGTGGTGGCCGTCATGGCGATTACAGCCAACCACGCTGCTGCACAGAACCTGCAGAGCGCCAAGAACAACAGCCGGATGCATGCAAACCTGCTCGCACGACAGTCGCGCATCCAGGATCAGATCAAACTCGAGGAGGCTCAGAAATATGCCTCACAACTCTACGAAGAGGAAGAACCCGAACCCGACATCTACACTGAGGGCTGGGAGAGCGATCGCGTCAACCCCTACAAGAACGCCAATGTGCCACAGACCAAGGTCATCGATGTGCGCGGGTTCCACATGCCCATCAAGGGCAACTACATCACTTCGCCCTACGGCTACCGCCCCGCATTCCGGCGCACACACAAGGGTGTGGACATGCGCAGCGCTGTTGGTGACACGGTCTACGCAGCCTTCACTGGCAAGGTGCGACTCACCAAGTTTGAGCGTGGTGGATATGGATTCTATGTCATTCTGCGACATGACAACGGGCTTGAGACTGTCTATGGGCACCTCACACGATTCCTCGTGCAGCCCAACCAGTTCGTCAAGGCTGGACAGCCCATCGCACTCAGCGGAAACACCGGACGAAGCACAGGACCGCATTTGCACTTCGAGACACGATTCATGGGCTATGCCATCAATCCGGCAGCCATCATCGACTTTGCCAACCGCACGACTCACACCGACTCTTACACCTTCAACAAGAGCAACTACACCGAGAGCCGCTCCTACGCGCCCAGCCGCCGCTATGCTGCTGTGCGTTCGACAGGCACCAGCGCATCGGCCAGCTACAGCAAGTCGAGCCAGGGACGCAAGTATGACAACAAGCACCAGAAGCGCACGGCACAGCGCAGCACCTACAAGGTGCGCAAGGGCGACAGCCTGGGCAAGATCGCCGCGCGCAACGGCACAACCGTGGCACAGCTCAAGAGGCTCAACGGCATCAAGGGCGACAAGGTGCAGTCGGGCAAGGTGCTCCGCGTCAAGTGAGTGCTGACCGATACCAAGACAGACAAGGTGTGTGCAATCATTTGCACACACCTGTTTTTTTAACCGAATAGCTGCGATTCTGCTGGCAGCAGTTCAACCTGGCCGGGTAGGGCATCGGCTTGCCGCGTGATCGCCATGCGAGGTGCCATCAGCTCCCCTCCCTGAGCTAGGAGGGGCAGGGGGTGGTATGACCGCAGCGCCAAGGCCATAACGTGCAAGCGATCAAATCAGTTCCCCCCTCCCCTTCCAAAGGGGAGGGGGTGGGGTTTTAAGGCACCATGGTCCCGCAAGTAGGGCTCTCGTTCGGCCGGATTTGTAATCCGGCCGCATCCGAGTATCAGGATTTTTAATCCGCAAAAATGTTGGTTATCTGCTTGGTTGGGGAGCGGAGGCGTGTAATTTCTTATACTCGTTCGCGGCGGGATTGCAAATCCCGCCGAACGGGGTTTTCAGCTGGGTGGCCCCCAAAAATGACTCAACATGCTCCGTCGCGCAGGGCGGCTCGCGGCTGGCTCGCGACACTGACCCAACATGCTCCGTCGCTAGTGCCCTTTGACCCAACATGCTCCGTTTTTTTTGCGCAATTCGGAACAATTATCGACCATAAATACGACATATCAACCATTCAGTCGGACGACCAAAGCCTCCGTTTTCCTGACCCAACATGCTCCGTTGTATCCAAAGTGCTCGCGACCGAACGTGAGCCCGTTGTGGCAACCGCAGCGCATTCTTTCCCACTCCCCTGAGGGGCCGCTGAAAAAGTACAGGCAAATAATTGATTTGCTTCACGATGGTTATATTCAAACCTAGATTTGAATAAATTAACTGCAAATTTTGTGATATTTCAAATTATCCTTAATTCCGCAACACTATAATTTAACTTTATTTATAAGTTCCTGAGCAACAAAAAGTTGCTCAGGATTTTGCCATGTCAGATTTTTCACTTATCTTAGTGTTGCAATTAGAAAACAAGCG
>Ga0256404_1003484_pt1 | contig 31923 bp, 45 predicted proteins | sample RumenRJG_01DNA_FD_185990 | JGI IMG/M metagenome (GOLD analysis project Ga0256404, IMG submission 185990) | Bovine rumen microbial communities from Lethbridge, Alberta, Canada - RJG_01 | ecosystem: Host-associated > Mammals > Digestive system > Stomach > Rumen | place: Canada: Alberta | collected...
ACCGACAAGACAGAGGTTAAACCTTTGACTGACTTTATTCTTGAGGAGTTCGGCGTAGCTAGTTTTGATAATATCAACGCATTCGTGGATGAGGTAAATGCTTATCCTAACGAAACGTATGAGAGCTTGTTTAACGACATGAATCTGACTAGTAAGTAATGGATAAGAAGAACTTAAGAGACATGATTGGTTATTTAGATATGGCCAGTTCGTGTATAAAACGTTGTAGAGAAATACTCGAAAACGAAAATAAACCGTTAGACATAACTAGTAGCGATGCAGATTGACATTCCGTATTACGAGGATAGAACTCGTATATCCAATTCAAATATAGGCTGGTTTCTGAATAAGGGGCCGGCCTTTTTGCATAAGATGCTAACAGAACCGCCTCCTGAAGAAAGTACCACTGCTATGGAGCGAGGTACTATGATTCACGAGTACATTCTGCAGCCTGAAGAGTTCCAGAAAGACTATGTCGTATGGGACAAAAGTAGACCTTCTTCTGCACAGCAAGAGAAGTTCTGTCAGGAACTAGCATCTTCAACAGAAATAGAGCCAAATAGAGCCGTTCTGAGCGCCTATAAAGAGGCGTATAGTACGAGAGGCAAGTCAGACGATTTGATGCTCTCAGAAGGCCTTAAAATAGCCTCTACGTTGAAAGATTACATTGACTTCTTGAAAGCAAATGACGGAAGGAAGATGATTAGTCCTTGGGATGTTAAAATGCTTGAGAAAGTTAAGCATAACATTCAATCTCACAAACTTGCTAGTAAGATAATATGGCCAATTGGAGATAAAGTTCCTTACGGAAATCCAAATAATCAATTCGGCTGTTATCATGAATTTCATATAAATTGGACATACTTTTCCATGGAAAGAGATTCAGAAGGAAGAGCAGATATTAATGAAGTTAAATGTAAATCGTTATTAGATGGTTTAACAATTGACTTTGTTAATAAAAAATTCATTATTTACGACTTAAAAACTACTCAAAAATTGTGGCATTTTGAAGATAGTATGAATACATACGACTATTTGCGACAATTAGCGTTTTATACACAAGCTGTAGAATGGTATTTGAGAGAAGAATGCGGTATAGATCCAGAAGAAGACTGGACATATGAACATTATATTATAGCTATCGATACAACTGGTAGTTATGATATAAGAGTTTTTAAAGTAAGTATGGATGATATAGAAACACGAGATGTTACTATACACGATGCTCTTACAAAAATTGCGTGGCACCAGGCTACAGGTAAGTGGGAACATAGTAGAGAATATTATGAAGGCGATGGCTCAGAGTCTTTGAACCTATGAGTAAATTTGAAAAAATCATCGTGAGTCTTATAGACGATAACATAAAGCTTATTGATTTAACAGATACAGCAGGATTTGTGGATTGTTATACATACGACCCAGATAATCCAAGCGGTGACAATGAGTTTTATATGGTGTATGATGGAGATAAAATGAACGATTACACCAAAGACAGAGCTATAAGATTTTCTTATGCACGAAATTTGAAAAAAACTTACGTAAAATACGTTAACGGTAAACCATTGTACATATATTCTTTTTGGGTCAATCCGACTTTAAAGAAATTGTATAGTGGTACAATCTGGTTAAACACGGAACAGAAAGCGAAAGTTGTTATGTTTTGGGGTGCTTTCAGTGATGTGGCAGATTCTGTGATGTCCTATCCTGTCTTGTCAACAGAGGTAGGGCATCAAATGCCGTTAAATGATTATCGTAGGAGTTATTTCGATATAGAAGGCATAACAATAAAAAAGGAGGCACCCTCTAAATGAGGATGTCTCCCTTTTTTGTTTTTATAGTAGTAACCTACGGCTCATAGCATCAGAATTTTTTGCTTCCAAAACTCTTAGAACCGAATCCCGACTTTCCGAAGTCCTTAGAACCGAATTTACTTGTAGATTTTTTGGCCGTTTCATTCTTAAAATCATCATAGCCGAATGCTTTATAAATCCAGCCGTATTGATGGTAGTAGAAGTTAAGGTTCTGTTGTAGACCATTATAACTAAACGCAGTATGTAGATTGTCTAATTGCCCTAAAGATAATGTCTTGTACAAAAGTTTCTCTCCACGAGTATAATACTTGTAAGAACCTCTGTTTATGACTTCAGACAAATCATGACCAGTAACGCCGAATGCATCACCCACACCCTGTATGATACCAGTATGCTCCTCAAATGCACTCTTATAAACAGTCAATGCATTTAAGATATCCGCTGCAGTCTTCGGGTCAAATCCAGTAAGCTGCGATTCTATCGTTCTGAAGTATAAATCGTCTAAGAACAGCTTATATACGCCATCTTGTATGAACCTCTATGGAATATATCTAGTAACGGCATCAACAGGACCTGTAGCGCCGGCTTGCTCTCTATTTTCAGGTTTGACAGCAGATTTAGCCCACTCGTGGACAGGAATCCAACCAACCATAAGCATAGCCGTAAGACCAAGTGTAACAATAGTGTCTTTCCATGCGTATTTCTCTACATAAGATAATTTTGCATCATGGTCTTTTATACCTTTAAACGCGTATAAAGCTTTCTTAAATAAAGTACTAAAACTTCTACGTAAACCATGCAATATTTCATCTTGAGGAAGGCCTGTTTCATAATTCCAAGTCATGCGACGACTATTTTGTAAGTCAGTTCTAGGCTTTCTTACTTTAATTTTATTCTATTTCTATACTCCGCGTGTGTCTGTATTCTTCTGTTCGACAGCTTCTTCAAATTCTCTTATAGACGTATCATCCAAACCATACATAAGATGTTGAACCTATTGTGTTAACCATCCACGCATAGCGCCTATAGCAGCACCATATATAGAACGTTTATATAAAGGAATATCATTATCTGGATTCATACCATTATATAATGCACCTCTTTGAACAGTCTTTGTTCTTACTCTATTTCTAAGTTTTAAAGGCACAAAACGTTCATTGGAAGGATCTTTATACTCATCTTTTAACTAAGTCGTGCTATTTTCTGAATCATACCAATAGGCATCCCATAATGTTTCATTACACCTGAAATATGCAATTTCTGCATCTAAATTAGAACCACCAGCGTCTATGAACGCCTGTTTAAGTTCATATTTAGAATACCACCCAGGTTTTATGCCTAGAGAAGTATTGCCATTATAAAACCTAATATTATTATAATATGACTTTAAAAGAATACAGTTAGCACCGTAGTCAAGCATAGAGAATCCACCAAGGCATATATTATTTATAAGTTTACGAGTTCTACCGTAATTCATATTGTTATATATACGTCTTGTATCTTTTGATACATTATTCATTTGCATCATGGCTACCAACTTACAATTGGCTAATGGATTACCTATATTACTCACTACTTTTGGAAAGTTTAAAACGAAATATCCGACACCTGTCGCAAGATCTCTAACGGTCATATATTTACCTGCGATAGAATCTCTAGTCATTTTAATTACTGCATCTGCAAATCCTACACTCATAGATAGGATGTTAAATCCAAGCATCTGGAGAGATTCAGTACGCTGGAACATTCTAGCAAATTTGTTAGAAGCAACTTTACCAGATAATTGACTAATTATGCCTGTGCCTAATCCTAATACTGCTCCAACACCTAAGCCAATTGCCATTGGACCAAATATAGAAGTAGCAGCTCCTCCAGCTATTGCAACAGGAATACCGAGTGATACTCCACCCATTAAACCTCCTAACGCAAATGTTCCGGTAGATGCAGCTATATTTTGCGCTGCTGTTTTATAAACAGACGGTTCTTTAGTATCATAATTAGAACCTAAATCCCACTGATTATCATACAATCCAGAATTCATCATAGCTCTAAAGGCATTTAATGATTTAGAATCGTCTTTTGCATCTTGCGATCTATTTTCTGGATCGAGATTATACATTAGTGTATTTAATTGAGCTTCAATTTCCTACTTATTTTTATAGTTTTCTGCCATGTGTGCATACATAATAACAGCTCCGACTATATCTGTAGTATAAGTAGAAGGATCTTCTAATTTACCTACGTATCTAAGCGGCAATTGAGTGCCAATAGTGCCATCTGGACTCTTTATTCTGTCATTCTCAGAAAGCATTCCATAGTCATTCGGTTGTACTTCATTCATGCTATGCCATAGATCTGAAGCAGTCTTTCTAAATCCTTTGGCAAACATTCTAGATGCAATGGCTGCGTCATCTGCATTCATCTTAGGTAATTGATAATCATATCTGCGAGTAGAAGGAGAGTGTTTTTTATAAGATTCCTGCATATATTTTATGCATTCATCATATACTTCTTTAAGTCCGTCTTCTTCTAATCTTTGCATGGCTTTTGAATTATCATAGAACCTACGTTTTGGTTGTTCGGCATGATTATCAGCCTTGTTAAAATCTCTATTTATGTATTTACCTGTTCTATCGGATTTTTCAGCAAATCTACCTCTTGGAATCTGAGTGATAGTGGGTGTAAGACGGCCAGTTTGTGGATGCTTAAATACATCTACAGAAGGCATTATCATAGAGAATATACTCAAAGGTTTAACTTCTTGTATGTATTCACCAAATTCGTTCTTCCTAGTATCTACATATGTAAGTAATTCTTCCACCTTTTCCGCAATTTCTTCGTCTGTACCAGTTATAGGTATAGGAACTCCGTTATTATCAACAAGACCCGGAATAGTACCGTACATTTTGGCCATATCTATGTATTTACCTTTAAGATAGTCCCAGAATGACATTAATTCTCTATGGTCTATGCCACTTATATCAGTTATTGAAGTGCCAGATTTAGTTCTATAATTACCAAATTCGTCCTGATATGGTATCATTGCAGAATAGAACGATTGTTCAAATTCTTTTGCAAATTCCGGAGAAGATTTAGCTCTACCGTCTGCTATAAGTTGATCTGTTCTTTTACACTCTAAGAAGAATTGCGGATTATTTTCCATTAATCCAATTTCCCTAGTGTAACCGTTTTTACTCTTAATTAAATTCTGCAAAGAAGATTTAATAAGTCTTGCTTGTACAACATCTATATCCTCCATTTTAGCTTCAGAGAATCTTCCGATTGTGGTAGCGAAGTAATCTGGATGTATACCTGTGTACGTATTGTACCTATAAAAATCCTCAAGAAGTCTAGGATTATTTTCCTTTATAGAACGCTCTGTAACTTTTTTAACTTCTTCGTCAAACTTCTATTGGTCAATACGTGTTTCTGTACGCTCACCTATCCATCTTTGCCATGCTCTTAACTCGAAAGCTATTATACGGTTCTCTTCATCTTTTATAGTTCCATCTGCATTGTACGGATTAGAAAGATTATCAAGAGCGTCATACCATTCGTCGAGTTTAAGTTTGTCTTGAGGATCTAACTCTTCTGGGTGTGCCATACCTGTTTCTTCGTCAGAACAGGCATTTAGATAAAGATTTATATTGGACTATATACGAGTATACGCAGCAAGGGTTTTAGGAGATAATCCGTGGCCGTCAAGCTTACTTGTAGAAGATATTAAAGCTGGGTCTTCAAATCCTCTGTAAGGTTTGGACATACGTTCTTTATAATAATCAAACGTATACATCTTATTTGCATGATCAGCTTTCCATCGTTCTATCTCTAATTGATAAAGGTACCAGTTTGGCATTTTATCTCCAATCCATTCCTATTCTTCAACTCTTTCTCCAGTGTCGGATCTTACAATATAACCATATTCGTCACGAATATAATGAAAACCAAAGTCATCTTCCCAATCAGATATAAGAGTGTTTACAAAGTCTGCGAGATCTTTATCATACTATCCGTAATTAATATCTCTTACAAAATTACCAGTAGGAATACCGTCTTTATCTACTTCCATTAAAGCTTCCTACCAATTAGATTTAAACCAATGTTTAGGAGTAAAATCAGCCTTTCTGTAGGCTTTAGTTAAAGCAGCAGCTATAGGATGAATAACTTCATTAGTTGCAGTTTCTGCACGTTGTATAAGGTTAAACGCGATACGTATAATAGGATTCTCCATCTAACCAAAGTTAGCTGTGTACTCTTGAAATACTGAAATATCGCCGTAATATGAGTTTGTAGTAAGCCAATCGTAAGCAACTTGCTTCATATCATCTTTAACATCTTGAGGTATACCATCCTAATCTTGTATGGCCCCGTCAATAATTCGTCTGCCGACGATTTGCATAGCTTGAGCCCAAAGTTCTTTAGCTTGTGCTACACTTGCTTTAAGGTCGTTTATCTTTTGTATGGTCTCGCGGCCATAGTTCAAATCAGTATCTCCAGGAAGTAATGGTAATAATGTCTTTTCATAAAAACCTATACCGTTCCTGTAAATGTCGTAGAGTTGTTCTGGGCTTAATCCTGTAAACGTACCGTCTGTATCTTGTTTCTTTTGATATAAGAAACCAGTTATAGTTTTAGTATCTACATATTCACCAACCTTTACAGATGGACCCATATTAACAAGGCCCCATTCTACAGCTTCGGTTATAGCTTGCACTCCACGCAATTCTTGTAGCTTGTTTATTATCTCATGTACTTTATTCTTAGTACGCTGTCTAGAAGCACTCTTGGTTTGTATATCCCGTTCGTAAGATCTAGCAAGTATACCGAACGCAGATAATAATTTATCCGCTATCTTATCCAAATAATCCCTTTGTTTCTCAGATTGTGAGGTAATATTACTACTCGAATTATCTTCAAGATTAAACTTTATACGCTCTTTAGGTCGTTGTGTCTAGTTTGGAGTAGCAATTAGATCATCCTAAGTGGTCATGGATACTCTTTCGGTAGTAGGAGAAACATAAGGCTTATTAGGTTGAGTAGTTTCTGTAGTATGGAATATAGGAGTAGAATACGGAGATTCTTCTTCTGACACATGCTACATATTTCCGAGCATTTTACTGCTATCTACTTCGGTAAATTCTATGCCTACAGTATTTAATACATCTACTAAAGAATCCAACGACGATATAACAGTAGAAAAATCTGAATTCTTTACTTGTAATTTATCATTATTTACAAGCTTTTTTATTTTATCTACCCAAGCTTTAATTGCACTAATTACTCCTTTAAATCTTCTAGCGTGTTCTTTCCTCTAGAATTCATCTATGGATAATAAATGATCGTATGTGTTATTGGCATACATGCGGGCAATAGCTTGTGTTACTATTTCTTGATTTATTATATCTTGAGACTAATATTTATATGCCTGCTTTACATAAGAAACCAAACCTTCATCCTTAGACGCCTGTTCTAAAAGTTTATTAAATAGCACTTTGTCGGTAGCAGCTATACATGCAATGAGAGGATGTAAACATTCTTCTACTATATCCTGTTTATCTACAGATTTATATTCGCCGTTTCTTATAGGAGAATAATGTATAGTATTTGTAGATTTGTCGTAATATGCGTTACCTGGAGCTAAAGTTAGGTCTTCGATGGATTTTATATTTAACTTCGGAAATAGCCTATTTATATTCTATATTAACATCTATACCTAAACAGGTACATCTAATCCCTATAGTCTGGCTATACGCCTTTCATTTTGTAAAGGATCTCCCTTAAAATGTAATTGATCAAAATTTAATTTTTTACCAGCAGATACTGCTACACCCACAATGCCAAATTGCTCTTCTAGTTCTTTTACTTTTGCACGTATACGTTCGTAAGAGTTCCCTGTACCAAACTTATTTTTTATATAGTTTTCTATATATTCTCTTATGTTACGTAAAACTTGGTTTTTACTAACATGGAAACGTATACTATCATTCTCAGTAGAGAACTCCCCATTATTATCAGTAGCTGATTTAACTTGATTAGAATTGTGTATAATCCAGATATTTTGATGCTCTTTCTTATTGTCATCAAAGTCTTTCATGTGAACACCACCAGTCTTGTTGTTCTTCTTGGCAGAATTGTTTACTATTTCTCTATAAGTAGTTCCTCTATCATGAAGCTGTTGTTTAGTCTCATTGTATTCATTAAGCTCTCTAATATTGAGAAATACAGGAAGGTCATATTTTCTATTTAATGTTCCTGTTTTTTCTTCATCAAAGAAAATAGCTTCCTTGGTACCACCATCTTTAGCAAAATAGTTTTCAAAATCAGTAGAAAATTTATCAAGATTTGGATCATCTGTGTGATGGTAAACCACCAAAGGCTCACCATTCTTATCTACGACTTTAGAAACATTGTTTTCATCATTAAGTTCAACAAAATCTCTAACTGTCATCATATTAAAATCCTCGAGAGTTAATTTTTGTAACTCTTCGTCGGAGAAATTAGAAAACGTTGACTTAAGAGATTTCCAGAAATCAAGAAGCCATTGTCTTAGTTTATTAACAATATCTTTAGATCCTTTTTCTTTTGCTATATCATTAATAATAGATTCTCCGTTTTCTCCCACAAGTCTAGAATGAACTTCGGAAGCTACTAAGAATTCCAATTGAGATTTTGAAATACTTTCATCAGTACTCCACTTTTTACCGTAGTTGTCGTCATTAAGTATTTCATCCCATTCGGATGTCTACTTCATTAATTCTACACCACGTTTCCATAATTCTGGATTCTTTTTTGCGACTATTCTATCCCAAATGTGCGTATATTCGTGAATTGGATGTTGTGGAGAGATAATTTCTTCATCTAAATATATATCATTATTTGGCGTAACAAATCCATATACTTCTCCATTTGGAGTTATAAAGAATGGCAGCAAATAATCATCGTCTCCAGGTCTAGGTTCATTGTATAACGGTGCTACTGGTGCTGGTGGTACTGGCTCTGGTGCGGCGGGAGCTGGCTGTGGTAAATCTTGAACTTCGTCATGTATAGTATTTCTAATGTAATCAAAAATATCAAGTTGCCCGAGAATTCCCTACGCTATTTCATTAGCAGTATTATTGTGTATATTATTTACACTCTACTAAATTGCATCGTCTATATCTCCGTTGTACATTAATATATATCTGTCTGCAAGAATATTTCTGACCCATATTTCATTTAAACCATCAGGAACCAAATGCTAATCTCGTAAAAAGTTGAGAATATATTCGTTAACAATACCTCGTATTGCATTACGAACATCCATCTAATAAAGATCAAGTGGATCTGGCGCAAACGGTTCTGGATCATCAAATAGATCTACTGGACCTATATCTCCACGAAGCATACTCTTTTGTTCCGATACAATATAATCGCTTAGTGTATCTTTTGGATATCTATCTTCCATATCCCACCAAGCTTCTATGTCTCTGGTTTTAGCTGTTACAAGCTCAATTTTGCTTTTTCCTTCCTCTGTTAATTTAATTTTTCCTGCGGGAGCTAATTTAGCAAAACCATTTTTGATTAATGCCTTTTCTTGTTCGGTCATTAAATCGTACATAGTTTTGTTACTTATGAAAAAATTAGAATCAACCCTATTCAAAAGATCTATCGAGGCTGAATCTATACTATATCCATTAAATGTAACTCCTTCTATTTCCCAACTTGTGTTTTCAGTATAATTTCGATTTTGTTTACTATCACTATTAAAAGCAACTGGTTTACCATTCTCATAAGCAATTTTTCTTGGAATAGCGTTATAATAACCCCAATAGCGTTTTGCAGATTCTGTAGGCTCACCAGTAGATGTAAATGTAGAAAGACACCAGGGAGACATTTCATAATGTGCAGCAAGTGCTTTACATACTTCTCGTTGTCCTTCTTCGGTATTTTCTACATCATATACTGTAAATACTCTACCACCAGTAGTTGTTACTGTTCGTTTATTTGAGAACGTTTTTGCTTTATCCGGATCAAAAGGTTTCTTCTTTTTCTCTTTTGGCTACATTTCTGGAGCAGCAATCAGTTCTCCAAGCGTATTGTATTTCTATAAGTCAAGATGTTTCTTTCTTGCCAATGCGAATGCTTGATACGCTTTTTCATGGTCTTGCGGAAGAGTAATAGACCTGTTAACAATCCATCTTATAGCGGTACTAATGTAAACAGAATTTTCTTTATCGTCTTCTAAAGAATGAAGAAAATCTAAAATACTATCTATTTCTTTATATTGTGCTTGACCTTCGCTTTTTCCTTTATCTGTTAAATAAACGTCTCCGCTTTTGTATTCAGCTAAACCTCGTTCGATTAAATCAAAAATAGTAAATACGTCTTGAGAAATATTGGCCTGTTTAATTCCCTTTTCAGTTAAGTCATAATAACCTTCTTGACGAGAACTTTTCTTTAGTAGCCCGTCTTTTATCATTTGCTAAATATCATCCGGTAGTGCTACATTTGTAAAAGTTGTAATAAAAAAGTCTCTGTTTTCAAAGTCCGTATTTATACGCTTTCCTAAAAGAGTATTATTGTGACGAGCTGGATTATATGGTTCAATGATATGTTGATTATGAAACGGCTCATGTATAAAAGATATTCCGTTTAGGATAAAAGTAGAATCTAAATCTGGTCTAGCTTTTATTAATTGTTTTTTAAATAATTCCCTCTTCTTCTTTCCTATAAACAGCTAAACTAACTTATCAGAATACTTCCGTAAGTACTATTGCATTCTATACTTTCCATGAACATTTATATTGGAACGTCTTAGATGCGATATTAGTTGGTATGGTATATCTTCTGATTCTGCTACCGTCCAATCTCCAAACCAGTTAAAGAATTCGTCAGAATATACTTTAGATTTAGCAGCAATTGCTTTAGCTCTATCTCCACCATAATAATTCAACAAAGACTCAAATAACACAGAATGTTCCCCATTCGGTGCTAAATCGAGCATGTTACCATTGTTTCTATGGTATACTTTATATGTGGCTTCCATAGCAGCGAAGTCGACCCCCTGACGCTGATTTCTCAGCTCAGAGGATCTAAATTCTTCGTCTGTTAATGGTTTGCCACCCAAGGCTACAACTATCTCGTTGAAGCCGTCTTTTACTTCTTTTATATTTATATTAGGGCAAATCATAATGTGTTATTTAACATTGTTCATGTGAAAGTTCTCTTGTTTGTTCTTCACTTCTTTGTGATTCTTTTAGTAATGGATTATTTTCAAACAAATTCTACTACTTATTTCCGAATGTTTTTTCGAATACATCCCGTATTGCCTGTATACCAGCACTATTAATATTACGAGTACCTATGCCTGCAAAATTCCTAGTCAAAGTTGGTGTTTCATCAAGCCACTGCCATGTTCCAGATATATTAGCAGCCCATTTACCGCGTTCTTGGTCAAATACATATACAGGCTTACCTTCAAGTATAGCCATGCCTACTGCATAACCAGTACCGCCTTGTACTACTGTAGTAGACGCAACTCTCGTGTCATTTTGCTGATTTGGGAATACACGTTCGCCCTTTCCTACAATATGACCTATAGCAAATATGACATCCGCATATTTAACTTGAGCCCAATTACGAATCAATCTGTCATCTTTCATGGTATCGTATTGATAACCCCAATTCATTCTAGCTGCCTGCGCTACCTTGTGTCGACCTTCTTCATAATCTTCATCAGAAATTTGCTTATTTCCTCTTGGTGCGTTATGTTCTGATCTTTCACCACTATACCAATGGTTTTGATTGGTAATTCCAAATTCAGATGCAATATCTCCCCATATACTATCTGCTCCCCGAGCTCCGCCCGATTGCATACTATAGTTTGCAGGATTATTTACACCTTTGAACAAACCACTTATACCAGAATCTTCAAGGTATTCCCAATCGTATTCGCCTTCTTCATTCGGCATTTCTTGTTCTACTATCTCCTGCGGAGTAAGAACTTGGTCTGCTTCTACCGTATTGTCTTCAGAATACAATGCAGCTTTTATTATAGCTCCGGCTACTTCTTCAGGATTCTGTTCGAATTCGTCTACAGCATGATTGTCAAGAGAATCTATATATCGTTGAGCTTTTTCGTACATGTTTTGGTAATCAGTTAACCTAGATTGCCTTAATCCGTTCTCAAGATATTCAAATGTCCATCCGTATTCATATATATCGGTATTACCATAATGGTAACCTTTATGCCTCATGCGCATGTATATAGGATAACCGTGATACATATCTACAAACTTAAACAGATTCTTTCCGTTTCTGTTTCTATTAGACTCCATCGGGTTATCTACTGAAATATATACAGGAAGTTCGTCTATATCCTCCTTCTTAGTACGTTGTCTACCAATAAGAACAAGATGTGTTTTAGCAACAAAATTCTTATTGCCATCTTCATCTTCGTCCTTCATTGTCTTGACAATCTTAAAATCGGTATCGTTGTTAGATACTATTTCGTCAATGTCATCCTCAGAAGATGCAAACGTACTCAATAGTTCTTCTTTTACAAACTTAGAATAAGATTTGAAATCAGTATCTATCTAACCACGTAACCACTGTGGCGGCACATACTTGAATAGTTTATTCCAGCCTTTAAATTCACCAGACGTTAAGAACGCATATATTATAAGATCTCTAGCAAACTTCTTTACATTCTTATCTGAATCATTTAGTAAGTCAACCCAACCATCAATGAGATCATCTGAATTTATTCTACTAGAATCTACATTATCAAGTACAGTTATAAACTGAGGTCTTTCTATAGTATCCTACTTCTTCTTTTCATCGGTAACTGTTATAGGCTCTGACTGATTTACTGGCATTATTTGATTCAATAATCTATTGTTCGCCAAACGATTATATTGTTCAAAATGTTGAATGGCGTATTTTAGATTATTAAGCCGTTTTGCTATAGTAAAATCACCAACGAATAAACCTGTTATATCTTCATCGGACATCTGTAAATAATTTCTAGCATAATCTAAGAAGTATTTAGATTTAATCTTAGTTTGCATATGCCTACTTATTAATTGCAGAAGGTCTGTGGATATAGTTCCATTTTTACCAACTAATGTTCTGCATATACTTATACACATCTTCATAAACGATTCGTTACCGTTAAACGTCTATCCGTGTAATATTTTGAATGGCCATGAAATAGCAGCATTAGTCTTTTGTTCAAGCCAAGAATGTCTTGCAAAATGATCAAGTGAATCGAGATCCCACAAACTACTTTGTCTATCGGCTCCTTCTGGATGGAATATTTTATTATAACCATCCCTATAATTAGCTATCTCTATAAGAGATTTACCGTGCTTTCTAGTATCAATCTTAGTATGCTGCACAAATGCACCAAGAGCAGCTGCATATTTCTCAAGAGCCTTCCAAGCAAAGAATACCATTTCCTAAGCCTATGCATAATCATAAAGCGACTCTTTACCAAAATTCGCCTATTCTCCTGTTACTATTTTTTCTAATATGTGTACATTTTCTTTCAAGAAATTAACAGCGTTTATTCTTCTTGTAGGATCCTTCTAGTTTAAGAATTCATTTATATATTCTGGTGTAAGCCTTGACTCTGGAACATACTTCTTAACTGCTTCCAATATTGCTTTTTCTCTAGCTTTCCATACAGATCCGTCTTTATATGGATCTCTTAAGAATTGACTTTGAGCATTATCGCTAGCTGCAGCCATATCTCTAATAATAGGTTGAGATAAGAACCAAAGAGCAACTTCACCAAATCCACTACGTAACAATAAATTAAGCATGTTGTACGTAAACGGATTAACGTTGAGCTTAGATACCCAAGGATCTTTCACAATATCTACGTGACCATTAATAAATGCACCAAGCCACGCCTGTATAGAATTATCATCCCAGTCTTCGAGATGATCCAACTTCCATATTCCAGTTTCTTCACAGAATTTAGTATCTTTGAATTGTATATTATACAAATAAGTAAGTATCTAGTTAGTCACATTTAATGCAAATGGACCAATACCCTTCTTACCTGTTATATAGTCATTTTTACGTTCTACTTGTTCTGTAAGCGCACCAAAATTAAACGCCTTATGTTTATTAGAACCGAATACTGGTATTTTATCTGCAACATCTTTAGCTAAGTCCGTATCATTATCGATAGATTTGTATAATGAATGAGTAGAATTCTCCGTATCTTTAAGTAGAGTCATCATACAATCCATTATCATATTCTGATGATACTTCTTAGCTTCAGTTTGAGAATCAAACTTATTTGTCAATTTACCATCTTCACCTTTCTTATAGTTATAAGACATAAGATAAAGGTGGTCTATATCCATTTATGTTAACTTATAGTTTCCTATAAGATCAGACTATATCTTCACTCTTTTGAGTGTTTCCCATTTCCACCTTACGGTGTACATCCAAAGGACGTCTCCTTTGGCTTAAATCATATGTTATTTTATGTATCATTGACGGAACTTGTAATACATAAGGTTTTACTAGCTCTATAAATTTTAATCCCTCTTTTGTTCCACAACATAAAGAATAACTATCTTCCTTTTTGCCTTCATGAAACATATAAAAAGTTATATCCCAAGTTTCTTTAAAGTAATCTATAATAACTTGGAGCTCTTTTTTAGGTAAACACGTTGCTATTTTTATATAAAACCCCATAGGACGTCCATTTTTATCTTTACGTATATTAATGTGCCCGTCATCCATATACCAAATAGCAACACCTTTGGCATCTAAACGATTTAAAAGTTTTCTATTACCTATTGTTTTTATAGGTTTATAAAAAACCCTACGTAACACTTTTACGAATGGAATAATATTGAGTTTTGTATAAAAAACAGTTTTCCCAATATTATAACCGCTAGACGATACATAAGTTTTTAATCCAGAATTTCTTATTCCAGCTTCGTTTAGCTGTTTTATTTTCCATTCTAAGTAATCTTTTTGTTGCTCGCAATGAGCTATTTTAAATACATTATTATTTTGTATTGTTCCGTCTCCTAATAATAATGCGATAAGTAGATTTCTACTATCTTTTGTTATTTTTGTTTTCATAACGATTTACGTATGTTATTATATGATTTAATTTTAGTCGTTGAACCTTTCTCTGTTAACGTAATACAACAGAGACTTGGCTGCTGATTGCCCTCGTCTTAACGTTAGGGTTTTCCAGCAATTAAAGAAATTTAATGACTTCAATATTGTTTAAAGTCAGAACCAGTAATCTTAGTAAATTCTTCTGGTAATATAATTGTAGTTTTTACTGCTGGTACTACGTCAATAAATCTAAGGGCATGTATAGATGACTGTGCCTGTGTAGGAATACGGTAACCAATTGTATTAGCGTGAGCATTAGGACCTATTATGCCATTGTCTATAAGCCACTGTCTAGCTTCATTAAATGATAATCCTTTAGGGAGTATAGATTCAAAATAGTCTATACTAATCTTTGCGTCCATACTACCTTCTTCATTAATCATTTGAAGTTTGGCATCACCTTGTATATGACCTTCCCCGTCCTTTCTAGTATTTTCTGTAGCAAATACAGATCTTTGTACAAATGAACTACCAGGAGTAGTAATATCAATTACACGTTTATTTACAGTAGATATAACAATACTCTCAATCCATGTTGCATCTGGAGTAGAAGCAAGAGGAGCTACAAGTTCTCCGTTCTCAACCCTAATCGCCTCTATAAGAGCTTTGTTTGCATTTCTGCTGGTTAATTGATCTTGTAAGTAATCGGCAAGTTTATTCGCATCTACCACTCCATTTGTCATGAACATTTCTGTAAGCTCTTGTTCACCAATTTCGCTCAGAGCTTTAATACTGCCCATAAAGCGATCGAGGAGTGTTTGACCATCTACTTCTTCGTCAGATCCATTAAACATATAATTTGGTCTAAGAAGACGTAGATTAGATAAACCTATCTTAATCATCTAAGTACCTACAGCTATTGTGTCGCCTTCTTCAGGATCCGTATTAAGCTATCTACGTAAGAACCCAAAGTCTTGTTCATATACATTAAACGGTTCATTTATAGATTCCCCATCGAACTCAACGGCTCCCTGAGAACCAAGTTTTACTGCAGAATCCATAAGCAGCATGTCTACTTTTTCATTGCGCATCTTATCGTATATACCCTTCATGGGACCAGTAGCAATACAGTCGAATAGCGGGAATAACGCAAACTTATTATAATAAGGAACAGCTACATCAGATACACCATCGCCATTAAGAGTGTGCGTACGGAAACCATAAGCAGTATACTTTGTAGTAACAATATTAACAGCGTCATATATCTTATTATATGCTTCCTTCTTATCCATCCAAGAATAAGCTTGATCGCCTGTTAAGATATTAAACGCCTCTTCTACCTCACCATTAAAAGCACCGCGCATTCTAAGTAAGTTTTTGCACATATCTGCAGTTATATATGCAGCACCGTCTGCTACATTTATACCTTTCTTATATGCTGAAGCAAACGTTTTTGCTCTTTCTATAGCCTTGTTTATCTTTGCTTTTACGTGATCTAACGTGGTATTTTTAATATCATTTATATCTGCCTCATATGCAGTAGACCAATCGTCTGTAGCTAAAGCATAAGCTTCTCTTATCGCACCGTTCTCAAATAACTCATCAAGTCTAGATGCTATTTGCGACGTAGAGCCTACTTTATAGTCTTTACATTCTGCGCACCTATAACTACGTGGGAACCCAGGGATGTTGGTCATATTATTGTCACCAGTAGATATAAGACCACCTATACGTTTTTGTATGTCATACGTGCTATCTTTAATCTTACCGGCTTCTATATCATAATCAACCTTAAACATAGCAGGATGACCTATGAAATTACGAAGACATTCCTATGACGATATTATTGAACGGTTTTGTATATCACCAAGTATAGCTGCTATAGCCATAGATTCACACAAATCTTCGTACAATTTACGTTGCGGACCTTTTTCAAAATCATTCCACTTCGGAATAGATTCAAGTATGGCATTTTTTACAGCTATAATTTGAAGTTTGTTTAAGTGCTTAGAAGATAGATTTAATATTCTATTATCTGTCTTTGATATAACTTCGCCAGTACCAACCTTCTGTTGAGAAACACGTTCAATTATTCCATGATCTAAAGCAAACTTAACAGCTTCTTCTGTTTGTCTAGCTAATGTATATGCAATTATGTCTTCTTGATCTTTTAATGATTTACTGAAGAATTTTTCGTTTGCGAGTTTTAATAGATCGTTAGAAGACATCCTTGGATCATTGAGATTATAAGTAACGAGTTCGTTTCCCTCTTTTACTACTATTTCGGTAAGTGATAAGAAACGTGTACCATTCGGTTCGACTCCATCTTCTCTAGAAGTATGATAATTCTTAATCTTCTCATTCTCCTTAAGCTTTCTGCGACCTTGTTTTTCATATCCATCAATTTCTTCATAACCAAGATCCTCCATACATTGCTGTATAGCCAACCTTTCGGTATTTGCATATTCTATAAACTAGCTCAAGACAGACTGAGGAGGACGTATATAAGGAGTATCTCCAACCCACATTATAGTAGGTGCATTTTGTACACTCCACACTTTATTACCTTTGCTGTCTTTGGAATAAGATAACTGCATTCCAGGTATCTTAACGCCGCCTATTATAGTGAACGTACCCTTATCTGCTAAGGTAGGTGGAACTAGATAACCTTGCTGAAGCATAGAAGCCTTAGCCATGAAATCTTCTACCGTAGCTTCATCCGAATATTCATTACCTTGGTCGCCTCTATTATCTGTCTTAAAGCCGATATAGGTAGCACAAGAAAGATTTGGCTTTTCTCCAGATGCTATGGCTCTTTGTATTATAGAACCCTGTTTTGTACGCTTATCATATACGTATGAGAAATTCATAAGACGCTGTATAAATGGATCTTGCATATTACCTTGAGATAATAAATTAGTTATATAACTGATTGTATTATCTTGAGTAATAGTATAATACTTCTTACCGTTTAATGCAAGAGCACTTTGGTCTACAGAAATTCTTTGATATGCTCCCTAGTATTTAGCTAAGAGCGAAACAAATCCTTTATCTATGTATGCCTATTTAACTGCTTCTTGATTTACATCGCCGTTCTAATAAACAAAACCGTTAAGCATATTTATAAAGCTTTGTATAGAATCGTACTAACTAGATCTAGTAAAAAATCTACCAAGAGCTTCTCCGTCTATTCCTTGACACTCTTTTTCTAACATATAATCAAACGCTTCTTTTGATATTGTTATACCGAGAGTATTCAGAGTATCTACTACTGCAAATTTTACCAACTCTATATCCTAATACGAGAGCTTATTGCAACTCTATCCGTTAAATGTAAATTCGTCAGAAGAATTAGAGAATATCTCTCTAAGATTATTAAAGAAGGCACCTGCTCTATGGAATATATCAGTATTATTTGCACCTTGTGCGCGCTTAGTTAATACATATTTTCCGTCTTTGGTAGTTCTTTCAAATACAGAAGTAAGTCCAGATAAAAGATTCTAAGTCCATTGTTTTGGATAAGAACGTTCGTCTCTATTTTCAGACGAATTGATAATAGTAACCTCTTTACCTAAATCGTTAAGATTCTTAGATTTAGCTATAATAAAATTAACTTTTTGGCTGCTAACAGTTTGCGCTATTTGCAAGGCTAGCGCCTCCTTGTCGTAATTTATACCGATTATGTTTCCATTATCGTCGTACTAGTAAACTTCGTCCATCAAAGTTTTATATCTTTGATATACATACTTATACATAGGACTTGTTTCTGCTTTCTTTTCAAGTTCGGCCAAAAGTTCGAAATGGTTCTTGATATAGTGCAGGTCGTTTACTATTTTATTATATACTTCCGTAAGAGGCATTAATACAGGACAATTATACTTATTTCTGGTATAATCAAGTTCTATAGATTTACCATCTTCTGCCAACACGTGATATGGAACTGTTGCAAAGAATAGTTTTGCACGTTTTGTGGCGCTATCTATCTTTCTAAATTCGTAAGAAGCTCTATCGTATTTATCAATATTCTATTTCTGCGTCTTTTCATCCTCATCCTCATCTTCAGGCAAATCTTTTATTCTACCGTCATAATCAGATAATCTCGCAGCTACAGCGTCAGCTAACTTCTTACTTATTACTGCAAACTTAGGATAACTCTTTACTGTTCTTTTGCCTTTTTTACCTTCTAATTCTTGATACTCCGGTTCGAATATTTCACGGAATACTAAGTCGGAAAGTATAAGTTCATCATCAGGTATATCTTTACCTGTAAGATCAGCAAGTGTTTCTGGAGACAAATAATCAGGAAGTTTATTCCAATGTTTTGCTACTTTATTATACGCATCAAAATCAGGATCTATTACATTCATTCTGAGATCCTCAAGTACATAATATTCAAGAGCATTAATTACTTCATTAAGATCACTAGAATCAGCTATATTTACAAAATCTGCAGTATCTCCAGTATCATAGTTCTTTACTGTATAATACAGTACGTCATCAAACTTATCTTTAAATCTCTGCTTGTTTTCTTCACTTACTTCATTAGTTTTAAATTTACCAGCATTCATATTACGATACATCGTAATAAACTTAACCGTATTGAAGAAGCCAGATTTTCTAGATAAATTATACAACGCTTTTAAAGGTTCGTAGAATTTTAATATTTTCTTGGCCCATCCTAATTTCTTATAGTTGACCATTCTTTCTGTATAATCTACGAACATATCAGCTAATCCTTCCGCTACTTGCCTTTCGGAAAGATTTTGTCCATTGTGATTCCTATATATAGTATAGAATTCATTACGCACATCAGCAGGCATAAGTAATTCCATTACTTTATGGAATGCTTCGTGGTATACAGCTGTATATGGGGCATACGTAGATAGTGCTATAAGAGTACTTGTTGTGGCGCCAATCGCAGCCATACCGTTGGGCATTTTCTTTAATATAGCATCTTCTACAGATTGATATTCATCTATTCCTAAAACTTGTTTAAAGTAAGCTTTTGCGAATTTTGTAAATGCCTCTTTTTCCGCTTGAGTTCTATTTGTTTCAAGTTCCTCCATAGGAACCGTCATAAACAATTTATCGGAAAGACCTAGACCAGCAGCATTCTTTAGCCAATCGCTTTTAGCTGCGCGTCTTCTTCCAGATTCGCGTTTTTCAAAGTCTTGCTGTTGTATTGGTTGATCGTCGTTTTCGTTTACTATTTTAACATCGTGTATATTTAACTGCCTATAACCAGTACCTTTTGCAGTAGTAAACAGTAAACCTTTGCGCATCAAATATCCAAGCCAAGTAGAACCCGAAGTACCGTCTGCGTTATTGTGTTCAAAATCGTCACGATCTAATACAAATCCGTTAGAAAGAGTTATGGAATTTAATTTCGCATCATTTATAAACATTTGTCTTACACGCGACATTATAGGATGCTACGTAAACGCCATGTTTTCATTTAACAACTCAGCGTTTACTGTACTTGACATAGAAGCAAGCTTTTGCAGTAAAGCCGTCTCGTCATTAAATACATCGTATGTAGTGGTACCAATTTGTATTTTAGTGCCATTTATACTAAACACGGTGTTATTTATCTTATTAAATTCTGACAGCTTTCTTGTAGGATCCATAAAATGCAAGCGCATCTTAAGGAGCTCCATTATATCAAATCCTTGAGCGTCATAACGATTACCTCTAGCATATTGCTTAAGTAGACTTACTATTTGCTAAGCGCCAATTTGACCAATAGGTGCAGATACAATAGGAATTGGAATAGTTTGCCCGTCTCCCATATCGTAGAAATACACAATCATACCACTTTGTAGCCTACTGTGTTGTTTTCTAAACTCATCGTCAAGAGAACCTATTCTTTGGCTTAAATCTTCCCCGCTGAATACATCATAGAATATTCTGTCGTTTACTTTATCCACAGTAAATTTAGTTATACCAAGCCGCCCTTGTCTAGACAGTCTTATTGTATACATATCTTTACCGTTTTTATCTCCAGTAAACAACCATTCGAATACATTATGTGGTGTTCTTTCATATTCTATAGTACCTTTGTTAAGAGTTAATCTAAACGACAGTTTCTTACCAGGGTGTTTCTTTACATATTCAAGAGCCGCCTTTACTTTATCTGTAAACCTCTTATTTGCTCTATTAACATGTTTAAACCAATCTATTTGATCTTGAGTAGCATGCCCTTGCGCAGCATTTATATCTATTTCAAATGGTAGATCTCCGAACTTCTTTCTGTTTTCTTGTTTATCCCAATACTAGAAGTGAAGTTTAACTTTTCCATCTTTACCATCTACAAATAATGTAAATACTGGTTTATGTTGTGGATCATTGTTTATCTCAGCAGGTCCTATTACATAGCTCTCCAAGAAGTCTGGTTTCTAGGAAACGTGCCAGTATGCCTTTCTTTGATCTCGCATCACGTCAAATGCAGGACTATGGGATTCAGACATATTATAATGGTCTTTCCACCTTACAGGCATTTGGTTAATAGTCTCCTCCTCGTTTTGTGGAGGTCCTTGTAACTGACTATCTGGAGAAGTTGGCCATTCATTATTGAAATACTCAATAAGATCTCTACCTTCTTGAATTAAATCTTGCGCGTATAATTTAACAGCAGGATCTTCTACTTTAGAAATAAGTTGTTCAAAATTATCAAGCAGTACAGTAAAGTAGTTATTTAAAAGGCTACTATACCATTCTTGTAACAGTGGATGATTATCAAGATCCTCTAATACGTGTTGTTGTAAAGTCTGTATCCAACTTTGTATTTTGGTTCTGTATGCTTGGAATTTATAGAAGTCTCCACTAATCAATTCCGACGTATTATCAGTTACTCCTTTAGAGAAATTATTAAGCCACCACCTCTTTACGAAGATATTAAGACGACCAAAATTTTCATTACTTTCAGCAAGTCTTTCCATAGCAGAGGCTATAAGTTCTTCCTCTCTTGTAATATCTATTGTGTTAGATGGATCGTGTTCTATATAATCATTAAGAGCAACTTGAGCATCAAATATAGCTTGATATAATTTCTTTACGTTTTCTTTATCTGTTTGCGTAGTAACACGTTTTACAGGAACTAAATCAAGCATATTATCTAATTCCGTACAAGCGTCAGTAAGCCTTACGAGTAAATCCTCTTGCGTCTAATCAACCTGAACAGGTTCTTGTTGCATGTTTATTTCATGCCACATTAATTGCTCGTAGTTTACATAACTATATAATTTGTCTCTAAGTTCATTAACATCTTCTACGAGATCATCATATTGTTGTGCAAGAGTTTGTATATAAACTTGGTATGACTCTTTATCCAGTTGTTCTACTAACTCTACGGTATCTTGTATAGGAGAATGTGTATTTTCCCCGTATGACGACAATTCCCCTACGATATAATTATATTCTTTGTGTAGTTGATTTATGTCATCTATAATACTTTGTGCTTTATTTTTCTGTTCTTCTAAAGAAGATTTCTCCAAAGCTGTTCTCTCTTGGAATCTAGTAGAAATAGGTATTATAGGATTATCAAGTTTAATATGCCCAGTTATCCTGCCAGACCATAGCACAGGTAATACTCCGAATCTTTCTACAGTAAATTTAAATTCTCCAGTTGATAATATATCATCTATCTATCTGGCATTCTGAGTAAGCGATTCTCCGACAGTTGTCGTAATACCGCGTTGTGCAGCAACAGGTTTATTCCATCCATTAACAGTAGATAAGTACGATGATTTTACATCTATGACATATAAATCACCTGTCTTGTTATTTATAAATATAGCATCAACCGTTGCAGATATTTTATTACCTTCGAGATCTGTTCCGTATATAATGTTATTTGTATCTATGAGAGAATATCCCTATGCTTCTAATTGATTCTTTATATCATTTAAAGCAGATATAAACAAGTTATAATCAGAAGTGTTACCTATTCTTTCAGGTTGTTCTCCGGCAAATACATTAGCTATAATATGTGCAATAGCAATACCATCTTCTATGTAATCATTGCCTCCCCACATTATAGTATTTCTAGCAGCAGCCTCAATTGCTCCATCTACATTCCTATATTTTACATATTCGTCTACAGGGAATCCAGCTTGTGGTCTAGTTATATCATATAAAGCTTGCCTAAATGATTCATCAGATGTATTTGCTGCGCGTAACTTAGATACTATATCATCGAATACAGGCTTTCTTGATGTATTTTGTTCGTCTAACTATATTTGAGAAACATTAGGATATATTTCTATATTTCCATTATTGTCCACAAACGTGTCATAATAAGAAGATACAGTTTGGATTATTTTACCTCTACTTTCTTCTAATTTTTTCTGTATGTATTTGCCAGCTTGCATTACAGATGTAGAAGGAACAATATACGGACGTTTAATTACTTTATTAAGCGCGTAATTAAGAACTTCTTCTATAGAAGACATATTCGCTAATACAGCTGGTTTTTTATACTGATATTTAGCTATAGCTTTAATATACTGTTGCTTTAATATAGGAATTATATCATCTATAGAAAGGTCGTCATATATATCCTTCGCATCGTTTACAAGTTGCTCCATCTTATATACTCCCATTTCTGCATTTGAAATAAGAGAATTTACAGAAGAAACAATTAAGTTTTCGAACGGTATTGTTGAAGATAACCTTCCACGTCTGGATTTATTATATCTATTCTTTCTGCGGTTATATGCATCCCGAGCCTTTTGCTTTTTAGCTTCGTATGCTGCTTTATTTTTAGCAAGTTTACCAGCTACAGCTTTAGCCTTCTCTTCTGTAGACTTCACTGCTTCTGCAGTCTACGATTCCTCGCCTATAGACGGAGCTTCCGCAGATGCTGCTCTAGCTTTTTCTAAAGCTTCTTTTTTTCTTTGCTTTGCTGCTTCTTTATCTTCCTGCGAAAATACGTCATAAAGATGCGTAACGACGTCACCGGCGTATACATCATTAATCATAGTGTCAAGCCTAGCATTATCATCTTCGGCTTTTATAATGGCGTCTATCTTTCTAGAATATCTGTCATTATCTTCCCACAACGTAGATATATATTTTTCAGTGACAGCGCTTTCTGCTCCAACCATAGATAAAGCAGACTCTAATTGCTGTATATTCTCGCTGTCTACACCTATATAGTCTTCGTCGTTGTTTATCCAATTTATTACGTCTCCGTCTGACATATCCTCGTCAAACGAACTATCCATTTTATGAAGAGCAGCTTTTGTTTCTTTTATCTGCTTTTCAATATTATCACGAATTGTTCGTGCATCTGGACGCAATGCTTTTAATCCTGTAAATTCAGCAACAATATTGTACCAATCTTCGATTGTATTTTGCTGCCCTTTTACTTTTAATAAACCCAGCAGTTTATTTTCATATCTCGCACGGATTCTTAAATTATTCCGTACGTTATCTTCTACAGTTTGATCAGAATTATCAAAGGCTTCCTTTTCTATAAGATCCAGATGCGCCTTAAATTCTGCGCTCTCAACATCTTCTTCAGCTTCCTTTGCTCTAGCCAATTCTGCTTCTCTAGCTTTTCTTGCTATCTCTTTTCTAGCTTCGTACTTAGATCTTTTTCCAAGAGGATCGTCGTTAAACTCTTTTACTCTTTCTTCTACTGCAGCGGAGAAATCTTCTGATAGATACGCACTATTTATTTCTTGTGCCATTCTATTATGAGCATCGGTATTTTCTCTACTTTGCTGTTGTAGCGTATAGATGTCAGCAATAGCTGTGGCGTATCTAGTGGTACCAAATTGTATACCTTTCTTCTCAAGCTGTGCCCTTATATCCTTATTCTTTACAAGTTGTTCTATACCTCTCGCTGCTTTCTTTTGAGCATCCCATGCTTCTTGAGTGTATTGAGGATCCTCTCTGCGAGAATCCTGCTTCTCCATATTATCCAATACGTTGTGTACAGATTGAGCACGACCATTCATTATTTCTGAAGCCATGCTTCTATAAGAAGCTCTACTTATTTTATCTGCTTCGCGGTTATATTCAGCAGCATGCGCGAGTACATCTTGTGTGCGTATATCTTTATATAGACCGTTTATACCAGTAAACGGAACTCGTAATGAACCTATCTTCGCACCGCCTAACACAGCACCACCTTGCCAATTTTGCCAGAATTCTGCGTCATTTTTAAATTCAGAATGGCTTAAACCAAGTAAGCTGAGATATGCGTTTGCTACTTCATTACCCTATACAATATCGTTTGCTATAAGATCAGATAAGTTCATACCATCGAAACCGTATTTAGAAGCATAATCTTCCAAGCTGTTCATATATTGTACGGCCTCTTCAGCACCTTCTTGTGCTGCACCTATAGCAGTACTCTTAGCTTGTTTTACTCCATACGACAGCATGAGTTTTGCCCAGTCTTTGTCACCAAGAATCTTGTCATAAAAACGCTGATATTTATTGAATATTGTTTCTTCAAACTTATCAATAAAAGCTCTTTGTGACGGCTTAAGTGCTCGTTTGGCTATATTTAAAGCTGCGTTTGCAGTACCAGTAGCTACACCAGCTATAGTAGTACCAAATATACCACTACCAGCAATTGCTGCAGCAGAAGCACCTGCTTTATATCCGCTGCCAAATTTTCCTGACGGAGTTGTTTTTCTAAAACCGTTGGAATATCTATCTACCGTAGAAGCGGCTTTTTCTGCAGTTGTTTCTGCAGTTTTACTTGCAACTTTTGATGTAACGCGACCAGCTTCGTCTGTAACGATTTCATTTTGTAGATGTCTCGCAGCTACTCTTTCTCCCATACGGTCTAAAGTACGTGCACCAATACCGCGCGCCATCCTAGCCATTGCACCTGTAGGAGGAAATTCTATAACTTTTTGTATAAGTAATTCTCCACCAGTACGAATGTTATTTGCTTCATATAGAGCTTGTAATCCTTTACTAGATTCAAAGTTTGCTTTACGAAGAGCTGGATCATTAGAATTAATTAATCCTGCTGTGTAATCTTGTATCAGGTTACGTTTCTATTCGTCGTTCGGCATCCACTGCGCGCCTAACGGAGTATCTTCATAACTTCCATAACGTTTTTCTATCTGTTCTTTAGTAAAACCTTTGGCTAATAAAGACTCTACTCCATTAAAATGTAGATTGTTTATTACACGATTGTATGCACCACTTCCAACAGCATCTGGATCTTGTAATATATCCTCTATGGTCTTTATCTTCTTTTCATCTATCTCCGACTTGTTTTCTTCAAATACTCCAGCTGCTTGAAATGGAGTAGCTCCTACTACACCAGTTGTATATGCAGCGAGAGAAGCGCCTCCAGATACTGGGGCTAATGCCAAAGATGCTGCAAGACCTCCGTATTCTAATAAATTACCCAATACTTGGTTATACGAACTATTAGAACTACCGATAAGACCTGGTACCTGGTAAAACCAATATCCAGGATTATACCACGGGGCATTTTGGTATGCTTGTTTTGCAGTTTTATATTCATCAGATACAGCAAATACTTCATCTAACCATTGATTTGCTTTTAATGTTGCTGTATATTCTTCTTGATCTGCAGATATTTCTTTCTGTCTATCTTTTATGTACTTGTCTGCAGCAATATTTCTAGAGTCGTATTTCTTGTTTATTTCGCCTAAAACCTTATCCCTATCGGTTTGTTCTCCAGTTACATCGTTTATTGTATACTGACCATTCGGTATATTGCCAGACTGATTATTCCTAGACTAATTGCTTTCGTCACTCTGAAGACGATTATTTACAAATTCATCGTATCTAGAAGCAAGTTTGTTTATATAATAGTCGTGCTGGTTTTTAATAGCTGCTTCTTTTTGAGATGGTAATATAGTAAGACTACCAAGTGTATTACCATATGTCTTCTACATCCAGTTGCCTATACTATCCCATAATCCAGATTCTTTCTGTACATAATCTGCCATATACAGATTTGAAAGTTGATTTAAATCCGGATCTTGTAATTGCTGTTGTATTTGTTCTATAAGACCGTTGTAGAAATTAATATGTTCTTGAAAATCTTTATTAGAACCTTCACTTGGGATTATATAATTATCCCTATCGTGTATAAGAGTTTCTAATTGACGTTGCAAATCCTATTTCTGCTTAAATGCTTCTGCTTGACGTATCTCTTGTTGCCTTTGCTCTATATCACCTGCTACAGAAGACGCATGTGTAGATGTAGACATACCTAAAAGATCGCCTATGGTATCTCGCATCTTTCTAAAGAACTCATGTTGTCCCACAATATTTCCAGATACTTCAGACAACGCATAGTCCATCTCTTTATTAGATTTGCTTATACCAGCCTTTTCTTCTGCTTCTCTTAATACTTTATCTTCATAAGCTCTATCTGCGTCTCTTCTGGCCTGTCTCTCCTCCTCTTCAAGTTTTTCTTTTTCTTTACGATCGAGTTCGTCGCTTTCCGTAAAATCTCTATACATTTTAGGAAGAGCTTCTTTTGCAGATATTCTTTTATCTACAGGTCTCTTATCAAATCTTTCTACTGCTTCTTTCACTTTACGAGAAGCTTTCTTCATTGGATCCTCATATTCTGTGCCCGTTGTAGGATCAAGTGGGCCTCCTCCATACATGTTGAAGGGTGTGGAGGCTCCGCTGGCTGCTATTCTTTTAGCTTCTTCCAGCGGATCTATTAAACCTCCAAAGTTATATCTTTTATTTGGCATATATATAATTTCTATCGTAGGAACCTTCTTTTACTTCCATTTCTACAATATTGTAATCAGTTCCTTCTGGTTGTATTAATTCATTACCTTTTCTTAATTGCCCGCTTATAAAGTAACGGTACTTTCCGTTTCTATCTTTACGAGCGTGGATTGTACCACTAGGTATAAATGTATATTCCGCCTAATTATCTAACAATATGCGTTTTGGTTTTGTTTTAGAATAAACACTCCTGTGTTCAAAGAATAAATTATTCCCTTTTCCAGCAGGTACAGAATAACCACTATTGTCTTGATCTGTTTTTCCAGGAGTAAATTCTACACCTTCATTTATTGGATCTATTCTTAATTCGTTGGACATTTGGTGTTTATACTTCGCAAATTTATTTCCTTCTTGCCTAGCGTCTTCAAACACATTGTAATATTTTTTATCTTTATTACCTTTGCCACCACCTGCAGCAGCTGCTTTAGACCACGCAGCAGCTTCACCTTTACTTACTTTTCCGTCGCCATTGGCATCTGCACCACCTTCAAGCATAGTATAATAATAATCAGTTGCTTTGTTTGCTTTATGTGCGCGCATGTCATTACTAGTTCTATAATCGTCTAGTGCCATTTGATCACGTTTTTGCTGTTCCATTTTAGCCCAATCGTTAGCTTCATAATCAAACGGTGTCATAACTTGCGCGTCTGCAGTAATGGCATTTTGAATAAAGCGTTCAGTTATTTCTGCATCAGTAGGCGTATAATTAGGATCGGCAGCATGTTCTAACATAAGCTCCTTACGTGCCTGATCTTTAAAGAAACCATACTTTTCATTTCCAATGAGGCCAGGCAACGCAGATCGCATTGAACGTTCCATATCGGCTCTTGTTATACCTTTATAATCATATCTAGGATCGTAAGTACCTATTTTATCCCTAACTTCAGCTTCGGTTAACATATGAGGTTTAATATCTTTGAATGAAGGGTGTACAAACGATTGCAGAGTTTCGTATTCAGTCGGAGAAGTTCGTGTCCAATCTCCGTCTACTTCAGGATCCCATGTCTCTAAGGATTTACCCCCAAGTATATAAGATTCAAACTCAGGACTCCACTTGCCAGCACGCTAAAGCGCGGCTCTATTTTTTACATACTCTTCTGCAGCAGCCTTGCGTTGTTTCGCTTTATTTACCCATGTATAAGGTACGTTTCTTACCGATCTCTCAATCATTGAACGAGCTTCTTGATTACGCATTGGGTCTATACCTTGTGCGTATAAAGCATCTATAAGGTTAACTGTTGGACCCATCACCTTATCATTCCAGTATTCCACATCTTTTGCTATAGGACTAGTAAAATCTCCATATTTGGCTACAAAATTCTCATAGTCCTTCAATCCTTGCTAGTACTAATCTCGTACAGCGTTTACATACATTTGCATCATCCCAGTGTCATACAAATCCGCAACAGGAATTGCTACTGGGGAATCTTGTCCGTATATCATGATATTCTATATGGGTTTACATTAAAATTATACGTAAGAGGTGTATAAGTAAAAGCTGGGTTAAATCTAGAACCTATGTATATTGGTCTAGTAGTACTAGCTGTAGTCCTAGCTTTACTCGCCTCCATATCTGCTTGTAATCTCTACATATCTAACTATTGCTGTTGTCTATACATATCAAGTGTATCTTGCCAAGTACGATATTTAAATTCGTTCTAGAACGCGCCATTAATAGCTCCTACTATATTAGCACCAGCTTGTTCTATACCACGAGTCTTGGCTCCATGTGCAGCAACATAATCAGCCCAATCGTGTTGATTAGCATTCTGTCTACGAGTGGCAATACTATTACCTTCCTGTAGGAGAGCATTGGCGTATTGTGTCCGATAATTATTATTCTGTTGTTGAGCATTAGAATAAACATTTGCTGCATTACGCATAGCTCCAATACCAAGCCCTATACGGCCCATATATCGTTGACCACCTGTCATACCTCCAGCTTGACTATTAGCATAAGCAGCTCTACGTTCTGCATCTGAAGAAGCTTGTATATCCTTGTACGGATTATATCTAAGCTGATTGAGTTCATTCAGAGCTCGTGTACCATATGGATTGGCTGCATAGGTACTGTGATATTGTATCGGGTTAGTACCCCAATGTGCAAGTTGTGCAAGTCCCATAGCGGCACTCGCCATCGTTGGGAATAAGCGATTGAAAGCAGACATTTTGCCACCAGCGAAATGCGACGTCTTTCCACAATTGTACTGAGCAGATTCGTGTATGTTTTGCTGTAATTCTGCTACAGGACGTATATTCTGATCTACGTACTTATCTACCTCTTTATTCTGTATGTTTGCAGTTGCCTTAGCTAAAGAATCCATATTAGACTTATCCTAGAACTTACGTTGCTTAGCTCGTATATCACTTATGTGTTTCATGTGTGGTTCTAATATTTTATCAAATCCCAATTCGTTCGAAGGTATAAATGTTTCTTGTTTAACGGTGACAGGTTGATTATCTACACCCTCAGTACCTTCATCTATATATTGTATATCATTTGTAGATGGATCCCAAAGACTTTCACCCTTCTGCGCAAGTCCGTTCGGAATTCCGATCTTTACACCTTGCGGTGTCCATACTTTTGTCTTCATATTATTCCTATATCTTTACCTTTATTAGCGTACAGTACACCACCATTGGTATTACCGTACTGAGAGTAATAATCTTGTTGTAAAGCTGTTGTCATAGCACCAGCTTGATTACCTGTATTAATTCTACTTGTGAGCTGTCTAGCGTTATTTAAACGCTTGCGCTGAGCACTCTTACTTCTACCCCATCCAAATAAACCTGTTATACCTCCTACTAAAGCACCTACACCAGCACCTATTGGCCCAAATGCTGCTCCAGCACTAGCACCTGATGCTACACCTCCTATTGTACTAGATAAACCTGATTTATCTAAGTTTGACAATACTTCAGAATCGTTAGCGTAATTCTATCTTATGTATCCAACACCACCTATAGATCTATTCTGTGTGCCAGCGTTAGCCATAAGTTCTTCTGTACTCTTTACTGCTGATTGTTGGCCTAAATAGCCTTGTGCAAGATTAACAATACCTCCAACTACAGAAGCTGCTTTTTGACCTGCGCTTGTCGTAGAAGTATTTGGCTATTTTGTTTGATTATTCGGAATAGATACTTGGGAAGCTTGTTTTTGTAAATCTACTCCACCTAGCACAGAAGGTGTTAATGTTTGGGATAAACTTTCTCCAGAAGTTCCTATTAAATCATCCGGCCCATAATTAGGCGTATTTACACCAGGATAAATTGGAAAAATCGGATGCTACTAATAATAATAGTTTAAAAAATCAGCACCGTCATCAAACTTAGGTAACGTATTATTTATTCTTTTTCTCTATCTTAACTCCATGATGTTCTAAATTTAGTTATAATGTACGATATAGAAGCATCAACTTCAGGAGCTGTATCTTCTATAGAGCATATCATGTATTTACCTCTTATACGATTACCAAATGCTGCATTATTTGCTCTAGGAATGGCGAATCTATAATTACCTTCACGATTGGTCATCTGTAGATAATAAACGTCTTCTGCGCCATTTAAATCAGTTTTCCAGCTATATGTATGGTTCTCACTAAACCAAGCTTTATCCGGACCTTCTATGTCTGGTAAATAACTAGATACTATTTCTTGGTTGTCAAATACTTTAGTGACAAGAGGATTCTTATTTACAACATATTCGATATATGTATTTATCTTACCGTCGAAGTTTGATACGTTACCTTCGTTCCATTTACCTAACAGTAGCGGCTCGTCTTTGTAAGTATCTAATAGATATATACCATCTTTAAACGTAATAGCACCATCGAAACCTACATCGTATATAGAAGTAAACGCATTTATATTTTCGTTGAATACGATAGACTGTTTAATAGTATCACTTAGGTCTAATACAACCTCGTTGTACTTCTTATCATAAAACATCCACGGTTTGTTATTATCGTCATACGTGTGCATTATATTTTGTACACCATGCGCTTTAGTAAGAGACATTAATCCAGAACCATCTGCTGCACGCTTTATCTCGTTGTTGTGATCATCATACCAGTATAATGCTTTGTCAGACATTGTATCACAGTACTACTCTTTCTTCATACCAGCAGTGTCATCTATATAGTCATATCTATCGAGTACACCGCCATTACCGAGTATCAACGGGAGATTAGATTCATCTGTTATCTGTGTACGCTCATTTACACTAAGCAAACCCGTAGCTTGATCTTGCCAGAAGAACAGCTTATTATTAAACTTTCTAAGGTGCGTAATC
>Ga0256404_1003485_pt1 | contig 31919 bp, 32 predicted proteins | sample RumenRJG_01DNA_FD_185990 | JGI IMG/M metagenome (GOLD analysis project Ga0256404, IMG submission 185990) | Bovine rumen microbial communities from Lethbridge, Alberta, Canada - RJG_01 | ecosystem: Host-associated > Mammals > Digestive system > Stomach > Rumen | place: Canada: Alberta | collected...
TGAATTTAAGAACCATACAGAGGACGCACCAGATGAGCTGCAGAAATGTTCTGTATCTGTAACTCACTTGCATTGATCGATATGCCTGGTCATAGTTCTCAATTCCGGCTACTTTCTGCACAGTCAGCGCCATCAGGAAGAAATTCCCGACCGCGACCGCGCAGCCTCCGGCCGCTCCCAGAATGACCGGAATTCCCATGGGGACCTGCTCCGGAAACACTCTGTTCAGGCCAAAAAATGCACACACCATTAATACGCTGAGGATCAGTGATCCCAGCGCAACAAATATCGTCTCTTCCTTTACCGCTTTCTGCAGTTTCAATCTCAGTTCCTCTTACTAATCGCCGACCATCGCCAGGGCGGCTCCGGATTCCTAAGCCGCCTATGGAAGATCAGTTGTGGCTGTTAAAGGCAGGAGGTTCCTCCTCGCCTTTCTTCCGCTCTCTCTCGATGACTCTGATCCATAGTTTGTAAGCCGTCATAAAAGAGGCGCCAAGGCCAAAAACTAAGCCCGGAAAATAGATCCAAAGTCCGAGCCCAACTCTTGAAGTAAGAAGGTAACAGGCGCCCATACAGATCAGCACAGGCATCACAAGAGATAGTCCGAGCTGTCCAAGCATGATCAGTCTCTGTGAAATGTTTACCCAGTCCTTCATTACTTTCCTCCCTGATTTACAGTTTAATCATACACTTTTTCAAACCATGTGACAATTGGATTTTGGCACTTTGACGAAGGTTTGTTAATTTATACACAAAATATACAATTATTCACAATCGCACTTTTTTCGTCACTGATGACAGAAAATGTCACAATGCTTTTTCCTTCATAGTTTTCCAAAGACAGAATATCAAAATTAGTGAATAATAATTTAGATGTTCTTTATCCGTATGAATCATTCGTGAATAATACAGATCACCAAGATCTGGCATCTTCTCAGCGGCAGAATGCGGATTTTGTGCGAACACTCTTCCTTAGGCCTTTCTGCGGGGGTGGAAGCGCTTAGACAGTGTTTCCGTCATGAAATATCTTGAGCTCGATGAGTGCTATATCGGGATCGAAGATAATAAGCAGGACGCCATCGACAATTTCAACAAACTGTTTGCCGGACAGGGAATCGCGAACATGCGCACCTTCCCTCTGAAGGCGAGCTACCCTAAAGGTGCGGAACGTGTCCTGATCTACGAAGTGACAGGCAAGACCTGCAATGCGGGCGTACTTCCCGCAGATCTTGGATGCATCGTATCCAACGTGACTTCTATCGCTTTTTTGGGGCAATATCTAAAGGATGGCGTTCCGCTTATCAAAAAGCGCATGACGGTCGACGGCGACGCCGTTAACCGGCCCAAGTATCGATCATGAAAAGTGTAAGAGATGCGGTATGTGCGTAGTGAAGTGTCCTACAGGCGCTATTCAGGACTTGATCCATACGCCCGAGCAGCTCTAGAGGATCAAAAAGAGCGTTGCCGGAATGGAGGCAAAGGAAGCTGAGAAGAGAAAACAGGCTGCTCTTGAGGCAGCTGCTGAGAAAGCATGACTTTTCTGTATTAAATCTAAAACCTGAAAAAAGGCTGCCGGCGAGGCAGCCTTTTTTGTTCTACATAAACAGTTTGGCAGGCAGCCTTTGGATGAGAATGTACGCTCCTATCCCAACAATAATCCCGGCAGCCATTCCCGAGAGGATGAGGACAGGCATATAATGGATGAGCTGCGGCCCGGAGATCGCAAAAATAGCCACGCAGAGCTGTCCCAGATTGTGAAAGACGCCCCCGGCCATACTTACTCCCAGGATTGAGAATTTGTCTGTCTTTTTCAAAAGAAGCATGATGATAAAACTGACGCAGCTTCCTGCAAGCGAATAGAGCGCTGCGAACAGGCCGCTGAAAAGAAGGCCTGCAAGCGCCACGCGGATCAGGTTTACGGCAAACGCGTACCGCTCATCCATGCGATACAGCAGGACCAGCGGGACAAGATTCGCAAGCCCGAGTTTGACGCCCGGAACGCCTGCGTTAAAGGGAAAAAGCACTTCCACATATGAAAAGATAAGTGCGAGGGCTGCAAGAAGCCCTGTCAGAGCCACTCTTCTCGTGACAGATTGCTGTCTACCGGATTGTTCATTTGGCGATGGCGTCGACGACTTCATTCTCTCCACCTCCTTCCCCGTTGCCAATGATCTCTACGATCACATAGTTTGGCAGACAGACAATAATCTCTCCTGCCCTGGAAATCTTCCCGGTATTGACGCAGATCTGATTTTTGCAGTCTGAATACTTCATGTAAACTGATTTGTTCTGTATGGATATGATATTTAAGTGTCCGTCACGTTCGACCTCAATATCAATATCTTTTTCGAGCGGATAAATACCGACCACTTCTTCCCGATAAATGACCCTCACTTTCTGTCCGTCGCCGGAGGGCCTCACCAGAGGCGCGGCTGCGATCAGTGCCGCAATTGCCAAAAAAGAGAAAAAGAGCAGAAAATCCGCTTTTCGTAAAGATGCAATCATATAGTGGCCTCAAGTCTTTTGTCAGGCAGTATCTGCAGCATATAACTGCCGAGTATTTTGCCTGTAGTCCTATCGTCAAAAAACAGGGGGGATATGTTCCCCCCTGGATTTCATTACTACTGTGAAGATCCGGCATCTGCCGGAAACATGCACTGTCGGGTTATTGAACCTGAAGCTGATCCTTTACATTAGGATCAGGCAGCATCAGGCACAGTTTCCTCCTCTGCAGGGGCTTCCTCCTCTGCAGGTTCCTCAGCTGCTTCCTTCTCCGGTGCAGCTTCCGTGCCGGACAATCCGTTGCACCATTCGACGGCGCTTGCGCTTGAGATTCTTCCAAAGACTACGATATCCGCTACCGCGTTGCCGCCCAGACGGTTGCCGCCGCGGACACTCTCCGTGATCAGCATGCTGGTCTTCTGCTCTACAGTCGGATGAAGCTGGATCTGATCGACATCGACGAGGTCAGCACCGACTGCCTGAGCCATAACGATGCCGTCACCCATGATTCTTGGCGCGCTGGTAGTAACCGTTCCCTCAAGGTCTTCGCGGTATCTGACGATCATTTCCTGATTGTTGCCGAAGCCGCCAGTAGCAAGGATCACTGCCTTTGAGTGGATCGTGTAATATGTATCATCGCTCTCCGCCAGGATACCGTTTACTGTACCTTCAAGAGACAAAAGATCCGTAGCTTTGGTATTATAGGCCGGAGGTATGCAGCACCAAAAATTCCGGCAGTTTTTACGTGTTCCGGAAACTGCACGGATGCGGGGGGTATTTGGCGCATCTACACAAAATACTATCACAAACTGCAAATGCCATGTCAAGACTTGCTAAAAAGTACTATAGTTTCGACGTTCGCTGTCCACGGAAACTGATCTGCGCAGATCCCGCGCACCGGTCTGTATCCGGACTCGATAAAGGCAGGTATATCCCTTGCAAGGCTTGTGGGTTTACATGATATGTATAGGATCTGTTCCACTCCATATCCCAGGATCTTGGGAAGCGCTTTCGGGTGCACCCCGTCTCTAGGCGGGTCGAGAATGATCAGATCCGGCTTTACTTCGATCTCATCCAGAACCTTAAGCACATCTCCAGCAATAAATTCGCAGTTGCCTATTCCGTTCCTTTTCGCGTTCTCCGCAGCTGCCTCCACAGCTTCTTCTACTATCTCCACGCCGATCACCTTTTCCGAAACAGGCGCCATGAGCTGGGAGATCGTCCCGGTTCCGCAGTACAGATCGTACACTACGCCTTTCTTCATGCCGGTTTCTGTCAGGAATTTTCTGGCGGTGTCATAGAGGACCTCCGCGCCCCGGCTGTTTGTCTGGAAAAACGAGAAAGGAGTGACTTTAAACTCCAGCCCCAGAAGTGTCTCTGTGAAATAATCCCTTCCGTAAAGGATTTCAGTTCCGTCATCTTTGATCACATCCGCAACTGCATCGTTAACTGTATGCAGAATTCCGACAATGGAGCCTTCCATTTCCAGTTCCATAAGCATCGAGGCAAAATCCTGAAGATCATATTGTTCCTGTGAAGTCGTCACAAGATCGATCAGAATTTCTCCCGTATTGACCGCTTTGCGCACCAGAAGATGTCTCAGGTACCCCGTGTGACGGAGCCTGTGGAAGAAAGAAGCTCCCTTCTCTTCCCAGTATGTCCTTACTGCTGCCAGTATTTTTCTGTAGTCCGCATCCACGATCACGCAGGGATCCGCATTTACAATATCGTAGAAGCTTCCCCGCTTGTGCATTCCAAGCGCCAGGGGGCCTTCCTTAAAAGAGTCACCGAAGGAAAACTCCATTTTGTTGCGGTAGCCGTATACGTCCGGGCTCCCCAGGATTCCGTGAAACCAGTCCATGGAACATCCTTCAGGCATAGCTTCCTTAAGAAGTTCACGAACCTGCCCTTCCTTGATCCTGCACTGTTCTTCATATGGAAGACACAAATAAGTGCATCCTCCGCATACGCCGAATACCGGGCAGGGAATCTCACGTTCAAGAGGCGATCTCTCGAGGACGGAGATCAGCGCCGCGTCAGCTTTTCCTTTTCTCTTTTTATTGATCCGGGCCTGTACTTTCTGGCCTGTTATCGCGTTTTTGACAACGCAGATACCCTCCCCGGTCTCAACGATCCCTTTATTGGGAAATTTCACTTCCCGGACAACGCCTTCGATCAGGTCTCCTTTTTTCAAATCCTCTCTCCTTCCCGAATAAACCGGCTCTCAACTCTCCGGCATAAATAATAAACGGCAGTCCGGCAGAATGCCGGGCTGCCCTTAATATCAGCCTGTTTAAGACTAACGATCGACCATTATACTGCGCCTGAAATCCGCTTACGCTTCAGCGGCCGCAGTTTCCTCATCCTCAAAATCGTCGTCGAAATCATCGTCAAAATCGTCATCGTCGAAATCATCGTCGTCGTCATAATCGTCAAAATAGTCCGGCGTGAGAAAACGATAGATGCCGTAAGCAATGAGCGCAAGAGCTGCGATCGCTCCGATCACCGCAAGAATTGTAACGACAGGGCTCTTCTTTTCCTCAGCTCTTACCGCGTCAATCAGTTCCTGTAACTTATCTCTTGTCATTTGTTGTGTTCCTCCCAGTGCTTTATAAAAACAATACAGATAGTTTTTGCTGCTATCAATAATATACCACTAACATCCGTGCATTTCCACCGTTTCCGTTTCGTTCACATAAGTTTCAAAATCATTCCGAAACGCAGAGTGAGCACTCAGCACTTTACAAGTCTGGCAAAAGCAGCCATCATGACCTTCTGTCCGTAATCATCAAACACAACCGTCACCTTATAATCCCTCGGTCCCTCTTCGATCGCCTTAACAGTGCCCTCGCCATATTTGACATGGCGGACTCTGTCGCCTTCCCGGTAGTCCGGTCTTGAGGCCTTGGCAGGCATACCTTTCTGCAGGGATGAAAGGCCGCTCCCCGAGCCCGACATTCTAGCAATATATGGCTTCTTTGACTCATCTGTGGACGGCTTTTTATAGACTGCTTTCAGTCTGGGGCGTGAGCTCCTTGTGCCCGTATTCACTCCCGGGCTGCCCTTTTCGCCTGTCGCGCTGCTGCCTGAATACCTGTCAGGGAATCGGCTCCCGCCAAAAGATTCCTCTCTGAACAGGTTCCCGCCAAAAGATTCCTCTCTGAACGGATTTCTCGAAAACGAGCTTGTTCCGAAGGGACTTAAGGCCTCTGTCCCGTCGATCAGTTCTTCCGGGATCTCTGTCAAAAATCTGCTGGCGGGGTTGTAGTGTACTTCGCCTCGCAGCATGCGCGTTCTGCAATATGTCAGTGTCAGATCGTCCTTTGCCCTCGTTATTCCAACATATGCAAGCCGCCGCTCCTCTTCCTCGGCTTCATCATCGATACTGTTAAGCGCCATCGAACTGGGAAAGACGCCGTCCTCCATACCGGTGAGATAGACATGGGGAAATTCAAGTCCCTTAGCGCTGTGCAGAGTCATCAGAAGGACGCGGTCCTTATCATCCCCCGTCTCGTCGATGGCTGACACCAGAGCAACCTCCTCCAGAAAACCGGCAAGGGTAGGTTCCTCTGCGTTCTCCTCATAGTCCGTGATCTTACTTACAAGTTCATCTACATTGGAAATCCTGTCCTCTCCGTCCTCGTCGTCCGAATCCCTCAGATATGCGTCATACTCTGTCTTAACGATGATATGGCGCAGAAGTTCCGAGAGTCTGTTATTTCCGGCAAATTCCCTAAATTCCCGGATGAGGCTGACAAAACTCTCTATTTTGCCTGTGCTCCTTCCGATTGAAGTGATGTTCCTGCATCTCTCCATCGCTTCAAAAAAAGTGATGTCACGGCTCACGGCGTAATCGGCGATCCGGCTGATCGTTGTCTGACCGATACCACGTCTGGGGACATTGAGGATCCGGCGCACCGCGATCTCGTCCTGACCGTTTTCCACAGTCTTTAAATAGGCGATCATGTCACGGATCTCTCTGCGGTCGTAGAAATTCGTGCCGCCGACCACATTGTAGGGAACAGAAGCGAGTACGAACCTCTCCTCCAGCGCTCTTGCCTGCGCGTTAGTCCTGTACAGTACCGCGAAATCTCCGTAATGCAGGTCTCTTTCTCTTCTGCATTTTTCTTCAATATCCTCCGCCACGAAAGCCGCCTCGTCTCTCGCGGTATCAAATACACGCACATGAATCTTTTCTCCCGCGCCCTTATCCGTCCACAGAGATTTGTCTTTGCGGCCGGTATTGTTGCGGATCACGGCGTTCGCGGCGTCAAGAACATTCTGCGTGGACCTGTAATTCTGTTCCAGCTTTACAACAAAAGCGTCGGGATAGACCTTTTCAAAATCCAGAATGTTGCGGATATTAGCTCCCCGGAATCTGTAGATGGACTGATCGTCGTCGCCGACGACGCACAGATTTCTGTATTTGCCGGCAAGGAGCCTTACAAGTTCAAACTGCGCGTTATTGGTGTCCTGATACTCGTCCACCATGATATAGCGGAAACGGTTCTGATAGATTCCCAAAACTTCATCATGGGAGTGGAACAGTTCAACAGTCAGCATGAGAAGATCGTCAAAGTCAACTGCGTTGTTTTTGCGGAGCCTCTTCTGATATTCGTCATACACGTCCGCGATCCTCTTGCTGCGAAAGCTCACGCCGGTATTTTCTTCTCTGTACTGAAGGGGCGTGATCAGCTCATTCTTGGCTGAGGAGATCTCCGAGAGTATCTCCCTCTCCCTGAGATCCTTGGTATCGATCTTAAGATATTTGCAGACTTCCTTCATCAGGGTCTTCTGGTCATCGGTGTCGTAGATCGTAAACGAAGACTCGTATCCCAGAAGGTCGATGTGACGGCGCAGGATCCGGACACACATGGAATGGAACGTGGAGATCCAGACGCTCTCGGCACCAAAGCCTATCAGGTTATCAACTCTCTCGCGCATCTCTCCCGCGGCCTTGTTGGTAAAAGTGATCGCAAGAATATTCCAGGGGTTCACGCCGCACTCATCCATAAGATAAGCGATCCTGTGGGTGATCACCCTGGTCTTTCCGCTGCCGGCGCCGGCCAGGATCAGGACCGGTCCCTCAGTCCTTTTTACGGCCTCCGCCTGCTCTTTATTTAAATTGTCATAAATGGACATAAACAGTAATCCTTATCAGTCTATTTGATCGTAAACAGTTTCATGTCTTTGTTCTGCTATTCCTTCCGGAATCGGTAACTCCCGGCGTCTCATCCAGAAGTTTTTCGATCAGGAGCTTTCTCAGGTATATATCCGCGCTGAGCTGGCAGATCACATTGAATCTTCGGAGCATTTCGCGGTCTTCCTCCGGCGCGCTCATAAACGCGTTGTCCGTCTCATCAAGGATCTTTTCAACTTCCTCCGGAAAGCGCTCCACATTCCTGCTGACATATCCGAACAATTCCGTATAGACGTCAGACATTGAATAGCGGTGCCTTTTGGCCGCCTGCTGTTCCGCCGATTTAGTCGTAGGCTGTGCGTATTTGTCAGATACAGGTCCCACAATGCTGCGGATATCATCGATGGAGAGAAAGCTCTTCATGTAGTAAATGACCATCAGAAGGAGGATGTGGTCCCTGCCGTATTTCTTTTTCACCGGAGGGATCATAACCTTATTCTTGACGTAATTATTGACCATCGTTTTCGTCAGAATTTTATCTGCGTCCGATTTGCGGGCAGTCCTTCTCAGGCGCTCTCCGAGAAATGTCAGCACCTGGTCCATATAGAGGTCGATCGCGGGGATCTCATCCACGCGCGTGACCTTAAACCCCGCCAGGATCTTATTGACAATAAACTCCACGTCGCTTCGGGTACTCATCATTACTTCCCTTTCCCGCCATGTGCCATTTTTTTCATTTCCCGCGCGTTCAAAAGCGCTGCTTCCGTTAAATGGTCCGCGCCGAGAAGCCTCGCGATCTCACGATCGCTCTCTTCGTCGCTGAGCCTGTTTATATGAGTCATGGTGCGTCCGTCCGTACTCTGTTTGGCAATACAGTAATGGCTGTCCTGCATTGAAGCGATCTGAGGCAGATGCGTGATGCACAGGATCTGATGATCCTCCGCTAAGCGCCCCATTTTCTCAGCGACTTTCCATGCGGTCTTGCCGCTGATCCCGGTGTCGATCTCATCGAAGATAAAAGTATGGATCTCATCCTTGCCTGCGAACACTGTTTTCATGCCGAGCATGATCCTCGAGAGTTCTCCGCCGCTCGCGATCTGATCCAGAGGCCTCATGCTCTCACCCGGATTCATGGAGATGTAGAACACAAGTCTGTCATAACCTCCGGCCGACACGTACTCTTCTCCGGATTCGATCCTGCTCTCAAATTCCACTTGTGGAAAATTGAGATCCATCAGGGCCGCGCTGAGTTTTTCGCCGAAAATATCCGCGGCTTCCCTGCGCACTTTGCTTAGCTCTTTACAGAACTCCAGAAGTTTTTTGTACTCTGCATCGATCTCTCTGCGGAGTCTTTCCCTTCCGTTCTCATAGTCCTCAAGAAAAGCAAGTCTCTTCTGCCTCTCATTCAGGGCATTTTGTATATCCTCTATGTTCCTTCCGTATTTGTCCTTGAGATGGTTGATCAGGTTGAGCCTGTCCCGGATCTCTTCAAATTCAGAGGGATCAAAAGTCAGATTCCTGACATAGTCGTTGAGAGATCTGTTGAAATCCGACAGAAGATTTTCGATCTCGGAAAGCTCATCCGCCAGCCTGTCGAGTTCAGGATCTATCCCGCCGACTGAAGCGAGTTCTCTGGCGGCTCGGTCCACAGCTTCCTCAGCGCTGTGTTCAGATCCTCCTGTCCACATGCCGGTCTGCCCCGCCGCCTCGCTGATCCTGCGAAAATTCTCCATCAATCTGTAGCGGTTCTCCAGCTCCTCATCTTCGCCTTCCCGAACAGCAGCTTCCTCAATCTCCCTGCACTCATATGCAAGAAGATCCGCCTCGCGCTTTCTCGCTGCGTCGTCCAGGTCATCCTTGTCCCATTCCGCTTTCAGAGATTTCCACTTGCTGTAACTGTCCGCCGTTTTTTCTTTGAGCCTCAGAGCCTTATCTCCGGCAAATTCGTCGACAGTCTGAAGCTGCGCTTCTCTCCGCAGAAGTTTCTGGTTCTCCCGCTGTCCGTATATATCGATCATCAGTTCCGCGATCTCCCGAAGCTGCCGGAGCGTCACCGACTCGCCGCAAACACTGCATACACTTCTTCCAGGCAGTATTTTGCGTTTGATCAGAATTGTACCGTCCTCCGGGGCAGGAAGATCCATCTCTTCAAGCTTTCTCAGCTGCAGGTCGTTGTCCGTCTGAAAGACCATCTCGATCAGGGCGTACTCAGCCCCGGTCCTGATGATCGCCTTATCCGCTTTGCCTCCCAGAGCCAGATTTACGGAGCCGATTATGATCGATTTTCCTGCCCCCGTCTCCCCGGTCAAAATATTGAGGCCATCCGTAAAGGTGACCTCTTCCTCCTCAATAAGAGCCAGATTCTTAACATGTAAACTAAGAAGCATCCACCTTCCCCCTTCAAAGGATCCTCATTCTTCTTCAAGCATTCGGCTTATCTTTTCCATCAGATAAACAGTTTCGTCCGCAGTCCTTACCGCGGCCATGATCGTATCGTCACCGGCAATGGAACCGACGACCTCAGGAAGCTTTAAGTTGTCAAGAGCCGCAGCAGCGGCCATTGCCATTCCGGATCCTGTCTTGATCACCAGAATGTTCTGCGCCGTATCCACGCTCTGAACACTGTCCCTGAGCACTCGGATATAGCGGCGCTGCTCTTCATTGACGGGACTGCCTGCCTCATACTTCTGGCCCCCTTTTGACGCGGGGGTCTTTATGAGTCCCAACTCCTTAATGTCTCGTGAAACCGTTGCCTGTGTCACATTATATCCGCTGTTTCTGAGTCTTTCCGCAAGCTCAGCCTGCGTCTCGATCTCATTATTTCTTATGATCTCCAGGATCTTGTCAAGGCGTTTTTTCTTCATGGTTCCCTCAATCGATTCCGGTCATTTTTATGATGACAATTTCTTATGAAGCGTACTTAAAAAGCTTCTTCTGCTTAGTTTTACAAGATTGGTCACTTCTTCCGACCGCCTGATCTCAATGCGGTCCCCGTACTGAAGCGGGAAACTGCTCCCTCCGTCAAATACAGCTTCTGCCTTGATCGCTTCGTTCCTGGTGGTCTTCACCATTTCGATCACAATGGCGTCTTCCGCCGACAGAACTACGCTTCTTGTGTTGAGCGTGTGCGCGCAGACGGGCGTGAGCAGCATCAGCTGCGCTTTGGGTTCCACCAAGGGTCCGCCGGCTGACAGATTATAAGCCGTAGAACCGGTTGCCGTCGCGACGATTATACCGTCCGCGTTGAGATTGTTCAGCAGATGACCGTCCACATACACGTTGAAATTCAGGGCGCGGAACGCGCTGTTTCTGACGATCACCGCTTCATTGAGCGCGTGCAGGACTTTACCGCCTTCCACAGTGACGCCGTTTCTCTCTGTCATGCGCCCTTCCAGCATCATCCTGGGCTCGATCTCATAAGCGCCGTCCAGAAGAAGACTGACCATTTCCTGCCAGTTGCCTTTCTCGACTTCAGCCAGATACCCCAAGGTTCCGAGATTGATCCCGAGGATCGGAACGCCGCTTCCCAGCACAAGGTGCGCCGCCCTGATCACAGATCCGTCTCCTCCGATCACGATAACGCAGTCCGTTTCCGGATCGAGGTCGATATCCAGTCTCTTTCTGTTCTCATAGGCTTCGGGAGGGATCTGAATGCACTTTTTCCCATTGAGAAGAAGAAATCCCTTGAGCATGTTGGTAAACCGGTATTCAGGGTCTTTTTTTGTATTTGTGATGATGTAAAAGCGGTTCATATCAAAACTCCCGCTTCCCATTTTATGTTTCAGCAATTTCTCCATAGCTTAATTTGTATCCAGCCGGCTGTGTGAAGCCTCGACCAATTCCTTTATCTTCTCTTCCGTTACAATGCTTTCAGAACGCTCTCCGCTTTCAGAAGGCTTTCTCAGATGCATGAGATACTCAATGTTGCCCTCGGGACCCCTGATCGGGGAATAATCGAGGCCCAGCACCTCAAAGCCGAGCCATGCTGCCATGGCAGTGACATCTCTTACCACATCCTCATGGACCTTGCGGTCTCTTACGACCCCTTTTTTTCCGACCTTATCTCTTCCAGCCTCGAACTGCGGCTTGATCAGGCATACCATCTCAGCTCCGGGCGTAAGGATCTGAAGCGCGGCCGGCAGTATTTTGTCAAGGCCTATGAAAGACACATCTACTGAGGCAAAAGACGGCATCGGGCCCTCTCCGAGATCCTCCGGCTTAACATAGCGGAAGTTCGTCTTTTCCATGCACACTACCCGCGGGTCGCTTCTGAGTTTCCAGTCCAGCTGGCCGTATCCAACGTCGATGGAATAGACTTTCGCCGCGCCGTTCTGCAGCATGCAGTCCGTAAATCCCCCTGTGGAAGCGCCGATGTCCATGCACACGCGGTCTGTCAGATCGATTGGAAACACTTTCAGGGCCTTCTCAAGTTTGAGCCCGCCTCTGCTCACATAAGGAAGCGCCGCCCCTCTCACCTCGATCTGTACCTCTTCCGGGTCAAAAGACGCACCGGCCTTATCTTCTTTGTTTTGATTGACGTAAACAATGCCCGCCATGATAAGGGCCTTAGCCTTCTCTCTCGAAGAAGCGAGTCCCTTTTCAACAAGCAGCACGTCCAGTCTCTTTTTTTCTTTCTTCATATCACTTCGTCCTGGTGATCAGGCCCACGATCAGTTCACGCAGAAAATCATTAGATACTGTCAGCGAATCGTACAGTTCAAGCGCTTCCTCAGACATTCTCCGCACGTCCTCAGCGGATTTCTCCAGTCCGTGCATAGTCACATAGGTGACTTTGCCATCCTTTTCATCGCTGCCTGTCAGCTTTCCGAGTTCCTCGCTGTCTCCGATCACGTCGAGGATATCGTCCTGGATCTGAAACGCGATCCCGATGTTCTCCGCGATCTTTCCCAGTTTATCCACATCGCTCCCGGGCGCGCCGGCAAGAATCGCCCCGATCTGGAATCCGCTCTCTATCATGCATGCAGTCTTATGCTTGTGGATATAAGTAAGCGCTTCTTCACTGGTCTGTGCCGGATTCTTCTCAGCTTCAAGGTCCGCGCACTGTCCGCCGACCATTCCATATACGCCTGCATTGCGCGCCAGAAGTTTCATAGCGCTCACACAGTTAGTTATCTCAGAAGCGTTCTCACAGTGGTCAAACGCCTTCAGAGCAGTTTCATAGGCATAGTTGAGAAGCGCGTCTCCGGTCAGTATCGCCATGCCCTCGCCGTAAACAAGCCACGTGGTCTTACGCCCGCGCCTGTATTCATCATTGTCCATTGCGGGCATGTCATCGTGAACAAGTGAATAGTTGTGGATCATCTCCAGCGCAGCCATAAAGGGAGCAGCCAGTTCTTCCCTGCCGCCGTACATCCTGCAGGTCTCATACAAAAACAGCGGGCGAAGTCTCTTTCCTCCCGCCATAACACTGTATTGCATCGCCCTGACTACTTCCTCAGCGAAGCGGTCGCTTCCCTCAAGTCTGTCCGCGTCGGGGAGCATCTCACAGAGAACTCTCTCGCAATGTTCGGTTTTTTCTTCCAGAATCTGTTCAAAACTCATCGGTATCCCCCTCTGCGCTCAGCACCTGTACTTTTTTCTCCACTGTGTCGATCGTCTCATTGCAGTAACGGATCAGTTTCATCCCCTGCTCATAACAGTTAAAGGACTCCTCCAGGGTTACGCCCGGCTCATCCATCTTCGCCAGGATCTTTCCGAGCATTTCGAAGGCTTCCTCAATACTGTTTACTTCCCCCGCGGGGGATCCGTTCACAGTTATACTGCCATTTTGATTATCCATACTCTGCCTCCCGTCACTTATGATCCGTCAGCACCCGCAGTGCCTCCGCCTCGATCTTACCGTCTTTAAGCTGTATGTTCAAAAGATCGCCGCGCTTTACCGATTCCGCACTCAGCACCGCTTTTCCTTCCCGGGTGCTGATATAACCATAGCCTGCGGACAGTCTCGCAAGCGGCGAGCGCTGCTCCAGTTTGGCGGCATAGACCCGCATGCTGTTCGCTGCTTCCGAAAGTTTCCTGTCCATCCTGCTCTGAAGGCGCTCCCTGCGGTCCGCTTTCTGTCTGCAGTCCCGGATCTTTCTCTCCATAGCTAGCGCCAGTTTCTCCTCGCACTGCGCCGTATACATCCTTCTGTCGCGGATCCTGGACGAAGGAGACAGATGCGCGAGTTCTCTCCTGAGACTCTCCGTATTTCTCCGAAGCGCCCTGATCTGATCTTCCATTGCCGCGGTGAGCCTGTCCGAATAGTGGCTCAGGTCTCTGACGAACTGTTCATAGGAGAACACAGCCAGTTCTGCCGCGGCCGATGGGGTAGGAGCCCTGAGGTCCGCCACATAGTCAGTGATCACAGTATCAGTCTCGTGACCCACAGCGGATATGATCGGTGTACTGCAGGCAAAAACAGCTTCTGCTACGGGCTCTTCGTTGAAAGCCCACAAGTCCTCCAGTGAGCCTCCGCCTCTGCCGATTATGATCACATCTACACCGTATTCATCGAGCCTGCGGATTCCTTCGCAAATACTCGCCGCAGCTTCCTGTCCCTGTACAATGGCAGGATACAATATGATCTGAAGATATGGATCGCGCCGCAGCGAGATATTGATGATGTCCTGTACCGCGGCTCCTGTCGGTGCCGTGACAACCCCGAGCGTCTTGATATAGCGGGGCACAGGCTTTTTGTACATCTCGTCAAACATTCCCGATTCCTCAAGTCTTCGCTTGAGTTCTTCGTACTTCGCGTTCAGTATTCCCGCGCCGTCCTGAATGATCCTGTTTGCATAGAGCTGATAGCTGCCGCTGCGCTCGTAAACGTCCACTTCGCCTGAAACAATGACCTGATCGCCTTCCTGCATGCGAAAAGAAAGGCCTCGTCTCCGCCCCGCGAACATTACGCAGGAAAGCGTGCCCGAGGCATCTTTCAAAGTGAAATAAATATGACCGGACGAATGATACTTGCAGTTGCTCACTTCTCCGCGGACAAGAACGCCGTGGAGAAGGTCATCCTGCTCAAACATCCTCTTTACATACCGGTTGATCTCCGATACAGAAAATATCTTTCTCATATTCTCCTTGTGATATAAGTCTCGCCCTTGCGCTCCGAGACGCTGCCGCCGGAAGCGGATCCGGGGCGGGAAGCCTTCTCCTCGCGGTCTGAGGAAGATCTTTTACTTCTCTCCTTGCCGGAAATACCGGCCAGAACGCCGTTGATGAACGCGCCCGACCCGTCTTCTCCGAATTTCTTCCCGAGTTCCACGGCTTCGTTAATAGCGACGCCTGTAGGAACCGAGTCGTCGTAAAGGATCTCGTATGTACCGAGGCGAAGGATCGCAAGTTCGACCTTGGGAAGACGGCTCACCGTCCACCCCTCCAGCTTATCGTCCAGCGTTCTGTCAATCTCCTCGATATTCTCGAGGATCCTGCTGCACTTGCCGGTAATATACTCCCTGTCCTTTTCGGTGACAGTCATATCCCCGCTGTCAAAGAAGAACTCCGCCTGTTCCTCCATCTCTGCAGGATCATTAAATTCTGTTCTGAAAAGCAGCTTAAAGATCTGCTCTCTCAAACTCTTCCTGTTCATATAACCCGTCTTTCAATCATTAGTCGTTCATCTTGATACCGGACACACGAATATTGACGTCCTTGACCTCGAGGCCGGTCATATTCTCGATGGAGGTCTTTACTCTGTCCTGTACCTTGCTGCATGTCTCGGGAATGCTGTATCCGTAGACAAGATCTACAGCCAGATCTGCCTGCACGCCTTCCTTGCTTACTTCCACCCTGACGGTCTTGCCGAGTCTCTTCATACCGCCTTTACTAACCGTATCCATATCCAGACCTCCGGCCATTCCGGAGACGCCCTCTACTTCCATAGCCGCAAATGCAGCTATAAGAGCGACCACGTCGTCAGCGATCTTTACGGTGCCGATATCCAATGCGTCATTATATCTCTCACCCGTATTCTTTTCCTGTGCCATAAGAGCCTCCCGTTTAATATCTAAACCTTACCTGTATATTTTGCATATACATCATAATATTTTATCAGATTATGCAATCTTTGCCTATAGTCAGCCCCGGGAAAATTCTGACAGCTCCAGTCCCTCGTTTCTGTCCAGGACCATCTGAACCGACCAGGGATTGATAAAGAGAAGCAAAGGATTTCCCTTGAGGTCTTCTACTCTCTTCATGTCCGTCGTGCCGGTGATCCGCATGATATCCGTGTCGCACTTAGTGACCCAGCGTATATGCTCATACGGCAGCTGCTCAAGGATGATATCTACATTGTATTCGCTCTTAAGCCTGAACTGCAGAACATCAAACTGCAGCATACCCACAACTCCGCAGATGATCTCCTCCATGCCAGTATGAAGCTCTCTGAAAATCTGGATCGCGCCTTCCTGGGCGATCTGCTTGATCCCCTTGACGAACTGGTCTCTCTTCATGGTATCCACCTGGCGCACCCTCGCGAAGTGCTCAGGCGCGAATGTGGGGATGCCCTCATATCTGAATCCCGCTTTGGGCATGCAGAATGTATCGCCGATGGAATACAGGCCGGGATCAAAGATACCGATGATATCTCCTGCATAGGCCTCGCTCAGGATCTTTCTGTCGTCTGCCATGAGCTGCTGGGGCTGGGAAAGCCTCTGTACTCTTCCACTCTGCACATGTTTGACATCCATGCCGATATCGTATCTTCCGGAGCATATGCGGATGAATGCGATCCTGTCTCTATGGGCTTTATTCATATTGGCCTGGATCTTGAATACAAAAGCCGAGAAGGCGTCCTCTACCGGATCCACCGGTCCCTGGTCCGTCATTCTCGCTGAAGGAGCCGGAGCCATCTCAAGGAAATGCCTGAGGAAGATCTCAACACCGAAATTGTTGAGAGCGGAGCCAAAAAATACCGGCGTCAGTTTTCCCGCCCTGACTTCTTCAAGATCAAAGCCTGCGCTTGCCCCGTCAAGAAGTTCCACTTCCTCGCGCAGCTGCTCCGCTGCGTCCTCACCCAGTTCGTCGAGGATCCTGTCCTCATCTGACATGGGGATCCTTGTCTGTGTCCCCTCTCTGGTACCCTTCTGGGTATCCGCATAGGTGATCACTTCTTCCTTTTCCCTGTCGAAAACGCCCTTGAAAGCTTTACCGGAACCGATCGGCCAGTTCATTGGACAAGTGTCTATGCCCAGATTCTTCTCGATATCGTCAAGAAGATCAAATGTATCCAGGGCGTCGCGGTCCATCTTATTGATAAATGTAAAGATCGGGATATGACGCATGGTACAGACCTTGAAAAGTTTCTTGGTCTGGGGCTCAACGCCTTTTGCTCCGTCAATGACCATCACCGCTGAATCCGCTGCCATAAGCGTGCGGTATGTATCCTCGGAGAAGTCCTGGTGACCCGGTGTATCCAGAATGTTGATGCAGCATCCGTCATATTCGAACTGCAGCACCGAACTGGTCACAGAGATTCCTCTCTGCTTCTCGATCTCCATCCAGTCCGACACCGCGTGTCTGGCTGTCGCCTTTCCCTTGACACTTCCCGCGAGATTGATCGCTCCTCCGTACAGAAGGAACTTCTCCGTCAGCGTTGTTTTACCCGCATCGGGATGGGAAATGATCGCAAATGTCCGTCTGCGTGCGATTTCCTGCGCTGTTGTTGACATATTCTATTCTCCTGCTTCAAATAACTGATTCGTATAACTGCATAATGAACCCGGCAAAGCCAGCGCATTTTTTACAAATGCCCTGGCCTGCCGGGTTTTAATGAGTCCTATTACTTATTCTTTTTCTGCTTGTTTACGTCCTTCATGGAGAAGCTCAGTCTTCCCATTCTGTCCTTGCCGAGGCAGACTACGGTGACCTTATCGCCCAGAGTCAGCACATCTTCGACATGCTCGATGCGGCGGTTCGCGATCTTGGAGATGTGAACCATGCCTTCCTTTCCGGGAGCAAACTCGACGAACGCGCCGAATTCCTTGATGCTGACGACTGTGCCGTCAAGGACCTGGCCTTCCTCGAATTCAGAAACGATAGTATTGATATACTTCTTGGCAAGTTCCATGCCCTTGGCGTCATTGCCGCAGATGGAAACGCTGCCGTCATCCTCGATATCGATCTGTACGCCGGTGCGCTTGATGATCTCATTGATGGTCTTTCCGCGCTGGCCGACAACTTCACCGATCTTCTCAGGATCGATCTGCATATAGTCGATCTTGGGAGCGTACTCATTAACTGTCTCGCGAGGCTCGGCGATAGCTTCTTTCATGACGCCGTTCATGATGAACTCGCGTGCCTCTTTGCATCTTGCGATGGCGCCTTCCACGATCGCTCTTGTGAGACCGTGGATCTTGATGTCCATCTGGATCGCAGTGATACCCTCGTGGGTACCTGTCACCTTGAAGTCCATATCGCCGAAGAAGTCCTCAAGCCCCTGGATGTCTGTAAGGAGTACGAAATCCTCGTCCTTGTCACCTGTCACAAGACCGCAGCTGATACCGGCCACCTGGGACTTGATAGGCACGCCTGCAGCCATAAGAGCCATGCAGGAAGCGCATGTTGAAGCCATAGATGTAGATCCATTGGATTCAAAGGTCTCAGATACAGAACGGATAGAGTAAGGGAACTTGTCAACTGTGGGGAGTACCGGGATCAGAGCTCTCTCTGCAAGAGCGCCGTGTCCGATCTCTCTGCGTCCGGGTCCTCTGGAAACTCTGGTCTCGCCTACGGAGTAAGCCGGGAAATTGTACTGGTGAACGTATCTCTTCTCAGTGATGTTGGGGTCAAGGCCCTCAACTCTCTGTGCCTCGGAGAGAGGCGCAAGAGTTACAACGTTGCAGATCTGTGTCTGTCCGCGGGTAAACATAGCGGAACCGTGCACTCTAGGGATCAGGTCGACTTCTGCGGCGAGAGGACGGATCTGGTTCAGTTCACGGCCGTCAGGGCGCTTGTGGTCCTTAAGGATCATCTTGCGGACTGTCTTCTTCTCATACTGATATACAGCCTCGTCCAGGATCGCGAGCCACTCCTCCTTGTCCGCGAAAGCTTCTCTGAGCTTCTCAGTAACAGCGGCGACGTTGCCCTCGCGGGTCTGCTTGTCATCTGTAAATACAGCCACTTCCATCTCTGCCGGAGGAACGATCTCGCGGATTGCAGCGAACATCTCTTCCGGGATCGCGCAGCTGACATATTCTCTCTTTGTCTTTCCGCACTCTGCAGCGATCTTACCAATCCACTCGATGATCTTCTTATTCTGCTCGTCAGCCATGTAAATATAGCGGATCATATCCTCTTCAGGGATCTCATTGGCGCCGGCTTCGATCATGATCACCTTATCAGCGGTAGAAGCGACGGTCAGGCACAGATCGCCGAAGTCCCACTGCTCCTGGCTGGGGTTGATGATCACTTCGCCGTCCACAAGGCCGATCTGGGTCGCTGCGCAGGGGCCGTCGAAAGGAATATCGGAAATTGTAGTTGCCAAAGACGCGCCGATCATAGCAACCATTTCGGGTCTGCACTGAGGGTCCACACTCATGACCATACACTCAAGAGTGACGTCGTTTCTCATATCCTTAGGGAAAAGAGGGCGCATGGGTCTATCGATAACGCGGCTTGTGAGGATCGCGTTCTCGCTGGGCTTGCCTTCTCTCTTGTTGAATCCGCCGGGCATCTTGCCGACCGCGTAATACTTCTCGCTGTACTCAACGCTGAGCGGGAAGAAGTCAATTCCATCTCTGGGCGCCGCAGATGCAGTCGCGGTACATAAAAGTGTAGTATCTCCGTAGTGAATAAATGCGCATCCGCCAGCCTGCTTGCCGACTCTGCCGATATCGACACTGAGCGTCCTTCCGGCGAGTTCCATGGAATAAGTTTTGTACATACTCTCTCCTTTTTCTTCTTTACGTCTCTTTCTTCTCTTCGTCCTTCTCTCATCATTTACCATGACGAGAAAGAGACGGCAGCAACCGATCCTCGGTCTGAGCCGTCTCTCAATTCCCTATGAATTACTTTCTGATGCCAAGCTTCTTGATCAGTTCACGATAACCTTCAAGATCAGTTCTCTTGAGATAGTCAAGAAGAGCTCTGCGCTTACCTACCATCTTCTGAAGGCCTCTTGCGCTGTGGAAATCCTTCTTGTTCGCCTTCATGTGCTCAGTGAGCTCCTTGATCCTTGCGGTCAGGATAGCGATCTGAACTTCCGGTGAACCTGTATCGCCTTCGAATCTTGCGTACTCCTGGATAACAGCTGTCTTTTTTTCTTTGGTAATCATAGTATTTCTCCTTTTCTTAATGTGATCCGCCGTACACCGGGACCGCGCCGGAGAAGCTTCGGCCTAAGTGTCGGTAGTCGTTAAACAAATGGCATTTTACCACAAACTTCTCTTTATGTAAACACAATTTTCATTGTCGTATAAACTTAAAGAAGTCTTAATCGATCGGTCTTAGTCCGTGGTAGATCTCTCCCGCCCTGATATCCTTCTCCATCGTCTTTTTGAGTTCCGCGACGCCGGAAAAGCGCATCTCGGGTCTTCTGAAGGTCAGGAGGCTGACCTCGGCGGTCTCGCCATACAGATCCCCGGAAAAATCATAGAGGGAAGTCTCCACCGTCACCTTGTTTTCGTTTGTGACCGTAGGCTTGATCCCAATGTTCGTGATCCCCTTAAACACCTTGCCGTCGGTCTTTACTTCCGAATAATAGACTCCGAAGGGAGGAAGCAGTTTGTCTGAAGGAGGCGTCTGATTAAGGGTCGGTATACCGATCCTTCTGCCAAGCGCCTTGCCGTGCACTATTTTGCCCGTGATCTTATAAGGGGCCCCCAGACAGGCAGCGGCTTCTTCCATATTGCCCTCTTCCACGAGGCTTCTGATCAGAGTCGAACTGATGACTTTGCCGTTTCTCTCTATTTTGTCGATCTTGCACGCTTCAAATCCCAGGTGCCTGGCAAGGGAGGACAGAAGTGTAAAGTTCCCTTTTCCCATCGCGCCAAAAGACAGATCCGTTCCGGCTGCCACAAATTTAGCGTTCATTCTCTTTACGAGGATATCTATGACAAAGTCCTCCGGAGAGATCGCCGCAGTATCTTTATTAAACGGAAATTCCACCAGTATATCGATCCCAATCTCCCTGAAGAGTTCCCTTTTTTCCTGATTCGTAGAGAGCTCTCTCGAAGGATTCATGCCGAAGAACACCTCCGGAGAGGGATCAAATGTAAATACCGCCGCCTTAAGTCCGTCTTCTTTCTGGCGAAGGATCTCAGACAGAAGTTTCCTGTGTCCAAGGTGAAGTCCGTCGAACTTCCCGATAGCCACCGCAGTTCCCTCAGGGATCATGAACTTAGTTGTACCGCTGATTATCCGCATTTAATGATCCTTTCCATTAACCGGTCATGACAGAAACATCCTGACGTTTCTGAGTTCATCCTTCACCGGATCATATCTGTAGAGCGCATAGAATTTCCCGCTCCTGTCGTACATCCTGACATCTTTCGCTTCCGCGCTGCGGGGAAGATCCGTAAACTCTCTCCTGAGTGTATTGCCGTTCAGAAGATACCTCATTCCCTCTTCCCGCACTTGCGCGCACAGCGCCTGTTCAAAGAAACTGTCCACCGGAAGAATATAGCCGTTTATTCTCTCCGGATCTTCGGACTTCATGATCGCTTCTGCTTCGTCAAGTTTTATGGAGTCTTCAAGTCTGAACTGTCCGACTCTGGTCCTGAGAAGATGCTCCATAGCCGCGCCTGTTCCAAGTTTATCACCAATATCCTGGCACAGGGTACGTATATAGGTACCTTTGGAACAGCGCACCCTCATGGTCACGAGAGGAAGCTCTATTGAAGTGATCTCCAGTTCGTGGATCCACACCTTTCTGGCGGCTCTCTCCACGGTCTGTCCCTGCCTTGCGTACTGATACAGCCTCTTGCCTCCGACTTTGACAGCGGAGTACATAGGAGGGATCTGGCTGATCTCGCCTGTAAACGCGGCGGCTGCCTCCCTGATCATTTCGCCGGTCACAGTCCGCGCCACCTCCTCATCGGAGACCTGCCTCAATATTTTGCCGCTCATATCCTGGGTGTCTGTCGTGACGCCCAGCCTCATGACAGCGTTGTATTCCTTATCCCGGTCCGCGATCAGTTCGCATAGTTTGGTCCCATTACCCAAACATACAGGAAGCACTCCCTCCGCGTCCGGATCGAGTGTTCCTGTATGACCGATCTTTTTCATATGCAGGATCCCCCGCAGCCGCGCGACCACGTCGCTGGAGGTATACCCCGCTTCTTTATAAATTGTCATCATTCCATGAAACATGGAGGATCTGTTCCTTTCCCGCCGGGATCATATAACTCCGGCGTTCCTGAGCTGTCCTTCAAACTCATCCCTGATGGCTTTCATAGCCTCTCCGATCCCTGAACTGATCGTGCATCCGGCCGCGTGTACATGTCCGCCCCCTCCGAAAAGGGACGCCGCCCTGGACACATCAGTGACCAGAACAGACCTCATGCTCGCCCGCCAGATACCGGGCTCGGACTCGTGAAAGAACACTGAGCAGTCCACCCCTTCTGTGAGCAGAAGCTGAGCGCTGATGCCATCGAGATCCTTTCTCTCCGCTCCGAGTTTCTCCATCATTTCTCTGTCAAAACAGCAAAAGATGTATTTTCCGCTCAGAGCCGTTTCTGCTCCTGAAAGAGCTGCTCCAAGGATCCTTGCCTGCAGGAAAGTCCTCTCGAAGAACACCTCCCTGATCACCGCGGAGTGATCAAATCCGTAACTCATCAGATGACCTGCCGCGCGCATCGTGGACTCCGCTGTATTTGAATACTGGAAGACTCCCGTATCAGTGACCATTCCTACATAGAGCGCTTTGGCGATGTCGACGTCAATCTGTTCCTTTTTAATCAGGTCATATACCAGTTCGCAAGCGCTGGACGCATGACCGTCTATATAGCACTGCGCTTCCAAAGATCCCGGATTTGTCATATGGTGGTCAATATTGATCTTTACAGCTGCTTCTCTGTAGAGTTTTTCCGGCTCGCCGATTCTCTCAGGTATGCTGTCAAGTACAATGAACGCATCATATTTCTCTTCATTTTCGTTCACATCATGGATGATCGTGTCGGAACCGGGAATATTCCTGCTCAGACATTCCTGCATCGGCTCCAGGTAAATATCTACCTGCGCATCCGGAAATACCTTTCTCAAATACAGGGCAGTTCCGCAGCAGGATCCGGCGCAGTCTCCATCGGGATTCTCATGTCCGCTGATCCCGATCCTCTTGCAGTTCTTTACTAAATCCGTTAAATTCATTATTTCTGTGTACTTTCGTCTGTCTCTTCGCCTCTGGCCAGCTCTGCTTCGCGGTCCGCAGCGGTCACTTCGTCAATGCGGTGTGACATGGCTACGCCGTAAGCAATTGAATCGTCCAGTACGAACGTGAGCTGCGGAGTATTTCGGAGATTGACTTTTCTGGCCAGCTCACTGCGTATGAATCCCGCAGCGCTTCTAAGGCCTTCCATAGTCTTCTCACCGGCTTTGTCATCGCCGTACACACTCACATACACTCTGCAGGTCTTGAGGTCCGGGGCCACTTCCGTACCTGTGACGCTGGTCAGCGGACTGATCCGCGGATCTTTGACTTCACGGACGATGCCCGCCAGCGCTCTTTGCACTTCGTCATTGATCCTGCGGTTCTTTACGCTGTTTTTTCTCATGTTCTGGGTACCTCTACCAAATCGTAGGCTTCGACAATGTCAAATACCTGCATCTTATCAAATCCGTCGAATACCAGTCCGCACTCGTAACCGGCCTTGACTTCCTTGACGTCGTCTTTAAATCTCTTAAGGGATGCGAGATCGCCTTCGAAGATCTGCTCTCCGGCTCTCGTGATCCTGCACTTGCAGCCTCTGCGGATCACGCCGTCAAGCACATAGGAACCTGCGATATTTCCGACTGCGGAAGCCTTGAATATCTGTCTGACTTCCACATGTCCGATAACGCGCTCCTCATAGATCGGCGCGAGCATGCCCTTGAGGGCCGCTTCCACTGCGTCGATCGCCTGATAAATGACTTTGTAAAGTCTGATATCAACGCCTTCGTGCTCGGCCATAGCTTTGGCTGTCGCGTCAGGACGGACGTTAAATCCGATGATAACTGCGTTGGAAGCGGATGCAAGCGTCACGTCGGATTCGGTGATCGCGCCTACGCCGCCGTGGATGACCTTGACAACGACTTCCTCGTTGGAGAGCTTGAGAAGGCTCTGCTTGAGCGCTTCCACAGATCCCTGTACATCTGCCTTGATGATCAGGTTGAACTCCTTGAGATTGCCTTCCTTCATCTGGTTGAAGAGATCATCCAGATTCATACGCATCTTGGTATCCTCGATGAGTTCTTCCTTATGCTGGTTCTTGTATGTCTCCGCATAAGCCCTTGCTTCATCGTTGGTCTCATGGGCAATGATGACTTCGCCGGCGCCGGGAACGTCTGAGAGACCCAGGATCTCTACAGGCTGTGAAGGTGTAGCTTCCTTGATCCTTCTTCCCTTGTCGTCGATCATCGCGCGAACCTTACCTGAGCTTGCTCCTGCGGAAATGAAATCGCCGATATGCAGTGTTCCTTTCTGAACGAGCACATTCGCCACCGGGCCTCTTCCCTTATCAAGCTTGGCCTCAAGTACGAGACCTCTTGCCTTTCTGTTGGGATTAGCCTTGAGTTCAAGGATGTCTGCTGTGAGAAGGATCGTCTCAAGCAGGTCTTCGATGCCCTCGCCTGTCTTGGCGGATACGGGAACGAATTCCGTGCTTCCGCCCCAGTCTGTGGGAACCAGTTCATACTCAGTCATTTCCTGTTTTACACGCTCAACATTCGCGCCGGGCTTGTCGATCTTATTGACTGCGACAATGATCTCTACGCCGGCAGCTTTGGCGTGGTTGATCGCCTCAATTGTCTGCGGCATGACGCCGTCGTCCGCTGCTACTACAAGTACTGCAATGTCAGTGGAATTTGCGCCGCGCATACGCATTGCCGTAAACGCCTCGTGTCCGGGCGTATCGAGGAATGTGATGCTTCTTCCGTTCAGGGAGATCGTATATGCGCCGATCGCCTGAGTGATTCCGCCGGCTTCGCCTCTTGTCACGTTTGTCTCCCTGATCGCGTCGAGCAGGGAAGTCTTGCCGTGATCTACGTGACCCATGACGCAGATTACCGGAGGCCTTGTCACCATATCTTCCTCGGAGTCCTCTTCTTCGCGAAGCAGTTCTTCGATGACATCGACTTTCTGTTCTTTCTCGCAGAGAATGTCATAATCAAGCGCGATCTTCTCCGCCTCATCATACTCCACCTCACTGTTGGGAGTCATGATCTGGCCTGCCAGGAAGAGCTTCTTGATGATCTCGGAAGGATTCATATGCATAGCTTCAGCCAGTTCTCTGATCGTGAGCTTCTCAGGAATAGTGATCGTCTTGATCTGCTCCTCGACAGCAGTTTCCACCTTTTTCTCGGGGCGGATAAACTTACCGGCCTTGTTGCCGCTTCTTCTGTGGTTTTCATCCTCATTATAGATGAAATCCTTCTTGGACCGCTTGTCGCGCTCCTGGTTCATCTTTCTCTTATTATCGTCTCTGTGCTTCTCAGCTTCTCTGCCGAAAGCCTCTCCTTCACCGGCTCGTCCGGCTGTTCTGCGGCGTCCGCCTTCCGCCATGCCGGGTCTTGTGCCCTGGCGTCCCGCTGCGGGAGCTCCTGTGCCGCGGGGACCCTGTCCGGGTCTTGCGCTGCGTCCGCCGAAGCCGCTCTGGTCGCCGCTTCGATTGTCTCTGCGGAAACCGCCCTGATCGCCGCTGCGATTATCTCTTCTTGCGCCGCTCTGGTCGCCGCTGCGATTATCTCTGCGGAAGCCGCCCTGATCGCCGCTGCGATTGTCTCTGCGGAAACCGCCCTGATCGCCGCTGCGATTTTCTCTTCTTGCGCCGCTCTGGTCGCCGCCGCGGTTATCTCTGCGGGCGCCGCCCTGTCCCTGGGCATTTCTGTCTCTCGCGGGAGTTCCTCTGTTGTCGCGGTCGCGCTGACCTGATCTTTGTCTGTTATCCGTCTCTTCAGCGATTTTGCCCTGTGCGCTCCGGGCCGGAATTTCTTCTGTCTTCGCAGCCTTAGGAGCTTCTTCCGGCGCACTTTCAGAAACAGCCTTGCTTGCGGGCTGTTCTTTCTCGGTTTCGACCGGTTCTGCAGGCTGAACAGGCGTTTCCACATGCTCCGCCACGGGCTGCTTAACCTCTTCCGCCACTGTTTCAACAGGCTTCTGTTCAGGTTCGATCACAGCCGCGGTCTTTACAGGCTCCGCTTCCTGAACCGCCCGGACCGGTTCTAACGCCGCCTTGACCTCGCTTACTGCGGGAGCGGTCTCTTCCGTTCTCCTGGGCTGCCTTGTGACCTGTTCGGGTTTGTGATAATCCACTTCCATCTGTGTGGGCTTCACGCTCGGGCGGATGATCTTGTGAGGCACAGGCTTCGCTTCAGTTCTGGGCCTTCCTGCAGTCTGATCTCTGCGGGCGCCGGTCTGTCCGGCCGGTCTGGGCTTTCTTCCGCTTCCGGAAGTATAGGAACCTGTTCCTCCACTGGAGTAAGATCCGCTCGAATAGGCGCTCCGCTGTCCGGAACTCTGACGGCTCTTACTGCTGTTTCCCGTCACGATAATGATCTTTTTCTTTTTTACAGGAGTCTTGCCGTCAGCCGGTCTGGGCTTTCTGGCCGCCTCCCCTGCTTTTTTGTTCTCATTTGCACCTGTATTCTCTGTCGCCATTTACTCCTCTTTCTTCCCGCTGCTGAGCAGCTTATTAATGCTATCCGCAAGCCCCTGGTCCGTCACAGCAACGCAGGAGCGTTCCTCTTTGCCAATGGCGCGGCCAAGCGTCTCTTTGCTTCCGTAAAAGCCAAACGGTATATTATAAAAAGTACATTTATTACTGATCGTACTCACAGTATTCTTCTGTGCGTCTTCCGCCAGGATCACCAGTCTGGCCTGCTTAGCCTTGATCGACTTTTCACACAGGAAACCGCCGCTGACGACTTTTCCCGCTTTCTGGGCGATCCCGAGAAGTGACAGCAGTCTATCCATCTGAAGACACCTCCCATCTGCCGGCCAGTTCGTCAAAGATCTCATCCGGGATCGCAGTCCCAAGTGACCTCTGAAGAGACCGCTTTTTCTGCGCCATGCGCAGGCAGCCGGGATCATCACAGAGATAAGCGCCTCTGCCGTTTGTCTTTCCGGTCCTGTCCAGTTTGATCTCTCCCTCAGGCGTGCGCACGATCCGGATCAGACTTTTCTTCTCCTTCATCTCACCGCAGCCTGTACATCTGCGCATAGGAATCTTTCCCTGCATTTTACCTCCTGCCCCGGATCAGCGATCACTCTTCAGTCTCTTTTTCCTCGGCGGTCTCATCTGCGCCGTCAGACTCATAAGCCATCTCTTCTTCGTCCGAATACTCTTCTTCAGAATACTCAGCATCCTCGGAGTACTCCCCGTCATCCTGATACTCTTCATCGTATTCGTCGTCTTCGTAGTATTCGTCCTCGTAATCCTCGTAGCGGAATCCGGGAGCATCCTTGGCCTGCGTCTCGCTCTTGATATCAATCTTATATCCTGTAAGTTTGGCTGCAAGACGAGCGTTCTGTCCTTCGCGTCCGATAGCCAGGGACAGCTGGTAATCAGGAACAACTACCTTTGCTGTCTTCTCCTCGGGATCCGCGAATACAGCGACGATCTTGGCAGGAGAGAGGGCGTTCTGGATCAGATTGCCGGGGTTCTCGTCCCAGTTGATGATGTCGATCTTTTCACCGCGAAGTTCATCGACGATATTGTTGACGCGGATACCGTTTACGCCGACACAGGCGCCGACGGCGTCAACCTTGGGATCATTGGAGTATACGGCGATCTTAGTGCGGCTTCCCGCTTCCCTCGCAATGCTCTTGATCTCAACGACCTTGTCCTGGATCTCGGCAACTTCCTGCTCAAACAGTTTTTTGACGAGTTCGGGATGAGTGCGGCTGACAAGGATCCTGGGGCCGCGGTTTGTAGTGCGGACGTCAATGATATAGACCTTGATCCTGTCTGTGGGCTTTAAGTGCTCGCCGGGGACTGTCTCTTTCTCATTAAGAAGCCCTTCCGCTCTTCCGAGATTCACGCTGATATTGCCGCCGTTAATGCGCTGTACAATACCAGTCACAATGTTCTTCTGCATCTTGATATAATAATCGTAGATAGCGCTGCGCTCTTCTTCCCGGATCTTCTGAAGGATCACGTTCTTGGCGATCTGTGTTGCGATCCTGCCAAAGGACTGGCTGTTGATCTTCACTTCTACTTTGTCGCCGGTTCTTACCGCGGGGTTGATCTTTACCGCATCCTCCAGCGCGATCTGTGTGAGCTTGTCCTCGACATCATCCTTCGTTTCCACGACCTCTTTTTCTGCTGTGCAGTAATACTCAAATGTGTCGCGGTCTACCCACGCCTTTATGTTGTCCACTCTGCCGAAATTACTCTTGCAGGCAGTTAAGAGCGCGTTTTCAATAGCCTCGAACAAAGTCTCGCGCATAATATTTTTCTCTTTTTCAAGCGCCTCAATTGCCTCTTTAAGTTCTGTGTTCATCTTGTCTCCTTTTCCGGAACCAGTCTTACTATTTTTCCTGAGTGCGCAGCCATCCCCGGTCTGCGGCTTTCTTTCAGATATCCAGATATAATCTGAGTACAGCGATATCTTTTCTCGGGATCACAACGGCGCGGGAACTGTTCTCCGGTCCGTTTTGTCCCTCTTTGCTTTTTTTCTTTCTCCCTGAAGAGACCGGTACAGTTTCGATCTCGACGGTGATCGTCCCGGCGTCCCATGCGGTGAGCACGCCTTCGAACTCCTTCCCTCCGACATCAGGATCAGCCTTGAAAAGCTTTCCTTCCACTTTTTCTCCCAGGCTGTTCTGCAGATGTCTGTCCTTGGTGAGAGTTCTCCCCAGCCCCGGACTTGAAACAACAAGCGTATAGGCGTCGCTGATCAGGTCAGTTTCATCGAGTTTGTCGGAAAGTTCTCTGCTCACAGCTTCACAATCCAGAATGGAGACTCCCCCGTCCTTGTCGATATAAATATTGAGATAATACTCGGGGCCTTCCTTAACGTACTCCACATCATAGATGCGAACGCCGTGTTTCAAAGCGATCGGCTCTGTAAGCTTTTCAGCTTCGTTTTCAATCCTTGCTCTGCCTGAAATCCTGCTGGCCATAATCCTCCTTGACCGTGCTCCGGTCGTCAAAATCCTTCAGGGCATCAAAAAAGTGGACTTGCAAGCCCACTTTCTAACCGTACCATATTCAACATATGAAAATTATCACACTTTTCACAAAAATGCAAGTAATTTCCAAAAAAACGTATATCTACGGGATTTTCCACAAAAAAAGCTGCCAGATCACTACTCTGACAGCCAGTAGCTCGTACGGGAATCGAACCCATGATTCCGCCGTGAGAGGGCGGCGTCTTGACCCCTTGACCAACGAGCCATATGTACTTGCTTGACGCATTTATTACTATATCAGAATCTATTTGCTCACGCAAGCACTTTTTTTATTTTCACGGTTTCAGGTCCCGGCAGGCTCCAAAGAGCCTGCCGTCCGGAATCGACCGATGTCCTGCACGGTTATTTACAGCAGGCCTTCCACAAATTTGTCCACTTTCTTCATATCTTCAGTAGGCTCAAATCTCGCGACAACATTGCCGTCTCTGTCTACCGCGAATTTTGTGAAGTTCCACTTGATGTCCTGATTATTCTTATAGTTCTTATCGATCTTTTTGAGCAGCGCGCTCATCGCGAGAGCTGCGGGGCCGAAGCCGAATCCCTTGAATCCCTGCTGGCTCTTAAGATAAGTGTAAAGCGGCAGTTCATTCTCTCCGTTCACTTCCGACTTCTTCATCTGCGGGAACTGTGTGTTGTATTTAAGTGTGCAGAACTGGTGGATCTCCTCGTCAGACTCAGGTGCCTGTCCAGCGAACTGATTGCATGGAATGTCGATGATCTCAAATCCCCTGTCGTGATATTTCTCGTACATCTTCTCCAGCGGCTCATAGTGAGGCGTGAATCCGCATCCAGTGGCAGTGTTGACGATCAGAAGCACCTTTCCTTTGTAATCGCTCATAGGCACATCTTCACCCTTGCCGTTTTTGATCACATAATCATAAATTCCCATATCATTTCTCCTCGTATTTATTATAAAATAAAATCGTTTCCTTTTATTTTATTCAATTATATTTTGCGCAATTTATTTTGTCAAGTATGTTCCCTTACTTTTTTTCAAAACAAAAGAGAACCTGATGTTTATTGTCTCATCAGGTTCTCAGACGCTCTGAAAGGTCTTCTCAGCGAATTCCTCTTTCCTGTGCTATTTTTACAAGAGTATTGATATTGGCTTTTTCATACTCATTAAAACGTTCATTTTGATTGGCGTCAAATTCCTCTGCCGGAATCCTGCCTTTATACCAGTCCTTGCTCTCGAAATATCTTTTAAACTCCTCTCCGGTAAAGATCCTGCCCCTTCTTGCGTAAATCTCATTCAACGCAAAGAGGACCTCTCTGTCAGTCAGGGAGTTCAATTCTTCCTCGGAATAGTAACGGATATTGCTCTCGGCGAGAATAAAGTCGCCTGCTAGTACTTTCTGCTCTTCTTCGAGTTCTTTTTTTCGGGCCTCTTCCTCTTCCTTCTCTTCCTTCTCTTCCGCTCTCTTCTCCGCTTCTTCCTCTGCCTTCCGGGCCGCTTCCTCTTCGGCCAGTCTCTCCGATTCCTCTTTTTCCGCTTTCCGGGCGGCTTCTTCCTCGGCTCTCGCAGCTTCCTCAGCTTCTTTCTTCTTCTGTTTGGCTTCTTCCGCGGCAATCCGTGCCTCTTCCTCAGCCGCCTTTTTTTCTTCCTGGCTCAGCTGGGGAGTTCCGTACACCGTCTGCGCAGCGCCGCCGGAGAGAATACCGCTGTCAAGAAGGACAAAGATGAACGCGATCAGGGAAATGACAATAAGACCGCCGAGAAGGACGCTGAATGCGCTGCCTTTCTTCTGCTGCCTGATATCGGCTTTTTCCTCCCTGTCGATCTCATCATTCGGGATATAATTTCTCTCGTTTCCCCTTTGGGGGTCCTTTGCACTTCGCATATTCACCTCCGTCAGTTCAAAATGTCAAACAGAGAGATCTGATTGCTCTCGGGCAGATCTCCCAGAAGCCCCATGGCATTCATTTTTTCAACTACCGTTTTCGGCACCTTAGTCCTGTTATAGAAATCGTCTCTGGAAATGAAAGGACCGTCTTTTGCCGCCTCTACCACCGCGTCCGCAGCTTTTTCACCCATACCGTCAATACTGGTGAGAGCGGGCATGATCTTTCCGTCCACGATCTTACAGTTTCTTGATCCCGCTGTAAAAATATCGATCGGCGTAAACTCAATGCCTCTCGCGTACATCTCTCTCACAACCAGGCAGTCATCCAGTGTAGCCGATTCCTTGGGCGTGAGTGTATCTTTCCTCTTACTGTAATCTTCCATAACTTCCAGAAGATGAGCCTGTCCCTGGCACATGATCTCGTAAGAGAAAGCCGAAGCTCTGATACTGTAGTACGCCGCGTAGTAAGCGAGCGGATAGAATACTTTGCAGTACGCGATCCTGAGCGCCATCATGACATATGCTGCCGCATGCGCCCTGGGAAACATGTACTTGATCTTAAGGCAGGATTCGATGTACCAGTCAGGAACACCTGCGGCCTCCATCGCCTCCTTCATCTGAGGCGTCAGTCCTTTACCTTTACGGACGGATTCCATTGTCTTAAATGACAGGGATTTGTCCATATTCATACCGATCAGATAGGACATGATGTCATCTCGGGTACAGATTGCCGTAGAAAGCGTAGCTTTGCCGCTTTGGATCAGTGACTGCGCGTTTCCTAGCCACACGTCGGTTCCGTGGGACAATCCTGAAATGCGGACCAGTTCCGACATTGAAGTCGGTCTCGTATCATCCAGCATTCCAATAACGAACTTGGTTCCGAATTCAGGAATCCCGAGAGATCCGACGTCGATCCCGCCGTTCTGTTCAGGCGTGATCCCAAGAGCCTTTGTGGAACTGAAAAGACTCATGACCGTGGGATCGTCGAGCGGGATGTCAACAGGATTCAGTCCCGTGAGATCCTGCAGCATTCTGATCATAGTGGGATCATCGTGTCCGAGAATATCGAGTTTTAACAGGTTGTGATCGATGGAGTGATAAT
>Ga0256404_1003486_pt1 | contig 31917 bp, 36 predicted proteins | sample RumenRJG_01DNA_FD_185990 | JGI IMG/M metagenome (GOLD analysis project Ga0256404, IMG submission 185990) | Bovine rumen microbial communities from Lethbridge, Alberta, Canada - RJG_01 | ecosystem: Host-associated > Mammals > Digestive system > Stomach > Rumen | place: Canada: Alberta | collected...
AAAAAGGAAAAAAAGTTCTGATTGTCGCGCATAGTAATGTTTCAGTAGATGGCGTCATCAAAAAAGTAGCTGAGCTTTTGAGAGAACATGGTGAGGAAGTCTATCTTCGGGATGGCCATGTTCTTCGTTACGGTTTCGTGCGCGACAAGGAATTACAGGAAGATCCTTATGCCTCTGCTTATAATTACACGCTTTCACATTATCCTGTAGAAGCGAAAAGGATAAAAGAGCTTCAGGAAGCTATTAAAAATGCTGGTAAAGGCTTTTCCATGCCCAAAATAGATCTGATCAAGAAGCTGAATGAATATAACCGGGCTATTAATGATAAACAAAAAGAGTATCTTTCATCTGCTGAGATCATAGCGACGACAGTTTCCAAACTGGTCATGGATTCCTACTTTGAAGATAGACAGTATGATACGGTTATGTTCGATGAGATCAGCATGGCTTATATACCACATATCTTTGCTGCCGCATCCTATGCGACGGATTATTTTGTGGCAGTGGGAGATTTCCGTCAGCTGTCTCCAATTTCAGAATCCCCAGAAAAAGAATTTCTGGATAAGGATTATTTTGACTATCTTGGTATTACTGACTCTTCAGGTAAATTGCATGGCCATCCATGGCTTGTGATGTTGAATGAGCAGAGAAGAATGTATCCGGATATTTCTGGATTTCCGAACAAATACGTCTATAACAATCTACTAAAGGATCACCCATCCGTTATCGAAAATAGAAAAGGAATCGTCGAAAAAGAACCATTTGCAGGTAATGCTATGAATCTCATTAATCTTCATGGCATGTATTGTGTTACCTACAAGGATGATAATAATTCTCGCTTTAATGTAGTAAGTGCAGCTATTTCATTTCTGCTTGCTCTGAAGACCAATCATGAACGAGAAGATTCAGTCGGCATCATCACACCTTATGCTGCTGAGACAAGATTGATCCGTGCAATGCAACAAGACTGCGGAGAAGAGAACAGCTCGAATATCGCATTTGCAACGGTTCATCAGTTCCAGGGGTCAGAACGCGATACCATCATCTTTGATTCTGTCGAGAGTTATCCTCAGAAAAAAGCCGGATGGTTGATGTCGAAGGAGAGCGACAGCGTACTTAGACTTATTAATGTTGCTGTCACAAGATCCAGAGGAAAATTTATTGCCATTGCAAACGATACATTCTGGCAACATAAATTCGAAGATTCCAATAATCTTTTCTATAAGCTTTTGCGCCATTTAAAGCAAAACGGAAATGTTATTGATCATAGTAGTAAGAAACTGTCGGAATTCATAGAAGATCTCCCTAAAACTCGTAACTTACGCTTTTATTCAAGTATTAAAGCGTCTTTTGATGTGTTCATGAAAGACCTGAATAAAGCGTCCGAGAAGATCTTGGTCATAATACCCGATGGCAAACTGGATTCTGTATATGCCTCGCAGATACTGGAAACGATAGAACGGATAAAGAAGACCAATTCCAACGTAAAGATTTTGATGAAGACAAATAAATATGCAGCATTACCAGAGGCATGGAAGAAGTACTGCTTTGGAACTGATGAAGTAGCTCTTTTTCCACTGATACTGATCGATGATAAGGTGTGCTGGTATGGCTATCCATGTGCAGATAATGCTTTTCAGGATAACGACTGGTCTTTCAAAACGATGCTTCCTGTGACATTACGTATTACCGGAAGCAAGACGATCGAAATATTGAAAATGCTCGCGAATTTGGAATATCGGAAGGTGAAGGAATTCCGAGTGCCATTAATTCCGAAAGGAAATGAACAGGATCCAAATCATAATGTAAATCTTAGCGAATATATCGCAAAGACTATGAAATGCCCCACATGTGGACACAACCTCATGTTGGCAAGCCCACATGGAAAACCATTTATTAAATGCAGCTCATCATCCTGCAAATATACGCAGCTTCTGACTGTAGATATTGTTAATGGATATCTGGACAGAAGCAATGCAAGATGTCCAGTGAATGGATGTAATGCGGAATTGCAGGCGAGACTTGGACCATATGGCGTTTATGTTCGATGCGATAATGGTCATCAAAGCAGTCCTACAAAGATATAGCATAAAAAATATCAGATTTACAAGTAAAAGTGAGACATCTGAAAGTTCTTTGTTGAAGACATTTATCTGGAATGGTATTCTTATATATGAGTGTTCACGTTGTCATATGCGAGGTATGAGACTATGGAGATCAGTTACAACAAGCTTTGGAAACTACTCATTGATAAGAATATGAAAAAGAAGGATCTAAGAGATACTGCCAAAATTAGCTCCAATACGATTGCACGTATGGGAAAAAACGAAGAGGTTTCTCTTGATGTGCTGATAAAGATCTGTGAGGCCTTAGATTGCGATATCGGTGATATCGTATCTGTCGTTCGTGATGACGATTCTAATCAAAAGGAGACATTATAAGGGATGAGAATAATGAGTCCATATAATGGCTGTGCAAGCATAACTCGGGAGCAGTTCTTGTTCTATGAAATGAGGACAACGGCGAAGCTGCTACTGGAAGGCATAAGTCATGACGAAGTCATTAAAAGGATTGTTTCTGACAATCTTTTTCAGTATCCAACAGAAAAGTCAACCCGGCAAATGGCAAAAACCTGCTTAAAAAGGCTCGATTGTTTAGGCGATGATAGTCTTGTCAAGGCGATTGCAAATCAACCATCAGAAGTTGCAAAGCAGATCTGTCTGTATGCGATGATGAAGCGGTACCGGTTGGTATGGGACTTCATGGTGACGGTTATTGGAGAGAAGTATAGACAGCAAAATTTTTCATTTAGCCCAGTCGACATCAATACATTTTTCTTGCAGTTACAGGAACAGGACGATTATGTTGCAGGATGGAGTGAAACCACTATAAAGAAAATCAGATCGGTCCTGATCCATGTGCTCGTGGAAAATGAGTATCTGGACAATAACCGGTCGGATCATCTGAATCCGGTATGGCTGCAGCCAATATTGGAGAATGCGATCAAGACTGCCGGCGACGATATTGCACTGAAAGCTTTCAACAGCTTTTTGTAAGGAGGGACAGAAGTGGAATCAATTACAGAAAGGCTGGACAAGGTCAGAGACTTGATTCAGCAGCCAGAGTTCCTGGAAGGTAAAGGTCTCTCCAATGAGGTCAATATCCGGATGTTCTGCTATGACGCGAAGGATGAGATGGTCGTCAGGCATTTTGTGAAGCAGATATCGACAGACGTCGAGCTTTCCTGCCATCCGAAGATCTATAACTTGTATGACGTCTTCCTGTCGATCTGCGAAGACATGGACATTCTGGATGACATGAAGGACATGGAAGAAGCCGACGGAAGCAAGTACCTGTATGAGCAGATCCAGTCCGCAGTCGGGACAGATGATTTCATCGCGAAGATGCAGTACGGGGATCATCAGGAAGGCGATGTGCTGATCCTGACCGGGATCGGAGAGGTGTATCCCTTCATGCGGATCCATACGCTGCTGGAAGCGCTGCAGCCGCATTTCTCGGATATTCCGATTTTGGTGTTCTATCCGGGTGTCTTTGATGGACGGCATGTGAAGCTGTTCAATAAACTGGAACCAAACGACTATTACAGGGCGTTTAACATAATCTGAAGAAGGGAGCCGAAGGCAAATGATTATTAAAAATATGTTCGCCGATGACATCAACCGTAAGATCAACGGCGTTATCAAGGTCGATCAGGCGGCAGAAGACGTACTGGAGCAGGAGGTGCAGGAGTACGTCATTACCAAGGAACTGAAGAAACACTTTATCTCCTTCTTCAATTACTACAGTGAGGCGTTCAATGAGCCGACAGCTGATATCGGCGTCTGGATCTCCGGTTTTTTTGGAAGCGGTAAATCTCACTTCCTGAAGATGCTGTCCTACATTCTGGAAAATAAAGAAGTCGGCGGAAAGCCGACGGTTGAGTATTTCCGATCCAAGTTCGCGGATGATCCGGCGACATTCATGATGATCGACCGAGCTACCAGGGCGAAGACGGAGACCATCCTCTTTAATATCGATATCGAGGGATCCATCAATAAGGATAAGACTGCGGTCCTTCGTGTCTTTGCCAAGATGTTCTATAACCACCTGGGATTCTATGGAGAGAATCTGAAGGTGGCAAAGCTCGAGCAGTACATCGAGGAGAATGGCAAGACAGAAGAATTCCGTCGTGTGTTTGAAGAAAAGAAGGGGAAGTCCTGGCTGGATCAGCGCAAGGCCTTTGCCTTTAACGGAAAGTATATCGTCCCGACACTCATGGAGGTGCTGGACATGAGCGAGGAGGACGCAAAGAATTGGTTCCAGGACAAGAGTGCACAGGAGCTTTCCATTGCGGAGCTTGTCTCTGAGATCAAGGAATATGTCGACAAGCAGCCGAAAGACTTCCGTCTGCTGTTCATGATCGATGAGGTCGGACAGTACGTCGGTACCGACACGGATATGCTTCTGAACCTGCAGTCTCTTGTCGAGAAGATCGGCAGCGAGTGCGGCGGCAAGGTGTGGGTGATCTGCACCGGGCAGGAAGCCATCGACGAGATCATCAAGGTCCGTGCAGATGAATTCTCCCGCATTCAGGCAAGATTCAAGACCCGTCTGTCGCTGTCCTCTTCCTCTGTTGATGAGGTCATTCAGAAGAGAATCCTGCAGAAGAAGGATGAGCCGGAGAAGGAGTTGGAGCAGCTCTATAACGAGAGTGATTCCGTGTTGCGGAACCTGTTCAGCTTTACGGATTCCGTTCTGGATATCAAGGGATATTCCGGGCAGGTTGAATTCGCTCAGGACTTCCCGTTCGTACCGTATCAGTTCATCCTGATGCAGAAGGTATTTGCGGAGATCCGTAAGCACGGAAATTCCGGAAAGCATCTGTCCGGCGGTGAACGTTCCATGCTGTCCGGGTTCCAGGAAGCGGCGCAGAAGATCCAGGACAAGGATGAGTATGCCTTGGTTCCCTTCTACATGTTTTACGATACTGTTCATACCTTCCTGGACAGCTCGATCCGGAGGGTTGTTGAGCGCTGCCAGAAGGCAGCGGACAACGGAGACGGCATCGAGCAGACGGACGTCAATGTGCTGAAGCTCCTGTACCTGGTCCGCTATGTGGATGATGTGAAGGCTAACCTGGATAATATCATCATTCTCATGGCGGATGATATCCGCATGGACAAGATCGTCATGAGGGAGCAGATGCGAGCTTCTCTCGACCGACTGCAGAAGGAGCATTACATCGGTCGGACCGGTGATGTCTATAACTTCCTCACGGATGAAGAGCAGGACATCGAGCGTGAGATCGCCAATACTCCGGTGGATACCGCGAGCATTGTGACCCGTATCGCCAACATGATCTTTGCTGATATCTATACGGCAAAGAAGTACCGTTATGGAAAATATGACTTCTCCTTCGATGAGATGGTGGATGGCATTACAGTAGGTGCCATTACCGGAGGAATGCGCCTCAGAATCCTGACGGTTGCTACCGATGCAACGGAGAAGAATGATCTCCGTCTCATGACAGAATCCCAGGGCAAGGAGGCTATCGTCGTTCTGGCTGAGACGCCGTACTACGAATCTCTGGAAAATGCCATGAAGATCCGCAAGTACGTGAAGCAGAGGAATGTCTCCCAGCTTCCGAAGTCGGTTCAAGATATCATCCGCGGCAAGCAGGATGATGCTACCCAGTATGAGAACAATGCCGCCGATGATTTGAAGAAGGCAATCGAGAAGGCGATCTTCTATGTCGACGGAGAGCATATCGAGATCACCAGCGGAGATGCCAAGAGCAAGATTGATCAGGCACTTGAATATCTTGTGTCCCATGTTTACGGCGATCTGGATCTGATTACGAAGAATGCAGAGAGCGATGCGGATATCATTTCCGTTCTGAACGGATCTGCATTCGACGGAGTGATTCCCGGGACAGAGGCCAATCTTTCTGCAGCAGCCAAGATGGAAGAATATCTGGAGATGCAGGCGAAGAAGAACCTGCCGACCTCCATGCTGGACATCCAGAACCGTTATTCTGCGATTCCATATGGCTGGAGAGAAATCGATATTGCCTATGTGGCAGCCATGCTGATCTATCAGCAGAAGGTCACCATCAAATATGCCGGTGCTACGATCCAGCCGGATGATCCGAAGCTTCCGGATATGCTCAGAAAGAGATCCGAGATCGGCAAGACTTCCATCTCCAAGCGTATCGTCGTTTCCGCAGCCAACATGCGGGAAGTGAAGGAATTTCTGCGTGATTACTATGATGTGATGGATGTTCCGGACGATGAAGACGGACTCATCAAATATATCGTGGAGCATCTGGAGACGGAGAAGCAGCACTACCAGAGTCTGGATCAGCGTTATGAGAACCACAAGTACCCGGATCGTGATATCGTCCGCGCAGGCATTCGCCTGATGGATGATATCCTGTCGCAGCAGAAGGATAATATTGCCCTGATCCAGCGCGTCATCGATAAAGAAGATGCTCTGTATGACCAGCACGACAAGATGACCAAGGTCGAGGATTTCTTCAAGAATCAGGTCGTTCTATTCGATTCGGCTGTGAAGTTTGAAGGCCAGCTCCGCAATGATCTCGACTATCTGAACGGGGAAGAGGAGACGAATAAAGCACTGAATCGGATCCGCCTGATCACGCTGATCCCGACCGGAAAGCCTTACGACTACAGCCTGATTCCGGAGCTCAACGATCTGATCAAGAAGGTCAAGGAAGTCCATGACCGGATGCTTAAGGAAAAACGGGATGACATTCTGGAAATCGTTCGTCAGTGCCTGGAAGCCATCCATACAAAGGCAGCGGATGATGAGAAGGCAAGAGCCATCAGCAATACGGCAGATACCTTCTATGACCAGAAGAAGGAGAAGATCGCAGAGACAGAGAGCCTGGCGCTTCTGGACGGTCTGGTTCCGCCTATGCTCAGCTACAAGGATCAGGTGGTTGACCGTATCGAGGCTGTGTTGAAACCAGAACCGCCGAAGCCTCCGGTAGGACCGGAACCGCCGAAGCCTCCGAAGAAGGAATTCATCAAAGCGTATAACAGGCAGGTGGTGTTCCCGACCAAGACGCTGAAGTCAGAGGAAGATATTGATGCCTACCTGCAGAACATTAAGAAGCAGCTGGAGCAGCTGATGAAGGGCTGTGACGGAATCAGACTGAACTAAGGAGCCGGACTATGGATAAGAATGCGATAAAGAAATATGCCGTATGGGCAAGAAATGAACTGATCGCCCGTGTCAGTCAGCGTACTCAGCGATATGGAATAACAAAGGATCAGATCGTCGATGCCAATGCTGACAGCGTTAACGGAATCATTCTGACCGATACAGAGAAGAAACAGCGGCAGGCGTTGATCCAGAAGATTAGAGATAAAGGATTTGAACAGGTGATGGAGGAAGTGGCCTATACCTGGTTCAACCGCTTTTCTGCGCTCCGTTTCATGGAAGTGAACGGATATTTGCCAAGCCATGTCCGTGTGTTCACAGATCAGAATAATGCCTTCAAGCCGGAAATCATGTCTGAGGCAATTCATCTGGATCTTGACGGTCTGGATATGGAGAAGGTCTATGCCCTGAAGGAAGCAAACAATGATGATGAGCTCTTCAAATATCTCATCATCACTCAGTGCAACGACCTAAGCAGGATCCTGCCCGGGATGTTTCAGAAGATTGCAGACTACACAGAGCTGCTGTTCCCAGATAATCTGCTGAGAGAAGGAAGTGCCATTGAGCAGATGATCGCCTTTATTCCGGAAGAGGACTGGAAGGATCAGGTTCAGATCATCGGTTGGCTGTATCAGTACTACAATTCTGAACCGAAGGATCAGGTCTTTGCAGATCTTAAGAAGAATAAGAAGATCACGAAAGAGAAGATCCCGGCAGCTACTCAGCTTTTCACGCCGGATTGGATTGTCCGGTACATGGTGGAAAACTCTCTTGGTCGGCTCTGGGTTGAAGGGCACCCGAATGACGAACTGAAGTCACAGTGGAAGTATTACCTGGACGAAGCGGAGCAGGAACCAGATGTACAGAAGCAATTAATAGAGATCAGGAAGGAATACTCTGCCCTTAAGCCGGAAGAAATCAAGTGCATTGAAATTAAGACGCCGTATTTAATACAATTTAAGGTTGCCTGACCGTAAGGGTTTCGGTTTTGACTTAGGGGTTTCGTTTTAGGCCAGGGGTTTCGTTTTTGAATGTATATGTGTCGGTCGAAGATGAGACCGGCGCGTTTTGTATAAAGAAGAGGTACAGGTATGCCGACAATAACAAAGAAGCAGCTGGCAGATTATGAGCAGCTGTGTAAAGATAGAAATAACGGTCGGATTCTCACGCCGGATGGGCTTCGGTTTATCTGTGAGGCTTACGATTATGATGCCGAGAAAATAGGAAAACATTTTCTGGAGACTTTGCCGAGGATACTTCAGAAGGAAAATGGAAGGTGAACACCATGAGTGAAAGCAAAAAGGATATATCCAAGAAAAAGGATACCTATGTCAAAAAGAAAAAGGACATGAACTTTCAGAGTGTTGAATCTATGCAGTCTGTCGTTAATGTTGTGAATGAGGCTGCGGAGGCACTAAATGATAAGAATCGCACTATAAGAGAAAGTGCTATTCCAGAAGTGCTGGCCGGTGCGCTGGGTGCTGGTATTGGTGGAGTGGGTTCCTTTGCAGCGCTTTATGGGCTCGGAGTTGTTGGACTCTCAGCAGCAGGTATTACGTCCGGTTTGGCTACGGCAGGAGCCCTTGTCGGAGGTGGTATGGTTGCTGGCGTATTTGTGCTCGCTGCTCCGGTAGCCGGTCTCGCTGCTGCAGGCGTTGGTGTTGCCTCTCATCTGAAGAATAAACAGCTTAGACAGGAAAAAGAGCGTTTATACAAAGAGGCGCTGAAAAAACACGAGGCTATTATTAAGGCTATGAAATCAGAAGCTGATGCAGACAAGGAACGAATGGATTATCTGCAGAGTCTCAATATTCTGTTACAGCAGGCTATCAAGGATTTGCAACATGATTTAGGAGTTGCATAAAGTGAGGAGAAGCGGTGAGCAAATTCAATTTAAATAAGCTGGCACCCATGCTTGATAAGGCTGGTGACGGTTTGGTAAAGGCGGGGAAAGCAGTCGTTGATGTCGTGAAAGATCGGAACTTTCAGATAGGCGTTTTGACTGGATTGCCTGCGACAATAAGTGCATTCTTTTTAATCAGAAAATACCAAAAGCAGGCTGAGGAAAAGGAGGAGCTTTATAAAAAGGCTCTTGCAAAACACAATGCTGTTATAAAGGAACTGGATGCCAAGGCTGAGATGGACAAAGAAAGACAAGATCGGCTTCTTGCTTATGATTCCAGATTAAAGAAAGAGATGAGCGGCTTGCAATCAGAGATTCAGGAACTGAAGAATCAGATCGCAGAGCTTGAAAAAAAGAAGGCTGACGATGAGTAAATACAAGTATTCTGAAACTGAACAACAGATAAATGATGTTCTAAAATACCAAGATGAGGAGCTTAAGAAGATTAAGGCTACTATGCCTTCAACGACCGAGCTTGATAAAAGGATTCAGGAAAGTGAAGACTTGCTCCGTATGTTGGGGTATACAGAAATGCCGACGGTACCAAAGCACGATGTAGTAAAAAAGGTAATGGTGGTACCTTCTTGGGAGCAACTATGCCTTGAAGCGGAAAACTCTGTAGGCACGGGGCATCCGCTTGAATCAATTTTTACAGAAGCAGAGCTGAAGCGCAACAGCCAAGAAATCCGGATGCTAAATGCTGAGTATAATCAGTTGCACCATCTGGACAAATATGACATTGCAATCAGTGTTGCAGCTGGTCTGCTTGGAGCGGCTGTTGATGTTTTGTTGGTAGGCATTCCGCAGAAAACTCCAGATGGGTTAAAAGGTGGGACACTGGCCAACTATGTAAGAGACTGGTTCGATAAGAAATTTCCTGAAGAGGAAATGGAGAAGTTGGCAAACTCGAAGGTCAGCAAGGTTCCATACGACGCTCAGGATAACCGGAACACTACGCAGTATGTTGACGGGCTTTCTGCATATTACCATCGCCTGCTTTCTCTTGGTCACGATCCATTGCTTGGATTGATTTTTGGTGTGGCAGATATTCTTACTGGGAGAATGACCACCATTGATAAAACCGGAAAGATTGTAGTTCAGGTTATGGAGAATTATGCTGACCGCAAGGAGACAGATGTTTTTGCAGCTATAGCCAAGCAGATCATACATTTCAAATCGGATATCACGACATCAATGGGACTACCGGCTCCTATGATGGCACTGTTTAATCTTCTGCAATTTGGGAAAATCGGTGAGTACGAACAGACCATAGCGGAAATCGTGCAGGGCATGTATTACGAGGGGTATGACTTTATACATTTCTGCACGCTTTCGATTCCGGTAATGATTGTAGAAGTAGTAACCCGGATTGGATATGCCTTCAAGCGCATTAAGGAAGGACATTCTGTAAAAGAGTCAATTCCATTTTCCCTGAACCGCGAAAAGCATCCCAAGCTCGCAACAATGCTGTTTATAGGCCACTCGGCTGCAACAGCTGTTAATGCCGGGAAGGTTTATTTTACGCAGAATCCGATGGCAATTAACTATCCGCAGTGGATTGCCTTCGCAAAATATTCATATCAACAGTTGAAATGGGTGCTGCTTGACAAGCCAAATGCCAGAGATGCATATGTGCGCGGCATTTTGTATGAAGAACTAAATGAGGTAATTGCTTCGGTCGATACAACATTTGATGATATGACTGCGGATTACATAGTTGTCTTTGAATAGCGAGTTGATTTTATGGGAATGGGATATGGCTGGGAGTGCCCAGATTGTAAATACAGTTTTGGCGCAAATGTTGGTGTTGGTTTTTTATATCCTAAAGTTTATGAGGAAACCATCGAAGCAGCAAAAAACGGAGAGTTTGGTAATGAACTCAAGGAGTTATTAAGCGCTCATCCAGATGCCGCGATTGATCCAGAGGTCGTTATTTTGCAATGCTGCGATTGCGGTGAGTATGATTCCAGACCGATTTTGAATGCGTATGTACCGAAAGAGGATAAGCAACGACCGCCAAAAGAAAAAGGAAGAAGGTGGTCAGTAGCTTTTCCGTTTGAGGACGCTTCATATGTAACCAGTTACGACATGCAGGAATATTATGATCTGTATGCGGAGTATGACCACAGATGTGAAAAATGTGGCGGCAAAATGACTGTTGTCCCGGAATCAAGCTATGAAAAGAAAAATGGCATGATTTGCCCTAAATGCAAAAAGCCACTTAAGTTGGTTGATCTTATTAATTGGGATTAGTTGAAAACGAAAAAAGGCTCCCCAGTCACCGGAGAAATCCAGTGGTGAGGAGCTTTCCTTATGCCTTGATGGTCTGGCCGTTGCGGAAGGTTACGCTGATGTCGCCCTCGCCATTGACCGTGAGGTAATCCGTCAGGGCGTTAAATGCGTCAAGGGAGAACGCGGTCAGGGTTTCCGGCAGTTTCTCAAAGGCGGCAAGGAAATCCTCGACGCTGCCTTTTTGCGACTGCGTCTGGTTGATCTGTTCGTTCAAATCCTCGATGCGGGTCTTGAGCGACTCGTACCGGGTGGTCAGGTCATCGTACTTTTTTTGGTATGCCTTCTGGTCGAGAGCAACGTGGGCGTTTTCGTAGATGTTCTGCTGGACGGCATCGGAAACAACCTGCGCTTCTTCCAGCAGTTTGTCGCGCTCGGCTTCCTGCTCTGTGGTGTCAAAGAGGAGCGCCATCATCTCGCGCCCGTTGGCGATGACCGCATCCTTTGTGGCCAGCAGCTGGTTTGCCGCCGACAGGAAGGCATCCTGAATCTGCTCGTCCGTCAGGTGCGGAGTGCAGCAGTGCTTGCCGCCATCATACTTGTGATTGCATTGCCAGATCGTCCGGCGGTATTTGTCGGTCGAGTGCCAGACCTTTGAGCCGTACCAGCTTCCACACTGGCCGCACCGGATTTTGCTGGAGAAGGGATGTACGCCGCTGTGGTACTTCTTGCCTTTGCCGCGCTTGGCCATTTCCCGCTGAACCATGTCGAATTTTTCAGGCGGGATGATTGCCTCGTGGTTTCCCTCCACATAGTATTGCGGGATTTCACCTTCGTTCTTCTTTTGCTTCTTGGTTAGGTAATCGACCGTGAAGCACTTCTGCAGCAGGGCATCGCCTTTGTACTTCTCATTGCTGAGGATGCTCTTGACTGTGGAAATGCTCCATTTATCCTTGCCGCCCGGTGTCTTGATGCCGTCGTCGGTGAGCTTCTGTGCGATGCCGTGGTAGGTCGTGCCCTGCAGGAACATATCATAAATGCTCCGGACGACCTTGGCCTGCTCCGGATTCACCACCAGCTCACCGTTTGCGCCTCTGTCGTAGCCGAGGAACCGGTTGAATGGGATCGTGACCTTTCCGTCTGCAAAGCGCTTTCTCTGTCCCCATGTGCAGTTCTCGGAAATGCTGCGGCTTTCCTCCTGCGCCAGCGAGCTCATGATGGTAATAAGCAGCTCGCCCTTGCCGTCGAAAGTCCAGATGTTTTCTTTTTCAAAATAGCACTCGACGCCTTTTTCCTTGAGCTTCCGGATGGTAGTCAGGCTATCCACGGTGTTGCGGGCAAAGCGGCTGACGCTCTTGGTGACGATCAGGTCAATGCGACCGGCCAGCGCATCCGCGACCATTCTCTTGAAGCCCTCACGGCGCTTGGTGCTGGTGCCGGTGATGCCTTCGTCGGTGTAGACGTCCACGAACTCCCAGTCGTCCCGGCTCCTGATGTAGTTGGTGTAATAATCGATCTGCGCCTCGTAGCTGGTGAACTGATCGTCGTGATCTGTTGAGACGCGGGCGTACCCAGCCACCCGGCGCTTTTTCTGCTCCGTGATTGGAGAAGCAGTGAAGCGCGTCAGTGTGGCCGGGATCGTCTTTACCTTTTTGCCTTCGTTGATGCCCAATATTTCTCACTCCTTATCTTTTTCATGGTCTCGCTCATTTTCCGGCGACGCTCCTCGGTGAAGCTGGCCTTGATGGCCTCGCCTTGTTTCTTTTTCCGTTCCTCTGTCCATGCAGGCATCCGGCGCTTGATGCTGTATTCCATGCTGACCTCATGCCCATCGTAGAAGCAGAAGGTGATGTGTCCGCCCGGCGCGATGGTGATGTGGTCGATTTCCTTTAGGAAAACAGCCTCGTCAAGCTCCTGCTGGCCAAGAGCCTGAGCGGTCAGTTCCCGGAGCGTGTCCTCATGGATGCAGTTATTGCTGCAGGTGTTCGTTGTAGCGCAGACGAAAAGGTGGTACTTTTCGCCGGAGGCTTTCGTTCTGGTCTGCCTGCGGTAGTTGTTGCCGCAATCGGCACACTTGATCTTGCTGGTAAAGCAGGTCACGTCGTCACGCTTCATGGCATGGTTCCGGCGGTAGGAGGATGCCTTCTTCCGGGCTTCCGGAGTCCATGCATCCTTCTTTGCCGTGCTCACCCATGTGAGGGTTTTCTCTGTGCCGTCCGCCATGTGAAAATTGAGGATGCCCTGCTCCGGAACCGTGATCACCTCGACCTGTTCCGCAAAGGCATCCTCGTCAAATTCCTCAAGGCCAAGTGCCTCGGCGCATTTCTGCCGGAGAATGTATTCCGGGATCTCCATCGCCTTGCACTTGCCGTTTTTCGTCTTGCTGGAACCGCAGACCCAACCGACCAGCTGATCGCCGAGCTGTGAGACCTTTGCCCGGTTCTTACGGGTGTTGCGAACGTAGCTCTTGCCGCATTTCTCACACTTGATTTTGCTGGTGAAGCAGGTGATGTTCAGGCTCTTGTTGGCAAGAGCACCGAGCTCCTTCCGTCTGGCCATCTCGCTTTGCACATACTGGAAGGTCTCCATATCGATGATGGGCTCGTGGGTGTCCTCGACATAGTATTGTTTCAGCTCGCCGTGGTTCTTTTTACGCTTCTTGCTGATCGGGTCTGCGATGTATTCCTTCTGCAGGAGCATGTTACCGGTGTAGGTGATGTTGGAAAGCACCACCTTGATATTGGAATCCACCCAGCGGCAGCCTTCGCGAGTCGTGATGCCCTCGGCGGCAAATTCCCGCTCTGTCTCAAGGCGGGACTTCCCATCAAGGAAGTTCTGGTAGATGCGCTTTACGATGGCGGCTTCCTCCGGAACGATGACCAGCTGGTCGCCTTCCCAGCGGTATCCGAATATCCTGAAGTGCCCGTTCGGGATTCCACGCTCCATGCGCTTGCGAACTCCCCATTTTACATTGTTGCTGATGCTTTCTGATTCTGATTGCGCGAAAGAGGCCAGAAGTGTCAGCATGACTTCGCCGTCGCCGGAGAGGCTGTCGATGTTTTCCTTCTCAAACCGGACGCTGATACCCAGCTCCTTTAGGTGCCGGACGGTCTCTAAGAGGTCTACGGTGTTGCGGGCAAAACGGGAGATGCTCTTACAGAGAACAATGTCGATCTTGCCAGCGTCGCAGTCGGCAATCAGCCGCTTGAACTCATCACGCTTCTTGGCGATGGTGCCTGTGATGGCTTCATCAGCATAGACGCCGACATATTCCCACTCCGGGTTCTTCTGAATAAGCTCCGAGTAGTAGCTCACCTGAGAGGAGAGGGAATGGTGGAGCCGCTCGGTTTCCATTGACACGCGGGCGTAGGCTGCGACCTTTTTTCTGGTCGGCAGTGCTGGTATCTGCGGCTCTATCTTCGTGATTTTCGCCATTTGAATCACTCCTTTCCGGTACTATACATCACTCTAAAAGCCCTAATTATCAAGCGTTTTCAGGATATAATGTGCCGATTATCGGCTGGTATTTCTCCCGCATTTTTGTATCAATTATGGTGTATTGCTCCTCGGTGATAATGCCGTCTTTGAGCATGGCCTGAAACATATTCATGCTGGCCTGATAGAGCTTCTCGCGCTCGAACTGATCCTCATTCACGGCCATCACCTCCGAAGCGCCCAGCGATGTAGCAGGCGTGGGAGCAATACTTCCTGCTCCGGTTCCCGTATGCCGTGAAGGACTTTCCGCAACAGGCGCAGGTAAAGGAGTAGACCGCATCAGCGTGTCTCGTGACAGCTTCCGGGTGAGCATTCCACCAGCTCTGGCAGCACTCGTCAGAGCAGAACTTGATCTGCTTTCTGCCGGGCACTTGGACGATGGGCTTTCCGCAGTTCTTGCAGCAGCCAACATCCGGCTTGTCCTTAGTGGCCTGTGTCGATTTTTCACCGGCCAGACCGTTCCTGTGGCAGAACGATACGACCTGATTCTTGGTAAGACCGAGGGTGTTTGCTATATTGGCATAACCGAATCCGGCAGTGCGGAGCTCGGTGATTTTGGCTTTCTGTTCACTGGTCATGATACTTTCACCTCCAGTTTCAACTGGAGATGAGGAGACGATTTGAGCGGAGGATTTTTCACATAAACGAAAAAAAGCCTGCGGGCATTCCGAAGAACACTCGCAGGCATAGCGGATTGGATATTTACTTCACGCGGATTTTCCAGCCGGTGATGATAAGGTTGACATTCTTGATGAGCGTCGGATTGAGCTTCTGGATCGCTGCCACGCTTGTTCCGTACTTTCGAGCAATGGCAGAGAGCGTGTCGCCGGATTTCACGGTGTACCAGACAGCAGCAGAGGCAGGCTTCTTCAATAGCTCATTGACCTTGGCTTGAACGGCTGAGTAGTCATATCCAGCAGCGGTCAGGCGGTTCTTGCGGTCGGTGCCGTTTCCCCACTTGCCGTCGATGACTTCCTTGGCAAGCTCGTCCACGTTTTTCTTAGGCGCAGCTTCCGGTGTAGGCTTGCTATCTTCAGGGCTCTCCGCATACTTCAGCACGCCATAGCCACGGATATACTTGCCGCCGACCTTAAGCGTTCGTCTGCTGACAGAGTCGCTCTTGTTGCCCTCAATGACGGTGATGGTGCTGCCGGAGACAGTCTCAACGATACCGACATGATCCGGCCAGCCGGTATTGTCACCGGAACCGGAGTCCTGCCAGTCATAGAAAATGACATCTCCGGGCTTCGGAACATAGGAGTCGTTTTCATTCCATGCGCCGAGCTTCTGGAAAAGCTCAATCATCTGGCCGCAGCCGCACTCGGTAGGGATGATCCTTGTCAGGCCGCACTTGATGGAAACCGCCGAGACGAAGGTCGCGCATCATGCGTCCGTGTATTTTACCTTATATCCTCTGGCGAGAGGCTTGTGGCTGTTGTAGACATCGATAATCTCTCTGTGGCTGCCGTCCGCCTCGTTCTTTCCAAGCCATGCTCTGGCCTGAGCGATGATCTGATCTCTCTCGGAACTTACGACAGGCGCAGGCTTGTTTTCCTTCGTATAGCCGTTGAAGCCTCCGGTCTTGATGATGGACGGATAATCGATGTAGCCATAGTCCAGATCCACGTTACCGGAGATGCCATCGACCTTGCCCTTGGAAGAATACTGCCAGATGCCGTATTCGCCCTTATAGGAGCACTTGCTGGCGTACTGCGCTACCCAGTGCGCGTAGTCCGTGAGCTTGCTATCGTCCATCCGCTCCTTGAAACCAGAAACAACGGAGCCGTAGATGCCGACGAAGTATCCAGCAGCTTCCATTGTCTCGCAGAAAGCGATGGTGGCCTCTGTGATCCCGGCTTTGGCAGAGGCAGGCTGTGCCTCGTTATCCATGTAGACCGGGTACTCCAGCTGCTTGCCTTTGAGGAGCTGAATGAAACGCTCAGCATCTGCTTTTCCTGCAGCAGCCGTCACGCAGTCTTTCCCGACGAAGTAATATGCGCCGATAGGGATACCGGCAGCCTTGGCTCCCTTGTAGTTTGCTTCCCACTTGCTATCGGTATAGGTGCCAGCGTCAGAGCCGCCAGCCTTGATGATGGCGAACTGAATGCCAGCGGCCTTGACCTTGTTCCAGTCAATCTTTCCCTGCCAGTGGGATACATCAATTCCTTTTGTTCTTGCCATGTTACTTGCCCTCCTTGGTATCGTTGCTTTCGCGGTCGTGGAGCTGTTCGAGGACGTCCTTCAGTTTTTCCGGTACCGGCAGGCCGAGATGGACACTGTTTTCCACGAGGGACAGTCCTTCATTCGAGATGTAGAAAAAGACGATTGCTGTGCGGAGCACTCCGGCATGGTCGAGCACATAGATGTCGAGAGCGTTTGCGATGCCGATCAGGATGAAGATCAGTACTTTACGGCAGATGCCCTTGAAGCCGACCGCCGAGGAGAGTTTCTTGTCAGCGATGGCGCACATGACGCCGGTGATGTAGTCCGTCACGACGAAGATGATGAGTGCGATCATCAGGCCGTCACAGCCTCCCAAGAACCAGCCGAGCCAGCCTCCGATGGCTGTGAAGATGAATTGAATGGTGTTCCAGAATTCTTTCATGTTGCGATTCCTCCTTTTTGTGCATGAAAAAAGCAGCTGCCGCATTGGCGCTGCCGTGATCAGAAAACAGGCTTTAAGTTGTAATATTCTCTTGGCTTCCCGCCGCTGCCGGTGCGGGTCGCATAGGAATACAGGTTATTGAAGATCGCGTCGGTATCATCGTACCTGTCGACCAGCTTGTAGCAAGCGACATACGGGTCGAAATAACCGAGGTCTTCCGGCTCGATGTATGCGGACTGCTGTTTGCCTTCCGCGAGGATGGCAGAACATTGTGCGCAGATGCGGTCGCAGTCCTCATGATATTTTTCAGGCGTGTCGCCCTTTAAGAACCAGTGCGCGTCATGCCAACTGCAATCGTGATAACAGGCGCTGTTGGCAATCATGGTGTACTGGTAGCCTGCCGGAAGCTCCGAAAGGGAGTCCAAGTGTCTGGCAAACCAGTGAAAGAGCACAATCCGGTCATACATGGAAAAGTCACCGTCCTGCAGCTCCTTTAAGGTCAGCGCTCGCGTGATGGAGAGCGTAAGTCGCACCTCCGGGTATTCCTGCTTGATCCTTGCGGCCAGTTTGTCATCGTTCAGGATGAAGTGATGGATTCCAAGCGACCGGTATTTCCGGATCATGGTGATCGTCGCCTTCTTCTGGGCGAGGATGCAGACCGGGATACCGAGAGCAAGCAGGCCTTTGATGCGTCCTGTATATTCCTCATAGGACTTCGGGTAGCTGTCCCGGTAGGTGATGTCAAAGCGGGTGTTCTCGCAGTCGTCCTTCCAAGCGGCAGCATAGATGCAGTCGATGTAAGGAATCAGGGCAGGACGCTGCAGGAGCTTCTCCGGGTATTCCGGGTCAAGGTTATATGGCACTTCAAATTGTTTCATGCTTCCTCCGTTTCTGTCAGCGTATAGGTGACCTTCATCGTTTTATCTGCCGTCTTTATAACAGGCGTGGACAGGTTGTTTATGGTGGCGAGGTATGGCGTGTATAAATACAGCTCCTTGCGGAAGTGGTATCCGTAGTAGCTGTAGAAGTATTCCTGATAGGCGTAGGTTTTGTACCGGGAGATCATCCGCTGTCCCCACGTCTCACCATCCGTATTCGTGGCCTTGTTTCGGACATAGAGCTTCGGTTCTCCGTTGTAGAAATACCAGCCGTTGATGACCACATCATCGTCCACGCAGAAAGTGAACTGCTGCGCGTTGTTATAGGCGATATTCGGCACGACTTCGACATTGGCCACGTTGGTGGTATCAAGGCGATAAACTGTGGAGCCGATGGCGAACATCAGCCATTTTCCACTCATGCCGATGTTGTAAATGTCCGTGGCGTCGTTCGGAAGCACAATTCTCTGCGTCGTACACTGACCGTTGCTGATTTTATCCAGAAACCACTCGAAGCCGGTGCGGTCGTACCGTTCCGATCCGTAGCTCATACCAACATAAGTGCGGATTTCCTTCCGGGCGATGCCGTACCAGTTGCCGTCAGCCGCGTGGAAAAGATAGTCCATGCGGGTCTCATCGTTCCAGTAAGGCGCATCCGTATCATCCTTGCTGCCGCCCACAAAGTGCGTCCAATATGGATAGTGGTTCAGTTCGATGGTTGTTTCTTCGCTTGCCTCCGTTGCCATCTGCATGAAGGTTCGGATCATGAGCCGGGCGTGGATATAATCCTCCGGGACTTTCCGGAGCGTCACGGATGTCTGGTTGTGGATTGCCACGAGCTCCAGACGGTAGCCTTCGCCGATGAAGGTTCTGTGGTTGTGGCGGTAGCTGTTGTTATCAATCTCCCCGTCGATGATATTGTTGGATTTAAGCAGCACGAAGTAGTTGTTGGTATACTTGCAGCCGCGCCCGGCGAGGATATTCGTCAGGGCGATGCAGGAAATGGTGCCGTTGGCCTGCGAAGTCGCAAAGTCCCAGACATACTTGAAGCCGCCATCGACCGCCTTGCTCTCAGTCAGGTTTCGGTTGCCGCGCTGAATATCCTCGGTATTATTGACATCGTTGGAGGCATAGCCGACCAGCGGGTTATTAAGAGGAGCATAGATAGTCGTCGGGTCTTCCTCGATTTCATCTTGGTATAAAAGCACACCTCCCGTGAGCCTCGCATAAATCGGGAGAAGCCATGCATCGCCGCTCTGGCTGTCAAAGTTGGGACTGTCGTACATCGTGCCCTGAAGGTTTGTATTCAGAACATCAAAGATGGCCTCGGTGACAAGGTTCTCATCCTCATATATTTCTTTCTCACCGGTTTTTACATTGGTGAGCTCTATTACACTTTTTCCTTTGAGCATAATCATTCCTCCGTGTTCAGATAGTCTGTGGTGATGGAGCGCACATAGCCGTTTGCGCCACTTATGATAATGCGGTACATGAGCTGGCCGGTGATGGCCTTCAGTGACCATGCGTCCGTGCTGATGGCTTCAAGCGCCGCTTTTGTCATGCCGGATTGCTCCTCAGACAGCTGCGCCCATGTGTTATTTGAATACGTCCACCATGTTTCTCCGGCATCAAAGGAAACGGCAAAAAGCGCTGTATCGTCCGCGTCCACGGTGACCTTTTCAATTCCGATGATCGAGGCATCGGACATATCGATGTTTTCCGAGTAGATGGTCTGCGGTTTCGGCACTCCGGTATAGCTTGCCGTGAAAGGTGGAAAGCGGTTCTGTGAATCGTGCCAGTAAAGGATGGTCGGGTCTGCCAATGTCAGAAGCAAAGCACCGTCCGGGATATCCTGCACACCGTAGGTCTCGAAAACCTCTGCGGTAAGCTCTGTCTCCGCAAGTCTTAAGAGGGCTCCGCCCTCCACGGTATAAAGGTCGCCGTTTGCATCCGTGATAAGGTACCGGCGGTTGTACGGGTCGAGCAGCACCGGGAGCGTATCCGAGCGCAGGAAGGCCGTCCCGGTATCGTCCTGATGCAAAAAGGCAATCTGCACTCCGACTGCCGGTGTGAATGAGATATTGCCAGAGCCGGTCACAAGGGCGCATTCTCCAAAGTAGGAGGTATTCGTCGGTACATTTTCAAAATTCAGGACGATGTCGCCGGTATCGAGAAGCAGCAGATCCCAGACCTGCTGTTCCACGTTCAGTCCCCAAAGCTCTATGATCTGCGGGAGAATCTCGTAAATCGAGAAGGTATTGAACTGGTCGAGCCAGTCCTCCGGAGTATCCGGGACATCCGGGTTCTGGTGCTTTGCCATGAGCCACGCGATGTTCTCGAAAAGCTCAAGGGAGAAGGTATCCAGATTAGAGTTTTCCGGATCGTTCTCGTCGATGCCTTTCTGCAGCTCATTCAAGTCCTTGTAGATATCCCGGTGAAACTTGTTTCTGTAAAGACGAGGGATGGCGGCAGAGGCACGGAAGGTGACCTCCTTGCCGTCAATCTCGACGGATTTTGTTACTGCCATAGTGCGCCTCCTTACTCAGTCACATCTTCCGCAGGCGTCTCAGGGACATTCACAGCGGCCTGCGGCTGATAGACTGCGTTGTACCAGTTGTTGTAGGTCTCCTCACTGGTATTGGTGCCGGTCTTGACCTTCACGAGACCGGAAGGCAGAGGCGTTGCCGTAATGGAGAGCGTTTCCGTCTGCACCTCGGTGGAGTCCTCCTTTGTGCTGCCGGAGACAGAGGGACGGGTCGCGCTGCAGTAGTACATGCAGTGACGGATCTTCCTCTGGTCGCCGGAGAACTCAAAGAGCAGCGCAAAATGCTCAGGCTCCACGTCCTTGTTCTCAGCGATGACGCCGTTGGCATCCTCAACCTCGTGCATGACATCCGTAAGAAAGCTCTCCGGAATCAGCGCCAGCTCGAAGTCGCCGGAATAGCCGTTGTTGTTAGAGACCATGTAATATACGGAGTCGTCCGCATAGAACGGGTCGTTTTCACCCTCTGCATCAAGCGAAAGGGATACTGCGCCGGGCATCGCAACAGGTGTACCGAAGGTGACGGTGCCGTCCTCGGCCAGCGTTGCGATAGCGTAGTGGCAGTTTTTCAGGCCAAACTTGACCTTGTTTTTCTTATTAGCCATAGTGGTTTATCCTCCTATCATCTGTGTTTGATAAAGAACCTCGTACATCTTTTCCGATTCGATCCAGACCTCCGACTTCTCATAGGGAAGCTCATGGGAGAGGAGGATGTCCTCGATGGTGGTTTCTATCTCCGGGTCTTTCTTGTCCGTGTAAAGCTCGATGTTTAACTGGTCGATTTTCTTATAGACCGTGTCATCAGCGAACACGTTATCCGTTCCCGGAAACAGAAAAACGAGGAAGGGCGGGTCTGGCGACTCACCTTCGGCAAAATGGTCGTAGGCAAGTGGGAGCCCGGCTTCCTCCAGCATTTCGATTACATTGTCGTATGTCATATCAGCCGCCTTTCAGTTTCTGCTCGATGGTCTGCATCAGCTTTTCATTTCCGCGCTGCTCGGCAGAGGCGATATGAGGCTTTGCAGCAACTCGGCCTCCTCCGCGCTTGGCGTGGCCATGTTCCAAGAGGTGCGCGATCTGGTAGCGGTTCCTCGAATGCACCACAAGCTCGATGCTCTCGGAATCCTCCCGGACGTTTTTGACCGACCAGCTTTTCTTGTACTTGCCGGTATCCACGGGAGCGCCTGACTGTATGTCCTTGCGGACGGAAGCTGCCGTTTCCTTGACCGCAGCTTTCAGCTCATCAGCGGCAAGGTCGGCATACTTTTCAAGCTCCTCCATGATCGCGTTATCCATTTCGTCGATTGATACGGTTCTGCTCATTTCGGTTTCTCCAGCTTGCAGTTGAATTTGATGCTGTTTCGCTTGTAGCCCATCGGATTTACATAGGTGATGTTGTAGGTCTTGCCCTCAGCTATGATCCGGTACTTCGTGGATTCCACGACAGACAGCTCGGAGCAGTAGCGGCAGGTAAAATCCAGCGATTCCTCTGGGTTTATCACGACGCCGGTGGACTCGGAACCGGTGCTTGTGCCTACGGTCGCCCAGCAGGAGAAGTAATCCGTCCAGCCGTTTTTGTGGTTTCCGTACTTATCAACCGTGACCGCATTCTTCTGAAAGGTGACGCGCACCCGCATTGCTGCAATATTCATCAGAAGCCCTCCTTCCGGGTGCCAAAGAGAAGAGACCGAAGCGTCATATTGAGCGCATGGTGATCTGCTTCCTCCCGGTGCTCGTACAGGTAGCCTACGGTATAGAGCACGGCCACACGGATGCGGATCAGGGCTTTTTCTTCATTTGCCATAAACTCCTCGTCGGACTGTCTTGTGATGTCCTGCACCTGCTTTGTCGCAGCAGAGATCAGGCTTTCAATCAGGCTGTCCTCGTCACCTGTAGAGACGCGGAGATAGGTCTTTGCTTCTTCCAGTGTTACTTCCATGTCCGCCTCCTTTAAATGAAACCGCCCGCAGAGAGGGTGATCCCTGCGGACGGCTGGTTACAGTAGTTTCTTATCCTCTCGAAGAAGAGGCCGCCTTGACGGACAGACCCTTTACAGCCTCCGGAAGGATGAGCTTGCCGTCCACGCGCTCGGAAGCAAGGAAGCCAATCTGGCCGTTTGCCGCATAGAGCTCGGAGAGGCGCTTGAAGGAGCGTCCCTGACGGTCAGCGATCCAGTAGAAGCTGAAGTCGCCAAAGAGGATCGCGGTATTGCCCGCAGCAAGCTCCGGCGCGTAGATGCTGGTCTTGTAAGGACGGTTCAAGATGGTGTCGGGCTGGCCAGCCACAACAGAGGGCTGCCAGATGTAGTTCCCGTTGTTGTCCTTGATCTTCCTGAGCGCCTTGATGGTGGTATCGTTCAAGATCCAGATGGCCTTGTTCCTGTAGACGCTGCGGAGCGAATGGAACACGTCCATGATGTCGTCGAAGGACACCGTGGCATTGTTGATCTCTGTGGTCGCGCCGGTAGTGGCTGCCACCTTGGTGAACACGCCTTCGGGCTTTTTGTTGCCGTCGCCGATCAGGAAAGCCTCCTCCTCGGCAGCACCGATCCTGCGTGCAAACTCGGTGGAGATGTACTTTTCGAGGTCGAAAACGGAGTCGTTCATCAGCTCCTCGGAAACCTTGATCGCCGTGCCCAGCTTGTAAGCGGAAAGGCTGATCTGGTCGAAGGTATCGTCGGATTCAGGGTACAGGCCGTTCTCATCCATCCAAGCGGCAGTGCCGTGAGAGGCGACGACCGGAATGGTGTGGGTGCCGGACTGGGTCTGAATGACCGTAGCGAGGGAACGGAAGAAGTTCTCCTCCTGAAGCGCGTCGATCAGCTGCTTTTCGTACTCGTCCGGGACGAGATATCCGCCGTTGGCATCGGTGCCGACCTCCAGCACGTTCTGGACATCGTAGTAGTTGCGCTTGCGGATGTTGTTCCAGAAGGCGGAGCGGTATGCCTTGGAAGCGATGCCGGGCTTATCCTCCGGCTCATCCTTGGCACCGGGCTTTCCGGTAAGGGGAGCAGAGGTCGGTGCGCTCATCATCTTGTCGATCTGCTCCTGACGCTGCAGGCGCTCGATATCGTGGGTGAGGTCGGTGACTTCCTTCTCCATCTTGTCATAGGTTGCGGCATCCTCCGCAGAAACCATGCCGCCGTTCTGAGAGTGGGTGTTAAGAAAAGCCTTTGCAGCCTCCCATGCCTTCGCTCTCTTTTCCATGAGTTCCATAATCTGAGTCATAATAAAAATCCTCCTTTAATGTGCGAGAAGCGAAAGGCGCTTCTCAAGATCGGTTACTGGTACCATGTGTTTATTTGCCTCCGGCTTTTTCTTAGGGATAAGCCGCGATAGCAGTGAGTCAGTGACGGCCTTGCGGGAGAAAAGCATCTCCGTATCGGCCTCGTCGTTTGAGGCAGGTTCCTCGCCCGCCTTGAACAGAATCTCGTCAGCGAAGCCGAGCTTAACGGCCTCCTTGGCGTTCATCCATGTCTCGGCATCCATCAGCTGTGAAATCTTGTGGCGGGAAAGCCCGGACTTGATTTCGTAGGCGTTCATGATGGATTCCTTGACTTCGTTTAGCATGTCGATGGCCTTCTGCATCTCCTCGGTATCGCCGATTGCGATGGTCGCAGGATTGTGTATCATCATCATGGCCACAGGGCTCATGCAGACCTTGGTACCAGCCATAGCGATGACGGATGCCGCCGAAGCAGCAAGAGCGTCGATCTTGACCGTTACCTCATGCGGGTAATCCATCAGCATGTTGTAAATCTGTGCAGCAGCAAAAACATCACCGCCCGGACTGTTGATCCAGAGGGTGATGTTTCCGTCTCCGCTGCTTAATTCATCTTTGAATAACTGTGGTGTGACCTCGTCGCCGAACCATGTCTCATCGGAGATTTCCCCGTCGAGGTAGAGCGTTCGGTCTGAGCCAAAGCTGTCCGGTTCCTCGTTTCGCACCCAGTTCCAAAACTTTCTGGTCATAGTGCCTCCTTCTTTCGTTGCCGGGTGCGCTCACTTTGCTGTGGCTGTTCCGGCTCTTGTTGTGTTTCTTCTGTTTCATCTGGCTCCTCCTGTGCCTGAGACGAGGCTGCAAAAATGCCTGCGTCCTTGAGCTTGGTCATGTTGCCGTTTATGAGATACAGGTCGCCGCCTTCCTCCTCCGGGATACGGTCGAGGTTTTCCAGCTCCCTGATATCGTTGGCGCTCATCCAGCCGTTCTGGCGTCCGGTCGCATAGCCGTTCATGCGGCTCTGATAATCACCGCGAAGCAGGCCGTCTACATTGAACTTAAAGAAGTATTCCTTCTTCTCGTCCATAGACAAAAGCGCCCTCTGCATGGACTGTTCCCAGCGGCAGACCCACGGGTCGAGCGTGTATTTCACGAACTCCAGCGACTGTTGCTCGATGTTTGAAAAGCTCGATTTCTCAAGGTCGCCGATCATGTGAGGCGGGATACGAAAGATACGTGCGATCTCATTGATCTGGAACTTCCGCGTTTCCAAGAACTGCGCCTGCTCCGGTGAAATGGAGATGGGCGTGTATTTCATGCCTTCCTCAAGAACCGCCACCTTGTTTGCGTTGGCACTGCCGCCGAAGGCTGAGTTCCAGCTTTCCCTGACGCGCTCCGGGTCTTTTACCACACCGGGATGCTCCAAGATGCCGCCGGGCGTCGCGCCGTTAGCGAAAAACTTAGCTCCGTATTCCTCACAGGCAATCGCCATACCGATAGCGTTCTTTGCCATCGCAATCGGGCTGTATCCCATCAGGCCGTCAAAGCCAAGGCCGGGAATGTGCAGCACATCGCTTGGCAGGAGCCTGACGCGGCTGCCGTCCATCGTGTGCGCCTCATCCTGTGAGGTCTGGTATTCGTAGTAGAGGTGGCCGTCTGCGTCGCGGTCAACCGTCATGCGGTTTGGCATAAGCGGATACAGAGCCACGACCTCGCCCTTGCCGTTTCGGATGATCTGCGCGTAGGCATTTCCCCATAGTAAAAGGTGCGTCATCAGCGTTTCCCGAAAGACAAAGGATGTCATTTCCGGATTTGGCTCATCATGAAGCAGGAAGTAGAGCGGATGAGTGGTCGCTTTTTCCTTGCCGCCGCTGCCGTCGTACCGGTACAGGTGAACGGGCAGGCCAGCAATCGCCTCGGAAAGAATCCGGACACATGAGTAGACTGCCGTCATCTGCATGGCGGAGCGTTCCGTTACAGCTTTGCCGGAGGTCGTGCCGCCGAAGAAGAAGCGGTAGGAGCTTCCGCTGGTCGCGTCCTTGGGCTTATCCCTGCTCCGAAATAGTCCTGAAAATATACTCATAGCCATCCCTCCAATCCGTTAAGGGCTTCCCGGATCACCAGAAAGCCAATCAGTGAAAGTATCAACATTGTTTTTGTCCCTATATGAAAAGGATGCCTCTGCCGTCATACACAGAAGCACCGTTGTCGTTGCCGCAGCGGATCGCCCGGTCAAGTGCCATGATGGTAGCGATGGCACCATCGATCTTCTCCGTGGACTTTTCCTTGTCGGCCTTGATGTTTCCGGCAGGATCGGTGCGGATGAAGATGTTGTCCATGTTCCAGCGGAGCACCGGGTGGCCGCCGTGGGCGAGTTTCTTTTCCAGCGTTAGCTTCATCAACTCTTTCGTGGGCGGGCTCATATCCTTGAAGCCCTGACCGAAGGGAACGACGGTGAAGCCCATGTTCTCAAGGTTTTGTACCATCTGGACGGCTCCCCAGCGGTCGAAGGCAATCTCACGGATGTTGAATCTGTCACCCAGCCGCTCGATGAATTTCTCAATGTAGCCGTAGTGGATGACGTTGCCCTCCGTGGTTTCGAGGTATCCTTCCTTTTCCCAGATGTCGTAAGGCACATGGTCACGTCTGACGCGCTGATCCAGCGTATCCTCCGGCACCCAGAAGTACGGAAGGATCACATACTTGTCATCCTCATCCCTTGGCGGGAAGACCAGCACAAAGGAAGTGATATCCGTGGTGGAGGACAGGTCAAGGCCGCCGTAACAGACACGGCCTTCGAGGTCGTCCTCGTTTACCGGAAAAGCGCAGGCGTCCCATTTGTCCATTGGCATCCAGCGGATGGCCTGCTTCACCCATTGATTCAAGCGGAGCTGCCGGAAAGAGTTCTCCTCGCCGGGATTCTGCTTGGCGGACTCGCAGGCGGCTTCCACCTTGTCGATGCCGACCGTGATGCCCAGCGACGGATTTGCCTTCTTCCAGACCTCCGGGTCAGTCCAGTCCTCAGATGCGTCCGCACCGTAGATGACCGGATAGAAGGTCGGGTCAACTTTTCTGCCGTCAAGGATGTCCTGCGCTTTCTGGTGGACTTCGTAGCAGATGGTGTTTGTATCGTTACCGGCGGTCGTGATCAGGAAGTAGAGCGGCTGCATTCTGGCGTCACCGGAGCCTTTGGTCATAACATCAAAGAGCTTACGGTTGGGCTGGGTGTGCAGCTCGTCAAAGACCACGCCGTGGATGTTGAAGCCGTGCTTTGAATAGGCCTCTGCGGAGAGCACCTGATAGAAGCTGTTCGTCGGCTCGTAGATGATCCGCTTCTGGGAGGCCAGTATCTTCACGCGCCGGTTTAAGGCAGGGCACATCCTGACCATATCTGCAGCCACGTCAAAAACGATGGTGGCTTGCTGGCGGTCGGCAGCGCAGCCGTAGACCTCGGCGCGTTCCTCGCCGTCGCCGCAGCAAAGGAGCAGGGCGACCGCTGCGGCAAGCTCGGACTTGCCCATCTTCTTGGGTATCTCGATGTAGGCCGTATTGAACTGCCGGTAGCCGTTTGGCTTCAGCGTTCCGAACAGGTCGCGGATGATTCTTTCCTGCCAGTCGATAAGCTCGAAGGGCTTTCCTGCCCATGTGCCTTTGGTATGGCAGAGCTGTTCAATGAACATCACAGCAAAATCCGCCATCTGCTTGCTATAGTGAGAGGACTCGGCCATGAATCGGGTCGGCTTGTAGTTTTTCAGTTTTCGCATTGGCATGAAAGCCGCCTCCTTCCGGGCAAAATAAAAGACCGCCGTAGCGATCTTGGTATCAGTACGAGAGAAAGAGCCGCGTGGCTCTTGTCTCCCGGAATATTCATTCTCAGGGGTTTTAGTTGTAGTTCTGCAGGAGGATCATGTAGGCGAGCTGCGTCGGCTCATCCTCCGGCTCTATGTCCCAGCCTCTGTCGTAGTTGGCTGTGACCGTTCCGTTAATCTTGATCATCAGCTTGGAAATCTTGCCGCCGTTGATCCCGTATTCCTCGCTGGGCTCCTCGTAGTGCTTTACCCAGTAGTGGCAAACCGTGTATTTTCCTTTGTCCTTGGCATCCGGTATTCCGATTGTTCCTTCGCTCCACATGGTCTTACGCCTCCTTTACCGTCATCTTGAAAGCAGGGATCAGGGTGCGGTCGTCGCTTCCGAAGTGGGTGTAGCGTTCCTTGACTCTGACGATGCCGTCCAAGGTGCAGCCGAGCTCCTCGAAGCGGGCGATGGTCTCGATCAGGCTGGAGAAGGTGGAGCTTATCGTGAATTCCTTCACTCCCAGCTTCCTGCAGTCGGAAAGGATCGCCTCAATGTCGTCGTCCCAAATGACCTCGGCGAAGTTTGGCAGGTCGTTTCCGGCTTCCTTGCTGTAAAGGTAGGCCTGTCCGAGCGTCCAGTGGCATCCGATCTCGTCCCATTTCATTCCGGGCTTTGCGTTCTCAATGGCTTCGATTGTGTACTTCATGGTGGTTTCCTCCTTGTTTGGTGTTCCTTTTGGTATGTACATATATCACTCTGAACGCCTGTAATAGCAAGTTAATTCGGAGAATATATGTGACAATCCTGCTGGAATATCCGAGGTCGTAATTGTGTAGTTTACGCCTCGCCGGTCAGGATGAATTTTGCGTATTCTGACCGGTGATCCTCAAGGTAAAGAACCAGCTCGTAGAAGTCTCTCTCGTAGGCCAGCCGCTGGACAGTGGTTACATCAAACATATTCGTGAGGCCGGTGTCCCGGATGGCGAGAATCTGTTCTTTTACTTTTTCATCCATCTCATTCCACCACCTTCCTGACAAGGTCGATGCCGTAGATCACGTTCAGGCCGCAGCCGTTATCCCAGTTCACCATAAGGCTTCCGGTATCATCGACACCCGTAACCGTTCCCTTGGTGCCGATGGGTGGAGCCTGCACATCGTCCATCTGAAGGAGCTCCACGCGGGTGCCTGCCGGGTAGCGCAGGCGGAGCGCTTCAAGTTCGTGCTGCTTTATCATTCGCATGCCGCCACCTCCTTTTCCGGTGCGCCGTTCTTCCAGCTGGAGTTGCCGGAAAGGTTCTGAAGGAGAATCTTGCGCTCTGCCTTGTACTCGTTTCCGATGAAGCCAAGCCGCAGGAGGAAGCAGCGGAAGGCGTATTTCTCATTGTCGACTTCCTTTTCGGTGGCGCTTACCCGCTTCAGGTCTTTACTCATCTTGCAGAGGGCTGCGATGAAGTGTGTGTAAGCCTTGACCGCTTCCGGCTCCGGCAGTTCAGAAAACCAAGGGAAGGTGATTTTGTCTTCCGTGATCTCGATGCCGAGGTCGTCAATGCCGAGCGCCTTCTTGATGAGGCTTTCCTTGGCGGTGAGGAGGTTGGTGAGGTTTCCGACCGCAGCCTTCTCCAGCGGGAGGCTGACCGTAAGGCCGGTGCCTTCATCTGCTTCCGGTTCCTCTGCGGTGGCTTCCTCGTCGGTGCTTTCGATGTTCTCAGCCGGTGTGAAACCGTCCGCGATCAGGTTGTGGATCAGGCGCTCCAGCTTGTCCGCGTCCTCGCAGGTGACGCCGCCTTCCTTGTCGACCGTGATGTCGCCGATCTCAAAGGCGCAGGTCGGCATGAACTTGTAGATGGCCTTGTCGCCTGTAAGCTCTGCGATGGCTGCGACCAGTGCTTTTCTTTCTTTTCCGGTTACGTTGTAGTTTGCTTTCATTGTGTGTACCTCCGTTTTTCAAATGTGGTTTTTGGCTGTGCCTTTTGGCATGTATATACATCACTCTGAAAGCCTTATATAGCAAGCGTTTTCTCGATATTTCAAAGGAATATAATCGACAAATATACAGGGCAGAAATTGTGTACTATACACCCGCCGTGGGAGAGGTTTCGACCTCTTTTGCCAGAGCGGAGTAGTAGAGCTTTTCACCGTTTCTTACTACATACACATTTTCGGTGTCGCCGGTATCCTCCACATAGCGCCGGAGGATGACGGAGGCGTATTTCGGATCAAGCTCCATCATGCAGCAGATACGGTTGAGCTGTTCGCAGGCCATGAGCGTGGAGCCGGAGCCGCCAAAGGTATCAATGACCACGGAATTCTCCTGAGAAGAGTTCTGAATCGGATAGCCCAGAAGATCCAGCGGCTTACTGGTCGGGTGATCCTTATTGCGCTTTGGCTTGTCGTAGTTCCAGATGGTCGTCTGCTTTCTGTCGGAATACCACGGGTGCTTGCCGTTTTGCAAAAATCCGTAGAGCACCGGCTCATGCTGCCACTGATAATCGGAGCGACCGAGCACGAGGGAGTTCTTCACCCAGATACACACACCGGCAAGGTGGAAGCCTGCGTCAATGAATGCCTTCCTGAAGGTGAGCCCTTCGGTATCAGCGTGGAAGCAGTAGGCGGCTCCGCCTTTTTCGAGGTGGTCGGCCATGTTCTTAAACGCGGCCAGCAGGAATTTATAAAACTCCTCGCCCTTTAAGCTGTCGTTCTGGATCGTAAGACCGTCCGAGGCTTTGAAGGAAACGCCGTATGGCGGATCTGTCAGGACAAGGTTTGCTTTCTTGCCGTCCATGAGCTTTTCCACGTCCTCCGGAGAGGTGGCGTCGCCGCACATCACTCTATGCCTGCCGACTGTCCAGATGTCGCCGGGCTCCACAAAGGAAGCCTTCTCCAAAGCAGCAGTCAGGTCAAAGTCGTCATCGGCGATGTCTTTTTCATTTCCGGTGCCGAGCAGCTTATCCAGCTCACCGGCATCGAAGCCGAGGAGGGATAGGTCAAAGGACTGATCCTGCAGGTCGGACAATTCGACTGACAGCATTTCCTCATCCCAGCCTGCGTTAAGCGCCAGCTGATTGTCCGCAAGGATATACGCACGCTTTTGTGCTTCCGTCAGGTTCTCTGCAAAGACGCAGGGCACGGTTTCGTAGCCTTCCTCGCGGGCAGCTGTCACGCGACCGTGGCCGACGAGAATGTTGTAGTCAGCGTCAATGACCGCAGGGCTCACAAAGCCGAACTCCCTGAGAGAAGCGCGGAGCTGTGCAATCTGTTCCTTACTATGCGTCCGGGCATTCCGGGCATAGGGCACCAGCTTGTCGATAGGTACCTGTTCCAATTTCTGTGTGTTCATTTACATATTCCTCCTGCTTCGAAGCAGCTGTTCCATCACGCTGTCCTGCGGGCTGCCTTCAAAGGGCTCGGTGCAGTTCTGCTTCACAATGTCGTAAATTTCATACCAGAGCAGGTTGGCCTGCTTCTGAAAGTTCATCAAAAGCTGCGTAAAAGGGCTCGCAATCGCAGCGCCAGTGGTCGGGTGTTTTCCGAGCATGCCGTATTTGCTGACAGCCTCGGAGCACTGGATGTACCGGGCAAAGGCCTCTGAGTAGCTTTCGAGCAGGCGCTTGTTTACCAGACGCTCGCAGCCGCGCTCTTTAAGCCACAGCCATGTTTCCTTGTAGATTTCATCTGCGCCGAGCGGCTTTCCGTCCTTCTGTTGGGCGGAGAGGTAGTCGTCCGGGTCTGGCATATCCATGCCTTCCAGTTCCACGCCGTCACCGATGTCATCAACATCGAAGTCGGTCAGGTCATCTGTGAAGTCCGGCAGCTCCATGCGCTTTGCAGGTGCGCCTTTCATGATTTTGTCGGCGAGGGCGTCCGGCTTTGAGCCAGCTTTGACACGCCGCCCGCCGCGATAGGTTCCGTCTTTCGCCATGTCTATCACTTCCATTTCTGCGGTGCAGGGTTTAATACCCTGTTTGAATTGCAATTTTTGCGTAAAAGACCCCGCGCCGTTTTCCGGGGAAAAGGGTCGTAGAGATTTTGACCGCCCTACCGGTCGCCGCGCTCGTGGTGAATCTTC
>Ga0256404_1003487_pt1 | contig 31912 bp, 30 predicted proteins | sample RumenRJG_01DNA_FD_185990 | JGI IMG/M metagenome (GOLD analysis project Ga0256404, IMG submission 185990) | Bovine rumen microbial communities from Lethbridge, Alberta, Canada - RJG_01 | ecosystem: Host-associated > Mammals > Digestive system > Stomach > Rumen | place: Canada: Alberta | collected...
TATCCTCCAGATTTTTAAGTTCATATTCAGTTAATCCAAACATTATGATACTTTTAAATTGTTCATAATATTCCTTTGATTTACCTGAATTATACCATTTATTTTTATAATAATCAACATCAATGTCAATTGTTCTCATAAATGGTATAGTAACTTCACCGGTAGATAGATCACCATACTCGGATATCTTATATCCGTTTTTATATTTCTTTTTAAAATTGAAATTAAATTGAATATGTTCTCTTACATCTACGAATTTCATATCTTTTTTCATGCTTGCGATTGTAGATGATGCAAGGTAGAAAAAATTTCTATATATTCTATAATCATCATATTTCACATTAACCTCAATATTTATTACTTTAGTACCAATATCTACTAAAATATCGACAACTTTATTTTTGATATAAAGCTTGTCTTTGGTTAGTTCGGTATTAAGAACTTTAAAATCCTTAATATCAACATCATCATAAAAAACAGACAAGATATCAGTTAAGAATCTTTTAAGAAGAGCTTCATCTCTATAGAAAACATTTTTAAATACAGAATCATTTGCAAGTGAATAGAATTTTTTATCTTTAGACATTATTATCTCCCCCTAATTATAATATACGACAAAACTTTCAAATTTCCTTCTTTTTCTGATAAAAATATTCAAAAAAATGCATTTTTCTTGATATAAAAAGAGAATTATACTAAAATATAACGTGTTGGAAGTGATTTCATGCAAGAAGTGTTAGATTATTTAAATAGTTTAGTGTCAAATAATGACAAGATTGTGGTTGCGGTATCGGGTGGACCAGATTCAATGTTCCTTTTAGATACACTATTAAAGGTAAGAAAATCGAAAACATTTGATATTGTAGTTGCACATGTAAACCATAATGTAAGGCGCGAAAGCTATGATGAAGCAAAGAAAGTAGAAGAGTACTGTAAAAAAAATAATATGATATTTGAATATATGATTATTGATAAATATGGTACTGATAATTTTCATGATTATGCAAGGACAGTAAGGTATAAGTTTTTTGAAAGTCTAGTAAGTAAGTATAATGCTAAATACTTGTTAACTGCTCATCATGGTGATGATTTAATGGAAACTATACTTATGAGAATTGTTAGAGGTAGTACTGTATCAGGTTATACGGGATTTAATAGAGAAACAAATCTAGGTAGTTATACAATTGCAAGACCACTAATTACTATGACTAAGCAAGAGATAGAAGATTATATGAATGAGAATAACTTATGGTATGCAGTAGATATGTCTAATAAAAAGGATGTGTATACAAGAAATAGATATCGTAAATATATATTACCTAAACTTAAAGAAGAAAATAAGAATGTGCATAAAAAGTTTTTAAAGTTCTCTGAGAAAGTGAAGGGTGTTAGTGATTTCTTTGATAAATATGTAGATAGTAGATATAATAAGATTGTAGTTAAGGATAAGTTAGATTTGTGCTTATTACTTAAAGAGGATAAAGTAGTTATTGAGAGCATTCTATCTAAATATTTATATAAATTTTATAAAGATAATATTTATATGATTACAGATAAGAATATGAGTACATTATATAATTGTGTTATAAGTAATAAAGCTAATGTAGTAATAGATATACCTGGTAACTTTAAGTTTGTAAAATCGTATAATAATGCATATATTATAAAGAATGATGCAAAAGAAAATTATAAGTATGAAATAAAGAGTAGTGTACATATTAATGGTTATGGAGTTATAAAAAGAGTAGATGAATCTACTAAGACTGATAACTATGTAACTTACTTAGATAGTAGTAAGATTAAATTACCACTTTATGTTAGAAACAGAAAAACTGGTGATAAAATGGTAATCAAGAATATGGATGTAGCTAAAAGAATTAAAAATATATTTATAGATTCAAAGATTCCAATAGATAAGAGAGATAACTATCCAATAGTAGTTGATAGTAATGATGAAATAATTTGGTTACCTGGATTAAAAAAATCTAAATTTGATAGTAAAAATACAGGAAAGTATGATATAATACTTTTATGCGAGTTATAACGCGAGATTATTTAGAAAGGATGTTAATATGAACAGAAAAGTAGTTAAAAAGAGTATATTTTCATATATATTACTTGCGCTTATTATATTTGGTGTGATTTATTTCTTTACTGTATTAAATAAAAAGGTTAATGACTTATCATACAGTCAACTTATTAAATCAATGGATAATAATAAGATTACAGAGTTAAAGATTACTCCAAATAATAATGCAGGAGTATATGAGTTAACTGGTAAGATGAAAGGGTATAAAGATAATGAGTCTTTTAAGGCTTCTGCGCCTTTAGCAGATGAGACTATTAAAGAACTTTATGAAGGTAGAAATGAATATGGATTTGAGGTTAAGGCATCAGCGGATCCTTCATCTAGTATATTTTTATCATTCATACTTAATGTATTACCATTATTCTTAATTGTTGGTATTGGTTTCTATTTTATAACAAGACAAATGGGAGCTGCTAATAAATCAATGGATTTTGGTAAGAGTAGAGCTCGTCTTACTAGTGATAAAGATAAAGTTACTTTTAAAGAAGTAGCTGGGTTAGAAGAAGAAAAAGAAGAAGTAGCAGAGTTAATTGACTTCTTAAAACAACCTAAGAGATTCCAAAGTATGGGTGCGCGTATTCCTAAGGGAGTGCTTCTTGTAGGTCCTCCAGGAACTGGTAAAACTTTACTTGCAAAAGCGGTTGCAGGAGAGGCAAATGTACCATTCTATTATATAAGTGGTTCTGACTTTGTTGAATTATTTGTAGGTGTAGGTGCATCACGTGTTCGTGATATGTTTAAACAAGCTAAACACAATGCTCCATGTTTAATATTTATCGATGAGATAGATGCAGTTGGTCGTCAAAGAGGCGCAGGACTTGGTGGAGGACACGATGAACGTGAACAAACTCTAAACCAATTACTTACTGAAATGGATGGATTTGGCGCAAATGAAGGTATTATTATAATTGCAGCTACAAATAGACCAGATGTACTTGATCCTGCATTACTTAGACCAGGTAGATTTGATAGACAAATTACTGTTAACTTACCAGATGTTAAAGGACGTAAAGAGATACTTGAAGTACATGCAAAAGGTAAGAAATTTGCTCGTGGCGTAAACTTAGAGAATATTGCTAAAAGAACAGTTGGATTTAGTGGAGCAGATTTAGAGAACTTACTAAATGAGGCAGCGCTACTTGCAGTACGTCGTGGCAAAGACAAAATTACTATGTCCGAAATTGATGAAGGACATGATCGTGTTATTATGGGACCTGCTAAAAAGAGTAAGCAATATACTGAGCATGAAAAAGAAGTTGTTGCATACCATGAGGCAGGACACGCAGTTGTTGGTATTAAGTTAGAGGGAGCAAATGAAGTACAAAAGGTTACTATTATTCCTCGTGGCGCAGCTGGTGGTTATAACTTAATGTTACCAAAAGAAGAGACATTCTTATCTACTAAGAAAGAATTACTTGAAACAATTAGTGGTTTACTTGGTGGACGTGTTGCAGAAGAAACACAATTTAATGAAATTACAACTGGTGCACATAATGACTTTGAAAAAGCAACTAAGATTGCTCGTGCGATGGTTACAGAGTATGGTATGAGTGAATTAGGACCTGTTCAATTTGAACATCAAGAATCAAGTGTATTCTTAGGTAGAGATTATAATAAATCACGTAATTTCTCAAGCCAAGTTGCATTTGAAATTGATCAAGAGCAAAGAAAGATTATTAATGAGTGTTACGACGTAACAAAGAAAATCATTAATGAAAATAAAGATTTACTTGATGTAATTGCTAAAACATTATTAAGATATGAGACAATTACAAAAGAACAAATCGAACAACTTGTTAATAATGGTTATATTGAAGGCGATGATATAGATAAATCAGATTTATCTTTAGAAGAGTTAAAATATATGGCTAAAGTTAAAGGTATAAAAGGATATAATAAAATGGAAAAAGAAGAATTAATCAAAAAATTAGAAGATTAATTCTTTTTCTATATCAATTTTTAAATATTTGTGATAAAATTTAATAAAGATAAGAAGGTGAGTATTGTGAGTAGTGATAATAAAAATATATCTTCAATTATTGAAGATATATCTAATAGGTTTAATAGTCTTGATAAAGATAATAGTTTAATTGAACTTAGAGATAATAATCTTAAATTATATTATAATTTAGATATTAGTTTTCTAAGTGATGTAGATGTTAAGTATAAAGATAAAGCAAGTATTATATATAATAAATATAAAAGTATTGATAATTCTAAAATATTATCTAATAATAAAGAAGAATCAGATAAGTTATTTATGTTATTAACTGAAATAGATAATGATATTACTAAATTAAAAGAAGTAATTAAAAATGATTTAAATACTGTTATCGATTATGTAGATAAAGTTGCAGATAAGATAGATATTTCAAATATTAATAAGGAAAGTCCACTTGGGATACTAATACTAAATAAGTATGATGCATTTAAAATATATTCCGCTGATTTAGATTTAAGTAATCTTAATAGTGCGATGAAAAAGCAAGCAAGAAGATTAATGTATTTAAAAGAATTAGATTACTTAATAAATAGTTATAATAATACTAATTGTAAGTATAATCGTGATAATACTAGTGTTTTAATTAATAACTTATATGAAATAGTAGGAAGATATTTATACTTGTTAACTGAATCAGAATTTGAATATACTAAAGAAGCAATAAAAAAGATACTTGCTTATAAGTTTGATTTTGTAGATAAATACTTACCAACTTATAAAGTAATATTAACTAAGATATGGAATTCAAAATATACTCAAGATTACTATTTTATATGTAGTTTAGATTTAGATAAAGATAATATTTATTTAATGAATAAAAATAATAGTGAATGTTATGAAAAGTCAGGTTATATTTGTGATATACCTAAAAACTTTATTAGCTATTTCAATATGAATAACATGGAAGTAATTAAATATCCATTACCTAACACGTTAAAAGATAAATATGAATTAGAAATACCTAGTTTTGATAAAAGTAAGGTTAATTTAAAAGCAATGTATACTACTTTAGATAACGTTAATTTTAAAAGCATATTACCAATAATTAAGATAAAATAAAATAAGAACTCAGAGTGAATTCTTATTTTTTTATTATTCTATATAATTTCTTTAATATAGGTTTGAACTTATTAATAAAAATATATTTAGTTTTGTTTATAACTAGGTCATATTCCCCCGCAAACTCTAGTATAACTGCATTATATTTAGATTTGAACTTAGTAAGAGAATCATCTAAGTTACCACTTATCCCACCTAAGTTACAATAATGACATTTGTTTTCTATAGATATTTTTGCAGCTTCTAGCGCGATACCTCCTGAAATATTTAATTTATTTAAAGTTAAATCATTTCCGGCATATAAGTATTCACTACATCTTATTCCGTCATTATCTGGTAATATTAATAGGGCACTGGATAAAGTAATAATGTTTCCTCTAGTTTTAATTAAATCTTCTACTTGTTTTATTTCTTCCTCTTTACCATTATTTTCAGTTAAGAACTTTTTATATGTTTCAAGATTAACTTTACCAAATAAAATACATGCTCTATTATTAAAGTTATCAATTATTTTATTAAAATATTCTTCATTCCTTAGATGAATGTTTTTGTTTTTTTCTGTGCATTTTAATAGTTCTACAAACTCTTTAACATCTTTTTTATCGTGACTTGATTCAAAATATACACCTCGTTTAGTATGATAATCACCTAAATAATACCTAAATTTACTTTTAAATGTTTTAAGCAGTTCTTCATAGGTAATAAATTCGTTATTTTCATTAATAAGAGGTACAGCCATTTGATATCTTGGTTGAATATTTTTATGAATATCTTTTACAAAACCAGTATGTTTATATTCTAGATCAAGTAAATTAGTATGTTTTTCATTAAAATTAGTAGAGTAGATATGAAATTCTTTATCCTGATTCTTAAATAATTTTTCACTAACACAGAAGTTAGGATCAATTTTAACAACATATGCTTTATAATCTTTGGCTAGTTTTTTAATATTATTAGTCATAAAACTTAGTAATTCTTTATTTTCAAAATCAATTAAATAACCTCTTGGTATATAGAACATAGTAAAACCTTTGGCAATCTTTCTAATTAGTATGGAACATGCAGCAATTAGTTTTTTATCATCATACACTCCACACAAAATATTATCAAAGTTATCTTTTACATTTGCCCAAGATTTTTCTTGCATAAAATTCATATATTTATATTTCTTAATAAAATTATTATATTCATTTTCATCAATATTAGTCTTAAAAGTATACATTTAATCATCCTTTCTTTAATTATTATAGCCCAATATTGTTGATTTTACAACTTGTTTAAATATAAAAAAGATAGTATAATTATTATCGAGGAGATAACATGAAGAAAAATTCGTTTATGGAAGGAGCAGTAATTGCTACTTTAGGAATAATTGTTGTAAAAGTAATAGGCTTAATCTATGTAATACCTTTTAACTCGATAATTGGTGAAAAAGGTGGAGCTTTATATGGTTATGCTTATAATATATATATGCTATTTTTATCAATATCAAGTGCAGGATTTCCTTTCGCAATTAGTAAACTTACAAGTGAGTATAACGCATTAGGGTATAAAAAAGCAATAAAAGATACATATAGTATCGCAACAAAGATAATACTTGCTATATCATTTGTTATATTTATATTGTTATTTATATTTGCACCACAAATAGGACATTTAATTATAGGGGACTCTACAGGTGGAAATACGATAGAAGATATTGCTTTTGTAATACGTATGGTATCATTCGCAATTTTAGTAATACCTTTCTTAAGTGTTTCAAAAGGATTCTTACAAGGATATAAGTACATTAAACCAACTGCAGATAGTCAGGTTATAGAACAAGTAGTTAGGGTTATAATAATAATTGTAGGTAGTTTTGTTGCATTAAAAATGCTTCATACAGATTTAAAAGTTGCAGTAGGTATTGCGGTAAGTGGTGCATTCTTTGGTGGATTAGTTGCTTACCTTTTCTTAAGAAGGAAGATTACTAAATCTAATTTATTACCAGAAAAAGTTGAAGATAAAGAACATATTAGTAAAAAAGAAATAGTAAAAAAAATTATTGGTTATTCAGTACCATTTATAATTGTAAGTTTAATCTATAACTTATATAATACAGTAGATATGATATTAGTATCACGTACAATGAGTGATATATTACACATTTCTATGACACAAGTAGAATCAGTATTAAGTGTATTTACTACTTGGGGAGTTAAGTTAAATAATATACTACTTGCAGTAACAACAGGTCTTACAACAAGTCTAATACCTAATATAGTTGCAAGTTTTACTAAAGGAGATATGCGTGATGTTAATTCTAAATTTAATAAAGCGCTACAATGTACATTGTTAATAATAGTTCCGGCAACAATATTTTTATCATTATTAGTTAAACCAGTATGGACCCTATTCTATGGTAAAAGTACATTTGGTCCAATTGTTTATAAAATGTTTGTATATACCGCACTTTTTGGTGGACTTCACTCAGTTGTAGTTAATACATTACAAGGACTTAGCAAGTATAAATTAGTAATTGGAAGTGTTCTTACAGGACTAATTATTAATACAGTATGTGATGTACCATTTATGTTGATAGTAAATAAGCTAGGTTTTGATGTAAGTTATGGTGCGATAATTGCAGCAATGCTAGGTTATACTGTTTCAATGATTATGTCACTTACAATATTACATAAAAAATATAAGTTTAGTTTTAATGATACAAAGAAGAGACTGCCTAGTTTTATGTTTTCAATTATGGTATTTGTTGTATCAATATTGTTAATGAGACTTGTTATTCCTACTAACTTAAGTGGTAGAATTATACAAGTACCAATATTAATGGTTTATGGAGTCGTTAGTTTTGGGATTTATTTTGGACTAAATTATTTGAATGGTAATTTGGGTGCATTATTTAATATAAAGAGAGGAAGAAAAAGATGAAAATAGGAATTGCAACAGATCATCGTGGTGTCGAGGTCAAACAAAATCTAACAAATTATTTAAAAGAATTAGGATATAATGTAATTGATTATGGAACTAATAGTAGTGACTCAGTAGATTATCCTGATTATGCATTTAAAGTAGGAGAAGCTGTAGCGAATAATGATATAGATTTTGGAGTACTTATATGTAATACTGGAATAGGTATGAGTATTGCAGCTAACAAGGTTAAAGGAGTTAGGTGTGCGAGAGTACTTGATGAGTACGATGCAAAGATGACACGTATAGATAATGATGCAAATGTTATTGCCTTATCAAGTAGATTAGATTTAGATAAACTAAAAAGTGTTTTGAAAGTATTCTTAGAAACTAAACACGAGCCAAGTGAAAGACACGATAGAAGAATAGGTAAGATAAATAATTATGAATGTTAAATTAATTTTATATGTTTTAACAACACCTCTTGCCATATTTGCGCTCGATAGTATTAAAATCAATAATATTTTTAAAGTAAATAGAGTATTTCAAGCAAGACTATTATATCTAATGGTAAGTATGTCACTTGCGTATCTTTTTGCTAATTTCCTATATGATTTTGTAATAAATTCTCAAATTGTAAAATTCTAAAGTAGTATGTTTTATATGAAAGGTAATGATTATCATGAGTATAAAAAAAATACTACTTTTTTCTATCTTAATAATATTTGTGCCATTTATAATAGTTAATCTTTTTATTAAGAAGGAAGAAATTACATTTAATTATACATCTAATAAGATGGTTAGAGTAAAAAGACAAGAGAATGGTGAAATAATAAAAGTGCCACTTGAAGAATACGTATACGGTGTAGTCTCATCAGAAATGCCAGCTAGTTTCAATGAAGAAGCATTAAAAGCGCAAGCGGTTGCATCAAGAACCTATGTAATGTATTCTATGGAAAAAAGTAAAAATAGAGATTTTGATGTATATGATTCTGTTAACAGTCAAGTATATAAAAGTGAGGACAAGTTAAAAGAATTTTGGAGTGATAAATATGAGGAGTATAGTAATAAAATAAAAAAAGTAATTATTGATACGAAGGGTGAGTATATTGCTTATAATGATGAAATAATAGAAGCATTTTTCTTTTCAACAAGTACTGGATATACAGAAAATAGTGAAGAAGTATTTAGTGAACAATTGCCTTATTTAAGAAGTGTAGAAAGTGCGTGGGATGAGTCTTCTCCGTCATTTAATAGTGAAACTGAAATAAATAAAAAAGATTTTTATAATAAGTTAGGAATTAGTTATAGCAACAATCTTGATATAAGTGATGTAGAAAAAACTGGATCTGGTCGAATAAAAAGTTTAAAAATAAATGGTAATTATTTTAAAGGAGTTGATGTTCGTACTAAGTTAGGACTTCGTTCAACATTTTTTACATTTTATGATAATGGCAATAATATTACTGTAAAAACAAAAGGATATGGTCACGGAGTTGGTATGAGTCAATATGGTGCAGAGGGAATGGCGCTTGCAGGTTTTAAGTATGAAGATATAATAAAATATTACTATACAGGAGTTGAAATTAAAAAAATTGATAATTAGTGTATAAAAATATAAAAATTGGTAAGACTGTAAATGAGAGGTGAGAAAATGAATAGAAGGTTAAAAAAGCCTGTTGTTTATAGTTTATATGTTATTGGATTTGGTTTGCTTTTAGGAGGAATTTTATTGTTAGAAGTTAATAATAAAAAGCTCGATACTAAAAAGCCTGATTATCAATATGTATCAAAGACAGGGATAACTCGTGAGGATATACCGGTTGTAAATACTAAAACAACTATAATTCGTCCTTATACAGATAGTGATGTAAAAATAGTTAAGAACTTTTATAACTATCAAGGTACAGAAGATGAGCAGAAAGAATCTATAATTTATTATCAGGATACATATATGCCAAGCAGTGGTGTATCATATGGAAAAGATACTGAGTTTGATGTAGTATCTATTCTTGATGGTAAAGTAACAAAGGTATCAGAAGATGATACGGTTGGTAATATTTTAACTATTGAACACGACAACGGGATTGTATCTACTTACGAAAGTATAAAAGATATTACAGTTAAAGAAGGTGATACAGTTAAACAAGGTGCGAAGATTGCAACAAGTTCAACTGCAAACATTACATCAGATTTAAAAAATCATCTATATTTTGAATTATCAATTAAAGATAAAACAGTTAATCCCGAAGATTATTTTGATAAATCTATAGATGAGATAGGAGCGTAGAGCTCTTTTTGTTTATAAAATATGTATATTATTTATTATTACTTATATATTTAAATAGGTGATATTTTGAATAATATATCAAAAAGGGTAATAGATGAAGCTGAATATATGATAGATACTAAGAAGACAATCAGAGAAATCGCAAAGGTGTTTAATGTATCTAAAAGCACTGTACATATTGATTTAAATAAAAGATTAAAATATATTAATAGTAATATATATAATGAGGTAAAGAAAATACTTAATTATCATTTAAAGATACGACATATCCGCGGTGGAGAAGCAACAAGAAAAAAATATGAAAATTTGTAATTAGTTGCGCAAAACAAGGCAATATATGGTATAATAAGTGATGCAAAGAAGAAATAATGAATGTGCGAGGTGATAAAATGTTTAAATTCACAAAAGATATTGGAATAGATTTAGGAACAGCAAATGTATTAATTTATGTAAAAGGACAAGGTATAGTATTAAATGAGCCAAGTATAGTTGCGATAGATGCAGAGACAAAGAAACCTTTGGCTGTTGGACAAGAAGCAAGAGAAATGTTTGGCAGAACTCCAGGTACAGTTAAAGCTATAAGACCTATGAAAGATGGGGTTATTGCAGACTTTGAGATAACTGAGATAATGCTTAATAATTTTATTAAGAAAATTAATGGTAAATCATTTTTTTCAAGGCCTAGAATATTAATTTGTTGTCCATCAAATATTACACAAGTTGAGAAAAACGCAATTAAAGAAGCAGCTGAAAGAACAGGAGCTCGAAAAGTATTTCTAGAAGTTGAACCTAAGGTTGCCGCAATTGGAGCAGGAATGGATATATCTAAACCAAGTGGGAATATGGTAATTGATGTTGGTGGAGGAACTACTGATATTGCAATTTTATCTTTAGGTGGTATTGTTACAAGTTCATCAATTAAAATTGCTGGAAATGTTTTTGATGCTGACATTGTTAAATATATTAAAGACAAGTACAAACTATTAGTTGGAGAAAGAACTGCAGAAGATATTAAATTTAGTATTGGTTCAGTATTTCCAGGTAGTCGTAATGAACAAATGGAAGTTAAAGGAAGAGACTTAGTAACAGGACTTCCTCATACAATTACAATTACATCTGATGAAATAGAAGAAGCTTTAAGAGAGAGTGTATATACAATTATTCATGCTGCAAAAAATGTTTTAGAGCAAACTCCTCCAGAACTTGCTGCTGATATTATAGATAAAGGTATTGTTGTTACTGGTGGTGGAGCATTAATTCATGGCTTTGATGAATTATTATCTCACGAGTTAAAGGTACCTGTGTTTATAGCAGAAAGTCCATTAACATGTGTTGTTGAAGGGACTGGTGTGCTTCTTGATAATATTCATTTGATTGGTAAATAATAGATTTTTTCTATATTAATTTGGGTAATAATATCTAATTTTGAGTAGAAAACTACGAAAAGTCGAAAAAACTTTCAAAATAACTAAAGAAAAGTATTGCATTTTATATAAAAATATTATATACTTAATGAGTAACTTGAATTTTTTGGGTTATGTGCCTGAGTGGCGAAATTGGTAGACGCACAGGACTTAAAATCCTGCGGGAGTCAAATCCCGTGCCGGTTCAAGTCCGGCCTTAGGCACCATAATTTTTGGAGAAATACCCAAGCCTGGTTGAAGGGGGCGGTCTTGAAAACCGTTAGGTCGGCGACGGCGCGGGGGTTCGAATCCCTCTTTCTCCGCCATTTAAAATTAGTTACACAATATCGCGGGATGGAGCAGCTTGGTAGCTCGTTGGGCTCATAACCCAAAGGTCGTTGGTTCAAATCCAGCTCCCGCAACCAAAATAATGGTTCCGTGGTGTAGCGGTTATCACGTCTGCCTGTCACGCAGAAGATCGCGAGTTCGATTCTCGTCGGAACCGCCATTATTTTTGGCTCTATAGCTCAGTCGGTAGAGCACAGGACTGAAAATCCTGGTGTCGGTAGTTCGATTCTACCTGGAGCCACCATCTTTTTTTTAAATCATACCTCCGTTTTAAACGGTTTAATAATTTACGTTTAAATAGTTGTAATGGTTAGCCTAAGGATACGCGCCCGTAGCTCAGCTGGATAGAGTGTTTGGCTACGAACCAAAAGGTCAGGGGTTCGAATCCCTTCGGGCGCACCATATCGGAAAGTGGCTCAACTTGGTAGAGCACTTGGTTTGGGACCAAGGGGTTGCAGGTTCAAATCCTGTCTTTCCGACCATTGAAATTTCAAAGTAACTTTAAAAGAGTTGCTTTTTTTATGCAACCCCTTGGAAACAAACAATTATATTATGCAAATATTAATTGTAAAATCACACAATTATTATTTTCCGTATATTTTTTGAAACAAATTATTTTTTGAAAATAATAAAAAAAAATAAATAATAGTATAGATGCAGGTCAATTTTGTGATATAATTATTCTAGACGCAGGTCAACTTTAGAGAGGAAGCGATATAATGTTAAAATTAGGAACAGTATTTAGTGGAATTGGTGCTATAGAACAAGCATTAATTCGATTAGATATAGATCATGAGATTGAATTTGCTTGCGATAATGGTGATGTAGAAATTGATGTTGATTATGATAAGGAATTAAGAAAAATCAAGAAAATGGGAACAATAGAAGAAAAAAGAATATATGTTGAAAATTTATATAAAACATTATCAAGAAAAACAAATTTTGTAGAACAAGCATACAAAGCTAATTACAAAGTTAATAACGATAATTTCTTTTATGATGTTAAACTTTTGGATGGAACAGATTTTAAAAATAAAATTGATTTATTTGTAGGTGGAAGTCCTTGCCAAAGTTTCTCCATAGCCGGTGCAAGAGGAGGATTTGAGGATGCAAGAGGAACATTATTCTATGAATATTGTAGATTAGTTAGTGAAATTCAACCTAAGATATTTATATATGAAAATGTATATGGTGTTTTAACTCATGATAAAGGAAACACATGGAAAGTAATGCAAAATTCATTTGATTCATTAGGATATTATTATAAGTGGCAAGTTTTGGATGCGAGAGATTATGGTATTCCACAAGGAAGAAGAAGATTATATGTTGTGGGATTTAAAAACAAAAAAGAATATGAGAAGTTTGAATTTCCAAAACCAATAAAGCTCAAGTATACTATGCAAGATTTATTAGTAGAAAATGTTAAAGAAGGAAATTTCATAAGCAAAAATGGGAAACTAATTATAACTGATAATGTTGGTGAAGAACCAGAAGAAAAATATTATTTATCAGATAAGTTAAAAGCATATGTTATGAGCCCCGGAACAAAGAATTTTATGCACACAGATGTCAAGATTGATTTACCAGTAGCTCGAGCTCTATTATCAACACAAGGAAATAGTCATAGAGCAAGTGTAAATAATTATGTAACCACTCATGGAAGAATTAGAGCATTAACAGTGCGAGAAACGTATAGACTAATGGGATTCCCTGACACATACAAGGTTGTTGTATCAAAGGCTCAAGCTTTGAAACAAAGTGGTAATTCTATTGTTGTGGATGTTTTAATAAATATTTTAAAAGAAATATATAATATTTAGGAGGTAAATAAATGGAAAGAATTAAACATGATAAATATAAATATAAAACGGTTAGTTTATTTGCTGGAATTGGTGGCTTTGATATTGCCTTGTCTAGTGCTGGCTTTGATATAATTTGGGCAAATGATTTTGATAAATATGCAGTCCAAACTTTTAAAGCAAATGTTCATGATAATATTTTGCTTGGAGATATTAATGAACATCTAGATGATATACCTAAACATGATATATTAGTTGGAGGATTTCCGTGTCAACCATTTTCTACATTGGGAAAACTTAAAGGATTTGATGATGAGAGAGGGACATTGTTTTTTACTATAAAAGAGATTTTAAAAAAACATGATACAAAAGTTGCTATATTAGAAAACGTTAAAAACCTTCTGAATCATGATGGGGGAAAAACTTTTCAAAGGATGAAGAGTGAACTTGAGGAATTAGGTTATAGGGTTAATTATAAAGTGTTAAATTCTCAAGATTATGGTGTTCCTCAAAGAAGAAATCGTGCAATAATAGTTGCATTTAATAAAAAATACTTTAAAGATGAACCATTTATATATCCAGAACCACAGCAATTAAATGTGACTGCTCAAGATTTTTTAGATGATGATGTTGATGAGAGATATTTTATTAGCACTAATATGATTGGAACAATTCTTGGTAAAGGAACAAAAGGTTATATTGTAAAACCAACTATAGATCAACCTATATGTAAGACTTTAACAGCAACAATGCATAAAATGCATAGAGCTAGTCAAGATAATTATTTTACTGATATAAAGAATCATGAAAAATATTGTGATAAGAATAAAACAAATATTAGAAAATTAACTCCTAATGAGTGTAGAAAATTGCAAGGTTTTCCAAGTGATTGGAAGCAAGTTGTATCGGATACCCAAGCATATAAACAATTTGGGAATGCAGTTACAGTTAATGTTATATATGCTGTTGGAAAAGAAGTTTTTGATTATATAGAAAAGAATAAGATTGGAGAATGGTAAAACATGGGTGCTAGAATTGTAATTGAAAATGATATTAATAAGATTAAAGATTATCTTATTCCAATATCAGATAGTATTATTAATGTATTAGATGAAAATAATGATTATTCATTAATTAGAAAAAATATTTCTCATTCTGATCTAATATCTGCTGGGAAAAGAACAAGGGCAGACGAACCGTTTTCCAAAAACTATTTGTATTATATGACTGTTGATGAAATGGAAGAATTTGATAGAATAAACAGTAGACCATTTGCAACTGCACATCAATCAAATATTGGTATACCTAAAAGATTATTATATGATTTTATTGAAGTAGAAGATCCAGGAAATAGTGAAGATGTCAGAGTAAACATTAACGACTATGCGAACGTATATCTTGTTAAAGATACATTAAAATATTTTAATATTGAATATACTCTAAAAGTATTAAATAAATTAGAAAAAGTTCCAAATTGGAATGCTGATGATTTTAAATATGATTTACCTGATGATTTTACAAGAGTTGATTTATCAATTGCTGCTCATGGTATTGGTTGTTCAGAAAATGAAGTTTTTCATAAATTAAGAAGATCGGTTTTCAAAAGTGATGAAATAATTATTTTGTTAGAAAAAAATGATACTTTAAAAAATATGTATATTATGTTCAATAAGAATCCTAGATTTTATACACTTATTGGTGAATGTGATGAATCTTGGGAAAAATATTTAAGAATTCAAGGAAAACAAAATTTACTGCAATTGACTCAAAAAAATAATTTATCGGATGATGAAAAAGAGAAAACTAGAAAGAATCAAAATAAATGGAGAAAAAAACTAGCAGAAGAAATGATGAGTTATACTACAGTAGATGATGAAGTATTTTGTCCAATGACTTATATATCTGGTAATTTTTCTTCTGTAGGAACTTTGTTTAGAGCATCTCATATTAAGGCATATAGTGAATGTAATCCAGATGAAGCTTTTGATGTTAATAATGGCATTTTAATTTCTGCAAATGCAGATGCATTATTCGATAAACATCTAATAACAATAGAAGATGATGGAACTATAAAGTTTTCATATTTAGTTGATAATGAAGGTCCTTTATTTAAAACTGCATTAAAATTAACAGAGAAAACATTTAAAGCAATTTTAAACGATAAAAGAAAAGAATACTTAAAAAGACATAGAGAAATATTTGAAGAAATGGAAGTTAAGAGAAGACAAGGAAATTGTACTGACATTGATAGTAGTGATGAAGAACAATTATAGGAGATTTCTATGAGTAGATTTTATGTTGATAATGGATTAATAACTGATACTAAGCATGAAGGAATTCTTAATTCGAAATACATCTTTTCACTTATCGATAGTGAATTAAATAATTCTGATTTAGGTATTAGATTTTCTAAAATTGGTGTATCATTTGAATTAGATTTTGAACTTGAAAATAAAAAAATAGTATTAAATATATATGCAAAGAAAAAAGATCAAAAATATTTAGTGAAAGTGATTAATAATCAATTTGTAGATTATGTAATTATCGATAATGTATGGCATTATCTAAACGGCCCTTTTGAGGAAATAATGAATATAATTAAAAGTCATAATATTATAAATCTAAAACAAATAGATTTTCCAAAGTATATGGAATTGGTAAAGGATTTTACTGATAATGAAATTGACTTTATAGATCACGTTAATAGTGATTTAAAAAACATTAATATAGAAACAAATGATAATTTACCTGGGTTAAATGCCAAATTATTTGAATATCAAAACATTGGATATAATTGGTTATCGTTTATGAAAAGAAATAATTGTGGCTGTATCTTAGCAGATGAAATGGGATTAGGTAAAACATTGCAAATAATTAGTTTAATAGGTAGTGAATTTGAAAAAGATAATAATGTTCATTTCTTAATTGTTGCTCCAATGTCTTTATTAGAAAATTGGCGTAGAGAAATAGCAAAATTTTATCCTTCTTTATCTACTATCGTTCATCATGGTTCACATAGAACTGGATTGTTTTCTGATTTATTAAAGTATAATGTTGTTATAACTGCATACACAAGTGTTAAAAGAGACTTATCGATGTTGAATATGATAGAATGGGATTCAGTAGTACTTGATGAGGCACAAAATATTAAAACCCCTTCAGCAGAGAGAACTAAAGTAGTAAAGATGTTAAGACGTAAACAAGGAATAGCAGTTACTGGAACTCCTTTTGAAAATCATATGAGTGATGTCTGGTCAATTGTAGATTTTGTTTTTCCTAATTACTTAGGTAATTTAACAGATTTTAGTATGAAGTTTACTGATGATTATGATTCAGCTTCGGATCTAGAAGCATTAATTACACCTATAATGATTAGAAGATTGGTTAAAGATGTTGCAAAGGATTTACCAGATCGTGTTGATATTCCACAACCAATTGAAATGACTCATCAAGAAGCATTGCTATATGAGACTGAAAGAAAACAAAATGTTGAAGAAGCCTTAAAAGAATTTACTATAGACAAAATTCAAAAGCTTAGAATGTTTTGTACACATCCTTTAGTTTATGATACCTCGATTGGGAACATTGATCCTGCTCTAATAAGTCAAAAATATCAAAGATTATGTGAGGTAGTAGAAGAAATAGTTCTAAATAAAGAAAAAGTCATTATATTTACATCGTTTAATAAAATGATTAATATTTTAGTAAAAGATTTAAACAGTAGATTTAAAGTACCAACTCTATATCTAAATGGAGAAATTGAAGTAGACGAAAGACAGAAAACAATTGACAATTTTTCGAAGATAGTTGGATCCGCTATTATAATATGTAATCCTAGAGTAGCTGGTGCTGGTTTGAATATTACAGCAGCAAATCATGTAATTCATTATAATTTGGAGTGGAATCCCGCTGTTGAAGATCAAGCATCCGCTCGTGCTTATAGAAGAGGACAAAATAAAACTGTATTTGTTCATAGATTTTATTATATAAATACAATTGAAGAAGTAATAAACGAAAGAATACAAAACAAAAGGGTTCTTTCTGAAACTGCAGTTATTGGTAATAATGGTACAGAACAAGACAAAAAAGATTTAATAAGGACCTTAAGTTTATCACCTTATAAGGAGGACGAAGAATGAATATAAAAGTATATAAAGTATTATCAAAAAATGATACAGGTGAAACACATTCACATCAATCCGGAATTACAATTCCAAAAACTGTCGCGAAATCCGGTATATTTCCAGAAATGTCTACAAAAATATTAAATCAAAGAACCGATATAACATTTTTTGATGAAGATGGAGTAGCATGGACTTTTCAATATATTTATTATAATGATATATTCTTTGGTAAACCTCGCGAGAAAGGACACAACGAATTTAGATTAACTTGTGTTAGAGAATATATAAAAAAATACAATATTAAATCTGGTAATCAAATTTGGTTTAGCATCGATGATAATGGTGTTCGACATATTGGATATATAGATGGATCGTCAGATGAAGAATTGAAATTCGAAGATGTTAAAGTTATAAAATTGAGTCCGGGATGGCATTGTATAGAGTTTTAGGAGGAAAAAATATGAATAGAGAAGAAATTGAAGAAATAATATTAGAACCAGATCCTGCCCGTATTATGGAAGGGTTAAGAGATACAGGCTATGAATTTAATACAGCAATGGCTGATATAGTTGATAACTCAATTGCTGCTGATGCAACAATTGTAAAAGTTAAGATAGATTTATCACCTAACAATAGAATTACAGTTTATGTTGCAGATAATGGTGTTGGAATGGATATGGAAGGCTTAAAGAATGCAATGAAGTATGGTTCCACAAAAAGAATTGACCCAAGTAGTTTAGGAAAATTCGGATTAGGCTTAAAAACAGCATCAACAGCATTCTGTAGGTGCTTGTCAGTTCTTTCAAAAGATAAAGTGTCAGATTATCATAAGGTTAGATGGGATTTAGATGAAATTTGTAAAATTAATAAATGGCAATTATTACAACCTGAAATAACTCCTGATGAAATAGACATTTTAGAAGAAGTTACTGAAGGAAAAAGTGGAACTTTAGTTATTTGGGAAAATGTAGATAGATTAATGAAAGATTATAAGCAAGATGGATCGAGAAAAAAGGCGTTTGAAAGATTGATTGATAGATTGAAATTCCATTTTTCAATGGTTTATCAAAGATTTTTAGACGAAAATTTTAAAGATGCAGACCAAGTATCAATATATGTAAATGATGAATTAATCAAACCTTGGGACCCTTTTTGTGAATCTGAAAAAGAATCTAAATGCATAGCAAAAGCTAAAATTGATGTTGAATTAGATGATAAAGGAACAACAGCTCCTTTTGAAGTAGAAGCATGGCTTTTACCTAGAGTTGAGAATTTCTCATCATCTGAAGCTCATAAAAAAGCAAGAATTAGTAATGATATGGAAGGTTTTTATGTGTATAGGGAAAATCGTTTAATTCATAATGGAGATTGGCTTGATATGTTTGTTAAAGATCCGCATATTTCGCTATTACGTGTTAAATTTTCCTTTGACCATAGACTTGATGATGCATTTAATGTCGATATAAAAAAGTCACGTATATTATTGAATGATGGTATTTACGAATTCTTATTTAATACTTTTATGCCAGCACCAAGAAGAGCTGCTTCTGATTTATATAGAAAAGGTCAACTTGAAGGTATTAAAAAGAATTCAGTAGAAGCCCATGATGCATCTAATAAAAATATTTCATCAAAGGCTGCTTCTGTAGAAGCATCTAAAGTTGATGTTATTAATCCATCTACTGGGGAGGTTTCAATTCAGAATACACAAGGAACATTTACAGGGAAGTTGAAACTTTTAACTCCAAAAAGAACTGGTGAATATAGTGTAGTTCCAGTTGATGATATTGAGGATGGAATACTTTGGGAGCCAACATTGGTAGATGGTAATCATGCTGTTGCTATCAATCAAAAGCATTTATATTATTCAAAAGTATATGCACCAAATATTAATAATTCAACTTTAATTGTTGGAATGGATTCATTACTTTGGGCATTAGCTGAAGCTGAATTATCAACATATAACAATGATACTAAAGAGCAGTACGAAGAGATGAGAATTCAAGTATCTAGAATACTAAGAAAATTAGTTGCTGATTTACCAGATCCAGATGTAAATAATGGAGATGACCAAAATGAACAACAATTTTAGTAATGTAATAAAAAATGAACTAGAAAAATACTATCATATTGATTTTGATGTAGTTAAAGTATTTGACCAAAATGAAAAATATCAAATTAAACCTAAAGATACATTTAACAATACATTTATAATAAATGTAATTGTTAGAGATGAGACTAGATTAATAATTACGTGTGAGCCTGATCAATATGGTAATGATTTTTTAGAAAACATAAATTATTCTGAAAAAGGTTTAAGAAAAACATTTATTGATTATTGGAAACAACTTGGTGAGAATAATTTAAAAGTGACAATTAATGATGTAGATATATTACCTAATGATTTTATTAGTGATAACCAAAAATGGAATAAATTTTCAATTCGTTATTCAAAGGCTCCATTTTATGAAGATGACTATAATGAAAAAGTTCAAAATATAGTTGACTCGGTTTCTTGGGTTTGTGGAATGATATTATCTATAACAAATTATTCAATTTCTGGATATGAGGAAGGATCACTAACAACTGTGATTTCAAAAAAATATGAACGAAATCCAGTAAATAGAAAAATATGTTTAGCAATAAAAGGATATAATTGCAGTGTTTGCGGAATGAATTTTGAAGATAGCTACGGCGCTATTGGAAAAGATTTCATACATGTTCATCATGCAGTCCCATTGCATTTAATGGAAGAAGGATATATTGTTGATCCAATAAAAGATTTGTTTCCTGTTTGTCCTAATTGTCATAATATGTTACATAGAATAGATCCTCCATATACTATAGATCAATTAAAACAAATTATTGAAGAGAACAACAAAAGTAATAATTCATAAAGCCAAAGATAATTTCTTTGGTTTTTTTGGGAACAACTTGGGAACTTTATTATGTTTTTGATTAGGTAAAATAGGGTAATTTATGATAAATATCAATAAAAAATAGGAATAAATAACTCCTAATTTATCAAAAAAACATCTCAATATTTTTTCACCCTAAAGAGAGTAAATATTCCAAACAAAAAATAGTCTTTCGACTATTTCACGTGATAATTCTTACCATATTTCTTTAAGTAATAATCTCTTAATTCTTTAAATCTCTCGTAATGTACTACCTCTCTTTGTCTTAAAAATGATAGTGGGGCAAGTAAATCTGGATCATTAGTTAAATCCATTAAATACTCATAAGTAGCTCGTGCTCTTTGTTCAGCTGCCATATCACTTTCAAGGTCAGCTCTGTAATCTCCTTTTGTTTCAATATATGCACTTGTAAAAGGTACACCATTTGCATTTAATGGAAATAACGCATGATCGCTATATACATATGTTGGAGTTAATCCTGCTCTCTCTAATTCTTCTTTGCTTGCTCCTTTCATAAGTTGAGTAACCATTGCCGCGATCATCTCAACATGTGCAAGTTCCTCGGTTCCAATATCATTAAGCAGAGCGTATCCTTTTTCATCAGGCATAGTATATCTTTGATTTAAATAACGCATCGCAGCAGAAAACTCACCATCCGCTCCACCATATTGTTCAAGTAATAACTTAGCCATCTTTAAATCTTTTTTTCTTATATTAACTGGATATTCCAGTTTCTTTTCATATAACCACATATAACCTCCTAATTTCCTTCCCAAGGCCATGGTCTATCATTCCAAGACCAAGGATAACTATTTAATGATTCACTATCAAGTACAAGTGGACCAAACTTAGCCTCATATTGTTTCATTAAATTTTTCTTCTCCTCGTTATACCTATTATATAGATTAATAATCTCCTTATTATCAGGGTATACATCCAAGTATAGATTTAAATCAGTACAAGCAAAACATAAAGCATCAATATATGTAAGAAGTTCTGCTTGTTCATTCATAGGTTTAATTTCATAAGGCCCATTTACTTTGTATGGATCATATAAATTTTTATATAAATTACCTCGTATAAAACCTTGATAAGGTTCATATAAACTATTCTTCTCCTCTTTAAAATTATTAGGATTATACTGCTTCATCATATCTTGACCTCTAAAATTATAATAATTGTTCATAACATCCTCCTCACAATAGCCTATTCTACTAATTAATTTGTGTATGGGCTAATAACTATCAAATTAATTAATTTGTCTAATATAATTTAGTATGGATACGTGTTCAAGGCTAAAGCAAATAAAGATAGAAAATTTCATATTTATTATATATTTTGGAATAATACTTTTATCATTGTATACAAATAGAATAGAAAAAAAATATCTCATCTATAGAGATGAGAATGATAAGATTAAGTATAGAAGATTATTAATACTTATATTTGTCATTGCAGTAATTGTATATGCATATTACTTTTATGATAGTTATAAGAGTGTTAATGAAGTATTGCAAAATAGTGAGGTTAATAAATTTAATCAATTATCATTTATAGCAAGTACTCTAGTTTTAATAAGTGGACTAATATTTTTATATATTGCGTATTCAGATAAAGATATAAATGTAGAATTGGCATTTTCATAAGCAAAAGGTAATAAAATAGAAAATTAGCAGGAATATATAACAAGTTTGTAAATAATTTGTATACAAAAAAGGATATAGTTTAATTATTTTTACCATATCCAACTTTTTCTAGAAACTTACTAAATGTATCAATATCTGCTTCACCTAAGAAAGAACCGTTTTCAATAATGTTACCATCTTTAACAATTACAACCATAGGTGTCATACCAAAATTTTCATTAAAGAAACTATTTAGTTTCATAATACTATTATATTCATCTTCTTTTATCTTAGAAATATCTAGGTAATATGTTTTGTATCCATATTTGTTTTGTGCTTCTTTTAATACAGGTACAAAGTTAATACAATGAATACAAGTGCTTCTACCAATATAAATAATTGATTGCTCACTACCTTTATATTTCTCTAAGAACTCATCATACCTAATCTCGGTAAAACTACTTACATCATATTCAGTATTAGTACTAATTTCTTTCTTATTACCCATTTTATCATTCCAGTGTACTGCAACATAAGATAGAATTGCCGTTGTAGAAATAATAGTCATACATAGTATTGTAATTAACATAATATAAATATTTCTTATTCTTTTAGAATCTAGCTCATTATTCATTTTTTACCTCCAACAAGTAAATTATACACTAAATTTACCAATTTGACAAAGAAAAAAGTGAATGATATCATGGAATTGTCTTAAAAAGACGGGGTGAAATTTGTGAATTTTAGAAAAAAATTAAGTATTTCTCTTATGATTGCTGATATATTAGTAATTGTACTTGTTGTATTTATTAAAAATAATGTATCAGTAAATAAAATAGAGAAAAAAGATACAGTTGCTGCTGCTAATGTTCTTGCAACCAGTGATGATGCTCTTGATACATTTAAGGATAGAGAGATAGAAGAGTATATTGAATCTCGTCCTGTAATTGTATATGAAGATATGACTTTAGATGAACTTGCGGCAAAATTAGATAGAGTACTTAACTCTACAATGTCAGGTAAAGGTTATTTAGTTGCTTCATATGCTCTAGAGCAAGGTGTAGACCCTTATTTAGCTACTGCAGTAATACTTCTTGAGACTGGATGTAACTCAACTTGTAGTTCAATGGTTAATAGGTGTTATAACGTAGGTGGACAGAAAGGTTCTGGATGTGGTGCATATGCAGCATTTCCAACACTTGACGATGGTATTCGTGCATTTGTTGATAACTTAAATAGAAATTATTTTAGTAGGGGGCTAACTACTCCAGAAACTATTGGTCCTAAATATGCTGAGTCAAAAGAGTGGCCTACTAAAGTAAATAATTATATTAATAAAATTAGAAATGCGTAACTTCGGTTACGTTTTTTGTCGCAAATAAATTCTTCTAACAAAAATTAATAGTTAATATACTTTGTTAGGAGGATTTTATGAACTATAATGGACTTACTAATAAACAAGTAGAAAACAATCGTGAAAAGTATGGATCAAATGAATTAACAAAGATGAAGAAAGATAGTTTTATAAAGAAATTACTAATAACATTTAGTGATCCAATAATAAAGATTTTATTAATCGCGCTCGCGCTTAAAGTAATATTTTTATTTAGAGACTTTGATTGGTATGAAACAATAGGTATAGTAATCGCAATCTTACTTGCATCACTAATCTCAACAATATCAGAGTATGGTAGTGAAAAAGCATTTGAAAAATTACAAGAAGAAGCATCACAGTTAAAATGTCGAGTAATTAGAAATGGTAAAAAAATAGAAATTCCTGTAAGTGATGTTGTAGTTAATGATATTGTAGTTCTAGAATCTGGAGATAAAATACCTGCTGATGGTGTTATTGTAAAAGGAAGAATTAGTGTAGATGAATCAAGTCTAAATGGGGAAACTAAAGAAGCAATAAAAGAAACTGCACTAAATATAAACAAGCCTACGGATAAAAATATGGTATACCGAGGCACAGTAGTCTATAATGATACTGCTTTAATGCAAGTAACTAAAGTAGGGGATGATACATTTTATGGTAAGTTATCATTAGAACTTCAAACTAAACAACCTGATACTCCTTTAAAAATAAGATTACGTGAACTTGCTACATTTATAAGTAAGATAGGCTATATTGGTGCCATATTAGTATTCATATCATACCTATTTTCTGTAATAGTAATTCAAAATCACTTTGATATCAATTTAATAAAAGATACAATCTATAATTTTCCAGTACTAAGTGGACATATTTTATATGCCTTAACTTTATGTGTAACTATAATTATAGTAGCAGTTCCAGAAGGACTTCCTATGATGATTACTCTAGTACTATCATCTAATATGAAGCGAATGCTTAAAAGCAATGTATTAGTAAGAAGACTAGTTGGAATAGAAACATCAGGTAATATAAATATGTTATTTACTGATAAAACAGGAACACTTACTAAAGGTAAGTTAGAAGTAATTAAGTTTATTAGTGGTAATTTAAAAGAGTATAAGAATGAAGCTGAAATAAAAAAAGATAAAATATATGATATTGTAAAACTTAGTTGTGTAGTTAATAATGCAAGTAATTATGATAATGATAAAGTAATAGGTGGTAATATTACTGATAGAGCTCTTTTAAAATTTTTTAAATCTAGTGATACTGTTGTAGATAAAATAAAAACAATACCATTTGATAGTAAGAATAAATATGCTATAACTACAGTTAGATATAATGGTAAAAGAATTAACTTAATAAAAGGCGCGCCTGAAGTATTACTTGATCATTGTAGTACATATTATGCAAATAATTCTATATATAAACTAAATAAAGATAACATAAAAAAAGTAATAAAAGATAATACTAATAATGGAATTAGAGTAATTCTTCTTGCAACTAGTGATTCTGCTAATCCAGAAATGTTTAGTAATCTTACTTTAGTAGGTTTAATTTTAATAAAAGATGATATACGTCCTGAGGCAATAGATGGAGTTAAACTTGTTAGACGTGCTCATATTAATACAGTAATGATTACAGGAGATAATAAAGATACTGCTGTAAGTATTGCAAAAGAAGTAGGAATACTTGATATAAATGATATAGTATTAACTAGCAGTGAATTAAATAGTATGACAGATGAAGAAGTTAAAAGCATTTTACCTAAATTAAAAGTAGTTGCTAGAAGTCTTCCTACAGATAAAAGTAGATTAATTAGAATTAGTCAGAATGCAGGATATATTGTTGGAATGACAGGTGACGGGGTAAATGATGCTCCCGCACTAAAACGAGCAGATGTTGGATTTAGTATGGGTAGTGGAACAGAGGTAGCAAAAGAAGCAAGTGATATTGTAATACTAGACGATAATTTTGCATCAATAGCTAAAGCAATTCTTTTTGGGAGAACAATATTTAAAAGTATTAGAAAGTTTATTATAGTTCAACTTACTATTAATATGTGTGCGCTAGGACTATCTATAATTGGCCCTTTCATAGGTATTGAGATGCCTATTACAGTAATTCAGATGCTTTGGATAAATATGGTTATGGATACATTTGCAGGACTTGCATTTTCATTTGAACCTCCACTTTTAGAGTATATGAATGAGTATCCTAAAAAGAAAACTGAACCTATAATTAATAAATATATGATTAATCAAATAATGTATACCGGATTATATTCGTGTTTTATATGTATATTATTTTTAAAATCTCCTTTTATCGCATCTTTATTTAGAAGTGATATTAACAATACTTATTTATATACTGCATTCTTTGGCTTATTTATATTTATAGATATATTTAATAGTTTTAATGCAAGAACATATAGGTATAATATTCTTGCATCAATTACTAAAAATAAAATTTTTATATTTATTATTTCTTTTATAGCTATAGTTCAAATGTTTTTAATTTATTATGGAGGATCAGTATTTAGAACAGCAGGACTTACTTTAAAAGAAGCAGAGATAATGTTGCTTTTTGCCTTTACTGTAATACCTTTTGATTTTTTAAGAAAGATGATTATAAGAAAAAAAGGTATAAAAGATGGAGTTTAATGTATAAATTATAATATTTATTCCACACTATTAGTGGAGGGATAATGTGAAAAAATTATTACTATTATTGTGTTTATTAATGCTTACTGCTTGCTCATTTAATATTGATGATATAGATAATACACCTACTAAGAAAGTAGAAGAGTATTTAAATAATTATCAATCATTATCAAGTGATGTAGTAAGTGATTTAGATATAGTTGTAGAGCGAGAAAATACTTTTAATTTAGAGCAAAAAGATAAGTACCGTAAATTAATGAAAAAGAATTTTCAAAATATGTCTTATAAAGTTAAAGATGAAACTGTTAATGGAGATACAGCTGAAGTAGAAGTTGAAATTAATGTATATGATTATTATAAGATTAATAAAGGTGCAGATAATTATTTATTAGAACATAGAGATGAATTTATTACAGATGGTGTATATGATGAAGCAAAGTTTATAGATTATAAACTTGATAAGATGAGTAAGAATACTGATAAGGTTAAATATACAATCTATTTTAATTTAAGTAAGGATGATAAAGGAGACTGGAGTTTAGATGAAGTAAGTGAGTCAGATGAAGATAAAATACTTGGAATTTATCAATATTAGATTGAAAAAATAAAAAAACATGCCTGAAAAATAATTCAAGCATATTTTTTTATTAATAATACTCCATGTATGATATAATAGATATGGTTAGAGTAAAAGGAGATCATATGAAGAAAATTTTTAGAACACTTGATGAACAGTTAGATATATTAAAAAGTAGGGGATTAATTGTATTTGATGAAGAGAAGGCTAAGAATATACTTCTTAAAGAGAATTATTTCTTTATAAGTGGATATCGTCATTTCTTTGAAACTTCAAAAGATAAGTTTATAAAGGGTACTACTTTTGAAGAGTTATATGGAATATTTATTTTTGATAGAAAGCTTAGAAATATATTTTTTAAGAATTTATTAGTAATTGAAAATAATGTTAAATCTATTATGAGTTATGAACTATCTCAGGTATATGGTGCGAATGATAAGGAATATTTAATGCCTAAGAATTATACTAATGATCCTATGCAAGTAAGACAAGTGCATGATGTATTAAATAAAGTTAATAGGCAGATTAGAATTAATGGTACTAGCCACAGCGCTACTTATCATTACATTACTAATTATGGATATGTACCTATGTGGATACTTGTTAAAGTTATATCATTTGGTCTTATGTCTGAGTATTATGACATTTTAAAAGATGCAGATAAGTCTCGTATTGCGAATGTATATAAACTAGATAGCGTTACTTTTTCAACATACTTACATATACTTTCTAATTATCGTAATTTGTGTGCGCATGAAGATATACTATATGAACATAAAACTCAAAGAGTAATACCAGATACTAAATATCATGAAATACTTAATATAGAAAAAATAGATGATGAGTATAAATATGGAAAAGATGATTTATTTGCAGTAATAATTATATTTAAACAGTTACTATCACGAGATGAATTTAAAGAGATGTTTAATGAAATAAGTTATGAGTTTGATATACTAGATGGTAAGACTAATATAATACCTACTAATAAGTTATTAAATAAAATAGGTTTTCCAGATAATTGGCGAGATTTAATTAATATAGATTAATTAATATTGTATAAAAATCTCTTGTTTTACTTACATTTTTTGCAAAAAAATGGTATAATTTATATAGGAAACAGGTGGTTATATGTACAAGATTAATGATTATGTAGTTTATAAAAGAGAAGTATGCAAAGTTAATGATATTACTAAGAGTAAATATACTGATAATGAGGTTTATATTCTTGCTCCAGTTGATGATGATTCACTTAAAATAGAAGTGCCTACCAGTAATGAAAATATTCGTTCTATAATTGACAGGAAAACACTAGATTTAGTAGTTGATGAAATACCTAGTATTGAGATTATTGATTTGCCTGATAAACAATTAGAGATTGAATATAAAAGACTTATGTCGACTGATAAGGTAGAAGATTTAGTAAAGATTATTAAGACTGCATATTTAAATACTCAAGAGAGGACTAATAAAAAAAGAAGAGCTAGGGATAAAGATGTTATCTACTTTAATAAAGCAGAGAAATGTTTATATAATGAGTTTTCTATTGTTCTTGATAAGAGTATTGATGAAACAAGAGAATACATTATTAATTGTATTGAAGCATAACTTTGGTAAGCACGTATTTGTGCTTTTTTCATATGCTAATATAGGTGATTATAATGAACGAGAAAAAAATTGTTATAGATGCAGGTCATGGAGAAATCAGTTTGATTCAAAATGTTGAGTGGCTATGAATGCATGCGAATACAAAATTAAATGTATTTTTTTTGTTCAACATTGTCCTTCTCCTTAAGACAAAAATGTCATAAATTGTAATTTAGTCTTGCACAAAAGACAAAATTGACTTTTGAAAAAATCTGATGTATAATGTCTTTAGGAGGAATTACTATGATAATAAGAGAAAAATATTTAAAAAAGATAAGGCCGTTTTATAATCAGGATTTAATTAAAGTTATTACTGGAATTAGAAGGTCTGGTAAATCTGTTATTTTAAAACAAATAATAAATGAAATAAAAGAATCTGGGGTAAAAGAAGAAAATATTATAAGTATTAATTTTGAATTGTCAGAGTATTCAGAAATAAAAACACATAAAGATTTAGATAAATATATTAGTGAAAGAATTATTAATAAAGATAAGTATTATCTATTTTTTGATGAGATACAATATATTAAAGAATGGGAAAAAACAGTTAATTCATATAAAGCAAAATATGGTAATATGATTTCAATATTTATAACTGGTTCTAATAGTGATTTATTATCCGGAGAATTATCTTCTTTATTATCTGGAAGATATGTAAGTTTTAAAATCGCACCATTTTCTTTTAAAGAAGTTTGTGAATTTAAGAATTATGAATTAGATAAATATAAATTAGAAGACAAGTTTACTGATTATGTAATCTGGGGTGGACTACCACAGAGATTTGCTTTAGATGATGAATATTCAATTAGAACATATTTAACAGATGTTTATAATTCAATAGTTGTAAAAGACATTATAAACAGATTTAATGTTACAGATATTGAATTATTTAATAGAATTGCAGAATATATTGTCACAACACCATCACAAACATTTTCTGCAGATAATCTCGTTAAATACTTCGAGGTAAATGATGATAGAGGTGTTGGTAAAACAACTTTATACAATTATCTAGAATATATGTGCAAAGCCCATTTAATTAATAAAGTTGATAGATATGATGTTAGAGGGAAAAGAATACTTAATGGTAAATATAAGTACTATTTAACTGATTTAGGATTAGGACAAGTATTAAATTTTTCAAAGAAAAAACAGATGGGTGCATATTTAGAAAACGTAGTTTATAATGAGTTAGTTTATAGAGGATATGATGTTAATGTTGGTAATATTGAAAATGGTGAGATAGACTTTATTGCGTTCAAAGATGGTAATAAAGAGTATTATCAAGTGTGCTACTACCTTACAGATGATAAAGTTATTAATAGAGAGTTTAATGCTTATGATAATGTAGCTGATAATTATCCTAAATATGTAATATCAATGGATAAATTTGATATGTCACAAAATGGTATAATTCATAAGAATATAATTGATTGGTTAATAGATAGTTAAGCACGTATTTGTGCTTTTTTCATATGCTAATATAGGTGATTATAATGAACGAGAAAAAAATTGTTATAGATGCAGGCCATGGAGGAACTGACTCTGGAGCAGTTGGCAATGGGATAATTGAAAAGGAATTAACTTTAAAGATTGCGTCATATATAGCAGATAGGTTAAGAAACTTAGGTGCAAATGTTACTCTTACTAGGGATAGTGATGAAACACTTGATCCATCAGAAAGAGTAAGACGTGTACTTAATGCTTATGGTAATTCTAAAGATGTATTAGTAATTTCTAATCATATTAATGCTGGTGGTGGTGATGGAGCTGAGGTAATATATGCACTTCGTGGAACAGATAGACTACCTAACCTTATTTTAAATAATTTAAAAGATGAAGGACAAAATATTAGAAAAGCATATGTTAGAAGATTACCATCTGATCCTAGTAAAGACTATTATTTTATGCTTAGAAATACTGGTAACACCGATTCATTAATTGTTGAATATGGGTTTTTGGATAGCAAATTAGATGATGTAAATCAGTTAAAGAATAATTGGCAGAATTATGCAGAGGCTGTAGTTAAAGCTGTAAGCGAGTATTTAAATATACCATACAATCAAAATACTAATCCTAGTATTCCTAGCACTGATGGGACTTATAAAGTAGTATCAGGTGATACACTCTGGAGTATTGCTAAAAAGTTCGATACAACAGTCAATGAGATAAAAAGATTGAATAATTTATCAAATAATTTATTGAAGGTAGGAACTAATCTAATTGTTCCTAATAGTAATAACAATACTGATGATGATGCATATACAGTAGTTAAAGGAGATACTCTATATTCAATTGCAAGAAAGAATAATATAAGTATAGATAGAATTAGAGAACTTAATAATCTTACAAGTGATGTACTTAGAGTAGGGCAAGTTCTTAAGTTAAAAGAAGCTGCTATTAATAAGTATATTGTAAAACTGGGAGATACATTATATTCAATTGCAAATAAATTTAATACAACAGTAGATACAATAAAAAGACTTAACAATTTAACTAGTAATTTGTTAAGTATAGGCCAAGAATTGATTATTAAATAATATATACTATAAATGAATATTCATGATATAATAGTTAGTGATATGAACTAACTATTTTTTGGAGGTATAATTATGATATATATAACTGGAGATACACATAGAGATTTTAAAAGATTAAATAACTTAGTAGATAACGAAGATGATATGTTAATTATATTAGGTGATGCGGGAATAAATTATTTCCTTAATGATGATGATAAAAAATTAAAAGAAAACTTAAATAGTTTTAATATTAAGCTATTTTGTATTAGAGGTAATCATGAGGAAAGACCTGAGAATATAGATACTTATAAAGAAACTACTATGTTTGGCGGAAAAGTATTTATAGAAGATGAATATCCTAACTTAGTGTTTGCTAAAGATGGAGAGGTTTATAATATTGATGGTAAAAGTGTTTTAGTAATAGGTGGAGCTTACTCTATCGATAAAGAATATAGATTAATGTATGGATATAAATGGTTTAAAGATGAGCAGTTAACACCTAAAGAAATGGATGATATATTAACTAAAGTTAAAGGTAAACATTTTGATATTGTTCTAACACATACT
>Ga0256404_1003489_pt1 | contig 31890 bp, 28 predicted proteins | sample RumenRJG_01DNA_FD_185990 | JGI IMG/M metagenome (GOLD analysis project Ga0256404, IMG submission 185990) | Bovine rumen microbial communities from Lethbridge, Alberta, Canada - RJG_01 | ecosystem: Host-associated > Mammals > Digestive system > Stomach > Rumen | place: Canada: Alberta | collected...
CGTTACTCACCCGTGCGCCGGTCGCCGACAAGGAAAGCAAGCTTTCCTCTCGCTGCCCCTCGACTTGCATGTGTTAAGCCTGTAGCTAGCGTTCATCCTGAGCCAGGATCAAACTCTACATTGTAAATTTTTTATTTCTCCGAAAGAAAAATTTTACAGCTTCCGTCGTCACTCGGAAATAATCAAGCAAGCTTGTTATTTCACTCGCTCCTAGGAACCTTGTAAAAACCCTTCCTTCGATCTTGTCTCTGTCTCAGAACGCTCTATCCGGTAGTATTGATGGTGAAGGTTGCCTGAAAGGCTACCTTCCAAGAAATTGAAACGGTTCGTTCTTGTTACCCAATACATATATATATTATATACGTACTGCTTCTCGTACTACTTCTTCTCTGTCTATGTAAGTCTTTCAAAGAACTCTTTTTGGGGTCGCTTTTTCGGGACTCTCCCTGAAAGCGGATGCAAAGGTACGACTTTTTTCCGAACTAACAAACTTTTTCGCAGAAAAAATTCAATTATTATGCAAAAAAGATTGAAGACTTGATTTCCGTCAAGTCTCCAACCCTTTATACCTTATTATATATTATATAGGCATTACTTTTCTTCAGGAGCCTGACCAATCAGATCCATGAACTCATCCAGTTTCGGAGTGATGATGATCTGGGTGCGACGGTTGCGCTGCTTGCCCACCTCAGTGGTGTTGGGCTGGAGAGGATTGTACTCACCACGACCACCAGCAGTCAGACGCTTAGGATCTACGCCATAGTCTTCCTGCAGAGCCTGGACGACACTTGAAGCACGCAGACAAGAGAGGTCCCAGTTGTTGCGGATGTTCTCACGCTTGATGGGCACGTTATCGGTATTACCCTCGATGAGCACGTCGTAGTCCTTGTAGTCCTTAATAATCTTGGCAATCTTCGACAGTGTCTCAGAAGCGCGCTTATTAATCTTATAGGTACCACTCTCGTAGAGCATGTTGTCAGCCAGCGAGATGTAGACGACACCCTTCAGCACCTGAACGTCAACCTCCTTCAGTTCCTCCTTAGAGAGTGAACGGGTGAGGTTGTTGCTCAACACCAGATTCAGTGAGTCGCTCTTTGACTTCACCTCTACCAAGTGGCGGATGTACTGGTTCGACTCGTTAATCTGGTCAACCAGCTTCTCAATACTAATATTGTTCTGCGAGGCATTGGTCAGACTCTTGTCGAGCGACTCCTGCAGTTTAGTGTACTTGGCCTCAGCAGCGGCCAAAGCCTGCTGCAAGCCACGCTGCTGATCCTCAAGGGCAGTAATGCGTGCGTTCTTGCCAGCCAAGTCCTCACGGGACTCCTGCAACTTCTCGCTGAGTGATTTATTCTCTTCCTGGCAGGACACAAGGTCCTTCTTGGAAGCACAACTGGTCAACAGCAATACTGAAACCAGCGACATCATAAAAATACTTTTCTTCATCTTTTTCTTCATTAAATTAATAATTCGGGTGCAAAGTTAGTGATTAGATTGGGCATTTCGAGCGAGATTCATGTTAAAGAATCACAAAAAGATGACAAAAACATACAAGATTTACGTATTTTTTGATTCTTTAAGTAGAACGCAGAGAAAAAATGGTCGAAGAACTCGTTGAGCGCATACGGAAGAAAGACCAAAGGGCGATGAGCGAACTTTACACGATGTATGTGAAGCAGCTCTCATCGGTCTGTTACCGTTATGTGCCTGATGAGAACGACGCAAAGGACGTGCTCCAGAATAGTTTTGTGAGAATATTCACCACCCTTCCAACCATCGATTATCAAGGCGAGGACGTTTTCTGGGGTTGGATGAAGAAAGTTGTGATTCACGAGGCCCTCTGCTATCTACGAGAACGCAAGAAACTACTGTTTGTGGAACTCGATGAAACGAGTCAACAGCTATCCAATGAAGATGAGGAGCCACAGGCTGAACACCTATCGCCAGAAGAACTCCACAAACTGATTAGCGAACTGCCAGACGGCTATCGCACAGTAGTGAACCTTTTCGTTTTCGAGGGTTATTCGCACAGACAAATAGCAAGTCTCCTAAACATCAAGGAGAGCACATCGGCCTCTCAACTCTATTACGCAAAGCGACTATTGGCAAAGAAGATCAAAGAATTAACAAACGGCAAGCGATGAAGGAAGACTGGACAGAACAATTGCGAAAGAAACTGGAGGGTCACGAGGCGACTCCCCCAGAAGGTCTTTGGGAAGACATCTGCAAAGAGATGGGTCTGACGCCAAAGTCTGTCAGTAAGCCTGCTACCTACAAGCGATTATATTGGGCAGCAGCCATTGTCCTTGCGCTTGCAGGATTCTTTGCCTACTACCAATTTGATGATAACAAGATCTCTTTGCAGGCCAACAATACACCCACACAAACCAGCGACACGCCCTTGCAGGCCAACGAACTGCAATCGCCTGCGAAGCCTCAACAAGCAATCACATCTCCTGTTTTGGCAAAGCATACAAATGAAGCCCTTTCAGAAACTTCACCTTTAGTTACAGAAAACGAAGAAGAGACTACCGAAAATAAAGAAAACATAACTGTAAATAAAGAAGACACAACTGTCATTCAACGAAAGGCTGAGACCAAACAGCCAATAACGATTACAAGTCATCAACCAGAGCCTTCGTATGAAGCCCTCAGTCAGCATTCAACACGTGAGGGCAAATGGTCTGTAGGCTTGAACGCCTCTGGCGGACTGTTCGCTGCAAACAATCGCGTTCAAACAGAGCATTCGTATGCAAAAAATGAATATAGCGCTTACAACTCTTTTACGCAGACGGATTATGTCTGGAAACATCGTCTCCCTGTGCGCTTTGGGCTCAGCGTGCAGTATCAGTTGAACGACCGTCTGGCTCTGCTTAGTGGCATCAGCTATACCTATCTCTATTCTGAGTGCACGATACCTCAGTATCAGGACGCCAGCTACAATCAAAAACTCCATTACTTAGGCATCCCTTTGGGCCTTTCCTGGCAGGTGTGGTCAACCAATAGCTTCCACTTCTATCTCTCAGGAAACGTAATGTTCGAGAAGTGTATCAGCTCCAAGATTAGTAAGCAAACAACGAACCCAAAACCTTGGCAATATTCTGTACAAGCTTCTGCTGGCGCTGAATATCTCCTCGCGCCACAGTTTGGCATCTATCTCGAACCCGCCCTTGGCTATTACTTCAACGACGGTTCCAGCATCCAACACTATTACAAGGAACATCCTCTCGCACCCTCCCTCGAATTCGGTCTCCGCCTGCATCTGAAGAAATAGTCACGAAATCAATTGCCGATAAAAGCGTTTCTTATTGGTTCGCGGATTTCAGTTTCTTGAAAAAATAGCCTGGGGCATCATATGCCATGCCATAATCGAGTGTCATCATGCCGTCCTTGAACCAGTAGGTGCATTGCTGACCGTTGAGGTTGATGGTGGTGAATACCGTGCCATCGTATTTGTTCGTTTCAGTCTTGATAAAATGAGAAATTGGCTTTTGCCAGATGCCACGTACCTTCAAGCGTAGTTGGATTATCCTCGTATTTAAAGGCTCCGGCTTCTGGATCAGCCGCATTCAGACTTGGTATGCGCTGATAGACGGTCCTTGAGAAGAGACATCCACTTTCCCAGATGGTCAGTATATTTCCGACGATTTCAAATTCACAATATGAATATAAATATTCTTCGTCAGGTTGATGATAAAGATAATAAACATCCTCATTCCCGGTGGGTTTTGCCCAGAATTGAGTTTCGTACTGTAGTTCACCGTCCTGATAGAACGATTGCGTGCGGTCAGACTTAAACTCCATTACCGGTATACCATTGATAGGCTCCGGATAGTCGGAGTTGAAGCGTTCCACAACCTGCCAGCAACCAACAAGTGATCTCTCTACGCTGGAAAGGTCTGAATCATCATCACTGTTGCATCCGCATAGACAGAACGCAATGGCTACGAATATGGACAAAAACGTTGTATTTTTCATTGTTTCCTCATTTAGTACGCTTAAACACATATGTTGCTGGAATGTGGTCGCAGGTATAGATACCAGCGTAATGGAGTTTCAGAATATTCCCCTCTACAACATAGCCATACGGGTCTTCACCAATGATCATGATTGGCAAAGAGGAATAATACTTATCTTGGTCTTCAGGGATAGAATAGTCAAGAGTTTCAACTTTCCCGTCCTCATAGTTGAAGACTATTTTTCCATTTCCTTTTATTTCGATAATGAGAGTGCCGGACGGATATTTATTGGCATAGTCCCCATTACAGCCCCCTTCAGGGCCGTTCTGAACTTCCACCAAATCCCATTTCCCTGTCAGTCCTGTGCCGAAGATTTCATCATCGTCACTGTTGCTACAGCTGCTCATGCAAAAAACTAGCATCAGCATTGCGCCCAAATATAAGATTACGTTCTTCTTCATATTCTTTCCATTTTGATTGCGAAGTTACACCTTATTCTATATATAAAAGCCAGAAAGGGCGCTAACCTTGCATGAAAACGGAAAGATTTAACAAAGTTTTACCTACGCTCGCCCAAATGAATAGTAGGCGAGGGTCTGACAGGGAAAATAATTCGACATTTGTTTGGTCATTAAGGAAATATTCCATAACTTTGCAAGCAAATTGTAATAGTGAAAAACTATGAAAAAGATTGTAACAACAATATCCTATGCCATTATCGCTTTGATGAGTGCCACTATTGCAGGATGCTCGCAATACGAAGAGGATGCAATTGAATGGCTTAGTAACCCTCATGTCGTTCCTGGCGATTATGTTGGCAATTGGATGGTTGACGGTAACGGTGTCGGACAAGTTAACATGAAAGTGACAGAAACGTCGATAGAATTCAAGCAGTTTCCTGTAGACTACCTAATATCTCTGGTCCGTGAGGAAAACAACGATGCCCCATGGGCAAGCCAACCCGTAAACAGCATAGAAGGACCTAATTTTCTTTTGAGTTATTATCCAGAAGATCCGTATTATAAAGAAAGCTACTACCCACTATTTGATATGTACATGAAGAGCTGGTATGTCCGTCTTGGTTCGAGATTGTATAGGCTCGACTTGGCAAGTAACCAAAGCCAGGATAATGCAAACCTAGAAGAATCAAACGGAACATTCACCCTGCCTGTCAAGATTAATGGTATAGCTATTGTTGACCTTGAGACTACTGAGACTTTCACCAGGGAATATGAAAGCGACAACCCTTTGAAGATGATACTGACTGCACATTTTAACATCAAATAGACAAGACCATGAGAAAGCTACTTTTCATATTAGTACTGCTGACAAGTACACTGACCGCTTCTGCCCAGTCCACATGGAGTCTTACGCCACAGGTCGGTATCAATGTCTCATATCTGACCGGTCTGAAAGACAACTCCAATTTCAGCAATAAGGCTGGTATTTCGTTTGGTATGGAGGCAGAGTGGAGAAAGGGTAAGATATTCGGACTATCGCTTGGTGCATATTATTCGAAACACGTCATTGGCATGAAAAAGGCGTACATTAGTACGATGGTTGTCGATATGGGTCAAATCAGCCACTCTGGAGGCATCTGGATTGATGATGTATATTATATGCCTGTAAATACCATAACGGCTTATGTGTGGGGCAATGACCATACGGACGTCAGTTTAGTGGACGCCTATGACAGGAAATACAACTACCGGTTCTGCACTCAGATGATTGATATTCCCATCATGGCCAATTTCCACGTATGGAAAGGTCTGACACTGAAAGGTGGCTTGATGATAGGCGTTTCCTTGAGCGACAAAGTAAAATACGATGAGGAGTACATCATACGACAGCCAGCACTGATAGCAAAGACTTATTACCCACAAGAGAACCAAGACGACAAAAATCTGTCTGCCAAGTTAGGCAGTTTGATGTCCAATAATACTATCAGCATCCCTATAGGAATTTCGTATGAATACAAGAACATCGTTTTTGACGTTCGCTATGCCTTTGCACTGACCAAATATGGCGCAGAACCGGACAATCCAAAAATCAACAATGAACTCATGTATCAAGATGGTGTCTGGCCGAATGAAATCAAGACTGTAAGCCACGCAAGGCTGAATGCACTAAGCATCACCATAGGCTACCGCCTCAATCTATAAATTACAATGAAATGCTTCACTCCCACATTTCATATTCCACTATGCCACTAACGGAATAGACACAAGAATGGTCAATAGCATTAAAACGAAGGTCGGTGAGCCTTAGAGACATGTATGATTTATCGCCAACCTTACTTGTGCCTATCACAGTAATCTTTCCACTTAATGCAGTTGCCTGCCTCAATATGTCTTCCGTCCAAGTAGGTGTGTATGCTGCACTTGCATGGAACTGACTACTGTCAAACGTATCTCCGGCTTTCAGATTGCTGAAACTCATAGGTTGATTGCTTTCAAAGCTGATGTTAAGCATGTCGAAAACATCGGAACCTTTGATGTTGGCTCCAAAGCCCATGTGATATACTGTGAGTTCATTACCATCGTTATATCTTATTCCCTTGCCTAAGTAGCAATGAGGAGGATTATACGTCTCACCGCTTTTATACATCGTTCCCGTGCTTGTCTTGCCATTGTCTGACTGTATGAGTAGGACATTAACTTCACCAACAACAGGGCCAAAAATACTCTCGTCATCCTTACTACAGCTCATGCCAATGGCCAACATCAGCATTGCGCCCAAACATAAAAAGAAACTCTTCTTCATATTCGTTGTCATTTTGTTTGCAAAGTTACATATTATTCTATTAGTTAAACACAGAAAGCACGCAAACCTTGCATGAAAGCGGAAAGATTTAACAAAGTTTTAACAGGCAGGGGAAAATAATTCGACATTTGTTTGGTCGTTAAGGAAATAATGTCTAACTTTGCAATCCAAACGAAGAAGAATATGAAGAAGTACGGCTTATTGCTAATATTGGGTATCATCATCATGCTGATAGGATGCGATAAATCTGAATCGGAAGGCAGGACTGACGTCCCTGATACGGAAAAGGCATTCCTAGACAGCGTAACCTTTGGCCAAGAAGCTCTTATTTCCTACCAATATGACGCCCAAGGCCGTATAACCTTACTGACAGAAGGAAATGGATATCAGAATTCGTTGGGCTACGACTCTGTTCATTTCTCATACCCAGACCTCAATACAATCATTGCGAAGCGCAGTTGGATATCCAAGAATGAGATTTATAACCTCCGTCTGAGACTGAATGCACAATCGGTTTTCTATCTCAAAAACGACCTGATAGTGCAAGCAGTCATAGGCCAAGACCCGCGTTCGCTCTTGAGAGACAGCATTGTATTCGAATACGACGGGAAGCAACTGAGCAGATGTATGCGTTATGAGAAATCTACGTTAGGTGACGAGGCCCTTGTCGAAACAAGTCATTTTACTTGGTCAGCCAGCAAGAATCTCGAGCGTATAGACGTCTTGTCGATAAACGAGAGTGACAACTACGTCGTTAGTTACACCTACGACGACGCGTTGGCCAAAGCAATAATCCCTTATGTTACGCTGGATTTCGTAGACGCTACTCTCTCAACAGGACACGCAAGTGAGTACCTGACAGCTTTGGCCAATATGGGGTGTTTTGGTCAAACGCCCAAAAACGAAATCCGTTCAATAACCATACACTATTATAATCGGACGTATCAGGATTTCTATTCCAAGGAAAATATAGATTACAAGTTCAATATCTCATTCGATTACCAGCACGATGTCTTTGACCATTGTGACGCCCTTAGCTACAAGAAAACAGGCGTAGGTGGTGAAGAGTATATGAACAATCTGGTGCTTCATTGGAATCATTCTACTCCACAAAGGTAAAACTTTGTTAAATCTTTCCGCTCTCATGCAAGGTTTGCGCCCTTTTTGTGTTTAACTAATAGAATAATATGTAATTTTGCAATTAAAATGACAACGAATATGAAGAAAAACTTTATCCTATGTTTGGGCGCAATGCTGATGCTGGCTTTTGGCATGAGCAGCTGTAGTAAGGATGACGAGAAAGATGTGGAGACATCTGACTATGATCCAACATACGAAGTAAGCTACTACGAAAAGGATCCTGGACTGAATGTGAAACAAAGTCACCGGGTAAATGGGACTGTTGAAGAATATATTCCTCAGAGCGAGCCACCTTATTCCCTGCTTGTCAGCTGGAACGACGAGAAAGGGAAACAGGCAATTGACTATGTCTTGGAGAAGAATCCCCATCTGATGACTAAGGAGGCAGAGATACTCACAAGTAATGAATACAGGATTTCTACAAAGAAGTATTTCAAGAGTCCATATTTCTATGTATCCTCTTCTTATAAATCAAGTGAACATGATGATTGGGGAGTAAACCCTTACCGTATACTTATTCTTCCCCAGATTTTGCTTAAGATGAAGGATGGCTGTAGCATCGATGTCATCCAAAGAGACTATGCTGACGTGCTGACATTGAAAGGAGGAAAGCAAAATTTGTTCTATAACTTCGATTGCAATCTGAAAACCTCGTGTGAGATCATACAGCTGGCCTTTAAAATCAGCCAACGAAACGATGTGGAATATGCTGAGACCAATATGTATGGCGGGTATACTTTGTTTTAGATAGCGTCATAATGTTTTTTCATTATCTTAATCGTTATTCGAACTGAAAGTCATAATCGATGTTACTTCTAACCTTCCCAGCCTTTTGCAGTATTTGATACATGCGTTGCATTCCTTGCTCCTGCTGGTCTGTTGGATTACCCTCTATTACTTCTCCGTCTGCACTGACAATGCGGGTCCCTCCAAGGTCATATCTTGCCAAACCGTTCTTGTCGGATAGGATATGGCAGAATGTCAGTCCCTTGGGGAGATAGCTGGAAAGGGAGCTGTTCAGTTTGGCATCAAATAGGAAACTACCGTTAGAATAGAACAAGATGACGTACTGAGTTGGTATAGGAAAGGCTTTCGAGTCAATCCGTTCCGTATCTTTTACCTTGAACTCACCAGTCTCAGGATTAACTGCAATGATATTGTCGAGTGTCAGCACATAATCACTGGGGACAATATCTGTTAATTGTGCTCCTTCTGGCTTGATGATGGCATAGAGGTTCACAGAATTGCTATCGCCTTCATTGTCATCGCTACTGCTACAGCTGCTCATGCTAAAAGCCAATATCAGCATTGCGCCTAAACATAAGATTAAGTTCTTCTTCATATTCTTGTTTAGTTGAATAAGTTTGTTTTATAATCTATAGCCAATTGTTAGTTGCAGATTGTTTACCTTGCTATTTTCGAAGTATGTGGATTCGTTATGCTCGATATTCATACCGTAATTCTGAGAAATCGTATTATGGAATTCGACATTCAAATTCTTAAGCCCGAAGACATAGCGCAGGTCTACTATGAAGCGTCGCCATTCGTAGGAGATTCCTACGGGCAATGTCAAATAACAGTCGCTCAGGATTTTCCGTGTAGACTCATAATGGCTTTCTATGATTAAGTTATAACTTTCTTGGCTCTCAGTCCAACTCTCCTTATCTATATGTAGCTGTACGTTGACTTGCATGCCAGCTTTTAGTGAGAATCCATACCAAAGACCAACACTGGCCATTATTGGAATCTCAAAAATACTGGCTTTGATGGGGCTGTTGAAAAGTCCAATGGCTCCAATTTCGTCTTTGTCGGGCTTATAGGTTTGTCTTGTGAACATCAGTCCTGCTGAAAACCCTAGTTTTTTGAACGTCTGCCACTCAGCAGTCGCACCGATTCTCACCCCCAGTGTAGTCTGTAAAGCTCTGCATTCCATGATTTGGAAACCAACTTGGGGTATAATGCTCCACTTCCTCGCCGTTTGCGTTTTCACCGTTATTGGCTCTTCACTAGTAGGTAAAACATCGGCATTTTGGCTTTCGCTATCTACCTGACATAAAATGCCATCAACTTCCTTTATACCTGTATTCGCATTCATGGCAAAAGGCAGGAGGACGAGATAAAGAAACACAATAAGTTTTTTCATAAGCCTTTTCTGATTACTCAAAAATCATTGGGAGTTCGTTTGGGAGGCGACAGGGATTAATTCGAACTTTCCCGTATTGGAATACTGCAAACGGAAATGGCCATATTTTCCGCCAATCTCAGCTGGTAGTTCCTGACCATTCATATAGAATTGGGTATGTATTTCCGGTAAATCATACGAACTTCCTTTGTAACTATGCATATAGGCAAAGTTTATATGCTGACCATTGGGCAGGTTTAATGTAATTTCGCGCCAATCGACATTTTCCATACCATCAAATTCACCGAAGAGCAAATAGAATTTGTAGTCAGAACTCGGTCTGCCGGATGCTCTTAGGATGAGACCCTTAAAGAAAGCTAAGTACATTCTAGTACCAACATTTGCCTGCCAACTTTCGTCAAATTCCTTATCTGTCATCGGAGAATACTCTTTGCCTTGATAGCTGACGGAAATCTCTTTGAGAATATTACCCGAATAGGCAGAATCCAGCAAGTCGTTTCCTTCGCTGTCCGTGAGGGTGAAGGTGAATTCAACGGGATGGACGTCTATTATAGGCTCCCCATTGGTGTTTTCTTCACTACTGCTACAGCTACTGATGCTGATACCAATAATCAACATCATCAGGGCGCCCAAACATAAGATTATGTTCTTCTTCATATTCGTTGTCGTTTTAATTGCAAAGTTACATATTATTCTATTAGTTAAACACAGAAAGCACGCAAACCTTGCATGAAAGAGGAAAGATTTAACAACGTTTAACCTACACACGCAAATGAATAGTAGGCGAGGAATAGGCAGGGAAAAATAATTCGACATTTGTTTGGTCGTTAAGGAAATAATATCTACCTTTGCAACGCAAACGAAAAATAAAGTGAAGAAGGACTGCTTATTACCAATAAGGATGAAGAAACGCTTCTATTTTGTATTGTTGACAGCATTTGTTGCCGTTGTGAATGTCAGCGGGCAATATCGCTATTGCCTTAGTTATCAGGATTTTTGCAACAACAAGTGGGAGGAATTGGACAATCTTCATTTCACCCAACGTACTAAGAACGAACAGATGTGGTGGGGCGGAAATGTCTTTACAGTGACGTGCGATAAAGAACCCATTGACAAGATTCTCAAGAAACAGGCTTTTGCGGTGATGTATTACGATTCAATATATGTGAATTGCTACAACCTTTGGTTTCAAGACGATCGTTTTGGGAAAGGATATGTGAAGGCTCGGCGCATTGGGAACCGTAGTTTGATTTTCGTCAACAGGACGATTGGCCAGGAAGCAAGAGGAGGTCAGAATATGGCTACTTTTTTTATGTTTGGAGCTATTGGTGCAGCTATTGCTAGCGCTTCAGATTCAAAGAGATTAATGAAACAGCAGGTATGCTACATTATATCCAAAGGTGCTGACGAAAAGGGCAGAATAGAAATCCGCATGGTAAATGACGACCTGATTAGTAAGATGCTTAACGACAATGGGGAGTTGTTAAGAGAATACTATGATGAAGAAGAAGAAAAGTTACGGATTCACGCCTCGCGCGTTATGCCTATTCTGCAAAAGTCTGGGTTGATTAAATAGGAGACAAAAAGGATACTAATGCTAGCAGGGGGAAAGTGCCGTGCAGACAAGGTTTTTGTAGGGATGTAACAGGGAGCGAGACGTAGGGAAAGGAGATTCGGGCGGCAGCCCGTATTAATTCGGCCTCCAGCCCGAATTGGTTCGAGCGGGAGGCCGTATATATGCGGGCGGGTGGTCGAGACCGCTTTTTATCCCTTTGAGCTGTCTTTCTTTGGGAAATAGAGATAGCGACGTCCCTCCTTGACACTCCAAAGGCGCGGATGGTCGCCTTTACAGAGGCTGTCGAGATAGTTTTTGGCAGAGTCGCGTTTCAGTTTGCTGAACATCATAAACTCTGGAATCGTCACGTAACCCAATCGCAGACAGCGTTGCAAGGCATCATCCATTGCCTGTGCGTCGTACATCTGACTGTTGCCCACAGGGTCTTTACTCTTACGATAGCCTTCACGATTGCGACCTGCCACTTTGACGAGATCCTTGTTGGGTATAAAGTCAAGACCTACATACCTGACATCCCTGCCCGTAATGGTCTTGGGGTCTGTATGCTGACCTATCAACTTCAACTTTGGTGCAAACGAACCCAAGGGCGTTTCCACGCGATAACCCTCTGAGAGCCAACGGCCTGCAACCTCCATCAACACGTCGAACACCTGTTGCATCTCACCTGTCCGCATTCCACGATATTTGGTGCAGAAGTCGTCCAATTGCTTGAACGTCTTCTTATAACCCTTCGCTGGGCGCACGTAGAGCAAAGGCTTGCCGTCCTCGCCCGCCTTGGGGCCAGGATGAATCTCTATTTCTATTCCGTCGGTCTTATAAGGCATATTCTTATTGTTTAGACTGCAAAGGTACGAAAATAATTCGGAATAAGCAAACGTAATTCATAAATTCTTTGTACCTTTGCACCCAAATTAAATAAATAAGGTAAAAAGGTATGATACGTTTCTTTCAGACCCCACAGAAATCGGTGATTGCAACGGAAGTTGATCACGTACTGAGTGAACAGGAAATCAAGGAATTAAACTGGCTTTATGGCGAGGCCACGATGCTCGAGGCTGACCAGCTGGAGGGCTACTACGTTGGCCCGCGTCGCGAAATGGTGACCCCGTGGTCGACGAATGCTGTTGAGATTACGCAGAACATGGGTCTCAAGGGCATCAGTCGTATTGAGGAGTACTTCGCTGTGGCAAGCAAGGATGCCGAGCACGACGAGATGCTGCAGCGCATGTACAACGGCCTCAATCAGGACATTTTTACGATTAACATCAAGCCCGAGCCTATCAAGTATGTGGATAATCTGGAGGAATATAACGAGCAGGAAGGTCTGGCTCTGAGCCCAGAGGAGATTGAGTACCTGCACGGACTGGAGAAGAAGAACGGTCGTCCATTGACCGATTCGGAAATCTTCGGTTTCGCACAGATCAACTCTGAGCACTGCCGCCATAAGATCTTCGGTGGTACATTCATCATCGATGGCAAGGAGATGGAGTCAAGCCTCTTTGCAATGATTAAGAAGACAACACAGGAGAATCCTAACAAGATTCTTTCGGCTTATAAAGATAATGTAGCTTTTGCACAGGGTCCTGTGGTTGAGCAGTTCGCTCCGAAAGACCAGAGCACCAGTGATTATTTCCAGGTGAAGGATATAGAGAGCGTTATCTCGCTGAAGGCCGAGACACACAACTTCCCCACAACCGTAGAGCCTTTCAACGGTGCTGCTACAGGTACAGGTGGTGAGATCCGCGACCGTATGGGCGGTGGTGTAGGTTCATGGCCTATCGCAGGTACTGCTGTTTATATGACTGCTTATCCACGTCTGACCGACGATGACAAACTGACTCGCGATTGGGAGAGCATTCTGCCAGTTCGCCAGTGGCTGTATCAGACACCTGAGCAGATTCTGATCAAGGCTTCGAATGGTGCTTCTGACTTTGGTAACAAGTTCGGTCAGCCACTGATTTGTGGTTCTGTGCTGACATTTGAGCATCAGGAGCCTAACGATACCAAGTATGCTTACGACAAGGTAATCATGCTGGCAGGTGGTGTTGGTTATGGCACCAAGCGCGACTGTCTGAAGAAGGAACCTCAGCCAGGCAACAAGGTTGTAGTGGTTGGTGGTGATAACTATCGCATTGGTCTTGGTGGTGGTTCTGTATCATCAGTAGATACTGGTCGCTACAGCAATGGTATCGAGCTGAATGCCGTTCAGCGTGCCAACCCTGAGATGCAGAAACGTGCCTACAATCTGGTACGTGCTCTTTGCGAGGAGGATGTGAACCCCGTTGTGTCTATCCACGACCACGGATCAGCTGGTCACCTCAACTGTCTCTCTGAGCTCGTTGAGGAGTGTGGTGGTGAGATTGATATGACCAAGTTGCCTATCGGCGATAAGACTCTTTCTAGTAAGGAAATCATTGCTAACGAGAGTCAGGAGCGTATGGGCTTGCTCATCGATGAGAAGCACATTGAGCACGTTAGAAAAATTGCTGAGCGCGAGCGAGCTCCACTGTATGTGGTTGGTGAGACCACTGGTGATGCCCACTTCTCGTTCAAGCAGGGCGATGGTGTGAAGCCATTCGATCTGGACGTTGCCCAGATGTTTGGTCACTCACCCAAGACTATTATGAAAGATAATACTGTAGAGCGTCACTATGCTGACGTGACCTACAGTCAGGATAAGATTAACGAATATCTCGACCGCGTGCTTCAGCTGGAGGCTGTGGCTTGTAAGGACTGGTTGACCAACAAGGTTGACCGCTCTGTGACAGGTAAGATTGCACGTCAGCAGTGTCAGGGTGAGATTCAGTTGCCTCTGAGCGACTGTGGTGTTGTTGCCCTCGACTATCGTGGCGAGAAGGGTATTGCTACAGCCCTCGGACATGCCCCCCAGGCAGGTCTGGCTGATCCTGCTGCTGGTTCTGTACTCTCTGTAGCTGAGGCGCTGACTAACATCGTTTGGGCTCCACTGGCTGAGGGTATGGATTCTCTGAGCCTTTCTGCCAACTGGATGTGGCCTTGCCGCTCTCAGGAGGGTGAGGATGCCCGCCTGTATGCTGGTGTTAAGGCTCTGAGCGACTTCTGCTGCGACCTGCACATCAACGTGCCTACAGGTAAGGACTCGCTGTCACTCTCTCAGCAGTATCCTAATGGTGAGAAGATTATCTCTCCAGGAACAGTAATCGTATCTGCTGGTGGTGAGGTTTCTGACATCAAGAAGGTGGTATCGCCCGTATTGGTGAACGATAAGAACGCATCACTTTATCATATCGACTTCAGCTTCGACGAGCAGCGCCTTGGTGGTTCTGCCTTCGCCCAGAGTCTGGGTAAGGTTGGCGACGATGTTCCTACTGTTAAGAACGCTGAGTACTTTGCTGACGCCTTCATGGCTGTTCAGGAGATGATCAATCGCGGTTGGATTCTGGCTGGTCACGATATCTCGGCTGGTGGTTTGATTACCACTCTGCTCGAAATGTGCTTCGCCAACACAAAGGGCGGTATGCACATCAACCTGCACGACATCTGCAAGGAGGGCGACGTGGTGAAGGCTCTGTTCGCTGAGAACCCAGGTGTAGTTATCGAGGTAAGCGATGAGTACAAGCAGGAGTTCAAGGACTTTATGGAGGAGCAGGGTGTTGGCTATGCCAAAATTGGTTATCCTGTTGAGGATGCCCGCACCATCGTAGTGAAGGCAGGTGATGAAGAGCATACATTCGACATCGATGCACTCCGTGACACATGGTATAAGACATCATATCTGCTGGATCGTAAGCAGAGTTTCAATGGTAAGGCTGCTGAGCGCTTCGCCAACTATAAGAAGCAGCCTATCGAGATGAAGTTTAATAAGGACTTCAAGGGTACACTTGCTCAGTATGGCATCTCAGCAGATCGCCGCAAGGCATCTGGCGTGAAGGCAGCCATCATACGTGAGAAGGGTACTAACGGTGAGCGTGAGATGGCATACTGCCTCTACCTCGCTGGTTTTGATGTAAAGGACGTAATGATGACCGACCTGATTTCTGGTCGCGAGACACTCGAGGATATCAACATGATTGTATTCTGCGGTGGTTTCTCTAACTCTGATGTACTTGGTTCAGCAAAGGGTTGGGCTGGTGCCTTCCTCTTCAATCCTAAGGCTAAGGAGGCTCTCGATAAGTTCTATGCCCGTGAAGACACATTGTCACTGGGAATCTGTAACGGATGTCAGCTGATGGTTGAACTTGGACTGACTGGTGCTAAGGGTGCTAAGATGTTGCACAACGACTCTCATAAGTTCGAGAGTGAGTTCATCTCGTTGAGCATTCCTCAGAACAATAGCGTGATGTTCGGATCACTGAGCGGCAATAAGCTCGGTCTGTGGGTAGCTCACGGAGAGGGAAAGTTCTCACTGCCCGAGGCTGAGAGCGCTTACAACGTGATTGCTAAGTACAACTACGCCGGCTATCCCGCTAATCCTAACGGTTCTGACTATAATGTGGCAGGTATCTGCTCACAGGATGGCCGTCATCTCTGCATGATGCCTCACTTGGAGCGTGCCGTATTCCCATGGCAAAACGCATGGTATCCTGCCGATCGCCGTCAGGACGAGGTAACACCTTGGATTGAGGCCTTCGTTAATGCACGTAAATGGGTGGAGGCTCACAAATAATGAATATCTATTGGGAATCCTTTAAGACCTTCTTTAAGATTGGCATATTCACCCTTGGCGGTGGATATGCCATGATACCTTTGATAGAGGAAGAGGTGGTGAACAAAAAGCACTGGGTATCGAAGGAAGATATGCTAGACTTGATAGCCATTGCACAGAGTTGTCCTGGTGTCTTCGCCATCAATATCGCCATCTTCATTGGTTATAAGTTGAAAAAAGAACGAGGCGCCATCGCCACAGCATTGGGCACTGCCCTACCCTCGTTTCTGATTATCCTGGCCATCGCGATGTTTTTCAGCCAGTTTAAGGACAACCCCATAGTAGCAGCAATGTTCCGAGGCATCCGACCAGCAGTAGTTGCCCTCATTGCTGTGCCGACCTTCAATCTTGGCAAACGCGCAGAACTAAACAAATGGACCATCTGGATTCCTATTGTGTCAGCCCTGCTGATATGGCTCTTGGGTGTTTCACCCATCTGGATTATCATCGCAGCAGGCATTGGAGGATTCCTCTATGGCAGATTTGTATACGATGAAAACAACGGAAAGGAGGTGACGGGCGTATGATATTCTTCTGGTTATTCGTCACATTCTTCGAGATAGGCGTCTTCGGCTTTGGTGGGGGTTATGGCATGTTGTCGCTGATTCAGAACGAGACCGTCGAACATTGGCATTGGTTGTCGTCATCAGAGTTTACAGATATCGTCGCCATCTCGCAGATGACGCCTGGACCTATCGGCATCAATAGCGCCACCTATTGCGGTTATACCGCTGTCAAGAATGCAGGCTTCTCTATGCCTATGGCTGTGTTGGGCTCTGCTACTGCAACATTTGCGCTGGTGTTGCCCTCGCTGATTCTGATGATTATCATTAGCAAGATGTTTATGAAGTATATGCACACCCGTTCAGTGACGAGCGTCTTCCAAGGTCTGCGTCCTGCTGTAGTCGGATTGCTCGCTGCTGCCACCTTATTATTATGTACGCGCGAGAACTTTAGCACGCCTACGGAGAACCTGTGGCAGTTCTGCATCAGCTGTCTGCTCTTTGCTGCTGCGTTCTATGGTGTGAAGGTCGTTAAGATTAACCCCATTCGTATGATAATCTATAGTGCAATAGCAGGGTTAGTATTATTCTACTAACCCTGCCCCTACCATTTACTTTTTGAACTTTACTTGTGCTTCTTATAATAATCTACCGCTCTACGGATATTTTCCTGCATGGCCTTTGAGGTGAATGTGGCACCAGTTACTGCATCAACGTCCTGCACCGTACCTTTCTTGACGTCCATACCCTCGTACTTCGTCAACATTTCCTTCTTCACCTTGGCGTTATACTTAGGGCCGTCCATATTTTTCAGCACGACAACCTTCACGATTTTGTTCTTCTTAATGTGAACCTCCAGAGGCGTTGCACCAGCATATCCCTCCACGTCATCAGCCAACGTCGTGGTGTTGACGATATAGGTTCCGTCCTGGGTCTTGGTCATCACATTCTCTGACCGGCGGTCAGAGTGTGGCGTTGCAATATCTGCCTGAGCTGTCATTGTCAGCATCAGCAAAAAAGCTATCATTAACTTCTTCATCTTTGTTCTTTGTTATATTTTCGGCTGCAAAGGTAAGAATAAATTTCGAATTAAAGAAAAAAGGAAGCAAGAATTCGAGCAACACCTACGCATAATGCGCTTTTGTTACGGTGATGACAATCAAAAGCGTTGTGCGTCTTTTTAGGTAGAACTTAACAACTAAAACATATCAGAGAAATGAAACAAGTGTATCCAAAGATTGGTATTCGTCCTACGATTGATGGTCGTCAGGGTGGTATTCGCGAGGGACTCGAAGAGAAGACTATGAACCTCGCTAAGGCAGTAAAAACGCTCATTGAGAGCAATCTTCGCAATGGTGATGGCTCAAAGGTTGAGTGTGTCATTTCAAACACGACGATTGGTCGTGTGGGCGAAAGTGCCGCCTGTGCCGAACAGTTCGAGCGCGAGGGTGTGGGCTCTACCATTACCGTCACCTCCTGCTGGTGTTACGGCTCTGAAACAATGGACATGAACCCCTACTACCCCAAGGCTGTTTGGGGCTTCAATGGTACGGAGCGCCCAGGTGCTGTCTACCTGGCTGCTGTCCTTGCAGCTCATGCCCAGAAGGGTCTGCCCGCTTACGGTATCTATGGTCACGATGTGCAGGACTTGGACGATAATACCATTCCTGAGGATGTGGCTGAGAAGATTCTGCGCTTTGCCCGTGCTGCACAGGCTGTAGCCACCATGCGTGGAAAGAGCTATCTGTCGCTGGGTAACACCTGTATGGGTATCGCTGGAAGTATCGTCAATGCTGACTTCCTGCAACAGTACCTTGGCATGCGTACAGAGTATGTATCACTGGTGGAGATTCTGCGTCGTGTGGACTTCGGCATCTACGACAAGGACGAGTTTGAGAAGGCTATGCAGTGGGTAGAGAAATACTGCAAGCCCCAGGAGGGCCATGACTATAACGAGGACCGTCCCTTGTTCCCTGGCGTTCCCATGACCACCTTCAATGGCAAGGGTAAAGGCAAGAATCGTCAGGAGAAGGACGAGGACTGGGAGTTTACCGTTAAGAACATGATGATTATCCGCGACCTGATGCAGGGCTCTGAGAAGCTGCTGGAGATGGGTTATAAGGAGGAGGCTATCGGACACAACGCCATTGCTGCGGGTGTGCAGGGACAGCGTCAGTGGACGGACTACAAGCCCAACTTCGACTTCCCTGAGTCGATGATGTGTACATCGTTCGACTGGAACGGTCCTCGCGAGGCATATACATTGGCTACAGAGAACGACTTCCTTAATGGTATGTCTATGCTGTTCGGTCACTTGTTGACCAATCGTGGCGTGATGTTCTCAGACATCCGCACGTATTGGAGTCCAGAGGCTGTCAAGCGCGTCACGGGTACAGACCTGAGTGGTGCAGCTGCCGGTGGTTTCATCCACCTCATCAATAGTGGTGCTACCACGCTGGATGCCACAGGTGCTATGACGGACAAGGATGGCAATCCTACCATCAAGCCTTTCTGGGAGATGAAAAATGAGGACATGGAGGCTTGTCTGAAGGCTACCTCATGGATGCCTGCCGATCGTGACTACTTCCGTGGTGGTGGTTACTCGTCACACTTCGTTACAAAGGGTGGTATGCCGATGACGATGCTGCGTCTGAACCTCGTAGCTGGCTTAGGTCCTGTATTGCAGTTGGCTGAGGGTTGGACGGTAGAGCTCGACCCCAAGACTCACGACATTCTGGACAAGCGCACAGACCCCACATGGCCTACCACTTGGTTTGCACCACGTCTCGATCCCACGAAGGATGCCTTCAAGGATGTCTATAGCGTCATGAACAACTGGGGAGCCAATCACGGAGCCATCTGCTATGGTCACGTAGGTGCCGACCTGATTACCCTTTGCGCCATGCTACGCATCCCCGTCTGCATGCACAATATTGCCGATAAGGACATCTTCCGTCCTGCTTGCTGGAATGCATTTGGAATGGACAAAGAAGGCGCCGACTATCGTGCCTGCGCCAACTTTGGTCCTATCTATAAATAAAGAAAAGCCCAGCGGTTTTCCGCTGGGTATCTTTTTCTCAGAAGGAGAAGTCGAACGACTTCAAGTCCTCATCCCTTGACGACGTGCCGTAGAGTATCTGGTATTTGCCAGGCTTTACGGCAAGTTCGTCTATCATCTCGTCGTAATATTCGAAGGCCTCACTGTCGAGGGTGACAATGGCATTTTGAGTCTCGCCAGCTTTCAGATTCACCTTCTGGAAACCTTTCAGTGCCTTGATAGGCGCACCAGCATCACCCACTCGCTTCACATACACCTGAACAGTTTCAGTTCCTTCACGACTACCCGTATTCTTCACAGGGATGGTAAGCGTCACTTTGGGGGCTTTACCCTTCTGACTTTTCACCTTCGCCTTACCCACGCTGAACGTCGTATAGCTCAGGCCATAGCCGAAAGCATACTGAGGCACACCCGTGAAGTAACGATAAGTACGGTTCTTCATCGAATAGTCGAGGAAGTCGGGCAGATCGTTGTTCGAACGATAGAACGTCACAGGGAGTTTTCCGCCAGGATTGTAGTCGCCAAAGAGCACTTCCGCCAGTGCCTTCGCACCGCCCTGACCAGGATACCAAGCCTGCAACAAGGCATCGTACTGACCCTCTACACTACCAAAGGCAATGGCAGAGCCAGAGCAGTTGACAAAGACGACAGGTTTACCCGTCTGGTGCATGGCCTTCACAAGCATCTGCTGAACCTTCGGCAGTTCGATATCCTGTTTGTCACCACCCTCGCCTTCCATTCGGGCAGAGATACCACCAATAATGATAATAGCGTCAGCACCCTTCACCTCGTTGGCGAGTTCCGTGAAGTCAACGAGCTTGCGCTCGCAGATGTCACCTCGCAACATCGCAAACTGACCATTGCCATGCTTGTATTCAATCACAATATCGTAGGTCTTACCAGCCTCAACAGGGAACGACTTATATTCTACGCGACGTCCAAAACCAAATCCACGACGTCCGCCGCCCTTATTTTCTTCGACGACCTCGCCATTAACTTTCAGCACATAGCCGTTATCGGTAGTCAACGTATATTTCATCTCGCCAGTAAAGTTCGACGTATACTGACCACTGACGCGAACAGACAATGTATCGCGATTGACGCCCTCAGCAAAGCCCCAAGCACCAAATGTCGAGAAGTTCAGCTCGTTGTAATATGCCGTCTTGGCAGGTTCACCAGCTAATTCCTTATTATTATAGAACTCCACGAGGGCACCCTTGCCGTCATTGAAGTCCTGCAAGTGATGGATCGTCTCATACTCATCATTCAATTCACAAGCCTTCTGATAGATAACCTTCGCACTAGGAACGGCATTCTTAATACCTTCCAACAACGAGTGCTTATGATTATCGGTAGGCGTACCGCCATAATTACCATTCAACAGCTCCACATCATCAGCATTCGGACCAACAACAGCAATCGTCTTGATGTCCTTAGACAGAGGAAGGATGCCCTTGTTTTCCAAGAGTACCATCGATTCGCGGGCTGCTTGGGTAGCGAGGGCGTCGTTCTTTTCGCAGGAGATTGTCGAAGATGGTATCTCCGACCAAGGCAAAGAAGGAGCAGGATCGAACATACCCAGTTCGAAACGACCCGTCAACGTCTTGCGCAGATGATCGTCTAGGTCACTCTCCTTTATCAAGCCCTTCTTCAAACCGTCCGTCAAGTTCATCATCACTTTACCACACTCGAGGTCTGTACCGTTCAATACGGCATCAACAGTAGCCGACAACGGATCTTTGTGCGTCTCGTGTTGACCGCGATTGAAGAAATTGTTGATGGCGTCGCAATCAGTAAGCACGATAGCATCGTAACCCCACTTGTTGCGCAGAATGTCAATGAGCAGGCGGTCGCTGGCGCAACAGGGCTTGCCCTCGAAACGCTGATAGGCACACATCACCTCACGCACGTTTCCCTTCTTGACCAATGCTTTGAACGCAGGCAGATAGGTTTCCCAGAGGTCACGATTCGTGGGTTCCACGTTCATCGAGTGACGCAAGGGTTCCGGACCACTGTGTACGGCATAATGCTTGGCACAGGCATGCGTCTTATAATAGGTCTTGCCGTTCAGCGTGATAGGCTCCTGCATACCCAGCACGGTCTGTACACCCAACACCGCATTCAGGTAAGGATCCTCACCACATGTCTCCTGACCACGACCCCAACGCGGATCGCGGAAGATATTGACGTTCGGACACCAGAACGTCAGTTCAGGATTGCCAGGATAGTAGGTCACACCCATAGGTACATTGAACAACTTTGGGTCGTTGTGGTCAGTACGGTTCCAGTTGGCACGAGCCTCATCCGACACCTGCGAGAATACGTCGTACACCAATTTCTCGCTAAATGCAGCGGCCAAGCCAATAGGCTGGGGATAGACGGTATAACCTCCCTGACGCACACCATGACAGGCCTCGCTCCACCAGTTGTAACTGGGGATGCCCAAGCGGTCTATCGAAACCGACTTGTTCATCATCAGACCCACCTTCTCTTCAGGGGTCAACATTCCCAACAGGCTCTCTACACGTTCAGCACGAGGCAATTGGGGGTTCTGCCAGGCATACTTTGTCTGAGCATTCACACGGACGCTTACAAACATCGCAAGCGCAACAAAAGTAAGAATAGTTTTTGTTCTCATTATGGTTATTATTTTAGTGAATTATGATAGTCCTTCTATTTCGCCGTTCACGATAGTGATGCGCTCCGCCTGCGGACTCTTCGGCAGTCCCGGCATACGGAGCATGTCACCCGCGATGGCAACGATCATCTCCGAGCCGCAATTGAGGATGACGTCGCGGATGCGGATGGTAAAACCCTCGGGCGAACCGTAACGGGTAGAGTCGGCAGAAAATGAGAACTGCGTCTTGGCGATGCAAACGGGATAGTGGGCGATGGCACCATCGTCGTCGGTAAACGATTTGCGCAGGGATTCCAGTTTCTTCGTCACGGTCTTGCCGTATTCCACTGCCGATGCGCCATAGATACTCTTGCACACCTTCTCAATCTTGTCCTCCAAACGGTCAGTCTCCTTATAGGTAAAGCGGATGGGCAGAGGTTGCTGTTTGTCAATCGTCTCGACCACGGTCTGCGCCAGTTCGATGGCACCCTCGCCACCCTTGAGGAAGGCTTCGTTGACGGCAAAGCCTACCTGCAAATCCTCACAGTTCTTGCGCACAATGGCGATTTCCTCATCCTGATCAGTATCGTGGCGGTTGAGGGTCACTACCACAGGTTGTCCGAAACCCTGCATGTTACGGATGTGGCGGTTCAGGTTTTTCAGGCCCTCGGTCAGTCCCTTGGCGTTCGGTTCCTTGATGTGATCGAGATCCACGCCTCCGTGCATCTTCAGGCCCTGGGTGGTGGCTACGATAACTACCAGTCGCGGCAGAAGGCCTGCCTTTCGGCACTTGATGTCGAAGAACTTCTCTGCGCCGAGGTCTGCACCGAAGCCCGCCTCTGTCACCACATAGTCGCTGTAGCTCATGGCCATCTTCGTCGCCACTACACTCGAACAACCGTGGGCGATGTTAGCAAACGGTCCGCCGTGGATGAAGGCGGGTGTATGCTCCGTTGTCTGCACGAGGTTCGGGTTGAGGGCATCCCTAAGCAGTACGGTGATGGCTCCTGCCACACCGAGGTCTTTTACCTTAAACAGCTTGCCGTCGGATGTGACGCCTAATACGATGTTCTCAATGCGGCGTTGCAGGTCTTCCTCACTCGTAGCTAAGCAGAGGATGGCCATCAGTTCCGAGGCGGGGGTGATGTCGAAGCCCGTCTCATTCACCACACCGTCACCCCTTAGTCCTGTCACCACGTTGCGCAGGCTTCGGTCGTTCACGTCGAGCACGCGTTTCCAATATATCTCGCGCAACGAGAAACCTTCCTTACGGTGCTGGTAGATATAGTTGTCCAACAATGCGCTGATAGTGTTATGCGCTGAGGTCACGGCGTGGAAGTCACCCGTAAAATGCAGGTTGATTTTCTCCATCGGCAGCACCTGTGCATAGCCGCCACCGGCAGCACCGCCCTTGATGCCGAAACAGGGACCCAACGACGGTTCTCGCAGGGCAACAGCGGCCTTCTTGCCAATCTTGTTCAGACCCAACGTCAAACCGATGCTGACGGTGGTCTTACCGATACCAGCCTTCGTGGGACTGATAGCCGTCACCAGTATCAGTCGGCTCTTCTTCACTTTCTTCTCGTCAATCAGGCTCACCGGCACCTTGGCCATATAGCGTCCGTACGGCTCTATCTCTTCAGGGGCAATTCCCAGCTGTGTGGCAATCTCGCCAATGGGCAGCAATTCGCATTCCCGTGCAATCTGTATGTCTGTCTTCATATCGAATTATGTTTTTAGCGTCGGCAAAGATACGATTATTTTTGCAATAAAACAACATTTCTGCCCTTAATTCTACCATTATGCCCATCAATACGCCGATGGCGAAAAAGTTTAGTGCCGGTAAACCTCCACTTTAGTGCCACTAAACTCCGAGTTTACCGGCACTAAACTCTGAGTCCGTCGGCTGATGACATTTAGGGGGCTCATTAGTCTTTATGATATATGAAAAAGATTCTGATTTTCCTATGTGCCATACTACCATCGGTAGTGGGGGCACAGACGTTTGAGACGCGATATGAACGGAGCGTGCACGACCTGATGGAGAATGTTGCCCGTCGCTTTAATGTGAAGTTCAAGTTCGACAAGAACGTGGATACCGTAGGCAAGAAGATGCCCTACGCCGACTTCCGTGTGCGCCCCTACTCGCTCGAAATGACACTCGACAACATCTGCAAATACTACGACTGGAACTGGTGGAAGCAGAGCGGTAACCTCTATAAGATTAAGCTCTATGAGTATCCACGTCGCCATGAGGCAGAAGGCAAGATGATGCTCGACTGGCTTTCGTCCTTATATCATAATAAGGAACAATGGGAGGCTCGTCGCGACTCACTCCGTCGTGAGGTTCGCCAACGTTTGGAGCTCGATGCTTTCCTCGACTCCTGCGTCACCGTTCCCGATGGTTCCCCATCGGGAAAACGGCCTGTGATTCTTTCGAAGATCCGCAAGCATGACGGCTATACTACTCAAAACATCTGCATCGAACTGACGCCTGGTCAGCACCTCTTCGGCACCATCTACGCCTCGACTAAGAAAGGTAAGCACGCCTTGATTGTCTGTCCTGACGGCCATTGGCCCTACCGTTATCGCAAGGACGAACAACAACGCTTAGGCACGTTGGCCCGCATGGGCGCTGTCTGTGTCGATTTCGACCTTTACGGTTGGGGCGAATCAGAGAAGGAAGTGGGCGAAGCAGCTCACCACACTAGTCGCGCCCACGTCTATCAGGCCGCTTGTGGCTATATCCTGCTCGACTGGATGCTCAAAAACCGTAAGGACATCGACACGGAGCGTGTAGGTGTGATGGGTGGCTCTGGTGGCGGTACGCATACCGTACTCCTCTCTTTGTTGGACGAGCGCGTCACAGCATCAGCCCCTGTGGTTCATCTGGCTTCTCACTTCGATGGTGGCTGTCCGTGTGAGAGCGGCATGCCCGTCCAACTGTCAGCAGGAGGCACCTGCGAGCCCGAGCTGGCTGCTGTGGTAGCTCCCAAGCCCATGCTCGTCGTGAGTGACGGAGGCGACTGGACCTCTAGCGTTCCCACCTTAGAGTTCCCTTATCTGCAACGCATCTACGGATTCTACGGAGCGCAGGACAAGGTGCGCAATGTCCACCTGCCCAACGAGCGCCACGACTTCCGCGAGAACAAGCGCAAGGCCGTCTACGACTTCTTCATCGACGTCTTCGGTCTCGACCGCACCATGCTCGACGAAAGCAAGATAACGATAGAACCTGACGATGCGCTGAAATCACTGTACAAATAGTATGAGACACTGGATATTATCAGCCCTGCTGCTGGCCGCCACCATGACGGCGAAGGGGCAGGAGACGCACTACCACAAGGGACTGCGCTCGCAAGCGGAGAACGACAAGTATGGCGGTGTGGGCGCAGAGCCCAACTTCAACGGCGGCGGCACCTACTGGTCGCGTGTCCGCAATGTCGACGACATGGCTATCACCGATGAGTCGCCAGCCGACTCCATCAAGCGTCGCGAGGAGTTCAAACGGCTCTGCCGACTGGCCTACGATGCCTACGACGAGGGCAATGCCCTGAAGACTATCGTCTATGGCGACAGCGCCTTGCAGAACCGCTACCATACGCCCGACCTCTACTTCTTCATGGCGGTCTCGTTAGAGAAGGTTGGCAGCTACGACGAGGCCGACTGGGCGTACCGTAAGGCCCTCGGCTCGGGCTATCCAGGAGCGCTGAACGTCTACAACGGCTTCAAGGCCCGCCAGAAACAGCGCAAGGCCGAGGAAAAGCAGCGCAGGAAGGAAGAAAAACGCAAGGCAAAGGAGGAAAAAAGAGGCTCTGGGGAAGGACAATGAGAAAAGGTATATTGTTGATATTCATTCTGTTGCTGTCAGCGGCTATGCGTGCAGAGTTGCTGTCGGTGCATGTGCAGCTGCTCCATGCAGGGACGCTGGCTGAGCAATTAGGCGAACAGAAAGACTCCGTGGTGGCGCTGAAAATCACCGGTCCCATCAACGGTACGGATGTCCTTGTGCTCAGAGAGATGTTGGGGATGGACTTTGAAGGCCACCTGATAGACTGCAACCTGCGCATCCTTGACTTGGAGGACGCACGGATAGTAGAGGGCGGCGACGTGTATTTCTACCCCTATACCAAAACGGAGAAGGATGTCGTTAGTGCAAATATGTTCTATTGGTGCTACGGACTGGTGTATATCGCTCTGCCATCGAATGTGGTGAAGATTGACGATTTTGCATTTAATGCATGCATGAATCTCAGATATGTCAAGTTCCCTGAGACGCTGCAGTCTATCGGAATGTCGGCATTCCACAGTTGTACATCACTGCAAGAGTTAGAGTTGCCGCAGTCTATGCGGAGCATCGGCTTCCGTGCCTTCAACCATTGCAACAGTCTGAAGCATGTCAACCTGCCTGACGGGATTACGGAAATGGATATCGCTTTTATGTTGTGCGACAGCCTGCAGACCATTCACCTGCCAGCATCGCTGAAGGAGGTGAGTCCTGGCCTGTTGAATTCCTGTCCCGAGCTGCGCGAGGTAGAGATTCCGGCAGGGGTGCGCGTCATCGGGGCAGGGGCCTTCCAGTATGATGACAGGCTGGAGCGGGTCACCCTGCACGAAGGAATAGACTCGATAGCCTTTGAGGCCTTTTCTCACTGCCGCGCCTTAAAGACCATCCAGCTGCCGCAGTCTACCCGCACGGTCGGGAGCCATGCTTTCATGCGGTGCAGCTCGCTTACGGAAATCACGCTGCCTGACGGCATTCAGACCATGGGGCCGCAAACCTTCGACGAGTGTACCAAGCTGCGGAAGATCAACATACCGGCATCTATGGAAACCATTCCACAGCTCATGTTCTCCATGTGCGACAGCCTGAAGACGATAGAAATACCTACGACGGTGAAGCACATCGAGAATGGGGCTTTCAAGTTGTCAGGCTTGAGGACGATATCCATTCCGTCGTCGGTTCAGACATATCAGGATAATCTGTTCCTCAGTTGCCGCTATCTAAAAGAGGTGCATCTGCCTGACAACATAACAACCATCACAGCCAACATGTTTTACGGCTGTGACAGCTTGAGGCACATAGATATTCCCCAAAGCGTGCAGACTATCGAGCATCACGCCTTCTCCGGTGCTGGCTTGGAAGAAATCACCCTGCCTGCCCATCTGACGAGCATAGGCAGCTACGCATTCCCCAGGTGTTGCGGCTTGACAAGTATCACAATTCCAGGAGAAGTACGTTTCATCGGCGACGGGGCCTTTGGCAGTTGTGAGTATCTGGAAGAGGTCGTCCTGCCTGAGTCGCTGCAGACGCTGTCGCGCAGCGCCTTCTCAGGTTGCCGCCATCTGCAGCGTGTCAACATACCATCCAGCCTGACAACGATAGCCTCTAACACCTTCCACAACTGCATCGGGCTGCAACAGATAGAGCTGCCTGCCAGCATTACGGAAATACAATACGATGCTTTTTCCAATTGCCATGCCTTGACGAGCATCCGGCTGCCCAAGGCGCTCACCAATTTGGGAAGGAATGCTTTCTACGGATGCGAAGCGTTGCAGTCGCTGACTTGCCTCAATGCGACCCCTCCGGCTGATGCAGACGAAAGTACCTTCAACTTCGTCGACAAGGAGCAGTGCATCCTCTATGTCCCCTACGGGTCGGCTCCGGTCTATCGCAGCCATGCTGCCTTCAAAGACTTCCTGCATGTCGTTGAGGCCGACGTTACGGGCATCGACGGGAGCAGTATGACGGATGACAGCCAGATAGTGGGCGAAACCTACACAGACCTGTTAGGGCGTCCCGCCAGAGCCGGCAGGCAGGGGAGCCGGGGCGTCGTCGTGAGAACTGTCCGCTATGCCAATGGCAGGAAAAAAGCAATGATATGTAATACGAGAAGGAATCAATGATAAAAAGACCAGCATTCTTTCTTAACCCATTAGAGACTCAAGGAAAGTTGAGTCTCTTTTTCAACTTAACATTTCCGATGTTGATGCGTATATAACATAGAATGACGCAGCAAGAGTACGAACATATAGTCCCCAGCCTTCGCCCACGTTTGAAAGACATCGGGCGACAATTTTTTGGCAGTGACGATGCTGCCGAGGATATTGCCCAGGAGACTTTGATGCGGCTTTGGATGGTGCGCGACCGCATTGCCCCACAGGCAGACATCGAGCCTCTGGCCGTCCGAATGGCCAAGAACCTCTGTGTCAGCGAGTGGCGCAAGCAGAAAGTGAGACAGGGGAACGCCCTGCAAGTGGAATTAGCGACGCACGACGACATTCAGCACCATGTGGAACTCAAGGAAGAAATAGCGCGACTGCAAAAGGCAGTCAGCCAGCTGAAACCCGCAGAGCAACGATTATTCCTCATGCGCCACGAAGCAGAGATGGACATTCAGCAAATCAGTGCCGTGACAGGTATTGGCGCACGCTCAGTCAGCGCTATGCTTAGTACCGCGAAACGTAAACTATTGGAAATACTAAATCCGAAAGGAGGCCAACAATGAAAAAGGATTTGATAGAAAAGATGTTAAAGGGGCAGACGACACCCGAAGAGGAGCACCTCGTAGCAAAGATGATTCAGCAAGAGGAGGATATGGAGCAATGGCTCACAGAAGACGAGTCAGAGGAATACGACCGTATCGTCAGTCAGCGTATCGCCAAGCGCCATTATCTACGCTGGGCTGTTGCCGCAGTCATCGTTGCGTTCGTTGCTGTAGGTACTATCGTGCTTTGGCCCAAAGAACAGACCAGCAGTATAATCGCTGAACAAAAGAAGAAGGAGGTAACTGAAACCGTCATTCGTGAGGCAGAACCCGTTGTCGCTGATGTGACACCTTCTGTGGCTATGACTACGTCTTCGAAGCCAGCGGCAAGTCCCAACAAGGTCTTAAAGCGTGTGAAGCAACAGCAAAAAGCCGACACGACAGACAGCCTGCAATACTACATCGCCCATTTGGAGAAAGAGTTGGAGAACGTCAACGAAAGTACATATACCGCCAAAGCGGAAGAGGTGCTGCGTGCTGATGCCCGATTGCAGAAACTTGTCCAGCGCATCATGATGGGCGAACTGACCAAAGACGATGTGCCGGCAGAGGCCATGAATACGAACCAAACAAAGGAGGAGCAACCATGAGACGTATATTATTAATCATAGGAATCGTGCTTGCGATACTGAATGGCAGTGCTCAGAGCATCAGTACTACCTATGGTGACTTGCGTGCCAAAGTGCTTCATGTGGGGCAGAAAATGACAGGCCAGAATACCACCAACGACCAGGCTATTGCCGTCATTGTGCGCGAGTTGGCTATGAACTATCAGGGTCGTCTGTCGCGTCAGCAGTTCCAGGAACTAAAAGACACTATCGAGGTGATGCGTCAGCAAATCACAGCGGACACTTGGAAAACGGTGTTGAACAGCGCTATCGAGACGTTGCAGGAAAAGACGGATACGCTGGACATCCAGCAGCGCATTTTGGATTATTACCGTAAGGTGCCACAGGAACAAATATATGTTCACACCGACCGTCCTTACTACGTGCCAGGTGATACCGTTTGGTTCCGGGCTCATCTGGTGGATGCTGTCACCCACACCCCCATCAGCCGTTCACGCTATGTCTATGTTGAGCTATTGGATAATGCCACAGATACCTTGGTACAGCGTGTCATGGTGAAGTGTGATTCTGACGGAGTATTTGCCAATGCCATCACACTGCCCCGCCAATTACGTAGTGGCTGTTACACTTTAGCGGCCTATACCCAATGGATGCGTAATTTCCCTGTAGAACGATTCTTCTATAAGCAATTGCTGGTGGTAGGCAATACTTCCCTGTCGGGCTTTCAGTCCGAAGCCGTCGGACTCCCAGTCCGAAGCCGTCAGACTCCCAGTCCGAAGCCGTCGGACTCAGAGCTGGAGTTAGGGCTGAGAAAAGGACAGCTGCTTATCCAAATGAACAAGTCCACCAGCGAGCCCCTCTCTTGTGTGCTCTACGGCAGTGGCAATCTTTTTGTCGCCGATTATACACAGGGAAAAGTGTTGCGCATTGACAGCAAAACACTACGTCCAGGAAACCTCTGCATAGCTATCGTCAACCGCGAGACGGGAGACGTCATTACTGAAAAGCAGACCATCATCGAGGGAAGTCAGCCCCAAATAGCCATCAGTGGCAAAGCTCGTACCCAGAACGAACCGATGGAGTTGTCAATAGACCTTGCAGAATCTGACGGTACACCGCTCTATGGAAGCTTCTCGCTGTCGGTTGCCGATTACGACGTGGTAATCCCCGATACGATACAACCATCTATTGACAAGTCTCTGAACCAACTATCTGCCGACTACCCTTTGGCTGATATACTCAACGGCACATACCCCCGCATCGACTATGGTTTCCAGACCACACAGACCATTACTGGGCAGATTCGTGGTAGTATCTTCAAAAAAATCAAGAATCCCAAGCTGATGTTGGTACGGCCAGATACCGGATTCCGTCAGACCTTCGAACTAGGTGACAGTTGCCATTTTACTATCAACGGGCTCGACTTCGCCGACGGTACGACCTACGTACTGGAAGGTATGCGACGTACAGGCAGTACCAGTCTCGTACAACTGAATATCGACCCACAGACATTCCCTACCTTACATTCGCCTTTTTCCTCTGCCCCATCATCTCTTTCCGTCCCAGACAACTTCGCAAAGCAAGCTCAAGAGCAGGTGATGTATGGTAGCATAGATCGCGAGATAGAACTGCCCGAAGTAGTCAAGGAAAAGAAACGACGACATAAGCCCACCAATCTGTTGGGTGTCATGCCCTTCCGTGCTTTTTATGATGACGACCCCTTGCTCAACAATTTCTACTCGATGGAGATTCTGCTCAGTACCTTAGGCATTCCCGTCTATCGCGATGCCAATGGCGAGTTACAAATCAGATACCGCTCAGGCACAGTTACGCGAGCGATGCAAGGTCCTGGCATTTTCATCGACGAGTTTCGCAGCAACATGGAGGAATTAATGATGCTTCAGCCCGAGACCATTGAGTCCATCGAATGGTTCGACCATGTCGGTGCCGCCAACATGACCATCTATGGCTGGAACGTGTCAACCTCGGGACTATTGCTTGTCCGGCAGAAACCTGGACTGAAGGGCAGAGCCTTCCGCCCGCTCTCCATGGCTACCGTCCACCAGCAAGGTTGGAAACCTTCCGTTGAGTTCTATTCTCCACAATATCCTGATCCCTCTGCCAAGACGCGCCCAGACCATCGCACAACGCTCTATTGGAACCCGAAGGTGGAAACAGACGAAAAAGGGCATGCCAGCGTCAGGTTCTATGCCTCCGACATCTCCAAACGCTACCTCATCACCCTCGAAGGTGTCAGCGATGACGGAATAGTAATACACAAAGAAGCGATAATTGAATAATTTTTAATATCTTTGCAACATGAAACGACT
>Ga0256404_1003490_pt1 | contig 31889 bp, 32 predicted proteins | sample RumenRJG_01DNA_FD_185990 | JGI IMG/M metagenome (GOLD analysis project Ga0256404, IMG submission 185990) | Bovine rumen microbial communities from Lethbridge, Alberta, Canada - RJG_01 | ecosystem: Host-associated > Mammals > Digestive system > Stomach > Rumen | place: Canada: Alberta | collected...
TATCTCGCTTTTCATCTATCCCATCGAGGCGCATTGGATATGGGGCGGCGGCTGGCTTTCAAAGCTTGGTTTCCACGACTACGCCGGCTCTTGTGCCATCCATATGGTCGGCGGTATCGCTGCCCTTATCGGTGCGTCGATGCTGGGTGAAAGGATAGGAAAATATGAGCGTAATAAAAATGGGAAAGTAATTAAGGTAAACGCTATCCCCGGTCACTCTATCACACTCGGCGCACTCGGCGTATTTATCCTATGGCTGGGCTGGTACGGCTTCAACGGTGCAGCAGCAACAAACGTTTCGGAGCTTTCTTCTATCTTCATCACAACAACTATCGCTCCGTCTGTTGCGACTGTGACAACGATGATCTACACATGGAAAAGAAACGGAAAGCCTGATGTTTCGATGTGCCTCAACGCATCTCTCGCAGGACTTGTGGGGGTTACCGCAGGTACAGACGCCTTTGATGCCATAGGTGCAGCCGCTGTGGGACTTGTTTCGGGACTGCTCGTGGTGTGGGTAGTTGAGCTGCTGGATCTTAAACTGCATATCGACGACCCTGTCGGTGCAGTCGGCGTACATATGGCAAACGGCATCTGGGGAACTATCGCAGTTGGACTTTTCGCTAACCCCGACGCTCCCGCAGGTCTCAGAGGTCTGTTCTACACAGGCGACTTCAAGCAGCTCGGCTTGCAGCTTTTAGGCTTTGCATCAGTTGCAGCCTACGCAGCGGTGATGATGATGATCACATTTGCTATTATTAAAAAGACCAACGGACTTCGCACCACAGCGGAGGAGGAGATACTGGGACTTGACATCACAGAGCACGGTCTGCCGAGTGCATACCCTGACTTTATGCCGTCGGTACACAAGTATACTACATATGACGATCAGGATGTTGTTGCTGTTGAGGGCGATACGCCCGAGGCGGAGGCTATACCTGTCAAGAAAGTCCCGAGCTTCGATGACGGCACATCGCCCAAGATCACAAAGGTCGAGATCGTCTGCAAGGAGGCAAAGTTTGACCGCTTGAAGAAAGCGATGAGTAAAATAGGCATCACGGGAATGACTGTATCCCACGTTATGGGCTATGGTACACAAAAGGGCAAGCCGGAATATTACAGAGGCGTTGCTGTCGAGACAAACCTTATGCCTAAAGTTCAGGTTGACATTGTAGTCAGCAAGGTGCCTGTCAGAAGCGTTATAGAAACTGCCAAGAAGGCTCTTTATACAGGTCACATTGGTGACGGAAAGATCTTTGTTTACGATGTTGAGAACGTTGTAAAGGTCAGAACGGGGGAAGAAGGCTTTGACGCTTTACAGGACAGCGAGGAATAAATGACAAATAAAGCAGACAGGGAGCGGCAGAAGGCTGCTTCCTGTGCTGTGTTTAATCGGAGGGATAGATATGTGTTGTATAATGGGATACTGCTCCGCACAGGCGGATATGCAGCTGCTAAAAGAATGCTTCGGAAGGACAAAATCACGTGGTCCTGATGACACAAGATATGCCCGGCTTGAAAGGGGAGTGCTGGCGTTTCACAGGCTTTCCATAATGGGACTGACCGATTCGGGAATGCAGCCGTTTCACCTGGGGAAAAGCTATTGTGTATGCAACGGCGAGCTTTACGGCTTTGAAAAGCAGCGTATGAAGCTTGCCGCAAAGGGATATAAATTTGAAAGTGACTCAGACTGTGAGATAATCCTGCCAATGTATGAGCAGTACGGCACGGATATGTTTTCAATGCTGGATGCGGAATTTGCCTGTATCATCTATGACGGCGAAACAAAAAAGTTCATAGCTGCCCGTGACCCCATAGGCATTCGTCCCCTTTATTACGGCTATGATGAAAACGGTGTGATCGCCTTTGCCAGCGAGCCTCAGAATCTTATCGGCATCGCACTTGACATCAGACCGTTCCCTCCCGGGCATTTCTGGGTCGACGGTGAGTTCACCTGCTATTGTGATATTGCTGATGTTGCAAGGGTCTGCCTCGATGACCACGAAACGATCTACAAGAACATTCACGATAAACTTGTGGCAGGGGTTGAAAAGCGCCTTGTTGCCGATGCAAAGGTGGGCTTTCTGCTTTCCGGCGGACTTGATTCGTCGCTTGTCTGCGCCATCGCACAGAAAAAGTCCGACAAGCCCATAAAGACGTTTGCTATCGGTATGAGCGAGGACGCTATCGACCTAAAGTATGCAAAGCAGGTCGCCGACTACATAGGCAGCGAGCACACGGAAGTCATAATCACAAAAGATGATGTTATCGCTGCGCTTGAGCCGACGGTAAAGCTGCTTGCGACATTTGACATCACAACTATCCGTGCAAGCATCGGAATGTACCTTGTCTGCAAGGCCATCCATGAAAAGACGGACATTCGTGTTATCCTCACGGGTGAGATCTCCGACGAGCTTTTCGGCTACAAGTACACTGATTTTGCACCTAACGCAAAAGAGTTCCAGCTTGAAGCACAAAAACGTGTCAGGGAACTTCATATGTACGATGTGCTTCGTGCAGACAGATGCATCTCGGTAAACTCGCTTGAGGCAAGAGTGCCTTTCGGCGACCTCGACTTTGTAAAATACGTTATGGCAATAGATCCGGCCAAAAAGCTCAACACCTACGGCAAGGGCAAGTACCTTCTGCGCAAGGCTTTCGAGCAGGGTGACTATCTGCCGCACGATATTCTTTACCGTGAAAAAGCTGCGTTCTCCGATGCAGTCGGACACTCGCTGGTAAACTACCTCAAAGCCTATGCCGAGGATTATTATTCCGACGAAGATTTTTACCGCCTCAGCGAAAAGTACACACACGCTAAACCATTCACCAAGGAGTCGCTGCTTTACCGTGAGATATTTGAGCGCTACTATCCGGGACAGAGCAAGATGATAGTCGATTTCTGGATGCCGAACAAGAGCTGGGACGGCTGCAACGTAAACGATCCGTCAGCAAGAGTGCTCTCCAACTACGGCGCAAGTGCGTGTTAGTGCGTAAAGAACAATGCGCTGCTTCATAAACACTGTGATATTTTTCAGCCCTCTCCAAATGGAGAGGGCATAGGCGTTTCTGAAAATATTATTTTTTTTATAGATGAGGAGAAGAGAAAAATGAGAAAGTATATTTTTGTCACAGGCGGAGTTGTTTCGGGACTTGGCAAGGGAATAACAGCTGCCTCATTGGGACGGCTGCTAAAATCAAGAGGACTGACCGTTGCAGCACAGAAGCTCGACCCATATATCAATGTTGACCCCGGCACGATGAGCCCTTATCAGCACGGTGAGGTCTATGTTACTGAGGACGGTGCTGAGACTGACCTTGATCTCGGTCATTACGAGCGTTTCATCGACGAGGATCTTAACAAGTATTCTAACCTCACGACAGGTAAGGTTTACTGGAATGTACTCAACAAGGAAAGACGAGGAGAGTATCTTGGATCGACTGTTCAGGTGATACCTCACATAACCAACGAAATAAAGGAGTTCGTTTATTCTGTCGGCAAAAAGACGGACGCTGATGTCATTATAACAGAGATAGGCGGTACTATCGGAGACATAGAGTCCCAGCCGTTCATAGAAGCGGTAAGGCAGATATCCCTTGAGGTCGGGAAAGAAAACTCGCTGTTTATCCATGTTACACTCGTGCCGTTTCTCAGCGGCTCTGACGAACATAAATCAAAGCCGACACAGCATTCTGTCAAGGAGCTTCAGGGAATGGGCATCAACCCTGATATTATCGTGCTGCGCTGCGACAGACCGCTTGAAGCATCTATTTTTCAGAAGATAGCTCTGTTTTGTAATGTGCGCCCCGAATGTGTTATCGAGAACATCACGCTGCCCGACCTTTACGAAGCACCGCTTATGCTTGAAAAGTCAAACTTCTCCGAGGTTGTCTGCGAGCGCCTCGGCATCACAGCGCCTCGTCCTCATCTTGACGAGTGGCGTGAAATGGTTGAATGTATCAAGTCAGCAAAGACTACAACGACCATCGCACTGGTAGGCAAGTATACCGAGCTGCACGATGCTTACCTTTCGGTAGCCGAGGCACTGCGTCATGCAGGATATTCTATCGGTTCGCACGTTGACATACGCTGGGTAGATTCCGAAAAGCTCACGCCCGATACGATAGTGCAAATGCTTGAAGGTATTAGCGGTATCATAGTCCCCGGCGGCTTCGGCGGCAGAGGCATAGAGGGTATGATACTTGCCGTTAAATACGCAAGGGAAAACAATATCCCGTTCTTTGGAATATGTCTTGGTATGCAGATAGCAGTTATTGAATACGCAAGAAACGTCTGCGGCATTTCGGATGCTGATTCCGGAGAGTTCAATGAGGTGTGCAGGAATAAGGTCATAGACTTTATGCCGGGGCAGAGTGACAGTATCGACAAGGGCGGTACGCTGCGCCTTGGTGCATATCCCTGTGTTATCGCAGAGGGAACAACTATGCACAGATGCTACGGCAAGTCTGAGATAAGTGAACGTCACCGTCATCGCTACGAGTTCAACAATGACTATCGTAAAACTCTTTCGGGCGCAGGACTTATACTCAGCGGAATTTCCCCCGACGGCAAACTTGTTGAGACTGTTGAGCTGACTGACCGTGATTTCTATGTCGGAGTGCAGTTCCATCCCGAGTTCAAGAGCAGACCGAACAGACCACACCCGCTGTTCGTGGGATTCGTTTCAGCGGCTGCCGAAAGGAGTGCAAAATGAGCACGCTTCACGAGGAATGCGGGGTTTTCGGCATTTATTCTCCGGCGAAAACTCACCTTGCAGAGACTGTTTACTACGGGCTCTACGCTCTCCAGCACAGAGGGCAGGAGGGCTGCGGCATAGCAGTCTGCGAGGACGGCGTTATCAAAGCTCACAAAGACGTCGGACTGGTCGGCGAGGTGTTTTCGCCCCGTGTGCTGGGCGAACTGCCGATGGGGAATATGGCGGTGGGGCACGTCCGCTACTCCACCACAGGCGGCAACGAGCGCCGCAATTGTCAGCCGATAGTCGTCAATCACATGAAAGGGCGAATGGCTCTTGCGCACAACGGAAATCTTTCCAATGCAAGTGAGTTAAGGCGGGAGCTGGAGCTTTCCGGTGCGATCTTCCACACCACCTCCGACACCGAAACTATCGCCTACATCATCACCAAGAAACGTCTTGTTACAGGCTCTATCGAGGAGGCTGTGCTGTCGGCTATGGACATAATCGAGGGTGCGTATTCGCTGGTCGTTATGTCTCCGACAAAGCTTATTGCCTGCCGTGACCCCTTCGGGTTCAGACCGCTGTGTTTCGGCACGATGTCCGATGGCACCTATGCTGTTGCCTCGGAGAGTTGTGCGCTCAAAGCGGTCGGTGCGGAGTTTGTCCGTGATATTGAACCTGGAGAGCTGCTGATCTTTTCAAAGGACAGCGTGCGTTCCGACCGCTCGCACTGCGCAAAGGTGCCTAAGCGCATCTGCATATTCGAGTACATCTACTTTGCACGTCCCGACTCGGTAATTGACGGAGTGTCTGTTCATTCCGCAAGGCTTCGTGCTGGGCAGATACTTGCCAACAGCTGTCCTGCAGATGCGGATATAGTCATCGGCGTTCCTGATTCGGGACTCGATGCCGCCCTCGGCTTCTCGCAAGGCTCGGGGATACCCTACGGCATCGGACTGATAAAGAACAAGTACATCGCAAGAACATTCATCTCGCCCACACAGGCAAGCCGAACCGACAAAGTGCGCATAAAGCTCTCGGCAGTCGAGGAAACGGTCAAGGGCAAGCGAGTTGTCCTCGTTGATGATTCGATAGTGCGCGGAACTACTGGAGGACGCATTGTTTCTCTGCTGCGTGAGGCGGGTGCCAAGGAGATACATTTCCGCATTTCGGCGCCGCCGTTTCTGCATCCCTGTTACTACGGCACGGACATCGACTCGGAGGAAAACCTTATAGCCTGTCACCGCACTTCCGAGGAGATAGCAGCGGAAATGGGTGCAGACAGCTTGGGCTATCTGCCCTTGTCCGAACTCGGAGAGCTGAACCTCCACGCAGGCTGCTGCAAGGCGTGTTTCAGCGGCAGCTATCCCACCGCCGTACCCAAGGAAGCGCACAAGGATAAATACGAAATGAAAATTCAGGAGTGATCGCTGTGCTTACACCGAACATTAAGTATTCCTGCCTGAAAGCCTCTTATCTGTTTTTCAATACCACCAAGACCGAGGGATCTGAAAGATACATAGCATTGCCGGAAGAAACTATGGAAATGTTAAGGGCATACAGAAAGTGGTACATCAAGACCAGTACCGAGTTCGGTTCACGCTGGCATAACACAGGGTTCCTGTTCTTCCAGGAGCGGTCGGGCTACGAGGGAATGCCTATGAATCCCGACTCGGTGAATATCTGGCTGAGGTCATTTTCCAAAAGGCATGAGCTGGGACATATAAACCCTCATGCGTTCAGGCACACAATGGCGAGCCTGCTGCTGCACGGCAATATGGACATAGCTGCGATAAGCAAAAGGCTCGGTCACGCCAAGATAACCACAACTGTCACCACCCCAAAAGGACACACCCCACCCACCGCAGCCATATTCGATATAACAACAAAGGTCCGGCGACTTGCCAAAGCAGCCGGACCTTTTTGATTACTATTGACTGTGATCTTATTCTTTTCTCTTGAATACATAATGATCCGGTTTCATTCCGCCGTAGATGTAATTTCCCATTTTCCATTCGACGAATAAAAACTCAGTCCCGTTGATCTCGGTTATCCAATACTTTGCGGCAGTTGTACGGTGAAGATTAAGAATATAACCCTTAGTCCATTTATCATGCCATTCGCTGTCCATATAGGTTTGTATCAAGCTCCCTTCAGGGAATATTTCCATAGATCTGAGGTATAGATCATCATACTTTTTATCGGGAGAAAAATCTCCGATCTCTGATACAAATGCGACCGAGTCCCATTCCCCGATCAGCGCTTCATCGGATACAAATGGCAGGTCTATGTTATCATGAATGCCGAGAGTTTCTTTAGTATACCGTTCGCTGTCAGCTTTTACGAACACCTCTGTCTTGTCATCAAGTCTGAAAAAAAGATACTGCCTGCCGCCTATATCCCGAAAGTCATATCTGTATGTAAGTATCGGCTCATCACCGCCGTAGTGGATAAGGATAACGCCCTTTGTCCAGCCCTCAAATATCCAGTAAGGCTCACCGTTCGGGAGAAAAAACAGGATATTATATTCACCGCTTTTGGCGTTCAGGTCTGTGACTGAAAGACTATCCGTACTGCTTGTCCAGCCGATGTTCTCCCATTTGCCTATCACTCTGTCGTCGTTGACAAATTCCATTCCGTTAGCTATTTTCAAAGTGTATCACCCCTTGCATCATCAAGCCACTTTGCAAGCCCCTTGAAACGCTTGTTATCCTCTTTTCGCCAACAGCAGTAAAAGACCACCTTTGCGGCATCGTCGGCTATCGGGATATTGACACGGTTGTCGTGATGCTGCGGCATTTTGATCGTAACGCTTGATGAAAATGACGGCAGGGCCGATGCCTTTATCAGCTCGCCCAAAGCGTCATACTCGCTTTGCACGATGTACTTTGTATTCGGGGTGTGCTTCTGATGCACCTCATGCCAGAAACCGAGGTCTGAAAACAGCAGCATCGTTTCGCCGTCAAGGTCGGAAAAATGAACCTCACTGTATCCTGCCAGAGGGTGTGCAGGCGGCACGGAAAGATAAAGCTGCTCTTCGAAAAAACGCTTGCAGACTATGCCCTCCGCATTCACCTCAAAGGGCGTGACAAGTATCTGACAGCTGCCGTTTGTAAGCTCGTTTATGAAGTCGTCATGGTACTTCATCTCGCTTGATATTTTCATATCGGGAAACTGCTCTGAAAGCGTTGGGACAAGTCTCCACAGCGGTGCAGGGGCACAGGATATTACGGAGATAGTCCTGTGGCTGAGATCAAAGGCACGCACACGCTCGGTCAATGCCTCATTATCATCAATTATCTTCCTTGCAAGCTCGACAGCGAGCCTGCCGTTTTCGTTAAGCTCCACCTTGTTTTTGCCTCTGTCAAAGAGCTTCACGCCGATCATGTCTTCGAGCTTGTTCACAGTCCTACTGAGTGCAGGCTGACTTAAATGCAGCTGCTCCGCCGCTTTTGACATTGTTCCGCAGTCGGCAATAGCCACAAGCTGCACGAGCATATATATTTCTATCATCACATCACCGCCTTTTGTTCAGCATAGCATATACACTGCAATATGTCAACTTCTATAATTCAGACTTATAGCTCTATCAGTAATTAGTATTGTACAATCACGAAAGCTTGATGTATAATAAAGCTAAAGAGGTGGAACTTATGAAAAACATGATCCTTTCAAACGGAGTGGAAATGCCGATGCTTGGCTTCGGCACATTTATGATAAAACAGGACTGCGAGCAGCACGTCGCAGATGCCCTGAAACTCGGCTATCGGCTGATAGATACGGCGGCTTCGTACTTCAACGAAGAGGCTGTCGGCAGGGCGATCAAGGCAAGCGGCATACCCCGTGATGAGCTGTTTGTAACATCAAAGCTATGGGTTCAAGACGCAGGTTACGAGAACACTTTAAAAGCCTTCGATAAGTCGCTTAAAGCCCTCGGATCTGATTACCTGGACTTATACCTTATCCACCAGCCCTACGGTGATTATTACGGCTCCTGGAGAGCTATGCAGAAGCTGATGAAGGACGGTTACATTCGTGCAATAGGCGTTTCAAATTTCAGCGCCGAGCGAGTGGTGGACTTGGCACTAAACAGCGACACCGCCCCGATGGTGGATCAGATCGAGCTGCACCCGTTCTTTCCGCAGGAGGACACTATCTCAGAGATACGAAAATACGGCTGTGTGCCGCAGGCATGGGGACCTCTCTGCGAGGGGCAGAAGGATATTTTCAACGATCCCACTCTCTGCGAGATAGGCAAGGCTCACGGAAAAGCCGCCGCACAGGTCGCCCTAAAATGGAATCTGCAAAGGGGCGTGGCGGTCATTCCTCGCTCGACAGACACGGCGCACAGAGCCGAAAATATCGACCTTGATTTTGAGCTTTCCGAGGACGAGATGAAGCGCATCTCCGCTCTCGACATAGGCCGCAGCGAGATAATCGACCACCGCTGCGCACACACCGCAAGGCAGCTGATAAACTGGAAGATACACGATTAAGGAGGAATTATTATGAAGAAACTTATCGCTTTACTGGCACTGACAACCGTTCTGCTCACAGGCTGCGGAAGCTCCGAAAGCAGTTCATCAGCTGCTCAGACCACAACTTCGGCTCAGGCAGAAACACAGACTGCCGAAAGAAGTGAACCTGCTGCGAGCGAACAAACAACGAAAGAAGCATCTGACTCTTCAGAAGCCGCACCGCAGGAAAGCACATCTGCAAGCAAGATACTTGTGGCATATTTCACCCCCGCCGAGAACGGTGAAAATGATGCGATAACATCTGCCTCTGTCGTGAGCTTCAAGGGCGAGGATATGGGCAACGCCGAGGCTATGGCAAACATGATCGCTGACTACACGGGCGCAGACCTTTTTTCCATTCAAACGGTAAAGGACTACCCGCTGGAATACAACGACCTTGCCGACAACGCCAAGGCAGAGCAGGACGCAGGCGAACTGCCGGAACTTGCGGCATCTATTGACATCAGCGACTATGACACGGTGTTTATGGTCTATCCGATATGGTGGTACACGATGCCGCAGCCAATCTACAGTTTTTTGAACGAGTACGATCTTTCAGGCAAGACTATATTTCCCGTCACTACTCACGAAGGCAGCGGACTTGCCGATTCTGTATCAAAGCTCTCTGAGCTTGAACCGAATGCGACGGTGAAGGACGGCTTCTCTGTCCGTGGCGCTGATGTGGGCGGCTCTCAGGAGGACATTGAAAGCTGGCTGAAAGAACAGGGCTTTTAAGGAGGAAACAACATGAACATATTCACTTAACCCTGTTTCACAGAATGTTTACAAGTGTTCTCTGTTTTGCACAGATGCACAAGAATTGATTTGTATATTATAACAATGCAGTTTTAGCACAGCAGCTTTACTGCATATCATTTGACTGCCTCTGAATAAGATAAGACCAATACGGTGCAGCGCCGTATTGGTCTTTCATAGTTATGATATATGTTTGAGGGTGGGAGTGAGATTGTATAGTTTAGTTTATAATTCTCCGTTTTAACAGTGAGCTTTAATGATAAAGCATCGGTCCATAAATTATAAAATCAGATGCAAATATTGATAATGTCCATTCAACTCAGAGCAGATACTTCATTTGTTTCTCTATATAGGCTGTAACAGCAAAATGAATTATTGCTATTTGTTTCCTGCAATGTGTTCATAACTGTCAACCGTCTCAAGTTATTGGTTTTACACCCGATAAATTTCCGACATTTCCCCTTGCAAAGCCGTATAAAAGAAACACGTTAATAATTTATTCATTGACTTTGGGCATTTGATATGATAACTTTAAATTAGGCAATGGGGCTGTTTTACCGCTTAATCGGCAAGATAGCCCCATTATTTTTTGCAGAGGGGCAGGTGAGGATGTTGCTTTACAGAGTGCTTGTTGTGGATAATTCAAACTATGACCTCAGGCATTACAGAGCGATGTCCGTCTTTGCCGAGTGCGGCTTTGAAATGACGGCTCACACCTCCGACCCTGCAAAAGCCGTTGAGCTCGCAGCTGAACTTGAATGTGATATGCTGCTGTGCATCAATCGCCCTATGGCAGTTATTGCTGCCGATCTCCTCAAACGCCTTGCAAAGGCTAAGCTGAAAACCCCCGTTGTCATAATCAGCAAGGTGAATATTGCGGGAGATATGCGGGAGTGCTTTCTCCTGGGCGCTGTGGATTACCTTATCGAACCCGCACTTGAGGAGGATATCCGTGCGGCACTGATACGCAGCTCAAAGGCAATAAGCAGGAACATAATGAGTGCGCAGTACGAAAATGTACTAAGAGCAGCTCTTTCACAGATACCCATTACCCAGGGCAGCGATACCTTCATCGAAAAACTGCGAGCCCTGCTTGAAGAAACACAGGGCGCAGCGATAACAGTTGAGGCTGCTGCCGATCGTTTCGGTTTCAACCCCGATTACTTCGGAAGGTACTTCAAGGCAAGAGTCGGTATGCCCTTTACAGAATTCTATAAGCGGCTATCTATGGAGTATGCCAAGCTGCTGCTCGCTTCGGGGCACTATAAGGTCAGCGAGGTGAGCAATCTGCTGGGTTTCGCTTCGGCGGATTATTTCTCCAACGTTTTCAAAAAGGTAACAGGCAAACTGCCCTCGCAGTTCAAGAGATAGTCAGGTCTGCTATGACAGCCTCAGCTATCTCGCTTTTCCGGACACACTTATCCATCGCCTGCTTTTGCAGATATTTGTGAGCCTGCTGCTCGGTCATGCCCCTGCTTTTCATCAGCAGCTGCTTGGCTTTTTCAGTCAGCTCATTCTCGGTCTGTTTATCGGAGAGACCTTTTTCCCACATTTTCATCTACCCCCTTTTGAAACACTATTATAAGAATGCGCTCGCCTGCCGTCAACAGGGGAATAAGGAAGATGTAGGAAATTTAGTGTATAAGTCAGAAATTCACAGGCGCTTAATCGTTGACCTTTCATACCTTTCTGCGGTATGATTTTGATGTGGGCGCATTATTGACAGGAGGAAAGAATAATGTCATACGTTGACGAGATCATTGAACAGGTAACAGTAAAAAATCCCGACGAGCCCGAGTTCCATCAGGCGGTCAGAGAGGTGCTGGATTCTATCCGCCCCATAGTAGATGCAAACGAGGCACAGTTCAGACGTGATGCAGTCCTTGAGCGCCTTGTAAATCCCGAACGGCAGATCAAGTTCCGTGTGCCGTGGCTTGATGACGAGGGCAATGCCCATGTGAACACAGGCTACAGAGTTCAGTTCAATTCAGCTATCGGCCCTTACAAGGGCGGGCTGAGGCTTCACCCTTCTGTAAATATCGGGATCATCAAGTTCTTAGGCTTTGAGCAGATCTTCAAGAACAGCCTGACCGGACTTCCTATCGGCGGCGGCAAGGGCGGCTCGGATTTTGACCCAAAGGGCAAGTCCGACCGGGAGATCATGCGCTTCTGCCAGAGCTTCATGACAGAGCTTTGCAAGTACATCGGCGCTGACACCGATGTTCCCGCAGGTGACATCGGCACAGGCGGCAGAGAGATCGGCTATATGTTCGGTCAGTACAAGAGGATAAGAGGACTCTTTGAGGGAACACTTACAGGCAAGGGGCTTTCCTTCGGCGGCTCGCTTGCAAGAACAGAGGCTACCGGCTACGGTCTGCTTTATCTTACAGATGAGCTTCTCCGCAGCCATACATATTCTATCGAGGGCAAGACCGTTGTTGTTTCCGGTGCAGGAAATGTTGCGATCTACGCTATTGAAAAGGCACAGCAGCTGGGGGCAAAGGTCGTCACCTGCTCTGACTCCACCGGCTGGGTCTACGATCCCGACGGCATCGACGTTGCTGCCCTCAAGGAGATCAAGGAAGTCAAGCGTGCAAGGCTGACAGAGTATAAGTCCTACCGTCCGAGCTCGGAGTATCATGAGGGCAGAGGTGTATGGAGGATCAAGTGCGATATTGCTCTTCCCTGCGCCACACAGAACGAGCTGGATATAGAGGACGCTGTGATGCTTGTTGAAAACGGTGTTATCGCAGTTTGCGAGGGTGCAAATATGCCCACCACCGAGGAGGCAACAAAGTATCTCCAGGAGAACGGTGTGTTCTTTGTACCCGGCAAGGCAGCCAATGCAGGCGGCGTTGCGACTTCGGCTCTTGAAATGTCACAGAACAGCGAGCGCATGAGCTGGACCTTTGAAGAAGTCGATGCCAAGCTCAAAAAGATCATGGAGAACCTTTATCACAATATCGACGAGGCAGCTAAAAAATACGGCTTTGAAGGCAACTATGTGGCAGGCGCAAACCTTGCCGGCTTTGAGAAGGTGCTCGATGCAATGAATGCTCAGGGCATCGTGTAACAGGAGGACGCTATGGACAATACTAACTATGCACCCGTTATTGAGATAGCTCACCCCGAAATGCAGATAGGTCTGCCGCAGCGTGATGTCCGGCTTGATACTCCCACCACCTGCGAATATACCGAAAACACCGAGACTTACGATTAAACGAACCTCCCCATACAGCACGGCAGCACCGCCATATAAGCGATGCTGCCTTATGCTGTGTAATACAAGTAAACAATGGAAGGAGTATGAAAATGAAAAAAATACTGGTCTGCCGGGAAACAGACCCCCGAGAGACCCGCACTCCGCTTATCCCTGATGATGTTAAGAGACTTATATCAATGGGCTATGAGATCAGAGCAGTCAAGGGTACAGGTGCAAAAAGCGGTTTCTCCGATGCTGATTACGAAAAGGCAGGAGCTGTGCTTGTTTCTTCCAACGAGGAGGGCTACAGGGGCAGCGAGGTCGTGCTGCGCATTATGAAACCCGAAAGCATAGAGGGGATCGAGAGCGGCACTCTGCATTTAAGCTATCTTGATCCCTTCAATGAGAAGGCTCTGCTTAATGATATGGCAAAGGCGGGAATACAGGCAGTTTCACTTGAAATGATACCCCGCACCACCCTCGCACAGAAAATGGACGTGCAGTCCTCGCAGACTTCATTAGCGGGTTATGCTGCGGTCGTGAATGCTGCCGCAAAGCTCCCGAAAATTCTCCCGATGATGGTAACTCCTTCGGGAACTATCAACCCTGCGAGAGTGTTTATCATAGGTGTCGGCGTTGCAGGCTTGCAGGCGATAGCCACCGCCAAACGTCTCGGCGCAAGAGTCGATGCTTTCGACACCAGACCGGTAGTCGAGGAGCAGGTAAAGTCTTTAGGCGCGAGCTTTGTCAAGATAGATCTGGGCGAAATGGGACAGACCGATCAAGGCTACGCCAAGGAGCTGACTCCCGAGCAGGTCGCCAAACAGCAGGAGGCACAGGCCAAGGTCTGCGAGCGCTCGAATATCGTTATCACCACTGCAAAGGTCTTTGGAAGAAAAGCGCCGCTGCTTATAAAGAAGGACGTTCTTGACCGTATGCAGCCTGGCTCGATAGTGGTGGATATGGCAGTATCCACCGGGGGAAACGTGGAGGGCTCAAAGCTCTTTGAGGACGTTGTCACCGACAATGGCGTTACCATAATGTCCGGCGATCTGCTGGAGCGGCAGGTGCCTTACGATGCTTCAAAAATGCTTTCGGGAAACTTCACCGCATTCCTTACTCACTTTTACAGCAAGGAGACAAAGGAGCTTGATGTTGATCTGAAAGATGAGATAATGCGGGGCTGTCTGCTTACACAGAACGGCTCTGTGATCCACGAAAGATTCAAGTAAGGAGAGAATGAAATGGCAACAGGAGAAATATTACTGCTGGTTTTCGTGTTCGTGATCGCCGGCTTTCTGGGCGTTGAGCTTATCTCGAAGGTCCCCTCGCAGCTGCACACACCGCTGATGTCGGGTACGAATGCGATCTCCGGCATAACCATAGTCGGAGCGATCTCTGCTACCGCAGTCGCCCTGCACACCGAAGGCATGGTGTCGAATATATGCGGCTTTGCGGCGATAGTATTGGCGACGGTAAACGTCATCGGCGGCTACCTTGTCACTGACCGAATGTTGGGAATGTTCAAGTCAAAGGATAAAAAGGGGGATAAAAAGTGAGCTGGGAAAATGTCAGCACCGTCCTGACGACGATCCTTTACATGGTCTCGGCGGTGCTTTTTATCCGTGGAATAAAGCTGCTGGGCAAGGCGGATACTGCCCGCAGGGGAAATCTTATGTCCGCAGCAGGTATGCTTATTGCAGTCGTGACCGTCCTGCTTGAAAAAAACGTCACCGATACCCTCACCGAAGGTCCTGCAAAAAACGCCTATATATGGGCTTTGGCAGCTATAGTTCTCGGCGGCATCATCGGAGCTGTCTGGGCTAAAAAGGTCGAAATGACAGGTATGCCTCAGCTGGTGGCGCTGTTCAACGGCTTCGGAGGACTGTCCTCTCTGCTGGTCGCACTGACGCAGTATATGACTGACAAGAACATCAACGCATTCAGCTCTGCGGCACTCGGTCTGACTATCGCTATAGGAGCGATCGCCTTCACGGGCTCGGTGGTGGCCTGGGGCAAGCTGTCGGGCAAGCTGTTCAAAAAGAATATTTCTATCCCCGGAAAGAATCTGATCAATGCCTGCCTTGCAGCAGTCGGCCTCGCCGGAGTTGTGATGTACGTCCTGAGTGTTGCAGAGGTCGTTGATACAAGCGTAGGAAAGGTCGGCGTTATCATCACCACAGCCGCATATCTGATACTGGGCTTTACTATGGTCATTGCTATCGGCGGCGGAGATATGCCCGTAATAATCTCGCTGCTGAATGCCTTTTCAGGTCTTGCCGCAGCCTTTGCCGGACTTGCCATGAGCAATTCGGTACTTGTGGTTTCGGGCTGTCTGGTGGGAACAAGCGGCCTTATCCTGACGCTTATCATGTGCAAGGCGATGAACAGAAAGCTCACGGCGCTGCTGTTCAGCTCCTTCGGCGCAAGCAGCAAAAAGGGTGCAGCGGGAGAGCATAAGGAGCCAAAGTCCATGTCCGTCGAGGACGCCTATCTGATACTGGAAGCCGCCAGCTCGGTAGTATTTATCCCCGGCTACGGAATGGCTGTTGCGCAGGCACAGCACGCAGTCAAGGAGCTGTGCGACAAGCTGGAGGAAAACGGCGCAGAGGTGAGCTTTGCGATACACCCCGTTGCGGGTCGTATGCCCGGTCACATGAACGTGCTGCTGGCAGAGGCTAATGTGCCCTACGAGCAGCTCAAGACCGCAGACGAGATGAACCCCCAGATGCCGAATACCGACGTTGCGATAGTCATTGGTGCAAATGATGTGGTGAACCCTTCGGCAATATCTGACGAGACCAGCCCGCTTTACGGAATGCCTATCATCAATGCTTTTGAAGCAAGGACGGTATTCGTGCTGAAACGAGGCAAAGGCACAGGCTTCTCGGGCGTGGAGAATCCGCTGTTCACCAACGACAACACCATTATGATCTACGGCGACGCCAAAGCCACAGTCTCCTCGCTCGTAAGCGAGTTCACCGAAGAATAAAATACGCAGGCTTCAGCAGATCGCAGCCACATATTTATCGAAAATACCTTTATTATTGTGAATCAGGCTTAGTATCATATCATTCCCGTCCGATCATTTCCTCCTTCAGCCACCCCTTCCCGACGATGATGACTGTTATCATCATATCCTCAGTTTTGCAGACGATCGGTGGGTGCGGTTTGGGAACAGGATGAGGCAGCAATCTGATGCCGTCCTCGTCCTCCTGCTTTGCAAGGATCTTCGGCGGAGTTTCACCTCGACCATAGCAAAAGCTCGTAAACACGCAGTTTACGGGCTTTTTTCTTTGCCCTAAACTAATGGCTGTCCATTATATGTTCGTAGTGTAGGTAATATATTTTCGGTTGTCCTGCCACTTGACACCTATGCCGTATCGTTGTTTCATCAGAAAACGTTGGTACAAGTGACGGCATAGCAAGCTGGCAAACAATGCAGAGACGTCTGAAAACGCTTGACAGCTACGGCATACCGACCGAGTTTCACAGCTTTGAAGGGCTGCCTCACGGCTTTGGGCTCGGCACAGGCACAGCAGCAGAGGGCTGGATAAATGATGCGGTGGATTTCTGGGAAAGTCAGCTATAACTCATAGTAATAGCAGTATCACGATTCTGTATTGTACATTTTCGGAAAAGTATGCTACAATATAGGTAACCCAAAGGTTTATAAGTAATAACTGATCGGAACTTCACAAACGGTCCCGGTCATGTTATAATAGAGATACAAAAAACACACAAGGAGGTATCCCACATGAGCAAGAAACTGGTACTATACTTCTCGGTATACGGCACAGCAAAAAAAGTCGCTGAGGAGATCGCAAGGCAGACGGGCGCAGACCTGACAGAGATCATTCCCGAAACACCCTATGACAGCAACCGTGACAACTACAATGCACTTGCCGCTTATGCAAAGAAGGAACACGACGAGGATATGCGACCTGCGATCAAGAACGATATCAATATCACTGACTATGATACCATTTTCATCGGCTATCCCATGTGGTGGTACACCTTCCCGATGATCATTTACACGCTGTTCGACAAGTACGATTTCAGCGGCAAGACCATTATTCCGTTCAACACGCACATGGGTTCTCACGACGGCGGTACATATGATACCATTCGTGAGCTTGAACCGAATGCGACCGTTGTGATGAACGGTCTGCCTGTTGAAATGAAAGCAGCGGAAACAGGTGCAGCAAAGCAAGTTGAAAAATGGCTAAATAGTCTTAATTTAGATTGATACGGAGGTGTAGTAATGGACAATGTGAAGGACAAAGTTGTTATTATCGCAGGTGCTTCATCGGGCATCGGTAAAGAAACGGCAAGAATGCTTGCGAAAAACGGTGCAAAGGTTGTCATGAGTGCAAGACGTGAGGATAGACTCAAAGCACTCTGCGATGAGATCGGTGAAAATGCAGTCTATCTGAGATCAGATGTCTCAAATCCCGATGATATGAAAGCACTGGCTGCGCTTGCAAAGGAAACATTCGGCAAGATCGATGTACTGTTCGCCAATGCAGGTATTATGCCTGCCGGAAATATGTCCGAGCTTAAGGTGAATGACTGGATCAGTATGGTGAATATCAATATTAACGGTGTACTTTATGCAATAGCAGCGGTGCTTCCTGAGTTCAATGCCCAAAAGTCAGGTCACATTATCGTAACATCTTCTGTAGCGGGAACAAAATCAGTACCGGGAAATGCGGTTTACAGCGGTACAAAGCACTTTGTCAGAGCGATGATAGATTCATTCCGCACAGAATCTGTCATGGAAGGAACGAATATCCGTACAACGCTCATTTATCCCGGTGCAATTAAGACGGAGCTGCTGAATACTGTTGCACCGTCTGAAACCAAATCAATGGTTGAGGAGTTTTACAAGAATGTCGGCATCGAACCCGACGCGATTGCAAATGCTGTTCTGTATGCTGTTTCACAGCCGGAAAATATTGATGTATCAGATATGGTCGTTAGACCTGCAAGAGAAAATTAAGGAGGATATACTTATGGAATTTGTAACACTGAACACAGGAGCAAAAATGCCGCTGGAAGGCTTCGGCGTATTTCAGGTACCCGATCCTGCCGTATGCGAGCAGGCAGTTTATGATGCGATCAAGACAGGCTACCGTCTGATCGACACAGCACAGGCTTACATGAACGAGGAGGCTGTCGGCAAGGCTGTCGACCGTGCGATTGCTGACGGTATCGCAAAGCGTGAGGAGCTTTTTATCACCACCAAAGTATGGGTGTCCAATATGAAGACTGAGGACACAGCTTATGAGTCCGTGAAAACATCTCTTGCAAAGCTGGGACTTGATTACGTTGACCTTATTCTCCTGCACCAGCCTATGGGCGACTATTTCGCAGCATACAGAGGTATCACAAGAGCATACAAGGAAGGACTTGTCAAGGCGATCGGCGTTTCCAATTTCTATCCTGCGATCCTTGCAAATCTCTGCGAGAATGTGGAGATCATTCCTGCGGTAAATCAGGTAGAGCTGCACCCGTTCTTCCAGCAGGATAAAGCACTTGCAACCATGGAGGAATACGGTATCGCACCGCAGGCTTGGGGGCCGCTTGCAGAGGGCAAGCACGGCATCTTCTCTCACCCCGTCCTCTCCGAGATCGGCAGCAAGTACGGAAAGACCGCCGCACAGATCGCCCTCAAATGGAACACGCAGCGTGGTGTTTCAATTCTGCCGAAGTCCGTTCACGTGGAGCGTATTGAGCAGAATATCGACATCTGGGACTTCACACTTACCGATGAGGATATGCAGAAGATCGCAGAGCTTGACCTTGGTCACAGCGAGATCGTTGACCATGATTCTCCCGAATTTGTCAAGGCTCTGAACGGAATGAAGGTATAAGGAGGAATCTATAATGGAAATGCAGAAAGCCGTATTTATGAACAAGGAGCTGAATCTGCGTCTTGCAGGACTGCTCTATCTGCCGACGAACTTCGATCTCAGCAAAAACTATCCGGCAGTTGTTGTGACCGGACCGATGCTCTCCGTCAAAGAACAGGCACAGTCTGTCTATGCCAAGCGTCTGACCGAAGCAGGATATGTGACTCTCGTTTTTGACGGTGCATATTTTGGTGAGAGCGAAGGTATGCCGAGAGGTCAGGAACTCCCCGATGTCAAGGAAAGCGATATTGAGGGGGCTGTCGATTACCTCACAAGCCTTCCCTATGTAGATAATGAGCGTATCGGCGGACTCGGTATATGCGGTTCAGGTTCGTATATGTCCGTGGCAGGTGTGAAAGAGCCGAGACTGAAAGCAATTACCGCTATCGTTCCGGCGATCTCCGATATTTCCAATTCTCCAATGATGGGCTTTTTCAAGCCGGAGGAGGAAGTCAAAGCAGCGAAAGAAGCCTATGATAAAGGTGAAGGCGAGCTGATATATCTCAATTTTATGCCGAGAGCATTTGATGAGGGTGCAGCCTACTACTATTCCTCCCGCGGCAATTCGGCACGCTGGTCGAATCAGGTCGTTGCGTGGAGCCAACTTGAACTGGTGAAGTACAATGTGGTGAACATCATGAAGGAGATGCAGAAGCCCTATCTTGTCATCACGGGTGAAAATGCGTGGTCGAAACCTTCCTCTACAGAGGTATTCGATGCAGTTCCTCACAGCAATAAGGAAATATTCGTTGTTCCCGAAGCGAGCCACTTTGATATGTATGATCTTGAACCCTATGTGACAGCGGCGTTTGAGCGTATATTGCCGTTCTTTGATAAGTATCTGTAAAGTTCATATTAAACACAGACAAGGTGTACTATGACCTGTAGGGTCTCATGGTACACCTTTTTTGTTTTGCTAAACAGCAGGGAGAAAAACAGTTTTAAATCTAAATATTATGTAAACACGTCCTGTTTTGCCTTAACTTTTCGCCCGAAATCCTAGGTATAAGTGAGAGGCTATTATTTTCGATAAAAAGTATTCTTTGATAAAACTTGCCAGTCTCTCCTTATCTAATACACTGTACAAGTCACACATTTTACATAGGGCTAATTTGTTGAATACAGAGAATTTGTACAATGATAGTGAAATATCGCTTAAAAATATGCCGCATTATGTAGTGTCTTATGAAAGAAGGTTTCAATGTGTCACAATAAAGACCATGTTCAGAAAGGTGGGGCGACTACTCCACAGCAGCTATATGCAAACCATACATTTTACATTGGTCTGATTTGTTGAATACAGAGATAATTATTACAATTCTCTCGAAACCGCTTATATAATCGGCTCAAACTGTCCTTACTATTGGAAGGCAGTTTAATCTCGGCTGCATACGCAGCGAAGAAGTCAAACTAAGCAACAGCCCATACGGACTTAATTATCATTCAGGAGGTGTTTACAATGGTCGCTTAAAAGAAACGTCTATATGTGATAATCATTTTGCAGCCCTATCGGGCAACGGTATAGCTGTTTGAAAAATCGCATTTTTACCCTGATTTCACAGCTATCATTTAGCAAGCATAGATTTTTCCGTACACCGAAAAAATCCGTATCCCGATTTTGCGATGCCCCCGCAAAATCGCTGTTTAGGGAACCCGTCGCCCTAAACTGAAATTCCCCATTCGAGGGATACACAAAGAAGATTACCAAAAGAAAGGATTGATAAAAATAGCAAGAAAATACAAGCAAGTAAAACGCAAGGAGCTGACATTTGACCTTAGTGACTGGGAGAAAATCGAGCGTCGGGCTGAGGCTTGTCACACCGACACAACTAAATATCTCCGCAGAATGATACTCGACCGTGAGCCGATCTTTTATGATATGAAAAATGTCGCCCCGATGATAAACGGTATGCGAACAATCTCACGCAACATCAACCAGATCGCAAAGAAGGCGAACGAAACAAACACGCTCAATGCAGAGGATTATGAATTTTTACGCAAGGAGGTGGAATCGCTATTCCATACTGTAAATCTATCGCTCTCCACGCTACTGTCGAGAAAAGTCTGAGGTACATACTCAACCCCGACAAGACCGAGGACTTGCTTTACACGGCATCGGTAAATTGCATGACTGACGCTGAATCCGCCTACTTGCAGATGAGGCTTGTTTATGATCAATTCGCCAAAGACCATTTCAACAGCCCTCCGCCCCTGCAAGGCAAAGGCTCGGTGAAAGCTATCCATTACATACAGAGTTTCTCGCCTGATGATGACGTCACGCCAGAGCTTGCCCACAAGATCGCAAAGGCTTTTCTCCGCAAAGCTTTTGGTGATGATGTGCAGGCGGTAATTGCAACCCACGTTGACAAGAAGCACATACATTCACACATCATAATAAATTCCTACTCGCTGTCGGGAAAGAAATATTATGCTAACCGCAACTCTTTGAAAGAGATAAGAAATATCTCTGACGGGGTAAGCCTTGTCTATGGCGTAAAGGCTAACCCGAAGCTCACAGGCAAGGGCAAGTCGATCAACTACAGCGAATGGCAGCACCGCAAGAACGGCACCTCTTGGAAACAGAAAATTCGTGATGAGATCGACAAGCTGATACCTACCGTCAATTCGCTTGATGAGTTAATACAAGAGCTTGAAGAACGTGAGTATGAAATCAAGCGTGGGAAGTATATCTCGATCAAAGCCCCCGGGCAGGAACGCTTTGTTCGCACTAAAACGCTGGGGGATGAGTACACGGAGGACAGCTTGAATATCCGCATTCGTTATCGTGAGGTGGGTGCAGGAAGCACGCCCGAGCAGACCGCAAGCTCTGAATTGCAGGCTGCCTATGTTGCAATAATCGGTGATGTTAGAATACTTGCAGCCCAGCGGAAGAAAGTGCCTCGCAAGCGAATCGTCACAGCTGCATACTCGGTTGAAAATGATCTTGATGTTTACAAGCTGTCGGCACAGCTATCTGTCATTAACAATGAAAATATCAAATCAATCGGTGACCTGCAAGGGAGAATTGCTAAGTTGAGTTCCGACTACGAAACACAGAGGGGAGAGATCAATAACTATATTGATGAACACAACAGGCTTGTAAGCCTATGGGAGCAGGCACAGCTTTTTGATGAGTTATCATCTAAGGACAAGCTGTCAGACGCCGAGCAGCTTCAACTCACCATTTGCAGGCAGGCTATAGAACAGAATAACATCCACAGCAAGGCAGATTATGACCTGCTTCGTAATCAGACCTACAGCCTGCAAAGCAAGATCAACAGCCTGAAAGATACACTTGAAAAGACTCGTCAGCGGTATGATGTGTACTGCGATATCTCTAAGACGTATGGCGAGATCTCAAAGGGCGACTATATCAGCAATCTTGTCGAAGAAGAACGTCAGCGGCAGGAGCAGGTCAAAAAGAAAAATAAAAGGCGATGAAGATCGCCGTATGAAGGGAGTGACAATCAATGAAAGTACGTGTAACTTTTATCCTCGCAATAAACTAACTATTAAGAAACGGGAGGATAAATATTTGAGCAGAAGATTAGACATATTTGAATACGCCGAGCAGCATAAGGACTGCCCCGAACACACCAATGAGTATGAGATTGACGGAAAGAAATACATAGTCCACAGCCACTTTGTCGGACAGAAAGATATTGACAAGGTGCTGTCGGAGATAGCCGTGAATAGGGCGCTGTCCGAGGTGCTGTATAATAATGCTGATAGAAACACAAGCAAAACTATAGCGTAGAATATCAAATCGGAGTCTTGCCATATTCGGTATCTTGTGGTATAATGTAGGTATCGAATATGGCTGCTTTGATTACGAAAGGAGTAGAATTATGGCAAAGCAGACCATTTACAATGCAGGAATTTACGTCCGCCTCTCGCAGGAGGATATGAGGGCAGGCGAATCCCTATCAATAGAAAACCAAAAGCTGATACTTACAAAGTACGTTAAGGAACAAGGCTGGAACCTGATCGACATTTATGTTGATGACGGCTTTAGTGGAACAAGTTTTGACAGACCGGGCGTGCAGCGTTTGCTTGATGATGCGAAGGTCGGGAAGATCAATCTGATAATTTGTAAGGACTTGAGCCGTTTCGGGAGGAATTACATAGAGGTAGGCAGATATGTTGACTACATATTCCCGAGCTATAATATCAGATTTATTGCCCTTAACGATAATGTTGATACAGCTAACAAGGACAGCTCGGCACATGATATGATGCCGATAGTCAACCTCTTTAATGAATGGCACGCCGCTTCTACCAGCAAAAAAATCAAGGCTGTTATCGAGGCAAATGCTAAGGCGGGGAAATATCGTGCAACTTGTGCGCCATACGGTTATGTTAAGAGCAATACTGAAAACAGGCTGCCTATACCCGATGAGCCTGCGGCAAGTATTGTCAAGCGTATTTTTGAATTGAGAGCAAAAGGAGTTAGCCCTCGTCACATCTGTGATATGCTTAATGAGGAGAAGATACCCACGCCGTCCGATTATGCAGCGCAAAAGCATGGTGTGACTACCAACCGCAGTGTTAATCACCTTTGGTATCCCGAGGGGATAAGGCGCATAACAAGCAATCCCACATATCTCGGACATCTGGTTCAGCTACGAACAACAACTGTCAGCTACAAAAATCACAAGCTCGTGAAAAAGAGCGAGGAAGACATGGTGATCATCAAGAATACCCATGAGCCCCTTGTGTCGCAGGAACTTTGGGATAAAGTCAGAGGGGTCGAGGCATCGGTCAGTCAGGGCAAGCGTGACAAGCACGGTGAGATAATGCCGCTTTCGGGATTGATGTACTGTGCGGACTGCGGTGATAAAATGCGGCTCGGTTGGAACAATACCACTGCGGGCAGTAAGAAAAAGCCTCGGAAATATCTAAGGCACAACTATCAATGCGGTAAGTACAGCAGATTTGGCAAGTACCTTTGCACAAGCCATCATATCAAAATGAAAGACATTAATGCGATAGTGCTTTCAGATATTCGGTCAAAGGCGGCATTGGTGATTGCAGACGAGGAGTATGCAAGAGAGTTTTTTCTTTCGCAAAAGGAGCAGTACAACACCAAGCAGTCCGAAGCTGATACAAAACGGCTGCATGAGTGCAAGACAAGGCTTGACGAGCTTGCAAAGCTGATACCTTCGATCTACGAAGATAAAGTCATTGGCAAGATACCCGAGAGCGTTTGTGTCGAACTGCTTGAAAAGTATCAGACCGAACAGACTGCACTTACTGACGAGGTCGGTCAGATAGAAAGCAAGCTGTCAGCTATCAAGCAGGACAAGCAGGACGTTGAGGAATACATAAACCGCTTAAAGAAATATGCCGATGTTCCCGAGCTGACTCGTGAAATGGCTCTTGAACTGATCGAGTACATCACGATAGACGAGTATGCGGCAGACCGCCCGAGGGATATTCATATTTATTACAAGTTACTTGACAAGCCGCTGCCGAACAAGATGAGGCTTGATGTTAAGAAGAATGATGAAACGGCGTAAATGCGCTGTTTTTAGCAACAGAAGATTGTGTGTCCTTTTGGCACGTTGACTACGCTTGACATCTATTCTCACATAATGAAAGAGTCCGACAGCGAGTCGGCGGAAACGATAGCCGATATCGTACTAAGAAAGCAAATGGCATAGAGAACACAAAAGCAGCCGCATAGCTGAATTAGCTGTGCAGCTGCTTGATATTGTTTCCCGATAGCATAGAACGTTGACAAAACGATATAATAATGATATAATATGTATAGAATGAATCAAGGAGGTGGCTTGTATGATGATAAAGCCTTCAACAAGTTTGCGAAACGAATATAACGAAATATCCTCATACTGCAAGCAGAACAAACAGCCTGTTTTCCTTACCAAAAACGGTGAGGGTGACCTTGTTGTGATGAGTATGGAAGCATATTCATACCGTGAAGAAATGCTCAATCTGCGTGAAAAGCTCCTTGAAGCCGAGGCACAGAGACTTAGCAGTGCAAGGACGTACTCCGTCGATGAGGTCGATAAGATGATGGAGGACCTGATAAATGGCGCTGAATGAAAACTATAAGATCGAGTATCTGCCGATAGCAGTGCAGGACATGAACGAGATAGTCTCATCTTTTCTGATGATGGGCAGCAAGAACGGTGCGATAAGGATCAAGGATAAAATGAAGCAGACGGCGCAGCGGCTCGGGACATTCCCACGAATGTCAATAACTGTTCCCGATGAGGCTCTTGCAAGAATCGGTTACAGAATGACGGTCATTGAAGATTATCTGATGTTCTACCGTGTCTTTGATGATGAAAAAAAGATCATTATATATCGTGTGCTCAACGGAAAGATGGATTATCCGTCAATACTGAAAAGGCTCACAGAACAAATATAAAATGAAAAGCAGCCGGGCTGAAAAGTCCGGCTGTTGCTATATGAAAATATGAAACTAAAAACTGAGGAGATATACGGGGCTTTCCGACCATATGAAAGCGAGGCTTCCCAAAATAGTGCCCTAATAGTGCCCCAAAGTGCGATTTTGAACAAAAAACACGCTGCTTGAGTTGCCTCAAACAGCGTATCTGCGTGGTTGCGGGAGCAGGATTTGAACCTACGACCTTCGGGTTATGAGCCCGACGAGCTACCGAGCTGCTCCATCCCGCGATATGTCCTATAACCGGCTTCCTCAGTCGGTACTTGAATATTATATCACATTGTCCTGAACTTGTCAAGCACTTTTTTGAGATTTCCACAAATGCTGCCAGCGGCAGGATATGCCCCGATCCCGGAGCTTTCTGACGCTGCGACCTTAGAGGGGTAAAAGATACTATGCTTTCTTTGCTTATTTTGTCAAAAAAGTATATTGACAAAACATGGCTTTTGCGCTATAATTTATATTGCTTTATTGAGTAAAAGCACAAAAGCTTTAAACCAATGAAGACGTTGCAGACCGAATAGCTGCAAAACGGACGGCATAAGGCTCATTTATTTAAGGGTCGTATTATATGATATGCTGCGCCGCAATAAAATATGCACAATGATTGGGAGTTGTTGGAGTTGGCTTTGAGATGGATAGTCTTGGTGATTTATCTGGCGCTGATGATACTTATCGGAGTATATTACAGAAAAAAATCAGCAAGCGTAAATGATTTTGTTCTGGGCGGAAGAGGGATAGGTCCCTGGTTCACAGCGTTTGCCTACGGTACATCTTATTTTTCAGCGGTCATTTTCGTGGGATATGCCGGAAAGTTCGGCTGGAGCTACGGCGTGTCAGCTACGTGGGTAGGTATAGGAAATGCGCTCATAGGTTCTCTTATGGCTTGGGTCGTTCTGGGAAAGAGAACAAGGATCATGACCAAGTTTATAGAGGCAAAGACCATGCCGGAGTTTTTTGAAAAAAGATATAACTCCCCTAACCTCAAAACCTTCTCTGCGCTTATAGTTTTTGTTTTTCTGATCCCTTATACCGCTTCGGTATATAACGGACTTTCAAGGCTCTTTGAAAAAGGCTTCGGAATACCATATAAATATTGTATTATAGGAATGGCTGTGTTCACAGCGATATATGTTATCCTTGGGGGCTACAAAGCCACAGCTCTCAACGATTTTATCCAGGGCATAATCATGCTGGTGGGCATTACTGCAGTGGTATTCGCAGTCCTTGGTGAGAACGGCGGTCTTTCGTCTTCTCTTGATCTTATGGGAGATGTCAAGGACGCAAAGGGCAACACCGGCACCCTTAACTCATTGTTCGGGCCGGACCCGATAAATCTTATAGGCGTTGTGATACTTACATCTCTTGGTACATGGGGACTGCCGCAGATGGTGCAGAAGTTCTATGCCATAAAGGACGATAGATCCATCAAGACCGGAACGGTGGTTTCCACCGTGTTCGCCGTTGTGGTGGCAGGAGGCTGCTATTTTCTGGGCGGCTTCGGAAAGCTGTTTATGGACGCAGACCCCAAGACCGGCAACCCGGTGGAGGGCTTTGATGCCATAGTTCCGCATATGATGGAAAAGCTGCCAACGCTGCTGTTCGGAATAGTTATCGTGCTGGTGCTTTCAGCATCTATGTCCACCCTTTCATCTTTGGTGCTCACATCAAGCTCATCGCTGACTATCGACCTTATAAAGCCCCACGTTAAAAACATGAACGAGAAAAAAGAGCTCAGGATAATGAGGCTGTTCATAGCCCTGTTCCTGGTTATCTCGGTGGTGCTTGCAATAATCACTCTTGAGGACCCCAAAACGGTTATCTCCACGCTTATGTCCATATCCTGGGGTGCTCTTGCGGGAGCCTTCCTGGCACCGTTTATGTACGGGCTTTTCTGGAAGGGAGTTACCAAGGCAGCGGTGGTCGCCTGCTTTATTTCCGGCGTAGGCATAACAACGGTGCATATGTGCCTTTATACCCTTAAATGGGGCAACCTCGACCTTCCCCAGACAATCGGCGGACTGAGCCTTGCATCGCCTATAAATGCAGGCGCATTTGCAATGCTGTTCGGTCTGGTGATAGTCCCCGTTGTGTCCCTTATCACCCGACAAAAGCCGGAGGATAAAGAGCACACCGAAAAGGTGTTTGAGTGCTACCTGACGGAAAAGGCGGAAAAAGCCTGAAATATGTAATAATGTGAGCAGTGGCGCTGAATTGTTTTTCGGCGTCTTTGCTTTTAATAAATATTTAACATATTCATTTGTCAACTGTGCTATAATAATTTTTATGGGTATTATTGAATGAAAGGGAGTGACGGAGTGCATCTGCCAAAACATAAGGGTACAATAGTTCTGCTTATAACACTTGTTCTGCTGGGAGCCACATTCGGTGCAGTTAAAATGAAAGCAGAAAATGACTCTAATACTCCGTTTACAGTACAAATAGATAACTCAAAGCCCCAGGGCTCCAACGATTATACCATAACTACCGGAATAGCGAAGCACTGGATAAACGACGAGGGGACCCAGCGTCAGACCTACGGTGCCCAGTATGACTGCACAGTCCGCAACAATACCGACCTTGACATCACACGCTGGAAGGTGGTCATCGAGGTTCCCGGTGCAGAAAAGGAAGATATTGTAGTAGACAGCTACTGGAACGGTGACTATGTCTACGAGGACGGAAAAATAACCTTCACCGCAGGTGAAAAGGTGGACCCTATCCGTGCGGGAATGGATGCAGGTTTTGGTGCGGTAATAATCTCCAAGGGCTTGATGAAGTTCGATTCCTATGTGCTCACCGGATATAAGGACAAACCTCTGACCAGCTATTTTAATTTCTGGTTTGTAATGGTGCTTTTCGTTGTGTGGTGCACCTCGGTGGTGGCATATATACTTTACAGAGTCCGTGATGCTCACTTTGAACGGTATAAGAAAAATATGGACAGCATAATCTCACAGTCCATGAATACATTTGCAAACCTTGTTGATGCCAAAGACCCATATACAAAGGGTCACTCCACCCGTGTGTCCTACTATACCGCAAGGATAGCCGAAAAGCTGGGCTTCCATGAGGAAGAGGTACGAAACGTGGGCTATATCGCTTTGATGCACGACTGCGGAAAAATAGGTATCCCCGATGAGATACTTACAAAGCCTGCAAAGCTCACGGAAGAAGAGTTCAAGATAATGCAGGGACATACCACCTACGGCGGAAAGGTCCTTAAAGATTTCAATGCCATCGACGGAATCGTGGAGGGTGCGCTTTATCACCACGAAAGATACGACGGCGGCGGTTATCCCGAGGGGCTGAAGGGGGATAAGATACCTCTTTACGCAAGGATAATCTGCGTTGCGGATGCTCTTGATGCAATGAACTCGGACAGATGTTACCGACCGCATCTTCCCCCTGATGTGATAAAACAGGAGCTGAAGGGAAATGCCGGGACTCAGTTTGACCCGGACATTGTTGAATGTGCTCTTGAACTTATCGAGGACGGAAAGATCCTTCTTGGACTGCACGACAAAATAGCAACGGCGGAGAAAAGGGATAAGAAGGACAAAAAAGAAAAGAAAGATAAATAACAAAGACCCGGTCAAGCCGGGTCTTTTTGTGTTTTGTATATGACCTGTCCGAGGTTATCCCAAGGGGGTCACGCCTGTTTGTTGTCGGTCTGTCTGTGTGCAAGATCACAGGTAAAAACAGATACTTTGTAGGGTATATAGCCGGCGTTGATCCTGCGGGCAAGCTCCTTTGCGCTTTGCTCTGTGAAGCTGCCGCTGACAATAATATCGGCTGAGTTTACAGACTCTCTGCCCACGGTACCTGCGGCTGTCTTTTCATCTATCCACAAGGTCAGAGTTTTATCCTCTGTGCCGCCGGCGTTTGCCATATTCGTGTAAAGCTTTGAGCCTTCCAGGTCGAATTTAAGTACGACCACCCAGTCGTTTTCTCCCTTTCTTTGCCTTGCAAGAGCACTTTCTATATGCTGCCGATCAAAAAGGAGCTGACCGTCAGGCTTGTTTCCCTTACGAAGCTCTGCCTTGCATGAACCGATCATTCCGTTTACGTCTTCCTCTGAAAGTCCGGGGGAGTTGTTGAAGTGGAACTCTAAGGTCTGGGAATCCTGTTTTATACTTTTGATCCCGTAAAAGGAATTTATAGTCGGATCCAGTACGGAAAGAGCCTTAACCAGCCGATTTTCCATCTCTTTTTGTGCTTTTTCGTAATCTTCCTTGGTGGATGCTCCCTCCACCTTGAAGGCAACGTGGCTGTCATACTGATCCGGGTTAAGTTCTTCTTCGATTATCTGGCTTTGGGATCTTGAGCTTGACTGCTCGCCGCAGCCTGTAAGCATAAGCGGTAGGCATAATAATAAACATAATATCTTTTTCATTGTGCGTCAATCCTTTCAGTTCATACAGCCCATGGCGGCTTTTTTTATTTCAGATGCTATCTGTACAGGGGAAAGAGAGCCGTCAAGGGTAATATCAGAGTGCTGCTGATACAGCTTTCTGCGCTGTTCAAATCTTTCTTTGAGCTGCTGCTTTGTAGAATTGTATGCGATGGGTCTGTGGGGATCGTCCTTTATGCGGCTGTAACAGGTCTCAAAATCCGTGTCGATAAATATGACCCTGCCTGCCCTTTTCGCCGTTTCATAATTCTCACGGCTCAGCATGGCACCTCCCCCTGTTGCCACAACGGCGCTTTTACCTTCAAACTGCCCGATAGCTTTTCTTTCGCAGCTCCTGAAATATTCTTCGCCCTTGGTGCTGAATATCACGGGGATAGATGTTTTTTCCTGCTGCTCGATATATTCGTCAAGGTCGACAAGCTCCATGCCCAGCATCTTTGCGGCGACCTTTCCCACCGTGGTCTTTCCACAGCCCATAAATCCACAGAGAAACACGGCCTTTTTCATTTGAAATCCCTCTCCACTTTTTCGTACATCTCCTCGATTATCGCCTGGACCTGCTGGTCTGTGTAGCTGTCACCGTCCCAGATCTCGTGAGCGGAGACCGCCTGCCACACAAGCATCGCCATTCCGCCGACTGCCTTTTTGCCCAGTGCCTTTGCCTTTTGTATCAAAAGTGTCTCTTTGGGGTTATATATGGCATCAAACACAAAATTCGCATTTGCAATGACCTGATCCGGGACCGCACATTCGTCACACTTTGGATACATACCCACAGGGGTGGCATTTATCATTGTATCAAAATGCTCATTTGGGATATTATCTATCGCCACGATCCGCACGTCCGCATCCGGTACAAGGGCGAGGATATCCTCTCTGACCTTTTGCGTCTGCGCCATAAAGCTTTCAAGCACTGCCATAGTCAGCCTACCGCCTGCAAGGCAGGCCTCTATCGCCATCATTCTGCCCACGCCGCCTGCGCCAAGGAGCAAAACGCTGCCGTCAAGCTGTCCTCCGCTTGACTTTATAGAGCGCAAAAAGCCGTCGCAGTCGGTGTTATAGCCCACGGAAACACCGCTTTTGTTATCAACGCAGTTTACCGCACCGTAACGCTTTGCCGAGGCGTCAAGTCTGTCCATAAATTCTATGACCGACTGCTTGTGGGGGATAGTCACGTTGTAGCCTGCAAGGGCTGAAAGCTCGCCTTTTTTACCCTCAAGCTGCTCGGGCTCGGATTCTATCAGTGTGTATTCAAACTCTCTGCCCTTTAACTCAAAAAGTCTTTGGTGTATGGGCGGAGAAAGGGTGTGTCCAAGCTTTCCGCCTAAAAGTGCATATTTTCTCTGCATAAGTCTATACCTCTATCGTAATTTTTCTTCCGCTTGGCGTGTACTGGGTCATCTTTACCCCGGCCATTTCAAACATCTTCATGCTTGCCTTTACCCCGTCGGTGCCTGCGTATTTGTTCTCGCAGTAGATCACCTCGGAAATGCCGCTCTGGATTATCGCCTTTGCACACTCGTTGCAAGGGAAAAGGGAAACGTACAGCTTTGAGCCTTTAAGAGAGGTGTTGCCTCGGTTTAGGATAGCGTTCAGCTCAGCGTGGCAGACATAGGCGTATTTTGTGTCCAGCATCTCGCCCTCACGCTCCCAGGGCATATGGTCGTCGTCGCACCCCGCAGGCATACCGTTGTAGCCCACCGAAAGTATCTTGTTGTCCTGAGAAACAATACAAGCCCCTACCTGCGTGTTGGGATCCTTGCTGCGCTGCGCCGCCAGCAGCGATACCCCCATGAAGTATTCGTCCCAGGATATGTAGTCTGTCCTTTTCATAGCCATCCTCCTTATTTTTCAAATCAGAATTTATCATCATACGCATGGTGAATACTTGGGGAGGACCCTTTTGAAAAAGGGTCTCTCCCCAAACCCCACCCCTAAAACTTTTATTGCTT
>Ga0256404_1003491_pt1 | contig 31867 bp, 23 predicted proteins | sample RumenRJG_01DNA_FD_185990 | JGI IMG/M metagenome (GOLD analysis project Ga0256404, IMG submission 185990) | Bovine rumen microbial communities from Lethbridge, Alberta, Canada - RJG_01 | ecosystem: Host-associated > Mammals > Digestive system > Stomach > Rumen | place: Canada: Alberta | collected...
AAACGGTTCGTATGAAATAAGAGTCTCCTGCGGTTACGGAGTCGACGGCAAGCAGCACAATCAGTACAGGAGCTATTATCCCGAGCCCGGAATGACTCCCCGGCAGATAGAGAGGGAAGTCAACAAAATGGCGGTGCTGTTCGAGGAAGAGTGCATGAGGGGACAGATAACCTCGGCGATAAAGTTCCAGCGATTTGCGGAGCAGTGGTTCGATGAGTACGCGAAAATTAATCTCAGACCGACTTCCTACGCCCGAATGAAACAGCTCACCAAGCGTGTCTATCCTGCACTGGGACACAAGCGGATCGACAAGATAACTGCGCGCGACATTCAGCGTTTCATTACCGACATGATGATAAACGGCAGGAACGAGACTACAGGCAAACCGCTCTCGCGCAAGACAGCGGTCCACCACCTGAGCTTCATCAGCGACGTGTTTACATACGCGATACGAATGGGTATGCTGAGCGACAATCCGTGCAGGCGAGTGTTTGTGCCGAAGCAGGAGCAGCTCGAAAAGAAGATATTCACGCTGGACGAGGTGAGGACGCTGTTTGCCAATCTGGACAACGAGCCGATGAAGTATCAGCTCTACCTCATGCTTGCGATATACAGCGGATTCCGTCGAAGCGAAATGCTGGGACTGGAATGGAAGGACATCGACTTTGAAAATGACCTCATCCACGTCAGACGTACCTCGCAGTACACCGCGGAGAAGGGAATATACACGGACACCACCAAGACGCGGAGCTCTAAGCGTGTATCTAAGATGCCAGTGATAATAATGGACCTGCTGAGGCGGTTCAAAACAGAGCAGACTATCGAGGCACGACGGCTCGGGACAAAGTGGGTGGAGAACGACAGACTGTTTACTAAGTGGAACGGCGAGCCTATGAATCCGCAGACACCCTTCGAGTGGCTGAAGGGCTACTGCGGACGTGTGGGAGTGCCCTTCAAAAATATCCATTCACTGCGACATCTCCATGCAAGTCTCCTGATATTTGAAGGCGTAGATGTTGTAGCAGTATCCTCGGATATGGGGCACAGCGTCGTAGGAACTACCTTGAACCTGTATTCTCATATGTTTCAGGAAGCCAAGGCTCGCAACTGTGATGCGATAAGCAATGCCCTGAGCTTCACAAACGAAATAGGCACAGAGGAAGAAAGTCCTGCCGAGGACGATACCGAAGCTGAGACCGAGCAGCAGGCACTGGCATTATGAGCAAAAAAAGTACCGCAGAGCGAAAGCTCTGCGGATACCCCAATTAATAGTTAAAAGATAATAAGTGCCAAACAAGTGCCAAAGCCTGATTTTTAGAAAAAAGAAAACCCACAAACGGCTATTTTAAGCCATCTGTGGGATTGCAAAATGGTGACCCGTACGGGAATTGAACTGACCGAAAGGCTTCTGCCAGTTTCGAGTATTATGCGAAAAATACCGAAAAACAGCCTGATTTAAGAGCTTGATTTCAAGTGGCTTTTAGTATTTTTAAGCAGTTTTTAGTAACAATATGTGGCAAACAAGGGGCTGGATATTCCGATATATGAAAAACAATTGATGTATTGTTTCTAAAGCCAGTAGCACCCATATTTCATATGTCAGTTTATAGAGATCTTATTCAGCAATTCACTATAATTCTTATCAAAGACGAAAACATAGTCTCCGCAGGTTTCAAAACGATAAACGCTATGAGAATTTATCTCTTTAGCTCGTTCAGACTTGTATTCTTTCCAATCATCAATATAATAGTGGTGATACTCATCTTTATAGAATGTGATAGCTTTTTTATCGTCAAGATAGATTACTTTTTCGCCGGATTTAGTTTTTATATTCTTTTTCTCTCCGCTTAAAAGATATTGAACTGTGATCGTATCGTATCTATGGAACCGTAATGGCAACTCATTTATAAAGCCTTCATCTAAATTTGAATATTCATTGTAAGGAAAAGATAATGCTTGCCACCATCCATCAGAATAACTACTGGTAAATGCAATGATCCTGTCATCTGCTAATGTAATGTGCCTAATATCAGTTTTATCAATACTATACTCTTGTCCACTAATCAAATCAATCAATGTTGTGCTATTTATAGTTGAACAAGCTTTTATACACGCCTTATCCGCTAAGCCAATAATTCTGTTTGTTCCTAATGGTCCAAGAAGAACTGTTTTATCACCAACAATTATCCCTCCACTATAATTAGGCTTAGACATATTAATGTCTCCTAACAAATGAACAAGACTAATACTGCTGTTCGAGTATATATTGACATTTCCTGATTTCGTATTTTTGCTGTCTTCCATAAATTCGTTGATATTTATAGAATTAAGCGTATTTAAATCAAGGAATATATACGAATCACTACCAAGAGAACAGATAATGCATTTTTCGTTAGCTTGTATTCCAAATATTTCATTATAGAAATGATCAATCAAATCAGTATCGATTTCATTAACTACTTCGCCTTCAAAACTCAATTTAAGAACTTTATTCTTAGTTGTTGCATATAAAAAATGAGAATTACATGAAATATACTTAAAATCGAAGTCATTATTTAGTATTATCTCATTATCATTGTTTAAATAATGGATCGTGCCTTTATTATCAACATAATAATAATCGCTTCCGTTATTGCAAATTTTAGAATTTGTAGTATAGCTTTCATTGCAGTTATTAACAATAATTGTTGGACCTTTTCGAAGGGTGAGCAACAAGAAAAATGCCCCCATAAGAAGTACAAATATGATAATAATAATTATTATCGTTCTTTTCTTTTTTACCACCATATTCCTATCACCGTCAAACTGAATCTTTTTTTTAAACATATGCAAGTTTATATAGGCGGCGGTATTAGCTGCCTATATTTCATGTGTCAATTTATAGGGATCTTATTCAGCAATTCTCCGGAAGCATTATCGAATACAAAGATATATTCACCGCAAGAAACGAAATTATAAGAGCCTCCTTCTTTGATCTCACTTGCTGACTGTTTATCTGTTACTTTCCAATCGTTGAGCGAGTAGGTCAGATATTTGCCTTTGTAGTAGGTTATAGCTTTTTCAGAGTTTGCATATAGTATACGCTCAAATGTTTTTGTCTTTTTATCTTTGACTTCAAAGTCATTTTTATCAATTATTACTATATAATCATGGTCGTGCTTTTTCATTTCATCAGAATAATATATGCGAGCTTCTTTTGCAAACGAACGAGATGAAATTGTTTGAGCAATCAATACAATAGTCTCTGCATTATAATAAGAATAAAACCTTTGAAAGAACCCTCTTGCATATTTTCCAAATTTAAGTTTTCTATTATTCTCAATATTATCCTTAAAAGAGTATTCTGACATTGTTTCTAAATTAAAATGAGAACGTGTATAAAATATTCGATCTTTTCCATATGATAATAAATCAATAGTATTGTTTTCACACGCGCCAATTACTTCGTTATGTTCATTATCAGTGGCATAAAACGCATCGTTATCGTTTATATTCTCCATATCAAAAAACAAACATTCTCCATATTCACAAGAGTACTTGTACAAATTAAAACGATTTTCATCTGAGTGAAAAACTAATGAATAATCAATATCAATTCTTTCAAGATGTGCATCGTCCATTAATCTGTACATCTTCAACTCGTCAGACGTTAATGCAAATACAACATTATCATTTATCAGGAAGTCTGTAATATCACCTGGAAATAGATAATGCTTTTTTAAATTACCATTTTTATCTATTGCTTTTAAATTCTCGTTGCTATTGTTCTCAAATATCCATATCAGATTATCATAAGACTTTATGAAGGTATTTTTAGCTTTAACGTTATATATTTCGTCTTTACTATGTGCGTTAATGATTTTTCCGTCTGACAGAATGAAGTATTCGTTATCACACTGCACTACGTCGAAATGTTCATCATATAGAGCGGTAACCTTGATTGTTATGTCCGGATAATAAATATAAAATCGATAAAACAATACTGCTGAAAAAACTATAAGAACTATCATTAAAGGAATGACGATTTTCTTTTTCATAAATCCTCCGTATCATTTTAGTATGTATCCTACTCTAAAAAACGAATCATTAGTATTTGTTATTGTACATATTGATGTGGTTTCTGTATATTGACTTGTATTTGTATCTTCTTTAAAAAGGTATAAATCATTATTTGAAAAACATATTCCTGAAAATGTATGAATTTGTAGATAAAGTTTTTTGGGATTGAAATTATATGATAATATAAATACATCATCTTTATTTAGAGCGCTATCCATATCTGTTGCAGCAGAAATTGATGCACCATATTCCATATAATCATCCAAAGTATATTTTTTATATTTAATATCGTATGCATCAAGACATTTGTATATTTTTTTAGGTTCACTTCCAAACGAACCATCTGGTCCGTATTTTCCCAAAATAGGAGTTATTTTAGGAATAGGCGTTGCTTTCATTATATTAACTTCAAATTCAGCTGCCAACTTAAAGAATTTAGAATAAGAATAATCCTCAGTTAATTTCCCTTTTAACTTCATGGCATTATATGTTGCTATTACTTCACAAATCGCTTCGCTCATCTTAACGTTCTCACCGTACTTTAAGTTTGGAAATTCACCGTGATTTTGATTTAGCAAAAGTTGTTTTGAATTATATGTATAAACATTATCTATCGGAGATATGCCGTTTATCATATTTTTTTTATAATTTTTCAAAGCCCTAAATGTATCTTCTGTAGGAATGTTGTTGGCACCTATTTCATAGTTCATATAGATTTTTCCAAAGCGCTTCCATCCTGAGATATCTTTTAAATCAAATCTTGCACCATAACACCTATTAGTTCCGACATAGGTTTCACCATTTTTGTAATTAACGTAAATTGATTGTCCTATACTATCATTACCATCATAGTATAATACTTTTGACCTGATTACAACACCAGTGATAATGTTAATATTGCAGTCTTTCTCGGGGTTATTGTAAGGTAATACTTCCCAAATCTGTTCAGGAATATTATTATCATAGTCCATATACACATTGCCTTCACCTGTTGATTTTAAAGACATCGTTAAAACAAGATTTTCATTTATAAGACTATGGATTTTATAACCATTACCACACCACTCAAATTTAAATTTCTGGTTATCATCGCCATTGTGACTATACATAATAACAGGAGTTCCCGCTTCGGTTGAAGCACTTTCTACATCCATAAACTTTACTGGATAAGAGTCTAAAGCCTCTATTTCATATATTTCTCCATCAAGGAAATCATATTTATCGCCAATATAATCAGGTTTGCGTAAGGGATTTGGATCTTCAATATCAGAGTAACCGTCATTATCCGTATCATCATTATTAACAGGATTTGATTTCATAACAAAATAATATGGCTTAATTTTTAAATTTTTAAAAATAGAACTGAATATTGAGTTCTCATAAGTATGAATTGTCGGATCGATTTCCTGTCCATCTGCTAATCCGTCATTATCCGTATCCTTTTTAGTTGGATCGCATCCACGGATTACCTGACCATTCTGAATTCTTATTCCTGCAGCCTCAACAGCATCATATAAGCCGTCGCCATCAGTATCAGTTGTATCGAAATCACTATCAAAGCCATTGTTAGCATATATATCAACAAGTTCTTCTGCGGTATATGCTTCAATGAATTCGCCTCCGGATATTCTTGCTATCTCTTTCAGATTAGAATCATAAGAAGTCCCTAATCCAATTGTATATATTTTTATGTTTTTACGCTTATCTGTACTATTCTTGTCATATATAGAATTAAGTAGTTTTATTGTATTGCTATAATTCCCATCTTGTCCGTCAGATAAAAGTATAATTCTATTATAGGTGTTATTTGAGTAAAGGGAACTTTCCTCAAAGGCATCATAAGACTTAGTAAGGGCAGCATAAAAACTTGTTCCACCACTATTGGTTATTTTTTGGGCTGCTAAAAACAACTCATTAGCATTGTCTGTCAACTGAGCTTCTATAGTTGCAGTATTAGTAAATAAAACAATTGCAGCTTTATCAACAGAATTCATATTGCTAACAAAATTTTCTACTGCTTCTATTCTATGGCAGGTTTTTGCATGATAAAGAGAATCACTTAATGAAGCGACATTATTAGTGTGTATTATGTCATAACTGTCCATGCTGCCAGAACAGTCAATTGCCATAACTGTATTGTACTTATAAGTCGGTGCTCCGTATGCACCGTTTTTTGCTGGATTATAATTGAAAGTCTGTGTCCATGCTTCAAACCATTTGTTCTTATCAACAACCATATATCTGCTGAAATGAGTAGTATTGATGCTTACTATGCTGTTAGTATCGTCATAAAAAGTCTCTAATTCGACAAACTCATAATTCTCCTCATCATACCACAAAAACATAAGATCATTAAAGTCAGTATCGCCGAGTTTGCTTCTATTTATTTTGAATGAAAGAGTAGCATTATCAAATTTTGACTCTGTTTCGATTTCAAAAGGATCACCGACAAGTCCTACAACATCGGAACATATCATATCTTTATTCATGATGCTTTCAACACTCGTGTTTTTCTGAATGTTACCCGTTCCATTCATGGATACTATTACTTCTTCGACAGCACAATCCTCATTATTAACTGTATATGTAAAAGTCTGAGGGAACTTTTCATCTCCGTCAAGAATTCCGTTTCCGTTCGTATCAGGATTATTGGGATCCGTATTAAATAAGAATTCATCACTATCTTCTAATTTGTCGTTATCTGTATCTTTGTTCATTGGATCAGTATGATGCATATTGACTTCGTCTCCATCACTAATGTCATCGTAGTCTGAGTCATTGTTCCATGGATCAGTTTTAAGTAAATATTCCTGACCGTTTATAAGCAGATCTTCATCAAAATCCTCATCATAGTCGCTGATACCGTTTTCATCAGAATCTTCTAAAGTGGGATCTGTAAATAAAACAAACACTTCATAATAATCATCTATTCCATCATTGTCTGTGTCGACATTTGTCGGTTCAGAACCAATAAACACTTCAACACAATCAGGTAACTTATCTCCATCTAAGTCTTTTAGCAGAGACCAATTGTTGCTATCCTCAAAGAAATCTGGAAATCCATTTTTGTTTTCATCCTTCATGTATTCCCATTCATCATAGGGAATATCCAAAGGCTCAGACTCACTACCTACAAAAGAGCTCATACTGCTACTGTTATTAGCATTGACATTTGGACAAGTCAGTACAATGCTCTGAGCGATGATTACCACGTTGTTAAGATTAAGATTCTGAGCGTTAACTGTTACATTTCCAAATGGAGCATAAACAAGACCGTTAAGATTGACATTCTGGCTGTCTATGACTATATCGCCATATTTAGAGAAGATAACAGAATCGTTAGTATTTTTTACCTCTCCATAGAGATTTACATCTTCAAGTGCCTTCAAAGCACTATTGATGTTAATGTTTCCGGTCAGAGTTGCTTCGCCGTGTACTTCAGTCGGATTGTTGATATTAATGTTCAATTCTTCAAGGCTATAATCATCTTCGTGCTCATCAATGTTCGAGCCTGAATAATAACGTGAGTCGATTTTATCTAGAATATATATCATCGGCTCTTCAGCTTGTTCTGTTTTAGAACCATTGATATTAATATTCCCATTTTAAACAATAGTACCATTAGTTGCAACATTGCCGTTGATACAGAAGTTTTCTGCATTTACAGTAATAGCACCGTCTTCACTTGAAGAAGCGAATATTGTGTATGGATATGATTGTTTGCCACTTTCCTCAGCTTTTGCAGGGATATTTGGAATAAATCCTACAACTGTAACTGACGATATTACTACCGACATAATTCTTTTAAACATTTTTCCTCCAATTCCTGATATCAAGCTAATTATGCTGCTGTAATCATTGATATCTTAAATATTTATTCTAATGCAGCACTCTTATAATTAAGTCTTACCCCCTCCTCCGCCTAAAATTCACTTTAGTTTAACATTTTTTCATTAAGTAGTCAATAGAATCCTATAAAATCTACAAAATATATAAACGTCTTGTCGGATAATAGATCAAAGTTTGTTGTAATAGCCGGTAACAAAATCTCCGTTTTTTTCATCATAATATATAATAGGCATAAATAAGCAACTAAGCAATATCTGATGCAGCTATTCTTATTACATTATTCAATCCAACTTGTGTATAGCCTCTTTGAACTCTTCCTTCGACAACTCCCCCGACATGAAAGACATCTTTGCATTGTGGAGATCCCTGAGCCAGTCAGCATAATCGTTATAGGACAAGTCCTTGCCCTGCTTTTCGTCTCCGAGTTTTAGTTCGTAGCGCTCCACTCGCCTGTAATTGCGATTGATAGCTCTGTCATAGTCAGCCAGCAGTTCGCTGTGCTGAAGCCTGAATCTATATATCTGCTGCGGACCTATCTGCTTACAGGTGCGTCCGTCATCAGTCCTGACCCGATCACAGTATCGGGTCTTTTTCTTTGTCCTGGGTTTGAAGAAATGTCCGCAGTAGTCGCACTGACTGAAACCCGTATCATATTCCATTGCGTTCAGAAAAACATACCATATATAGGCAGGCAGGTTGTCAAAACGGTAACCTCTGCTATATGGCAGCTTAGGTCTTGTCATCTGAAACATTTCCGTGCCGACATCTGTATGAGCAATGACTTGCTCAAATTGGCACTTGAAAATAGTTTCCCTGCCTAAGAATGCTTTAGTAGTCTTTTCCTCGTGGGTGCCTTCAAATCTGCAATACGCATCTGCGATAGTGAAGAAAATGTTTTGAGTGTGTACCATATCTCGCAGCATTTCAACAGCGTGATCCTTATGCTCAAAAAGCTCTTCATAACTTGATATATCATAACTGTCAACATACAGCTTTGTACACAGCAGAAAGCTGTACACAGGTTCTTCCTGACAAAAGATCTCAGCGGTATATCCAACGGATCGGTACACGCCCAAAAGTTCATCAGGAGTCGTGTTCTCCTTGGTATATGCTTTCAGTTTATCAAGAAGTCTGTTGAACGGCGTCAGATCGATCTCAAGAAAGTCTATCAGCTGCTTTTCAAATGTTATCGCAGGCAGCTCAGTCGCTTCCTCTCCATCGTACATAAAGCGCCTGATAGTATTCTTATTTGGGAAAACGTACAGTCCACGGCTCAGATACATAAGTTTTGCCTCCAAAGATAGGTTATCACTATTATAACACATGTCATGTTGAAATGAAAGTGCAAAGAATCTTTTGAGTTTCATTTCGCATTTATTCATTGAAAAAAGTCTGCTATCATTGAAACTGAGGGAGAGTCTGCGGACTTGAACTTAACTTGACAATTGAATATGGGATCAGGAGTTACGTTGTTTCCGATGGTGGGGGGTGAGCCGTACTAGCCCAGAGATGCGCGATGACGCGAAAGCCGAGCGATAACATCTCTGGTTTCACATAGCGTAGATGTGAAGTTAGCGATGAAAGTCGGGAACGGATACTTACACTCAGCCACAGTCCGAGCGTGATAAAACCGTCGCAGGCAATGGGAGTGTGCCAGGGCAGCCGAGCATTTAGGTTACCTATGAGTACGATGTGCAGTCGGACGGCTTCTGATTCGTCAGGCATAGTACGGCGGATACTGCTGTTCAAAACAGTGTGTCTGCTATGCTGGGACGTACTATGTCCTGATGCGTTCGTGATGTGTCTGATTTATATGCCAAAAACAGTTCAAATTGTATAAAGGATACTGCTCCCACATTTTTATTCTGAAACGCGAATTTTTGATTGAAAAACATTCAAAGCTGTCATATTAACAGTTTTGAGTTGAAATGTCTGCAAAGCTCTATTCTATGCACTTTACGGTCAATATCAGTTTCCTGTGAGAAAAGGTCAGTTCTCATGAAAATGGATTTGTGTTTCGGAAATCGTTTCAGAGCAGTCAAAATCCTATGCAAAAACAGGTCGATTTGCATAAAGGATACTGCTCCCACATTTTTCACTTGGGATAGCAGAAATCCGTCGGACACAGCCCACACAAATAGTTCGCGCGATTAGTTGCTCGTAACGAAAAAAGCTGTCAGCTGTGTTCGGGAATCTTATGAGAAAGGAGGAATGCTATGAGTAATGTGTTACAAACGAAAACCGCAGAAGAAATACTGTCAACAGTATTCAAGCCGAAGGAGTTCATAATTGACGGACTGCTAACGCAGGGACTGTATGTGCTCGCAGGTGCACAGAAGGTAGGCAAGTCATGGCTGGCAATGGATATCTGTCTCAGCATTGCAACAGGAGTTCCTGTACTCGGACGCGATACGATTCAAGGAACTGCACTGTACTTGTGCTTGGAAGATAACTATCAGCGAGTACAGCGCAGATTGTTTAAGATGAACGCTGAACCGATTGAGAATCTGCACTTCGCACTTGCTGCTGATAAAATCGGTGCAGGTCTTGAAGAACAGATAGAAAGCTTCAAGAAAGAGCACGATGACTTGAAAATAGTTGTTGTCGATGTAATGCAAATGGTGCGCAGCAATGTTGAGTCGAGTTATGGTGCTGACTATGCTGATCTGATCGCACTCAAACAAGTCGCATACCGCTTAGGTATATGCATACTGATGATACATCATATGCGAAAAGCTAAGGACGATAATCCGTTCAATATGATGACAGGTAGTACAGGTATCGGCGGTGCAACTGACGGAAATTTTGCGCTCAAGGAAACAAAGTGCGGCTCAGGAAAAGCGATCATGTATTGTCAGGGGCGTGACATTGAGTATGCTGAACTGCGAATGCATTTCGATACCGATGTCATGCGCTGGATAGTTGAGAACGAAGCTACACCGAAGAAGAGTCAAGACAATGTTGTCCTCTCTGCCGTTTATCTTTTCATCAAGGAGCGAATTCATTTTGAAGGTACTGCAACTGAGTTGGTTGAAGAATTAAAATCGGTTACTGATGAGGTCATTTATCCGAACAGAGTTACAAGAGACTTGGTTCAGAATGGATACGAACTCAGTAAGTACGGAATTGATTTCAAGTACGAAAGAGTTCACAAAGGTCGTGTCATTATTCTTCACTACAACGGCGAGCGTGACGGTAGTGACGGTAGAAACGTTACCGTCACGCAGGCACTGCCTGACAGCTCACAAACGTCTATATAGCCTAATCTGCGGAGCGTGTCAGTAGGGCTCTGTGTCGGTAGTTTTACTGTCACGGCTGAGTTACTGTCACACACAAAAACGCCCATTTTTGCCGCAGCAGTCCAAATCGGGTAGTTATCCCACCCCGTACCCACAAAAGCGAATGTGGCGCAACGTCGAGCGAGTGTGGCGGCATTGGCGTAGGGAGAAAACTACCGCTGACGGAGCAGTACAGGCGGCGGAAGTATGAAATGCCAGCATCGCATTCGGCAGTCCGCCGAACGCTTGCTGGTCGGGGAGAACCCCGAACCCCCTCACAAAAATCGCACAAAGAAAGGAGCGTGATACAATGAGAAAACGCAATCGAACTATCACTATCCGCTGTACCGATGATGAGTATGAGCGGATACACAACAAGGCTCAGCGGCACAAGCTGTCCCTCAGTGACTTCGTTCTCAGGTCGGTGCTGGATAAGGAAATCATCGTGGCTGACGGGCTGGACGAGGTAGCAAAGCAGCAGAAAGCTATCGGGCGGAATCTCAATCAGATAGCAATGCTGGCACTCGAAGGACGGCTGCACTCTGTCCGACTGGACGAGCTTATTGAACAGCACAGGTCAGTCACAGCAGCAGTCTGTGAGATAGCAAAGGTGGTGAAGTGATGCCTATAATCCATTTCATCAACAACAAAACTCAGACCGCTGGCGGAATGAAAAACGTCCTCAACTACGTCAGCAGAAAGGAGAAGACCGTGTCAGAGGACAAGCTTTTCGTAACGGGAGTCAACTGCTCGCCCGAGACTGCTCTCGATGAAATGACCGCGACTAAGAATCTGTATCACAAAACTGATGGGCGGTTGTATTATCATCTGGTGCAGAGCTTCCCGAGTGGATATGTAATTGAACCCGAGCTTGCACACAAAATTGCGGTGGAGCTTGCGGAGAAAGCCTTCGGGAAGTATGAAGTCGTAGTCGCTACTCACATTGACAGAGAGCATATCCACTCACACTTCGTGTTCAACTCGGTAAGCTTCGAGGACGGGAAGAAGTATCATTCAAACAAGGAGAGCGTCGAACAACTAATGAAGCTCAGCGATGAAATTTGTCAGCGGTACGGAGTTCATGTCCTCGACACTCCAAAGAAGAAAATGAACAAGGACTTCCTCTCCGACAGCGAGTACAGGTCAGCCAAGCGCGGCGAGAGCTTCAAGTGGGAGCTGATGAACGTCATCAATCAGGTGATGAAACAGGCAAAGTCAAAGAAACAGTTCTGCTATTTTATGAAACAGCAGGGCTACAATGTTAGGTGGGAGGACAACCGAAAGTATATTACCTATACTTGTCCTAATGGAAGGAGATGCCGTGACAATAAGCTTCACGGCGAGCGATACAGAAAGGAGAATATGGAGTATGAATTCAAAGCAAGAAGAATTACAGCAGATGTACGACAAGGAATTGTCGGCAGCGGCGGACACTCAGCCGACGGTATTGGTGCTCGATTCCAACTGGAGAGCACTGATAACACTCAACAAGGAAATGGCACAGGAGCAGTTAGAGATACTGCAAACACTGTCGATATTATCAACGAAAGCCGAAACGGAACAGGTGCTGAAAACAGTACGCTCCGAGCAGAGAGATACCATAGCGACCTGTCAGAAGCTGCTGAATCAGGCAGCGGAACTGTCGGAAACAACGGCAGCTCAACTGGAGAAAGCAATAGCGAACCTGTCCTCACAGGCTGGGAAGTTGAACGAGGAATATGGCTCGAAGCTGAAAGAGCTCGACGAATACAAGCACAGGCTAAGATCAAAAGCAGCCAAGTGGATAGTGATCTCGCAGTCGGTATTGATAGCATTGTCGGCAGCGTTGCAGCTATGGCTACGCTGATAGAGGACGAACCTGCCGAGGATACCGAGTACGCTCGGGAGTATACCGACAGCAAGGCACTCGCCGAGGAGCGAGAGCGCAAGGAAGCTCTTGGAATACACATGGGATAGTCCTGTGAGGTGTGCTCTGTTTCAACAGCCGGTTTTCGTCAGGTCTGATGAATAGATTTTGGCAAACTGTTGTGGTATGATTGTTGGTCAGGAGGTGACCGCGGTGATGAAGTTGCAGGATATATACTACGAGCGAATGAGACAGACCACACAGCGTGTCTATCCGGCACTCGGTCACATGAAGCTCGACAAAATAACAGCAAGACACATACAGGCTTTCATCTCGGACTTGTATGTCAATGGTAAAAATCAGCGTAATGGCAAGCCTCTGTCGAGAAAGACGGTAGTACATCACCTGAACTTTATCTCAGACATATTTGCGTACGCAATAAAAATGGATATGCTCAGTGACAACCCATGTCGCCGAGTGACTGTCCCCAAAGGCGAGTCGAAGGAGAAAGAAATCTATACTATTGACGAGGTCAAGCAGATATTTCAGAAGCTCGACAGCGAGCCTCTTAAATGGAAGCTGTACATTATGCTCGCAATATATAGCGGCTTCCGCCGAAGCGAGATGCTGGGACTTGAGTGGAAGGATATAGACTTTGAACACAGTACAATATCTGTCCGCAGAACGTCACAGTACACAAAGGAGAAAGGTATATACACAGACACTACCAAGACGAAGCGCTCAAAGCGTATGAGCAAGTTCCCACCTGTGATAATGAATATGCTGAAGCAGTTCAAGGAGGAACAGGACGCAGAAGCCGAGCAGCTCGGAACAAAGTGGGAAGACCATGACAGGCTGTTCACAAAGTGGAACGGCGAGCCTATGAATCCGCAGACACCATACGGTTGGTTCAGAGAGTTCTGCAAGCACAACGGCTTCCGCTTCTGCGACATTCATTCACTGAGGCACCTTCATGCGAGTCTGCTTATCTTCGAGGGCGTGGACGTAGTTGCAGTGTCAGCAGATATGGGACATAGCATCGTAGGTACAACTTTGAACCTGTACTCCCATATGTTTCAAGAGGCAAGAACGAGGAATTGTGATGCAATTACTAACGCCCTGTCCTTTAACAATGAACCGACAGGGGAAAGTCAGGACACAGCCGAAAGCGAGAAAACAGTCGATATTGACGAAGGAGATGTCGAGGCAGAGGAAGAAACGATGAGCCTTTCGATGTGAGTACAAGAGTGAACAGACCGCATACAGCCCACTGAAAAAGAAATACGTTCCGCTGTGGATACTGGACACCAACACCGTGACTGTCACCCACTTCAATACCGATACACAGACCGAGGAAAGCAAGACCTACACCACTGACTTCATCAGGTATCATCTTCATTTCTCTGACAGCCATTGCCCCGACAGGCTTCGCAGGCTCGTCAACGAGGGCAGAATCGTGCAGTATCTTGATGATATGGAGCTGAAAGTCAGTGAAGCTATCTCACGCCAGGTAAAGCTTTGGAAGCAGACCGACAGTTGCTATCAGCAAGCTGTCCTCAGCAGTGATGCTGAGAAGATGCTCGGTCTGGAGAACTGCTTCGTCTACATGGCGAGAGAAACGGTGTTTGGGTGTATGGTTTATATTTGAGGATCAACGGCTGTACCTTCGGTTGCAGCCGTTGTTTTATTTGCAGGTCTTTCACTTTTTCTCTTTTAGATGTATTATCAAATCGCCTTCACTAAGTCCAAACTGCTCAATAAGTATATAAATAAATTTTATAATGTAATCAGAAGATAGATTACTTTCTACAAATATGCCAGGAGCTGGGGTTAAAGGTACTCTAATATCTTTTTCTTCTGTAGAAACAAATACTCTTGAAGATTGCATAGGCGACAGTTTAGTTTGAGCTGTTTTTTCAAATACATTAGCATCAAGTTCATAAAGCACTTTAACTATACTGTCAAGGAGAGATTTATAATTTGTTTTTCCTATGTTATATGTTTCATCTAAAAACTCATAGCAGATAGGATCATAGTTCTTAAATTCTAATGTTGTATCACTTGACGATATTTTGGTTACTTTATCTTGATTATTGTTATCATTGGATTCAACATTACTATCGACATTGTATAATATACCTTTTTCAATTATTTGATCAGTTATGTTTTTTAATCGGCTTGTTATTTGAGAAAAGGTATTAAATGTTGTACCAAATTCTCTAATTACTATTAAACTGTTACTCTTTCGTATATTATCGCTTGCCCATATAAGTCTTAGATTGCCAAGTACATTAAGATACTCATCGTAAAACATATCTTTGGGCATAACATTTGCTTTGCCATCAATAGGACAATCTTTTTTAAAGTCCTGTCCCTCTTTAAGAATAGCCTGTTCGTCATTAATGTAGAAACAATAATCTGTACTCGTTTTGGGTGGATTTTGAGGAATAATATGGTCTATATGAAGGTCTTCGTCTGATGTAAGTTTAAGTAAGCTATATAATTTGCTGTAGTCTATAGAACCATTTTCAAGTAATGATTCAAGATATGATAAAAGAATTCTTACTAATGGTTTTTTTCCATATTTAATTGATGAAATTCGATCTCTTAAGAATGATGTAGTAATAGCATTTTCACGAATCTTCTTGTCATAGATAGTAGACACTTTTGAAAGTTCATTCAAATTAATATCTTCCGTAGTGTTATAATGCTTAATCTGTTTGTATAGTATGTTTTGTACCTCAACAAATGTTGTAATGGTTTTTTACTTTCACGGGAAGATATACTTTGAAATGTAAATATAAACTTGAATGACTTTTCTGCTATTGTTTCAAATAGATTAATTGGCAAGTTATTATTCTTTCTTAATTGTAGAAGCTTGAAAAACAATGCATTTGTATGTTGATAAACCATAATGTTGTTCATCATAAAAACTGAAAGTATTATTTTGCTATTAGTAAATTCTTCAAGTAAAGACATATCATAGAGCATTCTGAAATAATCAACATTATTGTTAAGATCGTTGATAAACATCATAGAGGTTTCTGATATATTATTTGTTCCATAATATGTTTTTAATTCATTAGCCAATAGACATTTGAAGTTAGTCAAACTTATTGACTGCCTGTAATATCTGATATTTGCACGAATATAGACAGTTATATAATCCATTACCTTATCATTTGTTTTGTTAATGAGGTTCCCCCACTTGTTGAGGTATTCCTCATAGTCATCTTCAGATATATATTGAAAAATATAACTTTTTATCATATCAACTTCTTCAAGCCTTTTTCCTTTACTATTAATATCTTCAAATATATCAAAAAGCTTAGCCAAGGAAGTCATCACTTCAATTTTACTAAAGAAAATATTATCTCTAATGTATGTACAATAATCATAATATTCGTCATCACTGAATTTTTTTAAGTGATTATTGATTATCATAAAATTGTTTAAAAGGCGTTTTTCCACACTATTTAGAGATTTTGATTGTTCATCTGAAAGCCGTTCTTTTGCATAGTCTTCAATGTTATTCTTAGCAAATAATTCATCAAAAAGTATCTGCATAATGCTACGATCAACATTTCCTAATGTCAATACATTAAGACCTTTTTCTTTACCTTTTTTTCGGTCTGGTGCTTTCCAAAGGAGCTTTTCTATTTCAGAGACTTCATTATTATTTTCTTTTATAGCATAAAAGTGATTAAGAATAGCCATGAAGATTAATGTAAATGTTGTGATTCTTTGCTGACCATCAACCAGTTCATATTCAGTATATGAATTTTTGATATTTGCTTTGGTTCTTACAAAAAATGTTCCTGCAAAAAGCCACATATTATCACCAGAAGCAGAATCATCAGCATTATTATATATCTCAAAAGATTCATCAATATCTGCTAAGAGTTGTTTAACTTCTTTCTCTGTCCAGCTATATGGACGTTGATAAATAGGTATTGAATACCGTCCTTTAAAAATATCTTCTAACTTCCATTCTTCAGCATTTAAATATTTATCATTCATAACTATTCCCCCACAGAAACGAAGTCAATTATTTTCGCAACTTCCTTTAACTTCTCAATAAATTCCTTGATATTAAGTGTTACAATATCAACATTATACTGGAACTTAGAGAATTTTGCCATATATATCGTGTCGGCATGAAGTGCAGGTGCTATGAAAAGTGTAAACACCTTAGTATCAGGATACTTCTCGATAGCTTCTGTCAAGTGCCTTGTAATGGCAGGCATTTCATTGGTAGCTTGTGTCCTTGCCTGCATAAGAGTTACCTCTACAAGCGGATTGCAGTCCTTGTCAAAACATTCAATATCTGCCATACCGCCTGCTGCGGTGAAAGTAGGAATGCCCTCATCGTCAGACTTGTAATTGGGTCTAATGATAAGATCTTTGAAATGCTGTTTTAAGGCTATGCTGATAAGAAACTCAAATCTTGTAGGCTTATCAATGATACGGAGCGTTGGATCGTGGCTTTCATTGCGAGAGCAGGTGATATTGAGTTCGTTGTAGATGAAGTCCTTATCATGTTTTTCAGCCCATTCATTGATAGTTTTTTCTTTGACGGCTGCCATACCTGTTGGCTCTTGGTGCTGAATACTGAGTATATGAGGATCAATGTTGCCCATATACTTGAAATAGTCCTTTTTGGAGCTAAAAGAATCGAAAACAGTATAATTTCTGATAACATAGTCTATTCTCTCTGCTTCAAATGAGTTGAAGTCCACAAAACGACCATTGCCTCTCAGAGAAATAAGTCCTGTAATGCGCATTTTACGAATAAACTCGTCAACAGCTTCACCTGTTATTTGACTTATCTTAAATCTATTTTTCTTTGAGGAATCAGCATTTAATATTTGTAAGCAACGATCATACATAACTTCATCGCCGTAGGTGAAACGATGCTTCTTTCGGAAAGTCTTGATTTCTTTATACAAAGCGTCAGCATCATTATCGGGCCAGCAGATTATCATTGATAATTCGCTGATAAATACTCCTGAATCTCCTTCTTCTGGATCATCTTTGAGCTTTTTAATTACGTTCAAGAGAAGCGGCAGCGGTGCATTGGTGTTGGAGTTTTTGCGGAAAGGATTGTTGGTCTGATACTTCATCATTGCATTGAGAAATACATTCTGTATCTTATCATCGTTCTTAGGAACTTCTCTGACTGCATCAATGAGCATATGTCCTGTTGTGGATATTTCTATTGGAGCTTCCATAGCGTAAAAGATAAACCCAAACTCCATAGGCAACTTATACCAAGTGTCAAATCTTGAAGGCCAGCCTGCTTCAAATCCGGCTTCCTTATGCTGCTGAGGACTGTTTTTTATGATATATTCAGTATCTTCAACAGTAAAATCATCCTCACTATTGTAGATAGCTTTAAGTCTGGGGTCTGTACCGATAAACGTAGGCTTATATAACTTCTTGGATATCAGATTAACTGCAACTTCATGTATGATCTGCTCGGTCAATATCTGCCCCTCAAAAGGAAGAATACAGTTTAAGAAATCGGCTATCCTTGCCGGATTTCTCATAGTCGTTGAAAATGATAGTGGTTTATATTCTTTCTGACGTTCCTTTGCCATACGTTCATCTCCTATAATATAGATACTAAATAATTTGCAAAAAACTTAATTATAAAGTGATATTATTTGATTCTTAAATCTATATTGCCAACTCCAGGATTAAGCATACCTACTGCATCTATACTATCATCTTTTTCGTTAACATATATATATGCATTAGGTAAAGCGACGTTTAATTCGTCAACACCTTTTTGTGAGAAAAAATAGCTTACAATTATTAGTTTTCTTGGCATATATTTTTCAAAAGCTTTTTTGGCTAAAGTTATTGCCGTACAACCTGTTGCAACAACTGATTTAGCAATAATTACATTCTCAATAGGTTTGCCATTTGTAATATCAGGTAGTTCTATAGTTCTAATGGGAGATTTATAAACATTTTCTCCACGGGCACCATTAAAATCGATAAATCCCTGATAATTACATTTGATGGATTTTGCTATTCCAGAAGCAAAATAATTATAATCATCTTTAGTGCTTATAATGATATTATTACTATCAATTAATGATTGACCGTCAAATTCGGCTCCCATAGGAGTTTGGATTCTTTTATTATATAAAAAATGATCATTACATACCTGAATTCCAATTAGATATCCTAAATTGTATAAGTTTTCTCTTAAATCATTTTTTGATGATGAGTTATCTCTAATTGTAGTTTCGAGCATTTTTATATAGTTATTTGTTTGTATATATTCTATCATATTATTCACCAATCCAAGCAGAGTAACTACGTTGTAACTGATTAATAGAATTCCAAAAATTCTTAACAATTTCTTCATTCGTAAAATGTATATCGTACGTTTTACCTTCATAACAATATTCTATTTCAACATTATTTTGAGTGGTCCTGTAATATATTTTTCCTATACTTGCGTCTAAAATACTTTTTGCTACACGAAGAAAATGATCGATGATATTCAAGTTACAATTGATTTGTGTCCTTTCAGAAAGCCAGTTGTAGAAAGAATTTTTAACCAGAGTGCTTAATTCATGTGAATAATTAAAACTCGGTCTAAAATAACCAGAATTATAGTCTGTAACTTTTTTTATAAATTTCTTTTGTTTTGGTTCGATTTCTAAATTGGTATTCTTTTTAAATACCATTATTTTTGTTGGATCATCTTTTAAAGCTGCATCAAATTCAACTTCTGTAGCCGATTTTCCACCTTCTATCTCAGATCCATACTTATCAGATAATATAAGGATATAAATATCGCATTCTTTAGCCATTTTAACGGTTGTATAAGCACTACTACCTGAATACGCAGTGTTATTATATGGTGCAGATCCCATAAGTTCCACAAATTCATAGTTACTAAATAATTGCATCAATGCATCACGTTCAGCTTCGAGTCCATTATTTACAGAACTAATCATAATCTTTATCATTATTAAGACTCCTCCATTCGGATATTTCTTTTATTGAAAAGTTACGATAATCTTGCTTATCAATATCATAAGCCTTTAATAGCCATTGTTCTTCAGGGTGATATTCTGTAGAGCCATACCATATATCTATGGGAATAACGTGGCGTATGCTTACTGAACCCTTATAGTTTGTGTATTTAAAAACAACACCTCTTTTAATATCCATAATTCCTCCCTAAATAACTATTATTCAACCCTAAAATGATAGTATAAAGCAACATGATTGATTGCATAAATTAAAGTATCAACAAATATTTATTAGCTTATTAGTAATTTACAACCAAGACTTCATAAGAGCCTTTCTGTGTGTTATCATGGAAGCTGATATAATTGCTTGTAATGTCAATAACGTTGTATTTCTTCGCCCAGGTGTCAAATATCTCGTTATACATATTCTTATGCCTGATGATATTTGACACCGCAAAGCGTATATGTCTGCTATTAAGCTCATCGAGAACATTTAGTAACCGATGCTCCGTTTCAGGATTCCATAACTTATTATACTCGCTGAACGAGATAAGATAAGGCGGATCAAGATAAATAAAATCATCGGTAGTTGGCTCTATTTTGGCAAGAAAATCCTCAAAGTCCAAATTGAATAGCTCTATATCCTTTTCAGATACATACTCGAAATACGCATTAAGAGCGTTTACTACGTTTTGATTGAAGTCAACGTTTCCTACAGGCAGATTGAAATCACCATTGCCGTTAAACCTCAGCATACGGTTAAAGCCGTAGATTAGCAATACATAGAGTTTCAACAGATCGGACTTGTCGCTGTTGAAATCAGCTCTGAGCTTCATATACGATTCTTTATTATACTTTGCATAGTAAGTTTTTACAAAGTTGATCTTATATTCGTCAGGAACAGTTCTGCCCAGGAAAGATGCTGAAAGACCGTAACCATTGATAATATCAGTCAGTTTGCTCCAGAAGCCGTCAACATCGTTACTGTAATCAAATAAAAGTTTATGCAGGGCTATCATGTAGCTGTCTATATCATTAACAAGATAGCTTTCGGCATCAACATTAAGAAATACACTGCCGCCACCGCAGAAAGGTTCTATGAACCTGTCAATATCAGTAGGGAAATGATCCTTGAGCTGCGGAACGAGCTTGAACTTATCCCCTACATAAAAGAAGGGAGACCTTCTGAAAGTTGTAGCTATCTGAGTTTTCATAGTAATCACTTCACTTTAACAATAAAAATCAGTTCTTTGTGGTCGTTAAAATCGGTTTTTCCTGCATTGAAGAAGTTGTGTGATGTTTCAAATCGCTGAACTTCTCCTCTTGCGGATAAGGCAGTTTCAATATCTTCCAGTGTCATTTTGTTTTTTGAAGAACTGCTCTTTGATTCGTAGGTGTTGTTATAAGAAACAACGATATATTTGCAATCAAGGCTGTCTATAAGTTCCTTGAATACTATTTTTGCTTTGTTACGGCAGTAGTCGCTCATATTTTCAGGATCAGGCTTTAACGCTACTCCGTGAAGCTCAGGCTTTCTCCAACAGGTGATGTTCTCCAGAACATGATAAAATCTGCTGTACTGCCTTGAATTGTAAGGCGGATCAATATAAACTATGTCGCATTTCAGCTTGTGAGCAAACTCATTGGAATCCTCTCTTGATATAGCTATTTGTGACTTTTTTGTTTTATATGGATTGATAAGATCAAATTTAAATGTGTCAGGAATTTCATGTCCCTTTATATAAGCATCGTAATGCCCTACGGTATTAGCACTCTTATCAGCCGAATAGAGCAGAGATGCAAGAAGTATAGCAAATTCCTTGTCTGATAACTTATCTTTATCGAATTCGATAACTTCTCTTATATGTCCAATCAGCTTTGCATCAGTGTGTGAGAAGAACTTGCCGCCAAAATTAATGGAGAGGTAATTCTCATCTACATTGTCAGCTGACAAAGATTGAAACCGGCTGCAATATTCAGAAATCTTATTCTTGTCATAAGGAGCAGCATCAAAGAACGCTTTATAAATAACTTCATTTGAATAAAGAAAGTCATTGATGTAGATTTTCTTCATTTTATCAAGCATAGTATATGAAATAATGCCTGTTCCTGCGAAAATATCACAAAAAGAGCTGCCATTGCAGTTCTCAGCTATCAACTCGCTTATCCAAGAGGAGAGCTTATACTTACTGCCTGTGTATCTCCTGTTCCAAATATCAAACATAATAATCTCCGTTTCAATATAATTACCCATATTATTATAGCATAAATAGGCAGAAAAAGCAATGCTTTAGACGGATATTTTGCCTATTTTTCATCGAACTGTAACTTCGACTCCACTGGAATCAAAGTTCCCACTACTTCTTCCTCGGCTTCTTGATCTTAGCCACCGTCGTCACATCAAACCCATACTTATCAAGTATCCCCTCAGCGAGAGCCTTGATCTCTGCTTTATACTGCCTGCCCAGCTCATACAACTCCGCAGAAGGCAGTCCGTTCCGTATCAGTTTCTTTTTGAGTGCCGTCATTTTCTCCATACGCTCCTGCTTTGCCTGCATAAATTCATCGTAATCATCAGGGTGGAATCGGTCAATCTCCGTCACATCGAGATAACCCTTGTATCTGCGTACAAAGGAATCATAGTCCTTCTTGATTGCAGAATACTCCTGCGTACTCTCCTCAATGATTTTTTCTTTCTGCTGCTTCTGCGCTTCGATGCACTCGGCAGCGTGACAGCATACCTCGCCTTCCGTTCCGAGGAACAGCTTGTGGCAGAATCCGCACTCGCAGACTGTCCACTTGTTCTTGTGAACGAGCTGCCCGATCTCAGCAAGGACAGTCAGCAGGCAGTTATCACATTCATGAAACACATTGAATGTGTAATCATCAACAGCGATAACCGTTCTTCCAGACGAGAGTGAGAACTGCTCCATAGTCATATTGTGGTTGAAATACGCTTCACTGGACAGCAAGCTGAGCTGCGTATCGAAAAAAGCATTGATGCGTTCAGAAATACCTGTCTGTATCTTATTCCTGTTCAGCTTGGCAAGCACAACATCATTCGGCTTCAAGAGCTGATAACGCTCAGTATCATACAGGTCGATGACCGCAGACACCAAGCCCCTGAAAAAGATATTTTCCCCATACTCGGCAACGAACCTTGCGATCATATCATCGGTGCTGACTTCAATGCTCCTTCCAATACGCAAGGCACTGTGAATCCTGTCCCGAAAGGTATCAAACGGCTCGGTATGCTCCCGAAACATCTTGTGTTGATTCATAACTTCATCAAAGGTATATGTACGAGTATTCAGCACTGCGCCATGAATACTCTCCTCATCATTCTGTACAGACTGTGCGATGTCGATCGTGCGGTCTGTTTCGTTTATGCGGTAAATTGTGGTAGTTTCCATAGGCTCACCTCGTATTTAGTATCTTTTTCTATTATATCATACAATACGCAGTCTGTCAATAATATGCGTATTCTTGTAATTGTTTTTCGTATCTTAAATTATTTTGCGTATTTGATTGGAGCTATACGCATTTTCCAAACTTAGATGCGTTCGGAAATGGTACAATGTTCATGTCAGCAGGAGAAAGATAGCTGACACATCATAAAACATCAGAAAGGACTGATAGAAACTTGAATGAATCCAACCAGTGGGCACAGCCCACACCCCTCCGTCCCGACGGGACAAACCTCCTGCCGTTCCCTGTGAACGCACTGCCACCTATTATAAGTGATATGGCGGACGCAATAGCAACAACCACCTCAACGGACGTTGCAATGGCAGGCACTTCAATCTTATCGGCGGTGAGTTACTGCTTCTCAGGCGTTTACAGAATGTCCGCCAAGCGTGACCACACGGAGCCGCTTGTGCTTGACACCCTGACGATAGCTGAGCCGAGCTTCAAGAAATCTCCCGTCATGTCGCTGATTAAGCGTCCGTACATTCAGTTCGCCCACGACTGGAACGAGAACAACAAGCAGGACATCTTCACTTCTCAGGCGGAACGCAAGCTGTTGCAGAGCAAGCTGGAAGCTCTCGAAAAGAAGAAAGATGTGACTGCCGAGGAGATAGCAAAGCTGCAAACAGAACTGAGCAATATCCCTGCAAGCAACTTCCGCAGGATAGCGGTGGACGATGTAACTCCCGAATCACTTGTGAACCTGCTTGAAGAAAACGGTACTTTGCTTATGATATCCGGTGAAGCAGGAATGCTCGGCAATTTCAGCGGACGATACAGCAACAACGTGCCGAACCTCGATTTGCTTCTGAAATCGTGGAACGGCGAGACCTACATCAGCGACAGAGCCACCAGGGCGAGCATAGTCCTCAAAAAGCCCTACATGAGCATCTGCCTTGCGTGCCAGCCCTATGTATTTGACGGTATGATAAACAACCCTGTGTTCCGTGGCAGCGGCCTGATAGCGAGGTTCATGTATTGTTTCCCCGTCAGCAACATCGGCTCACGAAAGTACGATACGCAGGCTGTTCCCGAACAAGTCGCTGAGAGTTACAAGAACCTTGTGTACAAGCTCCTCGGTGCAAAGTTCACCTACCATGATGAAAAAGAGCTGTATCTGCATTTCGATGCCAAGGCATACGGAGAGTTCGTGGACTACTACAACAACTTCATCGAGCCGCATCTCGTCACGGATATGGATTTCTGCAAGGACTGGGGCGGCAAGTATCACGGCGAACTGCTCCGCCTGTGCGGTATCATTCACTGTATCAAATGTGCGCTGAACGATGTGAACCCCGTGGAAACCCGTGTCGGCATTGATACATTCTGCAATGCTATCGAGATAGGCGAGTATTTTCGTGAACAGGCGATTTACGCTTACAGTTTGGGTGACGTTGATCTCGGAACGATAAAGGCAGAACGTGTACTGAACAAGATTCGCTCCAAGCACATTCAGCAGATCAGGCAGAATGACCTTTACAAGCTGTGTAGATGCACACTTTTCAAGAATGCCGCCGACTTCGCTGAGACAATGGAGATGCTGGAGGAATACAACTACATCGTCCGCACTACCAGCAAGGGAGCGAACAACAAAACAATGACTGACGTGATCGTCAACCCGAACATTTACAGATGATGAAATCTGTACTTTCCGCATTTTGCACACTTTGTACTTGCAAAATGCTCAAAATGTCCAAAGTTCATAAAACACAAACCATAGAAAAAGAGAGGTTTACACTATGACTACAACAGAAAAGAAAGCAATCGTAGACAACATTCTGGAGCTGCTGATCCAGCTCACTGAGGACGGGGAGAACTCCGCTCCGCAGTCCGCCAAAGCACCGACCGCCGACAAGGTGGAGATGCTGACTATCAAAGAGAGTGCCGCACTCATCAGCGGACTTTCCGAACACACCGTCCGTCAGCTTGTGAAGCAGGGCAAGGTGAAGTCCGTCCGTACAGGCGAAGGCAGGAACGGGAAAATTCTTGTGAACAAGGCTGACCTGATCGCCTATTTCAACGGGAAGGGGGTGTGAGATATGCCCGATATGGAAAAGGTAAAAGCGCTGACTTCTCTGCTTGAAGGAAGAAGCGGTCTTGATGTTCGTGAAGCTGTTGCTCGCAACATTCACTACCTTGATGGTTATGAGAGTTACCTCTATCGTGATGAGGTAAAGTATCTGCTCGAAACTCTCGATGTCGAGGAGGAGCCGCCGTTCTGATTTTTATGATCTCGGAGTGAGTATTTTTACAGAATCCGCGCTGAGATTTTTGCTGAAAAATATCATTTCCGATATGATGTTTTTCAAAAAATGTAATGCGGATTTTTGAATAAATGCGCCCACATTTTCGGCTGCTCCGACAGCTGTTTTTCTCCCGTTAGAGATAGCCCCGCAGGGCGGAGTAGTTCTTGTGGCGGTCTGATGATGCCGCAAGTACTACGGAGTTACAAGCGGCGCTCTGCACCGTTGTAACCGCTGCTCCGCAGCTATTTTCCCTGTGACCATTCCTTGCGTCGTTCAGGGAAAATTGCCCGTCAGGGCTGGCGATAGCCCTTCCGCTTTAGCGGTTATGAAAGGAAGTGTTGCCCATGTAAAAATGATTGGATTTAACAGAAAGAGATAACCAAATCCAATTAGAAACGAGGTCAATAACATGAAAGAAAAAAGAATTTCATTCGGTCAGGGCAAGGGTTCAATTGCCCATAACAATCGGGAGTTCATGGCGGACAATGTTGATCCGCTCCGCACTCCGCAAAACATCACCTTCGTGCGTCAGCCGATAGGTGAAGCATACGATCAGCTTTTTGCTGAATCCACCGAACGTTACAATGCAAAACAGAAGCGTAACGATCGCAAGGTTCACGGCAGCTACTACGAACATCTTTTTGGTGTGAAGCCCTGCAACACTATCCGCACTGCTGCTGACAAACGCAAGAGCTTTTATGAGGATGTTGTGCAGATCGGAAAACGTGAGGATTCGGGATACGGCACGGAGGACTTTCAGCTTGTTGCTGATTGCCTGAAAGAGTACATGGAAGGTTTCCAGAATCGCAATCCAAACTTCTATGTTTTCAATGCCGTCCTTCACATGGACGAAGCAACTCCGCACCTGCACATTGACTACATTCCTGTCGGTCACTACAAGAGAGGACAGGACGTTCAGAACGGTATCGCCCAGGCTCTCAAAGAGATGGGCTACGGTGAAGGCAAGCAGGCTATTGCCCGTTGGCGAGCTGCTGAGGTCGAAGTGCTGAACACTATCTGTCTTGAACACGGTATCCAGCCCCTCGCTCCCGAAAAGGCGAGAGGGACGTTGGAGATACCTGAGTATAAAGAGAAGCGCAGGCAGGCTGACGAGTTGGCGGTGCAGAATGCTCAGGCAGAAGCGGAGCTTTCCAAAAAGGTGGAGCAGATAAACAGAGCGCTGAAATATCTGCCTGACTTACAGAAGAATGAAAAGGCTGAACACGAGTTCCTTGTAGCTGTATCCGAGCTGCACGATATGCTGAAAAGCGGTATGTCTATTCTCAGGAATAAGGACTCGATCATCAGCCGTATTGATACGCTGGAAAGCCTTACGAAAAAGGCTATGGACAAGCAGGACAAAGCCGACCTCACCATTTATGACTTGCGTCAGCGTGGTGAAGAGGTTACTGCCGAACTTGATGATGCTCTCGATAAGCTGAAAGCAGTCAGATCTGAGAAATCGCAGCTTTCTTCCGAGCTGCAGACGGTCAAAGCTGAGAACAGAGAGTACACTGAGATCTGTGCTATGCTTGAAAGGATAGCTCCCGCCATTCTCAGACAGGCAAAAGATATGCTTCGGGAACAGCGTCAGCTAGAGCAGGCACAACAGATAGAATACCAGCCCACTAAAAAGAAAAAATCGTGGGGACTGGAATAAACATAAATCAAGATAGAACAAGAGAAAAAATGTTACGGCGTACCTTGACAATGCCGATATATTGCGCTACAATAGGTATTGGAAAGGTACGCTGTGATATTACCGAGGAGGTACATATTATGGCAACTATTCAAAAACGTGGCGACAGCTACTCCATCAGGGTGAGCTGTGGCTACGACAGCAAAGGCAAGCAGGTGATCCAGTCCATGACTTGGAAGCCTGAGCCGAAAATGACAGCAAAGCAGATCGAGAAAGAGCTTAACCGTCAGGCGGTCATGTTTGAGGAAGCCTGCAACAAGGGCTATCAGAGCAAGGCGATAAAGTTTGAGGTGTTCGCAGAACAGTGGTTTGAGGAGTATGCAAAGCCCAATCTCCGCAATACTACCTATGAACGTATGCTCCAACTCCGCAAGAGAGTGTATGCCGCAATCGGTCATCTGAGAATGGACAAGATCACTCCGAGACAGATACAGGCTTTTGTGAACTCGCTCTCAAAAGAGGGAGCAAATGAACGCACAGGCAAGCCCCTCGCACCCAAGACGATAAGGCATAACCTGAGTTTTGTGTCCGATGTGTTCGCCTATGCCGTGAAAATGGGCGTGGTAAGCGACAATCCCTGCGCAAAGGTCACGCTCCCCAAGAACGAGCAGACGGAAAAGAAAATCTATACGCCCGAACAGGTACAGAGATTTCTTTCTCTGCTGAACGATGAACCCTTAAAGTACCGCACATTCTTCAACCTGATGATCTACAGCGGTTTCCGCCGTGGTGAGATGCTGGGACTTGAATGGAAAGACGTGGATTTTGAGAACAACATCATCAGCGTCCGCCGCACAAGCAACTACACGGCGAAGAAAGGCGTTTACACCGACACCACCAAAACACGCAAGTCGCAGAGAACGCTGAAATTTCCGCAGGAGATCATGGATATGCTGAGGGAGTACAAGGCAGAACAGGACGAGCAGGCGCTCAAATGCGGTGACAAGTGGGTGGAAACAGACCGTCTGTATGTCAAATGGAACGGCGAACCTATGCAGAACGGCACACCTTACTTCTGGCTCGGTGAGTTTTGCGAGAAGCACGATCTTCCGTTCTATGGCTTACATAGTTTCAGGCACTTGTTCGCATCGCTCCTTGTCAATCAGGGCGTGGACATCGTGACGGTTTCGGGAGCGTTAGGACATTCGACGGTTTCTACAACAAGTAATATTTATTGTCATATGTTGGAAGAATCCAGAGCAAAAGTCTCCGATGCCGTCAGCTCGGCACTCGATTTCTCAGGCAAGAAAAAAGAGCCGAGGGGTGCTTGACCCACGGCTCACTACTCCGCATTTTCAAAATAAAGAACAGATAAAGAACAAAGCGGATTTTCACTATAAAAGAAAAACTCGGAAACAACGTAATTACGCTGTTTCCGAGGATATGGTTTGGTGACCCGTACGGGAATTGAATTAATTCCGAGCATTTTAGTAGTTTTTAGTAAAATGCGAAAATGGCTGTATTTCGCGGATTTTTGAAGCTTCATTTATAGTAACTTCAAGCGATTTCAGACGATTTTTAGTACAAATAAGTGCCAAACAAGTGCCAAAAGTGGCGCATTCTCCTCCAAATAATAAGCCGACGTTCAATGGATATATAGCAGGGATACTTCTGAAAAAGAAGCGTTTATCCCTGCTTTTTTCTTGTTCATCAAGATGCTTATTGCTTCTTTGACGATCTCGTTTCGAGTGCCATTTCGAGTGCCACTTAGAGTGCCAAGTTATTTGAAAATCATTTGATTTTTCTTGGCGATTGGCTTTCTTAGTTCCATCCGAAAGAGTTGATATGTGCCGTGTCGATGGTTGCAGCTTAGTTGCAACTTTTATTAGTAACGACCCATTCGCCGGATTTGGTTGAACCCTTACGATATATTCTTCCCTCGCGCTGGAGCTTTTCAAGGCGATATCTGATTGTTTGTTCGCCGACATTAAGCACCTCTGCGAGTTTTTTTCTTGTACTTTTAGGCTCAAGAAGCAGCTGCTCTATGATAGCGCTTTCGATATCGTCAGATTTTTCTTGGCGGTTTTCTTGGCGGTTTTCTTGGCGGTTGTTCTTTTTACTCTCCTCCGTCTGAATTCTTGCGAATTCCTCATTGATATACGCAGTTACCATAGTATAGTCGTCGGTATCATTGCTCGGCTCAAAGACGAGCTCGGGAGAGCCATTCTCCTTCATGGCATTTTTAGCTCTGCGTATACCCGAACCGTAGGACTCTATCAGATCAAGCGAGAAGAACATCTCCTTCAGTTCGGGATTGAGATATACACGGTCACGGAACTCTGTATCGCTGTTCATCGCTTCAATAGTGACAGGCGGAACAGGTCTGTTATGATTGATAAAGGAGATATGATCCTTGTAGATGTAAATACCGATGTATTCTTTTCTGCTATATTCCTTGTGGAGTATGCAGTTGGTCGCAAGCTCGGAGAACATTGCAAGCGGATAATTATAGACCATTCGATGTCCGACACGGTCAGGCTCGCGGACTGTATAAGCTGACATTATCGTCTCGCTGAAATAGTCGATAACGCGCTTGGCTTGTATCCATATCGGACCGTCAAACGCCTGCGATACCATTTTATCCGTTCCGACAGCCTCACGAATGACCTCAACTCTCGCATAAGGAATGAAGTCCTGCGGCTTGTCCGCGAACATCAGCACAGCGAAATTTTTGGCGCGGTAACCGCTGTAATCGCTTTGACTGATAAGTCCCATAGCCTTAGCCATATCGAGCTTTGGCATAGAGCGAATATCTGGCTTGGCGTTGGTCGCAATGAGGTACTCTTTCATATACTCATAGTTGAGATCGTCAATTGTGGCTGTTTCATTGAGCTCGGACGAGAAATGAAAATCCGCAAACTTTTTGAGCAGCTCGAATTCCTCGCGCTTATTCGGAAGCCTTGTATCGCGGCGGACACGGATATATCTGCCTGCCTTCAGATTTATGCTCTTATCCTTTTCAGCCTGCTGCTTAGTCTCATACGGACCATCGTTGCCGGGCTCCACTGCGATAATGATATATGTCCTGCCGTCTATCTCGTCTTGAAGAAGATGATATTTGGGAACAGGCGTTATGTTGGAAAGCAGAGATTTTATGCTGTTTTCAGTAGACTCGATCTTTTCGTCGTCTACTCCCGAAATAGGTCTCTTAGGAACAGCTTTTATTCCGTTTTCCTTATCGTCGACTTCTTCAACGCCGATAAAGATAAGACCAATCTCGCGGTTCATATAGTTATTGCAGAAAGCGCAGGCGGTCTTGAGTATGGTATCTCTGCCGCTGGCAGATTTCTTGTATTCAATATAATCCGACTCAACAGCACCGCTTTCAATGATGTCGCGAGCCATTTTCTGTATGTCTTCACGTTTCATAGACTAACTCCCAAATTAGATATATAGTTAGTATCGTTCGATCAGTACTCATTATACCATAGAACGTATGATATTTCAAGTATGACGGGAGAAACTTGAATCTTCCAAACGAAAAGGAAACAGCGGCGTTTCTTTATTTAAGATTTACATTTGGTATAACTGGTAATATATTCACCGATTTGCAATATTATGTAAATTTTTTGTGAAAGCTCTTGCATTTTTATATATCATGCGATATAATTATCATATACTCAGACGGTTTATTACAAATTATAAACTTTCTGTGAATTTTAGGGGGAAAGGGTTGACAGCGCTATGACCATGCTGTACACTTCAAGCAAGCAAGCAAGCAAGCAAGCAAGCAAGCAAGGCTAACTGCGCCCTTACGACTGAACAAGGCTATAAAGCGTACTCTGTGGGATAACTATGTCCCGTGGGGTGCGCTTTTTGTTTTATCACAACAAGGAGGAAATAACTTATGAAAAACTCATGGAAGAAAACAGCGGCATTCGTGCTTGCATTCACTCTTGTGGCGGCACTGCTGACACAGACAGCAGGAAAAGGCGGACTTTTCGGCGGCACTACAATCATCGCCCACGCAGCAGACGAAGTATCAGAGAATATCTCACTTGTTGCCAGTGACTCTTCTAATTTGAAAACTATTTCGGGTACGCATTACAGTGTTTCATGCGGATATATGACTGCTAATAGTAGCGGAATGCAAGTATGTAAAGCCGGTGCTTTGACCATTAACGCACGAAAAGGTGAGACGATTACAAAGGTCGTTCTAACATACAATTGGGGCAATAACAAAAGTTCATTATCTGCTTCAGCCGGAACATTCGACGGCAATGCAACGATTTCCGATATTAACGCACAGCAGGTAACGATCAGTTCTTCAAATACCTCAGGTGTGAAAATTTCCGCTGTTAGAGTTTATTTCGAGGGCAGTCTCAGCAATCCTACCGTGACACTGACAGGCGGTGCGAACGCCAAGAGCAGCGGCGGATTACTGACACAAAGCTATTTGCCCGGTGCTATGGATACAGTGACATATA